>Ga0180437_10002005_pt1 | contig 33783 bp, 29 predicted proteins | sample SS_ome_4_FD_132410 | JGI IMG/M metagenome (GOLD analysis project Ga0180437, IMG submission 132410) | Hypersaline lake sediment archaeal communities from the Salton Sea, California, USA - SS_3_D_1 metaG | ecosystem: Environmental > Aquatic > Non-marine Saline and Alkaline > Hypersaline >... | reverse complement strand
CTGGAAAGCGGCCTTGAACCACTTCGCGATCATGTTCGAAGACCGCATGCCGGAGGTCAGCGGATAACCGACAATGCACAAACCCAATCTGCTAGCTGACACAAAAATGCGTACAGGGCCGCCACCTCGCCAAGGAGAAGATCAACGGTCTGGAGCGGGGCGTGGGCTATCTGCTGTCCAAGGTCGGCGGCATCGGGCCGCACGCCCATGACTGGGCCCAGGCGATGCTGCATGCCCGCGGGATTGAAGGAACGCGGGTGCTGCAAGGGTTGCTCAGTCTGACCCGGCGGCACGAGAGCAAGGCGATTGACGACGCCTGCGAAATCGCCCTTTCGCACGGGGCGTATCGGCTCCGCACGCTACGGGAACTGCTTAAGCGGAACGTGGGCCAGCGGCAGCAGCCGCTGCCGTTTCTGGACGAGCATCCGATCATCCGGCCGCTGCACGACTATGCCGGCGTGGTGGCCGCGGCGTTGGGTCGCCAGCAGATAGCCGACGGCACGGACGCTTCCACGGTGCGTTTTTTAAGGCATGACAGGACAAAAGAAGGCCCGGGAGCGTGGGAAAACAGCCCCAGCGGCCCCGGCCGAGAAGGGCCGAGTCGCCGGGGCCAGGCGGACGTTCTTCCGTCCAGGCCCGGTTATCCCTCGCCGGGTTGCTCGCCAGCAGAGCCCGACTCCGTTTCACCGGACGATCCCAGCGTAGTTGCGGGGTCATCCTTCCACAATGGTTCCTCAGGAGAAAGAACGCCATGCATGACCGATTGTTAACCACCCTTAAGCAACTGCGGCTCTCGGGGTTGGCCGAGACGCTGGATGTACGGCTGGCCGAGGCGGCCGGGCACAACCTCAGCCACGCCGAGTTCCTGGAACTGATCCTGCAGGATGAGCTGCTGGTGCGGCAGCAGCGCCAGATTGCCCGGCGGGTGAAAACGGCCGGCTTCCGGGAACTGAAGCCCCTGGACGAGTTCGACTTCTCGTTCAACCCGTCGATCCACCGCAAGCAGATCTTCGACCTGGCGACCTGCCGCTTCGTGCGGGAGGCCCGGGATGTGCTCCTGCTCGGGCCGCCGGGGGTGGGCAAGTCGTTCCTGGTGCAGGCCCTTGGCTATCATGCCATCAAGCAGGGCTTCGTGGTCTACTACCGCTCGATCTTCGACGTGGTGCGGGACTTCCTGCACGAGCAGGCGCTGGGCGATGAGAAGACGCTGGCGAAGTACCTCAAGCCGGACCTGCTGATCGTGGACGACATGGGCATGAAGCAGTTGCCCAAGCGAAGCGGAGAATATCTGTTCGAGATCATCATGCGGCGGTACGAAACCCGCAGCACGGTGATGACCAGCAACCGTCCGCTGGAGGATTGGGGCAAGCTGATCGGCGATGTGCCCAGCGCCACCGCGATCCTCGACCGCTTCCTGCACCATGCCGAGATCGTGTCGATCACCGGCAAGAGCTACCGGCTGCGGGACCGGGCGGGCGGTGGATCGGGCAATGGGCAGGTCAGCGAACCGTCCGGCGGAACGGCCAAGTCCGAAGGCGACGCGGCCGACACAGTGGGCGACGCGCCGCAAAACCAGCCGGAGGGCAGTTCAAAACCCGCCATTCCGCCCCCCGGCTCGCAGGATTCAAAACGCGGTAAGGCCGACGGCCGTCAGGGCAGAAAGTGACGAAAAACCGTTGCCAAACCGCCACCGCGGCTTGCCAATGGTAACACCTTTAACGAAGATGACGTTGCTTAAACACCACACCAACCCCGGCTGCCAATTCCGCCCACCACTGGCTGCATTTGAAGTGCCCGATGACAGGGCGGGTGATCCGCCTCGCCCGCCCAAGCCGGGGTGTCGTTCGATTTCGAACCTTTACGTGTAGCTTGAGCGCGCCGTGCGCGCACGTTCAAATCCGAATGTCGAAATCCGAAACAAATAAACGTGAAGCGCCAATGACTGAAATCCGAAACCGCCGGCGCCGTGTGGCGCCGAAGCGCGACGCTTGGAACATTCGGATTTCGGATTTCGGATTTGTTTCGGATTTCGATATTCGTGCTTCGGATTTGGCTGTGGCTTCGCCGCGCTACGATTTGGTATCCGCGATTGGGACCGCGCGGGCCCCGTCGGCCGGCGGCGTCGCGAAGATATTGGGCTCGATTCCGGTCGCGTTCTGGTAAAGGGTGGATACGTCACTGGCGATTGCGTCCGCCATCTGCGGCGCGACCAGCGCGACGACGCAGCCGCCGAATCCGCCGCCGGTAAGCCGGGCCCCGTAGACCCCGCCATCGGCGCCGACTTCGCCAAACGCCGCGACCATCGCTTCCACCTCCTGGCAGCTAATTTCGAAGTCGTCCCGCATCGAGACGTGGCTTTCCGCCATCAGCCGGCCGACTTCGGTCAGGTCCCCTCGCTTCAGCGCTTCCGCCGCGGCTTGCGTGCGATCGATCTCGGTGATCACGTGGCGGGCCCGCCGGTACACGACGTCCGGAAGCGATCCGCGAATGCCCTCGAGATCCTGCCGGCTGGCGCCCCGCAGGAGCTTCCGGCCCAGCGCGGCCGCCGCCTCTTCACACTGCTTGCGGCGGGCGCCGTATTCACCGCCGCCCACGGCGTGCTTCACGCGGGTATCGGCAACGAGCACGGTGGCCGCGGAGGCGTCGAGCGGGACCAGCTCCGCGGCCAAAGCTTCGCAGTCGAGCAGCACCAACTGCCCGGCTCTGCCGTGTACGACCGTGTATTGATCCATCAGTCCGCACGGCGCCCCGGCGATGTTGTTTTCCGCCCATTGGCAGAGTAGTGCTTTGTCGAGCGGGTCGAGGGTGTGGCCGGTCATCGCTTCGAGCATCGTGGCCACGGCGACTTCGAGGGCGGCGCTGCTCGACAGGCCGCCGCCAATCGGAACGTTCGAGACAATCGCCATGTTCACGCTGGGCGGCACTATCCCCCGTTCCATAAATCCCGCAAACACACCTCGCACGTAATTTGCCCACGGAGGATCACCCGCGGCGAACCGGCCGTCCACCATTAGCGGCGCGGGCTCCGCTTCCGAGGAACTGACCACAGCGCCGGGCGGCTCCGCGACCGCCCCCACCACCACGGTATGCCGATCAATCGCCATCGGCAGCACAAACCCGCCGTTGTAGTCGGTGTGCTCCCCGATGAGATTCACCCGGCCGGGGGCCACGGCGGCATGGGTCGGCGCCGCTGCGAATGTAGTGCGATACCGTTGGCGGGCTTCGTCAAGCAGTTTCATCGTGGCGCCTTCGTTGCGTTTGGGTCGTCGAGCCACCACAGCAGGACGTGAGTATCAAGCACCAGCTTCATTCGTCCCGCATCCCAAACGCCGCGGCGATGTCGCCGGGTAGCCCATCGAAGTCATCGGCGATATGGACCTGACCGCGCCACTGACCACCCAGCCGCTTCGGTCGGACGGTTGGCGGGGTTTCCGCACAGTGCGTTTCGATCTGGACCCGCGTCCCGTTTGGCAAACCGAGCGGCTGGTCCGGAATAACGACGCCATCTCGAATCGAGCCACCAATGCTCATAACCAACCCTCGTGGGGATCGGACTCGTGGGGATCGGAGAAGCAAAGCTTCGGGAAATTGTAACCCTTGAAGCAACGCGGTTCCAGACCATTCGCTGTGTCGATCGATAACCGCGTTGTGCCGAGCGCCTTAGCCCTTTCAGACTGTCCGTTCGGGACCGCAGGCAATAGCGTCTCGCGCATCTCTTTGAGTGCTGCGACCAACCATGCGAAGCTTGCCTGCCACCCGGTTTTCTCCGCAAGCTCAAAATCTCTCGTGACCGCAATGAGCGCTTTCGGCATATTGCCCCGACGCGCCACCCCGAAGCGATAAGCTTTCCGTAATTTGTTCTGGTTGCTTTCAATGAACCGCAGCAACGTCTCGCCGCGTTCCACGGCGTTTTCGCCCCGAATCTCCAACCGAGCCGCCGACTTGCTTACATTGCAATCGGCTACCGCCACCAAAGTTATGTTGGGCGTGTTTACGAGAAACTCCAACTGTGGTCCGTCCGTTGGCTCAGTTGGCTTGAGATCTGGCGCCTCTTTCAGTACGTGAGCGTGAAACGCCGACCAAAACGCCAGTCGCCCCTCCAGATCAACTCGCCCCGCTCCTTTGGTCCGCTTGGTGGCTTCCGTCTTCGCCGTCTGTCCCACCAACCTGGGCGCCAGCGCCGTCATCCCCTCGCCCACGAATTGCCGGACTTCCACCGCCAGCACTTCCGCCGGATTCATTTGTTCGTTGAGGAACTCCACGACCCGCCGCAGTTCGCGCGGGATTACGTCGGCCACGAACACCATGCGGATACGGCCGGCCTGGAGATTCGTCTTCACGTCTTGCCAAAACTCTTCCACGTCGGCGTCTTTGCCCAGCAGGGTGGCGAATTCCGCTTCCACGTCCTGGGCGCCATCCTCATACCGCGTGCGGATTTGCTCCACCGGCCAGTAGACCACCGCGTTGGCCGCGTAGTCCAGCATTTGCCCGACGACCTCGCGGCGGATGCGGGTATCCGTGCTCCGCTTCACTTCCACCAGGGTGGGCACGGCGTCCTGGTCGAGGAACAGGTGATCGACCGACCAGCGACCCCCGCCATCCTCGGCGCCCGGGATTCCCACCTCCCGCCGCACCAGCAGCCACCGCCGAGGATCACGGCTTTCCATCTGGTCGCCCGCGAGCAGATTGGGATACCTGGCCAACAGTTCCTGCAGCCAAGCTTCGGAGTTGTAGGGCTGCTCGCTCATTTCCACGAGGCTCTCGTCGTCTTGCAGCAGAAAGATGCCTGGCACGGGTCGCTCTCCCTCGATTGTCGAATTCTCAGTTCGCAGCAGCGCAGCAACCATTTTACCTTGGCGGGCCGCCCTTGTGTGGGGCATGGATTGAGCGTGCCGCGTTGTCCCCGGGCAGGTTCGAAACCTCCCCCACGGCCATGGCGGCAACTTGTTCCGCACGGCCTGCGCCGGTAAATTACCGGATTCCACGAATCACGCAGGCGTTTTATTTGATCAAGCGAACAGCGAAGCGACGGGAGCGAATCGGTGGCAGAACAACTAAGAGTAGCGGTTATCGGCGGCGACGGCACCGGTCCGGAGGTGGCGGCGGAGGGGGTGAAGGTTCTCAAGGCCGTGTGTGCCGATGAGGGCATCGCGGTCTCGCTCAAGGATTTCGACCTGGGCGGCGACCGCTACCTGGCCACCGGCGAAATCCTGCCCGACGACATCCGCGACGAACTGGGCACGTTCGACGCCGTGCTCCTCGGCGCCATCGGCCATCCCGACGTGGCCCCCGGCATTCTCGAACGCGGCCTGCTGCTCGCCCTGCGGTTCCATTACGACCAGTACATCAACCTGCGGCCCGTAAAACTCTTTCCCGGTGTGGAAACGCCGCTGGCCGGCAAGGGGCCGGACGACATCGACTTCGTGGTCGTCCGCGAAAACACGGAGGACCTGTACGCGGGCATCGGCGGCTTCTTGAAGAAAGGCACGCCCGACGAGGTCGCCACCCAAACCGCCATCTATTCCCGCAAGGGCTGCGAGCGGTGCATTCGCTGGGCCTTTGAATACACGATGAAGCGGAACAACCCCGAGGGAAAGCGGCTCACGCTCGTGGCCAAGACGAACGTCCTCACCTACGGCCACGACCTGTGGTGGCGGACCTTCCAGGAGGTCGGCGAGGAGTATCCCGAGGTCGAGAAGGACTACAACCACGTCGACGCCTGCTGCATGTGGATGGTGAAGAACCCCGAGTATTACGACGTGATCGTCACCACCAACATGTTCGGCGACATCATCACCGACCTGGCCGGCATCATCCAGGGCGGGATGGGCGTGGCCGCCGGTGGCAACATCAACCCCGAGCCGGGCGGGCTGAGCATGTACGAACCGATGGGCGGCAGCGCCCCCAAGTACACCGGCAAAGGGGTTATCAACCCGATCGCCACGATCAGCGCTACCGCCATGCTTTTGCAGCAACATGGCTACGAAAAAGCGGGCGACCGCGTGATGAAGGCCATCATGGAAGTGACCGGCGCCAAGATGAAAAGCCAGTCCGCCGGGCGTATGGGCTACAGCACCAGCGAGGTGGGGGATCTGGTCGTGGCGGCGCTGTAACTCCAACGAACCGGCGTCAGAACCAGTCCTCCACCGACTGCATCCCCGTGGTAGAGCGACGACAAACATGGGATCGGCCCTGCAGCATTTCGGGGGTCTCGATGGCCACGTTACCGCGTCAAACACCCCTTGGGCAATGATACAGAAAACGAGTGATTCACCGATCGACGAGATTCACCGAATTCGCCGCGAAATCTCCGATCGATTCGGCGGTGATATCGTCGCCATTGCGGAAGATGCGGCACGTCGTCAAGCGGCGTCGAATCGTCCGGTGTGGCAACCGAAACACGACGAACCAATCGATGCACGCGAGCCGGTAAAGCGGTAGTCCGAAGTGGATCGCTCGATCCCGGCCGCGTTACCTTGGTCGTTCGCCCGCAAGTGGAATTTAGGTCGGTCGGGTTTCGTCGAGGGGTGAGGGCATCCTGCCACTCTGATCGCGGTATCCGTGCCGCGGAGGTTGATGGCTTGGGGGCCAATCCCGAAGGGGTGTTCGGGGAAGGCTCGTTCTTGGTGGTAACGGGGCGGGGGCCCACCGCGCGGCTGGCCCTTCGTCACGACCCTGCGGGGTGGCGCCGGCCGTTCGGTTGGGTTGGGGCGCCACGGGCTTTGCAGTCACTTTTCACGGGTCCGTGGCTCGGCTCGACCCATGCAGCGCGATTTCCTTACTCGTGGCGCCAATAGAAGCCAAGCGTGCGGAGATGACGGGGCTTGTGGCCGCCGGGGTCAATGGTCTTCTCGCGTCCTCCAGCGTACCAACCAGGAACCCGTCGCCGCGAGAAGAGCTTTGACCCCATCTCGCGTTGCGTGGGAAACGCGACCCGAACGAGGTCAGGACGGCGGATGCCGGCGCCGGAATGAAGAAGAGGTCCGTCTTGTTCCCATCAAACGTACCGGTTAGCTGCGGCGCGCCGGTTATCTACCCGCCGCGCGCGGGATCGACGTTGCTTTGCGCGGCGCCGTAGAGGCCGGTCAGGATATCTCCGTCCACGGCCATTTTCACCCCGTCTTGGACCGCGGCGCCGCCCGCAAGCCGATCGGCGGCGGAACTGCGGGCTGCGGAAACCGCAACCAAGGCCGAACTCACCAGCAAAAGAACCCACAACCGCGTTGCGACGATACTCAGGATGTATGCTTTCATTTTTTTGCTCCCAATATGCCAACTTCGTTACGATCAACAGCCCGCGCAACGAGAACCGAAATGGTTCCCGAATGGAAATTGCGCAACAAAAAACGCCATAGCGTTCATTCGCTCCCGAATCGCTCGGAAGAGAAGGAACCCTATAGCGCCGTACCCAGTAGCTTACCTTGTTTACGAAGCCCGCTGCGCTTGCCGCGGTTACACCCGCCCGAACAAGCGACGCACTTACACGTTTGTTTTCCAGGAATGGATGGCTCGCTGGCCAACTCCACCCCCACATCCTAACACAGCGTCGCGTTCTTGGCAAGCGTTCGGCATGTTTTTTTCCATTTTCTCGGGCCCGACCGCGGTGAGAGCCGAGGACCGCCCGAAACATAGCCATTATAGGGCATTTGGAACCCCGCGTGTTGGCGCCGCCCGAAGGCAGCGACGCCCCCAGCGAGGTTCGAGGCGCCGTTGACGGGGGGTGACGTCTGGGCTGGGGTCCCGCGCAGGTTCCGCAGGCCGTGCCCACACGCGGAAATCCGAAATCCGAATCTCGGAATCCGAAACCGCCACCCCGGCGAGGAATTTTTCGGGGACGTTTCGAACATTCGGATTTCGGATTTCGGATTTGTTTCGGATATCGATATTCGTGCTTCGGATTGGGTTGTGCGTCATCGCCGCATTAGGGGTCGTTGGCCGCGTGGGCGATTCGTCTTAATTGGCCCTGGGCGGACTGATAGTCATCCCAAGCCGTCTTTACCTCCAAAGGCAAGGCGTCGTAAATGCTTTCGGCGTTCGCTAGGTGGGGGCTGCTCATGGCGACACCGATCCACCGCTCGGGAATCGCCGGCGCCCGAATCGAGGGAAGCCGTCCAAAGGGGAAGGAGATGTCGGTTTTGGCAAGTTTGGCGAGACGCGCCCGTTCCTCCCGGACGGCGTCGGCGAACCCGCGTTCGGCCGCGACGACATCCCAGGCCGCCTGCTTGGCCGCGACGTCGCCTTCGCGATACAGCCGCACGAGAAATTCCTGGCTGCCCCAAAGGCCGAGCCGCGGCGCCGCGGCGATCAGTCCCAGCGGGTCTTCGCCGAGCGGCCGTTTGCCCACCGCCTGGCAATGCACGTGCAGTTCATCCGCCCGGAAATAGACGGGCGCCCGCACCGTCATCACGAACTGTTTCGAACCCTCCAGGGAGGTCCGCGGGCTGGGGTGGAGCTTGAAATAGACCCCGGCCCCGCGGCCAATCGTGCCGGCGGCGGCGAGCAGTTCCAGCTTGGGCAGCAGCTCGTAACTTACGCGCGATCGCCTGAGCGACGACTGCCCTCCCGCGGCCGACCCCGCTACCACCGCGTCGTACTTGCCGCTGACGTCGATCGAGATCGACCCGGTTTTTTCGTTCAGTTTCTCGATACCGTAATGGCCCACGACGTCGGTGGCCATGGTGGTCTTCGGCAGATAATCGACGACCAGGAGCGACTCGTGCGGGCTTTGAATGCGATAGAGGTAATGGTCGAGGTCCGGTTCGCGCCCTTCGATGAGCGACGAGATGTTGAGCGTGATCTCGAGCAGAATCTCATTCGGGTTGGCGATGCGGAATTCGTCGGTGGTCACATCGCGGGCGGCGACGGCCGACCCGACGTCGAACTGGACCGTTTGGGTGGCCGACGGAAAGGGCGCCGCGCACGTGACGCCAAGCAGGGCGAAGAGCAGGGCGGGACGCATGGTGAACCTCCGTGCATGAAGCAGGTGATGCGAACGGCCACCGCGTCCCTGGGACCGTTCACCACATCCAACGGACAAGCCACCGCGTCCAGGCGGCGAGGCGAATTCCAACAGGAATCCTACGCAGCCGGTGGCCCGATGGCCTTGGGCGGCGGCGATTTTTGAAATCTTTACAGGCGCGCCGCATCCGAGCCGAGCCGAGCCGAGCCCGTCAGGAAGCGGCCCCCCGCGTTCGTTAACCCTGCTGCCGCCACTCCCTTACGGTCGTGGCTCAGTTCCTCACGGCAAGGCCGGCTTGCTGGACTTCACGCCTTGGAAAACCGTCATGCCGGCTCCGGTTGCCGAAACGGCTGGTTCGGCACGGGCCGGCTCTTAATCGTCGCTTTCATCCTCTGACTCGTAGACATCTTGCACCGAAACGAAAAGATAGGTCTCGTCCAAACTGTCATCAAACCAGAAGTCAACCTCGTCCTCCCCATAGTCGAAGCGCAGGTCATACGTGACCCCATCCTCAAGCTGCCGCAGTTCTTCCTTCGTCAAGTTGCTCCAATCAGGATGAGAGATCCAAAGATAGTGGAATCCAACCACCTTGTAATCCGACCAAGGGGTGCCGTAAAGATCGGCCAAGTCAAGAGTCTGCAACTCGGCTTCGACGAGGATGCGTGCGAAGGCTTTCCCCCAAAGATCGAAAGTGAATACATAGCGGGCATCGGTCGCTTCGGCAGAATTGTACTTCTGCATGTTGAGAAACCGGCCGAATTCCTGGCCACGGCCGTCCAAACTGGCGAACGCTGAACACATCCGCACGATGCGGATGGTGGCTTCTAGCATCGACTGTGGCTCGTCGGGCCGTAATCGCTGCCCCGGGTGCTCCTGTGGTAATAGCCGCCCCAGGTGCTCCCGAAACATGGCATAGTCATCGGCCCGCGCCGCAGCGCGAAAATCTCGCTCCCACTGGTCTAGAAGCTCTTCGTTCATGATGGATTGCCTGCTCTGCTAGCGAACGGCGAAGATCACCGGGCGGTCGGACCAGCACGAGTGATCGTGGAAACACCTATAACCTCAAACGAAACGTACGACGCGCAAGAACCGAACACGTAGCCCGCTTCGGCGCGCCGGCTTGTTATGCCGCCGTTACGGTTGGTGTTCTGGTTCGAAGTCTGAAAAGTCGCTGGAGCTGATGATTTGGATGCCTTCGTATTGCTGAAGAACGAGCAAATCCTTGTCGCCGGTAACAATACACTTGGCCTGCCCGGCGAAAGCCGTGCCCAGTATTTGATCGTCATCCGGATCACGGCATACGGGCCGATCGATTGCTTGTGGTGTAACGATTTCCATCTGCGCCGTGAGCAATGTGATCGCGTCATCGGCGTCTCGATCTGCGTATTTGAACTTGCCAACAAAATGACCGCGCAATTCGTCGAGGATAAAGTCAGATGCCACAATCGTATGGGACAGCACGCAGTGTTCGAGCAGGTCCGCGCACACGCCACGTGCGATCAACGCGGCAATCAAGACGTTCGTGTCGAGGACCAGTTTCATGAAATACGATCAAAAACATCTTGATCTGTTACAATACCTTGATCCTTGGCCTTGGCGGCCATCCGTTCGCGGAGCAAGCGAAACTGCTGCAGGAAAACGTGTTGTTTGAGAGCCTGACCGACGACCGCATCAAGAGAAACGCCCTCCTTTTTCGAAAGTTCGTCTACGGCCTGTTTGACGTCAGCGGGAAGCGTCACAATAATGGACTGCGTCATGTTTTTCTCCTCATGCGTCGAGCGATGCTTGCGGCATAACGACGGCCGGGTGGCACTGCATTCCTCAGCAGTGCTTTCAGGAAATGCCCTTGCGGCTCGTGGTGGCTGCGGCAAAGACCTGGAATGGAAGACGGTTCACGGGCGCCCAACTGCAAGGATACTCAGCATGAGCACTGCTGAGGGCAGCAGTGCCACCCGGCCGCGTTTGTTCAACACGTGTGTGTAGATCATCGTCGTCCGCACGTCCTTGTGCCCGAGCAACTCTTGAATTGTCCAAATGTCGTAGCCCGATTGCAACAGGTGGGTCGCAAACGAGTGGCGGAATGTATGGATGGTTACCCGCTTTGTCAGTTTCGCACCGCGAACCGCCTGGGAGATCGCTTTTTGAACGAGCGATTCATGCAGATGGTGGCGGCCCTGCTCACCGGTTTTCCGATTCCGCCATCGCTTCTCTTGCGGAAAGACGTACTGACAGATCCACTCGCGATGGGCGTTGGGGCGCTTGCGGGTCAAGGCGTGCGGTAACTCGGCGCGGTCATCGAGGCGCGGCGCCGGTTTGTCGGGAAGCAAGCCCAGCGGTGAATGACGCTGTGGCGTGGCCATCAGGGAGACCCCGAGAGAACGAAGCCAACTCCACGATTTTAGCCGCTCCGCCAAGGGGGTTTTTTCGGGCGCCAGCGACCATGCGTCGAACCGGCTTCCCCACCCTTGCAATCCTGCGTTTTCCTCGTCATAAACAGTCGTTTTGCGACCAACTTTCGCCCCGCGGAGGTCTCCCGCGGCCCTTGTGACCATCGCTTCCGGAAGAAGCTGGAAAGGATCAGGCATGTCGAAGGTGAAGCCAGAGAACATCCGTAACGTGGCGTTTTGTGGGCACGGCTCCTCGGGGAAGACCACCCTTTTGGATCGCATGCTGTTCGAGACGGGCGTGGTGAAGCATGAGCCGAGCGTGGACGCCGGCAACAGCCTGCTCGATTTCGACGAGGTGGAGAAGGCCCACCAGTATTCGATCGAGGCCCACGTCGCCCACTTCGAGCATGCCGGCAAGTGGTTCAACGTGGTCGATACGCCGGGGTATCCCGATTTTCTCGGGCAGACGCTGTCGGCCTTCGACGGCGTGGACAACGCGGCGGTGGTGATCAACGCCCACTCGGGCATCGAGGTGAACACGCGGCGGGTCTTCAACGAAGCAGGCGCCGCCGGGCTGGGGCGGATCATCGTTCTCGACAAGTTGGACGACGAAAGCGCCGATTTTCCCGCCTTGTACGCCAGCATTCGCGAGTTGTGGGGTCTGCAGTGCGTGCTGTTGAACGTGCCGATCGGGCAGGGACATGAATTCAAACGCGTGGCGAGCACGCTCAAGGTTCCCGAGGACACCGCCGGGGCCTTGCTCGATCCGCACGAGATTCACCAGCCCCTCATGGAGTCGATCATCGAGGTCGATGAAGAGGTGATGGAGCGGTACTTCGAAGGGCAGCAGCCGACGGATGAGGAACTCGCCCGGCTGATCGTGCCGGCCATCAAGGAAGGCTCGCTCATCCCCATCCTGTGCTGCGCGGGCAAGCACGGCGTGGGCGTGAAGGAACTGATCGAGGCGATGGCCCTGTGCTGCCTCTCGCCGGTTCACTTGGAGCGGGTGGCCCGCGACGCGGACGGCAAGGAGATTGCGGTCAAGGCCGATCCCGCGGGTCCGCTGGTGGCCACCGTCTTCAAAACGCGGATCGACCCGTTTGTGCAGAAGCTCAGTTACATCCGCATTTTCTCCGGCACGCTGAAGAAAGACGAGTCGGTGCGCGTTTCCGGCCAGAAGAAGAATCTGAAGATGCACCAGCTCTTGCAGGTGCAGGGGGGGCAAACGGAGAACATCGAGGAGGCGGGCCCGGGGCAGATCATCGCCGTCGCCAAGATGGAAGACCTGCACCGGGGGGCGATGCTCGGCGATTACGTGATGGACCACGCCAGGCTTCCGACGCCGATGGTCGGCCTGGCGGTCACGCCCAAAAGCCGCGGCGACGAGGCCAAGCTTTCCGGCGCCCTTCACAAGATCGAGGAAGAGGATCCGACGATCCGCCTGGACCGCGACCCGCAGACCAAAGAGCTGGTGATGAGCGGGCTGAGCGAACTCCACCTGCAAATCGTGCAGGAAAAACTGCAAAAGCGCGACCACGTCGAGGTCGAGACGCACGAGCCGAAAGTCCCGTACCGCGAGACGATCCAGATCAACGCCGAGGGGATGTACCGGCACAAGAAGCAGTCGGGCGGCCGGGGGCAGTTCGGCGAGGTGCACATTCGCATGTACCCGTTGTCACGGGGCACGGACATCGAGGAATTTTGCAGCAAGGATCGGTTCCCGCAACTCAAAAACCACCATTACGACGAGACCAACAACTTTTTGTGGGTCGATTCTGTCGTGGGCGGCGTCATCCCCAGCAACTTCATGCCGGCCGTGGAAAAGGGGTTCAAGGACCGGCTGGGACGCGGCGTGATCGCGGGGTATCAGATTCAGGATGTGTGCGTGGAAGTCCACTTCGGCAAGCACCATCCCGTGGACTCGAGCGAAGCGGCGTTCAAGACGGCGGCGTCGATGGCGTTCCGCAACGTGTTTCAGGACGCGAAGCCAAACCTGCTCGAGCCGATCGTCAAGATGGCCATTACGGTACCGGAGGAAAACGTGGGCGACGTCTACAGCGACATGAGCACCCGCCGTGGCCGCGTGCAGGGGAGCGAGGCGATCGGCGGCGGCCTGCAAACCATTGAAGCGGAAGCCCCCCTGGCCGAAGTCAGCACCTACAACCGCACGCTTTCGAGCATGACGGGCGGGCAGGGGAGCTACACGATGGAATTCAGCCACTACGACTACACGCCGCCCAACGTGATGCAAGAGATCATCGCCTCGGCAAAGCTCCAGGAAGAAGAGGAAGACTGATGACGGAATACGGACCGTTTAGCCGGCGACGGAACGTCGCCGTGCGGGTTTTTCCCGCAGGCCCGCCGCAGGGCATTCGCATTGCATGACCAGAAAAACCCTCACCCCCGCCCCTCTCCCAGAGGGAGGGGGAAGCGTCGCCGTTCCGGCGACGGCTAAACGGACCACGTCGCCTTCCGCCTTCATAGTTCCGCCTTCATACTTCGCGCATGCCCATCCTCGGACTGATCGGTGGCGTCGCCTCGGGTAAGTCCTACATGGCGGACTTGTTTGCGCGGCGCGGCGCCGCGGTGATTGACGCCGACCGGCTCGGGCACGAGGCCCTGGCGGATCCGGAGGTGAAACGGCGTTTACGTGAACTCTGGGGCCAACGCGTCTTTTGCGCCGATGGAAGCGTCAGCCGCCCGGCCGTCGCCGCCCTGGTCTTTGGCGATGATGCGGAGGCCGCCCAGCGGCGTGGGCAGTTGGAGGCGATGAGCCACCCGGTCATCCGGCGGCTGATTCAAGAAAGAATTGCGGAAATCTATCGAGAAGACCCGCAGCGGCTGATCGTCCTGGACGCGGCAGTCATGCTCGAAAGCGGTTGGAGCGCCCTCTGCGACAAGCTGGCGTTTGTCGATGCCCCGCACGACCTGCGGCTTCGCCGGACGCGGTCGCGGGGCTGGACGGAAGCGGATTTTCGCGCCCGAGAAGCGTCGCAGCTTCCGCTTGCTCAAAAACGAGCGGCGGCCAACTACGTCATTCCAAGCGGCGAGGACGACCATGCGACCGTCGCGGCGATGGAACGCATCCGCACAGAACTGATCAAGGACACACCTTAACGCCGATGCTCCAACGCGTCACGGGTTACGGACGGAGTGCGGGCGCCTCCCAGGTTTCCATTGCCCGCGGATAATGGCGGAGCGGACGAAAAAGTGGCGATTTTCTTCGCCGGGCTCTTCTATTGGGCGGGGGCTATCGCTTACAATGAGCGCAGTGCAATCGCTTTTCCGCAGCATTCATTCGTTGGTAGGGCCCACCGCCTCCTCGGCGTGAAGTCTCGGAACAACCAGAAGATCCCACCCCACGCACGGCCCGAAACCGGGCCAACTCCTAACGCTCATCAGGAGCACGATCATGGCTGCCGACCCCACCCCATCGCCATTTGAGGGCGACGAGATCCCGCCGCGCGCCTTTGGCGATCCGAAAGCGACGGAACCGGAAGACGACGCCGATTCCGCGGGCAATCGCGCAGAAGCCGATTCGACCGCGGCCGGCGAGCGAGATAGCTACGGCGAGGGCGGCCGTTCCAGCGGGAGTTCGTCGTCCGGCTACAAGCAAGGCGGTTATCGAGGCGGTGGCCATCAACAAGGCGGCTACGATCGCGGCGGCTCGCCCGGCGGCTATCAAAAGCGCAGCTATCAACACCAACAAAGCAACTATCAGCGCGGCGGCTACCAGCGCGACGAGAGCCCCGGCGGTTTCCAGCAGCGGAGCAGCGGCTACGCGCGGGGGAATTATCAGCGCGGGCCCCAGCGCATCCGCAACCGCTACGACGCCGAGGGCGAACCCCTCTCGCTGGCCGAAGAACTGGCCCGCGAAATGCGCCATGGCGGCGTTCCCAAGGAAGAGCCGATCGACGACCTCGGCGGCGAAGTCAACGTCGCGGCCCTGCAAAAGATGTCGATGCCGGAACTGGTCGAAGAGGCCCGTGAAATCAATCTGACCGACGTCGCCGGGGTGAAGAAGCAGGAACTCGTGTTCCGCATCCTCAAGCAGCGGGTCAAGATGAACGGCCTGATGTACGGGGAGGGCACGCTCGAAATCCTGCCGGACGGATTCGGTTTCCTCCGCAGCCCCGACTACCACTACCTCTCTTGCCCGGACGACATTTACGTCTCGCCCAGCCAGATTCGCCGCTTCAGCCTGCAGACCGGCTGCACGGTGCACGGACAAATCCGTCCGCCCAAGGAGAACGAACGGTACTTCGCCCTGCTGCGGGTTGAGGCGATTGATTACCGCGACCCCAATGAGCGGGCCCGGCAGGTCTCCTTCGACGATCTCACGCCGCTGCATCCCAACCAGCGGATCACGCTGGAGACCACCGCCGACGAGATTTCCGCTCGTGTGGTCGATTTGATCGTGCCGATCGGCTTCGGCCAGCGCGGGCTGATCGTCTCGCCGCCGCGAGCCGGCAAAACCATCCTCATGCAGAAGATGGCCAAGGCCGTGCGGCAAAACTTCCCCGAGTCGCACGTCGTCATGCTGCTGGTCGATGAGCGGCCGGAAGAAGTGACCGACATGGAACGGGAAGTAAAAGGCGGCAACTGCGAGGTGATCAGCAGCACCTTCGACGAAGCCCCTTCCCGGCACATCCAGGTGGCCGAGATGGTGCTGGAAAAGGCCAAGCGGATGGTCGAGTCGGGCAAGGACGTGATCATTTTCCTCGACTCGATCACGCGGCTGGCCCGGGCGTACAACAGCGAATGCCCCACCTCCGGCAAGCTCCTTTCCGGCGGCCTGGACGCCAACGCCCTGCAAAAGCCCAAGCGGTTCTTCGGCTCGGCCCGCAAGGTGGAAGAAGGCGGTTCGCTGACGATCATCGCCACCGCCCTGGTCGAGACGGGCAGCCGGATGGACGAGGTGATCTTCGAGGAATTCAAGGGCACCGGCAACAACGAAATCGTCCTTGATCGGGCCTTGGTGGACAAACGCATCTGGCCGTCCATCGACATCAGCCGCAGCGGCACCCGGCGGGAAGAAATGCTGCTGGACCCCGAGGAATTCAAGCGGATCGTAATCCTCCGCCGCGTGCTCGATGAAATGAACGCCCCGGACGCGATGGAACTGCTCATCACGCGGCTGGGCAAGACCAAGACCAACGCGGAATTTTTGATGAGCATGAATTTGCGGTAGCGGTTGGTTGTTGGTTGTTGGTTGGGCCCGCGGCGCCGCAGGCGCCGACATCCCCCTCTTCCTCTGGGAGAGGGGCCAGGGGTGAGGATGTATCGGCATAGGACGTGACCAGCAGCCAGAAAGCGATTTAACGAAGCGGCGCCGTTTGTCCCGCGACTTGCATTCTCGAATCCAGCCGTCCAAATTGGTGATGGGTCCCTTGCGAATCCGCTTCCATTGCGCCGTCTCATGCCAGCCACGAACTCTCCCAAGATGGATCGCCTCACCCCGGCCGAGTATCTCGCCAACTACCGCAACGCCGCGATCAAGAGCGAGTACTTTCAGGGCCGCGTGCGGAAAGTTCCGGAGGAAGGCGTCATCCATCGGGTGATCGCCATCAACCTGGCCGACGCCCTGCGGCAGCGGATGCCGGCCAACAGCCGGGTCTTTGGACAAGATGGCGGGGAGCCGGACGAATAACTGGCGGATGCACAATGGGGTCAGGACTTTTCTCAAGAAGATCGCGGCGCCGGCGAAACGAAAGCAGGGAACGAGAAGAGAGTCCTGACCCCTGCTCTACCTCGGGTGGGATGTGTTTTCACCGCGGTGAGGGCGCCAACGAGGGGCGAAAATGTCACGAATCGCACTCGACGAAATCTCGTGGGAAAGGATGATTCGTGCCGTGGAAAAGGTTCGCGAGCGATTGGTCCGCGCGGCGGAGGCATTGTCCGATGCGGGCATCCCCTACGCGGTGGCCGGCGGCAACGCCGTTGCGGCCTGGGTTTCACGGGTCGACGAGGCGGCTGTCCGCAACACACAGGACGTGGATATCCTGATTCGCCGCGAAGATCTCCCCGCGGCTCGCACGGCGCTGGAATCCGCGGGTTTCGTGTATCGGCACGTCAAGACCATCGACATGTTCCTGGACGGACCTGACGCCAAAGCCCGCGACGCGGTCCACATCGTGTTTGCGGGCGAGAACGTGAAGGACGGCTACGTTGCCGCGGCGCCCGACGTGGATGAGTCGGAAGAGTCGGGCGCGATACGAATCCTGGGTCTGGAGGCGTTGGTGCGGATGAAACTCACGTCTTTCCGCGATAAGGACCGCACCCACTTGCGCGACCTGCTGGACGTGGGTCTTGTCGATGAAGAATGGCCGGCAAAGTTTCCGCCGGAACTCGGCGCCCGGCTGCAATCGATTCTGGACAATCCGGAGGGATAGCCAACTGCGGCCGTAACCCCCCTTCCGGGGAAGGAAAGGCGGTCGCGGACCTCCCATTTTTTTACCCGTCCCCCCGTTTCCCTTCGCCGCCGGCCCTGGTATGCTGCTAGGCTTCACTGTCGTGTTTCACGTTGGCTAGGTGTTGGTTCTCTTGGCGTAACGCCGATGGAACTGCACGCCCGAAGGTTTGGCGCCAGGTAGTGGTGGCGATGCGATGACGATTACCAAAGAGCAGAAACAAGATCTGATCGGTGAGTTTAAGCGAGGCGACGAAGACACCGGCTCGCCCGAGGTGCAGATTGCAATCCTCACCACCCGGATCAACGGACTGACCGAGCACATGCGGACGCACCCGAAAGATTATGCGTCGCGGCGCGGGCTGCTTCAAATGGTGAGCCGTCGCCGGCGTCTTCTCGACTACCTCAAGCGGATCGATCCGCAGCGCTACATCGACATTTTGCAGCGGCTCTCCATCCGGAAGTAGTCTTTCGGTTTTGGCGGAGCGTTGTGCACCATGGCGACTTGCCCGCAGTCCTTTGATCGATCCGCGGCAAACCCCTTCGGAAGTGCTTCCTCGGCGGCGCCAGCATTTGCAGGAAAGAATGCTGTGACCGCAGAACGAATCGTTGTTGAAAGGCAAATTGGCGCGAGTTTATTCTCCTTCGAAACCGGCTTTTTGGCCAAACAGGCCGCCGGTAGCTGTGTCGCCCGGTATGGGGACACCTCGGTATTGTGTGCGGTGGCGACGGGGGCGCCCCGGCCCGGCATTGATTTCTTCCCCCTCACCTGCGACTACCGCGAACGGACCAGCGCCGCGGGAAAATTCCCCGGCGGGTTCATCAAGCGGGAAGGCCGTCCCAGCGAGAAGGAAATTCTTACCTCGCGGCTGATCGACCGGCCGATCCGGCCGATGTTCCCGGAATGGTTCCAGGACGAGGTGCAGGTCCAGGCGATTGTTCTTTCGTCCGACCGCCTCAACGACGCCGACGTGGTGGCGATGAACGGTTCCTGCGCTGCCCTGGGCGTTTCAACGCTGCCCTTTCAGGGGCCGCTGGCCGCCGTCCGGCTCGGCAAGATCGACGGCCAGTTCGTTCCCTTCCCCACGTACGACGATTTGGAACACAGCGAACTCGACCTGATCGTCGCGGGCAACAAAGAGTCGGTTCTGATGATCGAAGGGTTTGCCCGCGAGATGCCCGAGGATGCGATGGCGGAGGCGATTCGCGAGTGCCATCGCCTCATTCAAGAGCTGTGCGACATGCAGCTTGAATTGGCCGAAAAGGCCAACGCCGTCAAGGCCGAGTTCGAAATCCCCGAGGGCGACGGCCTGGTGGATCGGCTCTCCGAGAAATACTTCGATTCGCTCAAGGCCGCCAAGCAGACCGAGGGCAAGCAGGCCCGGGCGGACGCGGTGCGGGCCGTCACCGAGAAGGTGATGGCGGAGATGATCCCTGACCCCGCCGCGGAAGGCGCCCTCGACCCGGCCCGGTTGAAGGCCGCCTGGCACGACGTCGAGCAGAAGGTGGTCCGCGGTCTGATTCTCGCGGGCGTGCGTCCCGATGGCCGCGACGCCAGGTCGCTGCGGCCGATTTATTGCGAGGTCGATCCGCTGCCGCGGACCCACGGGTCGGCGATCTTCCAACGCGGCGAAACGCAGGCCCTGGTTACGGTCACGCTCGGCACGTCCCGCGACGAACAGCGGGTCGACGGCCTGGCGGAAGAATACTCGAAGAAGTTCATGCTCGATTACAACTTCCCGCCGTTTTCCGTGGGCGAGGTGCGGCCGATTCGCGGCCCCGGCCGTCGGGAGATCGGCCACGGGGCCCTGGCCGAGCGGAGCGTCAAGCCGGTGCTGCCCGACCCCGAGGGTTTTCCCTACACGGTGCGGGTCGTCGCCGATATTTTGGAGTCGAACGGCTCCAGCAGCATGGCCTCGGTGTGCAGCGCCACGCTCGGCTTGATGGCGGCGGGCGTGCCGATCACCAACCCGGTGGCCGGCATCTCGACCGGCATGGTGAAGGAAGGCGACCACTGGGTGCTCCTGACCGACATCATCGGTGACGAAGACCACTTCGGCGACATGGATTTCAAAATCGCCGGCACCCAAAACGGCATCACGGGCATCCAGCTCGATCTGAAGCTCAAGGGCATCAGCGACGAGATCATCGTCGCCACGCTCAAGCAATCGCGGGAGACGCGGATCGAGATTCTCAAGAAGATGCTCACCACCATCCCGCAGCCGCGTGGCAAGACGTCGCAATGGGCGCCACGGATGGTGCGGACCAAGATCGACCCCGAGAAGATCGGCCTGTTGATCGGCCCCGGCGGCAAGATGATCCGAAGCATCCAGGAAGAAACGGGCGCTACCGTCGATGTCGAAGACGACGGCACGGTGATCATCGCCAGCGCCAACGCCGACTGGGCCCAAGCGGCCCTGGAACGCGTGGACGCACTGACGGCCAACGTGCAGATCGGCAAAATTTACGACGGCAAGGTCAGCAGCATCAAGGATTTCGGGGCGTTCATCGAAATCCTTCCAGGCCGCGACGGGCTGTGCCATATCAGCGAGTTCTCCGACGACTTCGTCTCCAGCGTGGCCGAGTTCTGCGAAGTCGGCGACATCATGAAGGTCAAGGTCATCGCCGTCGACGAGCACGACCGGGTCAAGCTGAGCCACCGGCAGGCGATGGCCGAGTTGGGGCTGCCGGTCAAGCAGGTCGAGCACTCCGGCGGCGGCGGCAGTTATGACCGTGGCGACCGTGGCGACCGTGGCGACCGCGGCGACCGGGATCGCGGCGACCGCGACCGCGGCGACCGTGGCCGGGGCGGCCCGCGCCGCGGCGGCGGCGGACGCGGGCGGGACCGGGACCGCTAAGCGGCGGAGCCTCTCATGTCTTCCCCCGACCAGGCGATAGCCTCGACCGACCATTATCGTCGGCAATACGAGGAGATCGCCCGGTTGGCCGGGGCCTTGGCGCACGAGATCAAGAACCCGCTCTCCACGATCCTGATGAACATGGACCTGTTGGCGGAGGACTTCGCCGAGGCCGCCAGCCCCCGCGAGCGCCGGGCCCTGGCCAAGATCCACGTCGTTACCGATCAGTGCCTGCGTCTGCAAAATCTTTTGAATGATTTTTTGAGGTTTTCGCGGGTGCGGAATCTCGACCTTTCACCGGGCTCGCTCAATGAACAGGTGGCTAGCGTGCTCGATTTTGTCGCCCCGCAGGCGGCTCGGCAGAAGATTGAAATTACCCGCTACCTCGATCCCGACTTGCCAAGTATCCTGCTCGACGATGAAACGCTTTACGCGGCGATTCTCAACCTGGTGATGAACGCCGTGCAGGCGATGCCCGATGGCGGGACCCTCACGGCCCGCACCCGGGACACCAAACAGGGCGTCGCGCTGGACCTCATCGACACCGGCTGCGGGATGAACGACGAGACGGCCCTGAAGATGTTCGAGCCGTTCTTTTCGACCAAGGAGGGCGGCAGCGGGCTGGGACTGCCGACCACCCGCAAGATCATCGAGGCCCACGGAGCGTGGATGAACGTGCAGAGCGAACTGGGACGGGGGACGCAGTTCACCATCGAGTTCCCCGTTCCGGCCCGCCTCAAATCGTTTAACCCCGAGCCGCAGGCGTTTGACCCCGAGCCGCAGGCGACGGGGGAAGGAAGAAGTAGGAAGTAGGAAGGCGGCTGCGTTTGGGCGCAACCAATAAAAACCACGGATGGACCCAGCGAGGCCTTCGGCCGCAACCAAGAGGAACCACGGATGGACGCAGAGGAACGCGGATTTCTTCAGAAGACATATCTCGCTTCTCAGTGAGACCGCCGAAACCGCGAACGTTACGTCGTGCTCGTCGTGGTTCCTCCCTGCCCCCGCGCCGTCAACCCTGCTGCGGCCACTCCCTTACGGTCGTGGCTCAGTGTCCTTACGGTCGTGGCTCAGTGTCGATTTGCGGATTTGCGGCAGAACACCCCGAGCCCCGACTCCCAAGCCCCGAGAATTTGCGCACGCTTCGAAAACTTTCGTCGTTTGCAATACAGAGGACGCCGAGTTCCACAGAGAAACGCGGATTTCTTCAAGAGGCGTCAGCCTGCCCGGGCCGAGTCGCTTTCCAGGCGAGCTTGTTCGGCGTTCGTCATCATGTGGGGTCTTGGGAACCGAATCGCCTTCTCCGGCACGTGACCGAGGATATATTCAGCCGCCCGCTGGGACGCTCCCGGGTGGGCCACGCGGTCTTTCAGACGTGCAAGGCCCTCGATCCGCGCTTGCAGTCGTTCCGGATTCGTCAGCCATTCGATGAGATGACCGGCGATCTTTGCCGATTTGTCCTCGCACGTGAGGTACTCGGGAAACAGCACCCGATCGGCGTCGGGTTCGCCGGGGTCGTAGGGCCGCAAATCGTACTTGAGCGGGTCGGCGGCATTTAGGAGGTTCACCAGCGTAATGAACCGCACGCGTCGCAGCAACTTCTGGAACTGATACGCCGACCTGCTCACGTGATACAGGATGACGGTGGGCCTGGTGTGGTAGAGCAGCTCCAAAGAAACCGACCCGCTGCACGCCATGCAACACGTGGCGGCAGCCATCAGTTCCGGCGTGTGGCCGACGTGGACTTCCACGTCACTTGCGGCGTAGCCACTGGCCGAAAGATGGCCGCGGGCAATGTCGGCCTGCTTTTCATTGAACGCCGCGATCGCGAACCGCACCTGGGGAACCTGCCCCCGTACCGTCCCCGCCGCCTTGAGAAACCACTTGAGGTTGCTGGTTACTTCCTGCGTCCGCGACCCGGGCAGAATGGTGACAAGCGGCCCTGGCTGCGAGGTTTGCTCGAGGACAAACGCTTCGTCCAATGCGTGCGACACCACTTCATCATAAAACGGATGCCCGACGAAGATCGCGTCCACGCCGCGCTTGCGATACCAATCGACCTCGAATGGCAACTTGCAGATGACGTGGTCCACATACTTCCGCATCTTCCGCACCCGCCACGTAGCCCAGGCCCAAATCTGCGGAGTGCCGTAATAGAAGACCGGGATGCCGTGGGCCTTGGCCCGCCAGGCGACCCACCAGTTGAAGCCCGGATAGTCGATCAGGATGACGGCGTCCGGACGGCGCCGGTGGAAGTAGCGGTCGGCCCGCACGCAGAGGCTCCAGAAGGCGCCGAGATGGGCGAGCACGCGAAACAGCCACATCACGGAGAGCCGCGTGAGATCGTAATGCAGATCCGCCCCCGCCGCGGCCATCCGCGGTCCGCCGTATCCCACGCACTGCACCCGCGGGTTCAGCCGCTTCAAATGACGAATCAAATTGGCGCCGTGGACGTCGCCGGAGGGCTCGCCCACCGAAAAGAACAAACGCATGATGAAATCCGATCGTGATAGATGACGCAGTCGATTGGAAGTAGATTATTGCAGAGTCGGCAAATGCGGCGTTAGAGCAAATCGCCGCTTGCGGCGTAGCACCGGCCCAAACACAACATCGTGACCGGATCGAATCAAGACCAAGACTCGCTCGTCATCGCCTACCACCTGATCTGGACGGCCTACGGCGCCCGGCTGCCGAACGATCCCCGCGGCAGTGGATCGCGGACGGTGGCGTGCCATGCCTGCGCCGTGATGCCGGATCACGTGCATTTGGTGATCCGGAAGCACCGGGACAAGCGCGAGGAAATGGTGGAGAGATTGATGGCCGAGTCGCGGCAAGCGGCTATTCTTCCGCGGCGCCTACGGTTTCCGCTTCGGGTTCCGGCGCCGGTTCCGGCGGTTTGCGGATTTCGCCGCGCATCGTCAGGCGGATGACCTTGTCCTTGTCGTTCTTCACACCGTCCACGACGATCGTGTCCTGGCCTTCGAACTCGCCCTTGAGCAGGTCTTCGGAGAGCGGGTCCTCGACGTGGTTCTCGATGGCCCGCCGCAGCGGCCGGGCGCCGAAGTCGAGGTCCGTCCCTTTGCGGATGAGATACTCCTTGGCGTCTTCGGTCAGCGCCAGGTCGAATCCGCGGTCGGCCAGGCGCTCGCGGACCTTGCTCAGTTCGAGATCGACCACCAACTTGAGATCGTCGTTATTCAGGTGCCGGAAGATGATCAGGTCATCCAGTCGGCCGAGGAACTCGGGCCGGAACACTTTCTCGATTCGCTCCGTCACGCGTTCCTTCATGCTTTCGTAACCGGCGTCGTCATCCGGGGCCTGGAAGCCGAAGGCGGATTCGTTCTTGATCGCCTCGGCGCCGGCGTTGGTCGTCATGATGACGATCGAATTGCGGAAATCGACGTTGCGGCCAAAGCTGTCGGTCAACCGGCCTTCTTCCATGATCTGAAGCAGCATGTTGAACACGTCGGGATGTGCCTTCTCGATTTCGTCGAGCAGCACCACCGAATACGGCCGGCGGCGGATTTTCTCCGTAAGCTGGCCGCCTTCCTCGTAGCCGACGTAGCCCGGAGGGGCCCCGACCAGCCGGCTGACATTGTGCTTCTCCATGTACTCGCTCATGTCGATCTGCAACAGCGCGTCCTGGTCGCCAAACATGAACTCGGCCAGGGCCTTGGCGAGCAGCGTCTTTCCCACGCCGGTCGGCCCGGCGAAGACGAAACAGCCGGTCGGCCGCTTCGGATCCTTCAGTCCAGAGCGGCTGCGGCGAACCGCCTTCGAGATCGCCTTGATCGCCTCGTGCTGGCTGATGACCTTCTTGTGCAGCTCATCCTCCATCTTCATCAGCCGCATGCTGTCTTCCGTCGTCATGCGGGTGATCGGGATGCCGGTCATCTTCGAGACGACCTCGGCCACCACCTCTTCATCCACCACGCCGTCTTTTTGCCGAGACTTCTCCCGCCACTCGCGGGTAATCGCATCCTTCTTCTTCTTGAGTTTGTCGGCCTTGTCGCGGAGGGAGGCGGCCGTTTCGAAATCCTGGTTGGCGACCGCCTCTTCCTTCTCCTTGTTCAGCTTCTCGACTTCGTCGTCGATCTCCTTGAGATCCGGCGGGCGGGTCATCGCGCGGAGCCGCACGCGGGCGCCAGATTCGTCGATCACGTCAATGGCCTTGTCGGGCAGGCACCGGCCGGTCACGTAGCGGCTGGAATGGTCGACGGCGGCGACGATCGCGTCGTCGGTGATCTGTACGTGATGGTGATCCTCGTAGCGATCCCGCAGGCCCTTGAGGATTTCGACCGTTTCATCCTTGCTCGAAGGATCGACGATGATTTCCTGGAAGCGGCGGGCCAGGGCGGTGTCCTTCTCGATGTACTTGCGGTACTCATCGAGCGTGGTAGCGCCGATGCACTGGATCTCGCCGCGAGCCAGGGCGGGCTTGAGGACGTTGGCGGCGTCGATGGCGCCTTCCGCCCCGCCGGCGCCGACGAGGGTGTGCAACTCGTCGATGAAGAGAATCGTGTTCTTGGCCCGGCGGACTTCGTTCATCACCGCCTTGATCCGTTCCTCGAACTGGCCGCGATACTTGGTGCCGGCCACCATCATCGCAAGGTCGAGCACGACGATTCGCTTGTCGGCCAATAATTCCGGCACGTTGCCGGACACGCACCGCTGGGCAAAACCCTCGACGATCGCCGTTTTGCCCACACCCGCCTCACCCAGCAACACCGGGTTGTTCTTGGTGCGGCGGCAGAGGATCTGGATGGCCCGCTCGATCTCGCGTTCGCGGCCAATGACCGGATCGAGCTTCTTTTGCCGGGCAAGTTCCGTCAGGTCGCGGCCAAAGCTGTCGAGGGCCGGCGTCTTGCTCTTGCCGCTCTTGGAAGAGCCGCCCGAGGATTCGCCACCGCCCTCTCGGCCGCCGCGCCCTTCGTCTTCCATGCCGTGGCCGAGCAGGTTGAGCACCTCCTCGCGGACGTCCTCGAGCTTCAGTCCCAGGTTCATTAGCACCTGGGCGGCCACGCCTTCCTGCTCACGCAGCAGGCCCAGCAGGATGTGCTCGGTGCCGACGTAGTTGTGGTTGAGGTTGCGGGCCTCTTCCATTGAATACTCGATCACCTTTTTCGCCCGCGGCGTCTGGGGCAGCTTGCCCATCGTCACCATGTCGGGGCCGGACTGGACGAGCTTCTCCACCTCCAGCCGGATTTTCCTCAGATCGACATCGAGGTTTTTGAGCACGTTGGCCGCGACGCCGCTGCCTTCTTTGATGAGACCGAGCAGGATGTGTTCGGTGCCGATGTACTCGTGGTTGAAACGCTGGGCTTCCTGGTTCGCAAGCTGCATCACCTTGCGAGCCCGGTCCGTGAATCGCTCGTACATGATGTCCCTGTTCCTGACTGCTCGGCAAAGGGCTTTTGGTCAAGCGGCTTTGCCTTGGATAGATGACGAACTTGTTTCTTCCTTACCGCTACCGTCCGCCGGCGGTTCGTGCCGGGGACCCGTCACTCTCTCTTCCTCTACTCTCGCCAGCGGCGTCGGGTCGGGCGAAGCCAGGGCGGCCTGCACCGCCGCGCGTTCCCGCTCGATCTCGAAGGACCAGGCGCTGGCTGCTTCGAGCAACGTCAACTCGCCAAGCCGCTTGTTGGCCAGCGCAAGCCGGCGGGTGTGCCGGTAAAGCGTAGCCAGCATCAACTGGGCCTCGATGTCGTGCGGGTTGTCGCGGATGAGCCGCAGCAGCGCCGCTTCCGCCTTTTGCCACCTGCCTCCCAAATACTCGCTGATCGCTTTGACGAACAACCCGCGGTCGTCAATGCCCCCGCCGGATTCCGCGTCCGACATCCGCCAAACCGCGGTTCCCGCCGCGATGAACCAGGTGAGCAGCGCGGCGACGGCAAGCAACACCCGCGGCGAGCGGCCGAACAACTCCGGCCACACCAGGTTGCTGACCAGCGCCAAATTCAGCAGCAGCGAAAACCCTACCGCCACCGTGACCGATTTCCAATCGCCGCAACGCCACGCGGTGGGTCCCCCCGGCCACAGGCATAGCAGCCAATGTCCGATGCGTGGCTGTGGCCCAGGGGCGCCGTCTGGCGATCGCGGGTTGCGGCTCATGGTCAAACCGTCCTTGGCGTGGGATTTTCGCGGCGTCGCACGTTCACGCGAATACCGCTTCCTTCATTGTCGAATTGTAGGTTGTGACAAAAAACCGTTCAAGGCAACTGGCCGCGACTGCTTAAGGTGGGGGATTTGGCGGTTGAAACGAAGCTGTCACAATGGCGGACCGTAGGGGGAGTTTCCAGACGTTTTGCGGATCCGCCGCCACGCTTTAAGCCCGCCCGAAAGCCAACGACGCCGAATTGGCAGTTTCGGCGATTTTTCCGACCGTCGCGTTTTTTTCCCAGTTTTGTCGAACAGCCCGATTACGCGGATGGACACACCGCTTGCGCGGATCATCGACGCCGCGGCGAACCGGGCCCGAGAGGCGCTGCGGGTCGTCGAGGATTTCGCGCGGTTTGTCTGGGACGACGCCGCGTTGACCCGCATCTGCAAGGAAATGCGGCACGAATTGGCCGCGTCGCTTCAGACGTTTTCGCCCGAGACGCTCGCCGCCGCCCGCGAGACGCTCCACGACGTGGGCGTCGAAATTTCGCACCCGCGGGAGCGCCGCCGTGAGGACCCGCTGGCCGTTGCTAGCGTCAACCTCAAGCGTTTCCAGGAGTCGCTGCGGTCGTTGGAAGAATACGCCAAGGTCGTTTCGGCAGAAGTGGCGGAACGGCTTGAGCGGCTGCGCTACCAAAGCTACACGCTCGAGAGGGCGGTGCGGATGACCGACGCGGGCCGGCGGCGCCTGGTGGACGCCCGGCTCTATCTTCTCTTGGACGGCCGGGAATCGGCAGCGGTGGCCGCGGCCCTGGCGGCGGAGCTGTTCGACGCGGGAGTGGACGTTATTCAATTGCGAGACAAAAGGCTGGGCGACCGCGATTTGCTCGACCGCGGCCGGGCCTTGGCCGAGGTGGCCCGGCAGTGCGGGAAGCGCTTCATCGTCAATGACCGCCCGGACCTCGCCCGGTTGTGCCGCGCAAATGGCGTTCATCTTGGACAGGAAGACCTGTCGGTGAAGGACGCGAGGACGATCCTCGGGCCGGACGCGCTGATCGGTGTTTCGACGCACACGATGGAGCAGGTGCGACAGGCGGTGCTCGACGGCGCCAATTACCTCGGCGTGGGTCCGACGTTTCCCTCGCAAACGAAGGAATTCGGCGAATTCCCGGGCGTGGCGTTTGTGGCTCAGGCGGCGGCCGAGACGAGCCTGCCGCTGTTCGCCTTGGGCGGGATCACGCTGGAGAATCTGCCGGAAGTTTTGGCCGCCGGCGCTACGCGCGTGGCCGTGAGCGCGGCGATCCTCTCGGCGCCCGACCCGCCGACCGCCGCCGCACAATTCAAAGCGGCCCTCGTTTAACCCCAAGCCCTCCCCCTATTCCGTCACCCTGAATCCCTTCTCAAAACCCTTGCCGAAGACCATGTCCAATTGCTCTTCCGGCGTAAGCTTCTCGACCTTGCCGGTGCAGCCACCGCAGCAGAAGCCGACATCGACGCCGCACACGTCGATCGTCTTGCTCACGCCCTTACCGGTCAGCGGGCAACCGACCTGCCTGGCCTGGCCGGTGACAACGAGTTGCTGGTTGGCTTTGGCCGCGTACTTCTCCGGGTTCTTACTAAAGGCGCCGGGGCAACCGCCGCAGCAAAAGTAGACTTGGCCGCCTTTGTACGCGACCGCGTGGTCGGCGCTGGCCGGCTTGCCCGAGATGGGGCACTTGGCGCCACTGAGGGAATCGGGGGCGTCGGCGCCCAAGGCAAAGGCGAACAGGGCAACAATTCCAAGGCGAAGCAACATGATCGTACTCCTGTGGGAAAGGGTTCAACGTCTACCCGCGTTCAACCGCAAGCCGCGGGCGCCAGCAACGGGTCCGCGCCGTTTCGCAGAGCGAAACGCGACTATTCCTGCAACGCTACCGCCGGGTCCTGCCGGGCGGCGGCCATCGTTGGCCACAGGGCGGCCAAGGCGGCCAGGGCCGGCGTGCCGAGGATCGCCACCGCCGCCCACACCGGGTCAAGCCGAAGTAGCTCGAACGAAACCTGCCACTGCGGCGCCGCTTGCATGGCGGCCACCACGGCGTACGCCAGGCCGAACCCCGCCACGGCGCCAATCAGCCCGCCGATCAAACCGGTGAAGACCGCCTTGCCGAGGAACATCGAAGCGATGTCGGCACCGGTCTTGCCGATCGTTCGCAAGACGCCAATTTCCGCCCGGCGGTCGCGGACGTTGTTCCAGAACATCACGCCGATAAAGACCGCGGCCAAAACCGCCACCAGCGGCGTGACAATGCCGACCATCGCCGAAAGCACCCCCAGCGCCCGCTCCCGTGATTGCTTGAGATTGGCCAGCGCCAGCGCCTGCCGCTTGTCGTGATCTTTCAGTTCATGCTCGTGCCGGGCGGCCAGAGCCGTAAGTATCGACGCGTTTTCACGCTTCTTCTCGGCGATGATCGCGGCGTTCTCGTGCTGCTGACGCTGTTCGATTTCCTGCCGTTTGTTCGCCACCAGGTCCCGCTGCTCGGCCCGCGCCAACCGGTTCGTAAGGTGTTCGGTAATGACCGTGTCGGGCAGCACTTCCGCAAGCTGTTGGCGGAAGGTCGGAAGATCGGCCTCTTTGCAGTGGCAACCGAGGGCCATGATTTGATGAATCTTGCCCTCCTTGCCGAGAACCTTCTGTGCGTCGTGCAGGTGGAGATTGACTTGCACGTCCTGGCTCGTGCCGTGTTCTTCCAGAATCCTGGCCACCGTGAACTTGTGGCCGCGGATGTCGATTTCGTCGCCCTCGCTCAGATTCTGCCTTTTCGCCACCGCGTGTCCGACGTAGGCCGTCCCAGGCTTGATGTTAAAGCCCATCGGCGACTTCTTCTCGATGTGCGACTGTTGCACCTCGGGCAACGTGCCGGTGAGCATGATGAGCTGGTCGTTCCAGGTAATCAGCTCCATCAGGTTGGCGACGAGGTGGACGATGTTCTGGACCTTGTCCGTCTCCGCCAGCTTGTAGACGTAATCCTCCGGCATCTCGGCCATCTTGAGGCTGGTGTACATCTCGGAGGGATTTGTGTCCTTGTGAACGATTCGCAGATTAAAACCAATGTCCCGCATGATCCTTGACGTCCTTTTATCCATGTCCGCGAGAATGTCAGCCGTTTCTTGTTCTAGTGCGGCGAGCTTGGCCTGCTGGGTGGCGACCGTTCGAGCGAGATCGCGTTGCAGGCGGTCGCGTTCGGCTTGCCGCTCGGCTCGGCGCCGTTCGCAAAGCGACGCAAGTTCGTCCGCGGCGGTTCGCTCCTGGTCCGCAATGCGGCGGTTCGTTTCTTCCTGGTAAGCGTCCAGGAGCATCGGCCCGGCCACAAGCATCGCCGCCGCGGTGGCCACCGCAAAAAGCCCAAGAACGAACTGAAACCACCGATGGCCGATCTCGGCCAGCATCAACCGCCAGGGAGACATGCAGGAACCTTTGGGAAAGACGTGGCATCAAACGGTACGTTCCAACAGTGGTATTATACGAAACGTTCCAACAGTGGTATTATACGAATACGATGCATTTTGGCGTCAACCAGTCACAGGAATTGCGGTTTCGGTTAACCGTCATCGGTTCGTTTAGCCGTCGTCGCAGCGACGACGGCGGAAATGTCGGAACGACGACGAACGTGACGCGTTTAGCCGTCGTCGCAGCGACGACGGGATCGCGGCGGCGTCTGGAGAGGAGAAACGCATGCAAAAGAACTTAGCAAAGTTGGCTTGGCTACTTTCGGCCGGGGCCGGCGTCGCGCTCTTGGGCGCCGCCGTGTTGGCCCTCGTTGCCGATTCCGCCAAATCCAAGACGACCCAGAACAAGAACGAAAAGGTGGCCAAAGTGGAAAAGACCGAAGCCGAATGGAAGAAAATCCTCACGCCGGAACAATACCGCGTCCTTCGCCAAAAAGGCACCGAACGGGCCTTTACCGGCAAGTACGACAAGCACTTCGAGGAGGGCGCCTATGCCTGCGCGGCCTGCGGACAGGTCCTGTTCGAGTCGGACACGAAGTTCCATTCCGGCTGCGGCTGGCCGGCCTTTTACGCCGCCAAGGCGGGCGACCGCGTGGAGCTGAAGCCCGACTTTATGTTCGGCATGAGGCGGATCGAGGTGACCTGCTCCCGTTGCGGCTCGCATCTGGGCCATGTTTTCGATGACGCTCCCCAAACACCGACCGGACAGCGGTACTGTATCAACTCGGTGTCGCTGACGTTCGTTCCCAAGGGCGAGAAGGAGGCCGAAGGGAAGCCGGCGCCGTGAGGGAGTTCCCACTTCGGCGAGAGGGCGCCGTCGCCGCCCTCCGCGTGGCGTTTCTTACGAGGGATCGGATGACCGTGTTGCCCGCCGAAATCGCGAACCGCATCGCGGCTCGCTTGACACGGCTTTATGGGGAGCGGGCCGCGGAGACGTTGGCGGCGGTGGAATCGCTGTGCGCCAGCCATGTCGCCGCGTGTCCAGCCGCGCAGCCGAAAAAATGGGACCAGCGGGACATCGCGCTGATCACCTACGGCGACATGGTACAAAGTGAAGGCGAGCCGGCGCTGGCGACGCTTCGCCGATTCCTCCACCACCGCGCCCTGGACGACCTTTTCAGCACAGTTCACCTGTTGCCGTTTTTCCCGTACACCTCGGACGACGGCTTTTCGGTGGTCGATTATCGCCGCGTCGATCCGCCGCTTGGCGATTGGTCGCACGTGCAGGCGATCGGGAAGCGCGTCGATTTGATGTTCGATCTCGTGCTCAACCATGTTTCCCGGAGCAGCGTTTACTTTCAGAAATACGCGGCGGGAGAAGCGCCGTTCGACCGCTTCTTCATCGAGGTCGACCCGGCGACCGATCTCTCGAAGGTGACGCGACCACGGCCGCATCCGCTATTGACCGAAGTGCAAACCTCGCGCGGGCCGCGCCACGTTTGGACCACCTTCAGCGACGACCAGATGGACTTGAACTTCGCCGAGCCGGCGGTGCTGTTGGAAATGCTGGACGTGCTGCTGTCGTTTGTGCGGCGGGGGGCGCGGATCGTCCGGCTCGACGCCATCGCCTATCTCTGGAAGGAGATCGGAACGAACTGCATCCATCTGCCGCAAACCCACGAGGTGGTAAAGCTCCTGCGGGACGTGGTCTCCGCCGTGGCGCCGCACGTCTTGCTGCTGACGGAGACGAACGTGCCGCACGCCGAGAACGTCAGCTACTTCGGCGACGGCGATGAGGCCCACATGGTCTACAACTTCAGCCTGCCGCCGCTCTTGCTCGATGCTTTTTTGCAGCGGGATGTCGGGCCGCTTACTCGGTGGCTAAAGGGACTGAGCGAGCCGCCGCCGGGGTGCGCGTACTTCAACTTCGCCGCCTCGCACGACGGCGTGGGCGTGCGGCCGCTCGAGGGGCTGGTTTCCCACGAGCGGTTCGACGCGCTGGTGGCGGCCTGCCAGCAGCGCGGCGGCCGCGTGGGGCTGAAAACCAATCCCGACGGCAGTAAGTCGCCGTACGAACTGAACATCACGTACTTCGACGCCCTCGGGCCGGCGCCGGGCGACCGATTCCCGCCTGGCGACGAAGCCCACGTGCGGCGGTTCCTCGCCTCGCAGGCGATCGTCCTGGCCCTCAAGGGCGTACCCGGCATCTACTTCCACAGCCTCGTCGGCACGCCGAACGACACGCGGGCCGTTGAAGAAACCGGGATCAACCGCCGCATCAACCGCCGCAAGTACGGCTTTGACGAACTGACGGCGATCCTCCGCGCCGCGGGCTCGCCCCAACACGCCGTCTTCGAAGGTTTTCGTCACCTGCTCGCAGTCCGCCGCGATCAACCGGCCTTTCATCCCGACGCAAAGCAGACGGTAATCGACACCGGCGACGGCGCCGTCTTCGGCTTCTTTCGTGAATTCACGGTCGCTTCGAACGAGGAGGCCGGCCAACGCATTCTTGTTTTGGCCAATACTGCGGACCAACCCAAGCAAATCGTCCCCCACCTTCCCCCCGGCGGTAAATTGACCCGCGACCTGCTATCCTCAACCGCCACCGTTGAACCCCACACGGTCCAACTCCGTCCGCACCAGGCCGCGTGGCTGGAACTGGGAACGTGACCGAAAGGGGACGCGAGTCTTTTTCGGTCCACAACGATCGACTTGGTTTACGGATCGGCCGAAAAAGACTCCCGACCCCGTCCGCCCCAGCGCCCAGCGCCGGATACGTCCATCCCACGGAATCACCTCTTGTTCTGGGTGGTCGATGACGTGCTCGATCCACTCTTCCTTGATACCTGAACGATCTGGACGACGCCGCGTGTGCCGGAAGTATTCGGTTTGGGGGAATCGCGGCATCGGAAATTATTCCTTCAGCCAACGGACGTCACAGATCCCGGGGCCGCGACGATTGATCGTCCACAGTAAATCCGCGGGACTTCGCCGCTCCCTTGCATCGGATTGTTCGTTGCTTGATCTTGGCCATGGGGTGGCCCGACTCTTTCAAACGTACAGCAGCGTCCCGCAGATACGCGCCGAGATCATTGCCGTATTCGGCCATGATTTGAGCCCGAGCCGCATAGAGTTCCTGCAGTATCGGATTAGTTGTCATCATCCCCACCTCCAAGGAATTCGGCCGGAGTGTAGATCAGTAAGCCAGGCAGTCCCAATTCATCCAACAGTCGATAAAGGCGAGGCAGGACGGCAGCATTCGCGATGTGTATTGTCCTGGTTCACCCGGAATTGGAATTTGTCTTGGCTGGCGTTCGTCAGTGGCGGAGGGCATCCTGCCGGGTTGGTCGCGGCATCCTTGCCGCGAAGGTTTAGCGCTTTTTGGCCAATCCCGAAGGGGGTTCGGAAGCGGCCGCCCTGGATTGCAACGGTAAGGGGATTACGACGGCAGGGGGTGGTAAAGGGGCGGCGGCCCTCGGCGTGGCAAGCCGCCGCAAATCGACACTGAGCCACGACCGTGAAGGAGTGGCCGCAGCAGGGTTAACGGACGCGGGGGCCGCTTCCTGACGGGCGCGGCTCGGCTCGGGCTCGGCGATCACCTCGTTCTTGTTGGCGAGCTTCGCCTCAAGCTGCTCGATCCGGTGG
>Ga0180437_10002002_pt1 | contig 33815 bp, 23 predicted proteins | sample SS_ome_4_FD_132410 | JGI IMG/M metagenome (GOLD analysis project Ga0180437, IMG submission 132410) | Hypersaline lake sediment archaeal communities from the Salton Sea, California, USA - SS_3_D_1 metaG | ecosystem: Environmental > Aquatic > Non-marine Saline and Alkaline > Hypersaline >... | reverse complement strand
CAGGGCCCATTGGCCCACGTGCCGGGCGGGCCGTCGCGCCCGCCGGGCGAGACCTCGCCGCCGCCGGCCACGCCGCCCGACGAGGTGACCCAAACGCCCGAGCGGCATCCCGAGCCTCCGCCGGCGCGCCGGGCCGACAGACTGGCCGTGCCCACGGGCCAACCCCGAGAGCAGGCCGAGGCCCTGGTCGGCCGGGTCTTTGGCCCGCGCATGGAAGCGGCCCGCTCCAGTGACGAAAAAGTGGCCCTGGCCCGGGAGATGCTCCAGGTCGCGCGGGATGAGAAGGACCCGGTACAGCGGTTCGCCACGCTCAACCGGGCGCGCGTCGTGGCCGTGGAGTCGGGCAACCTGGCCGCTGCCCTGGACCTGGTCGAGGAGATGATCGAGGGATACCGGCTCGACGAGCACCAGGCCCGACAGGCCGTGCTGTTGGCCGTGGGCCGGCACGTCACGGACCAACAGCAGTGGCAAGAGCTTGCCGAGCTGGCGGCCGAGATGCTCGACGACGCGGTGGGTCGCGACGACTTTCGGTCGGCCGGACAGTTGTACCAGGCGGCCCAGCACGCCGCCCGACGTGTGAAGGACTTCCGGCTGCTGCGCGAGTTGGTCACGCGCGAGCCGGAGCTGCGCCGGCTGGGCGAGGTCTATGCCAAGCTGGCGTCGTACCGCGAGACGCTCGCCGCGAAGCCCGACGACCCCGCCGCCAGCCTGATGCTCGGCAAGTACCGCTGTTTCATGAAGAAGGACTGGGAGGCGGGGCTGCCGCTGTTGGCCCGGGGGAGCGACGAGCGCCTGCGCCGGGCCGCCGCGGCCGAGCTGGCCGACCCGGCAACCACCGAGGACATCATCAAGCTGGCCGACCAGTGGTGGGCCATTGCCGAGGCCGACCGGAGCGAGCTTAAGGACGTGATCCGGGCCAGGGCGCTTTGGTGGTATGAAGGGGCGGTCGGAGACCTCTCCGGCTTGAAGAAGGCCGAGGTCGAACAGCGGCTCGATCAATACGCCGATCTGTTGACCGCGCAGGACGGCCCGGGCGAGCAGGGGACCTCGGCCTCGTTGCCCAGGGCCGCGTCGGGCAATCGGCTGGTGCAGCTCATGGACCACCTCGCCGGCCAGGTCAAGCAGAACCGGACACTGAAGACCGAGGAGCACGGGTTCAAGCTGGGCGGCACCGCGTTCGAGTGCGTGGCCCAGGAGGGAGGGCTGCTCGTGGGCTTCGACGTGAGCTTGGGCACCTTCAAGAACATCCAGGCCGTGCGCCCTATCTTCCTCACCTCGAAGGGCTACGTGCGCGGCCCGATCTACGGTCCGCCCACCCCGGCCAGCCTGACGCTGGCGGCCAACAGGGGCTACGCGGTGGGCAAGATCGCCCTGTCGCCGGGCATCGGCATCGACGGGCTGCAGCTCCAGCTCATGAAGATCGAAGACGGGGGCCTAAACGCCGAAGACGCCTACCAGACCCCCTGGTGCGGAAAGTCCAACGCCAACCAGGTCGCCCTGGGCGACGGCCGCCCGATCGTCGGCATCTTCGGCCGGCGCGACGAGCGGCGCCTGTTGACCCTGGGACTGGTCCTGGCGGAGAAAGCGCCGTAGAGAGCGAGCCTTCAGCCACGAAAACACGAAAGGACGAAACGACGAAAGCGCGCTGTGAGCGACGGCACGCCACGGTCGCGCTTTGTGGCAGAGGCGCGACGTGATTCAGCCGATTCCGCCTGGGCGACGGATGCTCTACTTCTTCCCTCTTTCGATCTTTCGTGTTCCGAACTGGAGCTTCGAGCCTGCCGAGGGATGCGCTCCTATCCGCTCTGAGGAAACCATGGCCAACCGCGACAACCACTACGAGGCGGCGTTCGAGGCGTATCTCCGCGCCCGCGGCGTGCCCTACGTGGCGGTGGACGAGGCCCGGCGCAGCGTGCTGGCCGACTCCTCGTCGATCAAGAGCCTGGACTTCATCGTCTCGGCGCCCGGCGAGATCACCTGGCTCGTGGACGTCAAGGGCCGGCGCTTCCCCGGCGGCGAGGAGACCCGGCAGTACTGGAAGAACTGGTCGCCGGCCGAGGACCTGCGGAGCATGGCCCAGTGGGAGGAGCTGTTCGGCGGGGGCTTTCGCGGGCTGTTCGTGTTCGCCTACAACGTGCTGGGCGACCGCTCGCCGCTGCCGGCCGAGCAGCTCTTCGAGCACCGCGGGTGCCTGTACGGCTTCGTGGCCGTGGCGCTTTCCGACTACGTGTCCCACGCCCGGCGGATCTCGCCGCGCTGGGACACGGTGGCCGTGCCCGCCGCCGAGTTCCGCCGCCTGGCCCGGCCGCTCGAGGAGCTGCTGGGACTCTCGGCGGCCGTCCAGCAGAGCCGCAGTGGATGAAACGCTATTCCGTCTCACCACGGAGACACGGAGAACACGGAGGTTGCTGAAGGGCAAGGGTTTCCAGTGACACGAGCGAGAACACTCAGGCGTTTGATCCAGAGTATTAGCATCTTGTTTCGATCCTCTCCTCCGTGATCTCCGTGTCTCCGTGGTGCAAAGTCAAGCTCACAAGCCGCTACCGCACCTGTCATGATCGAACGCATCGACCACGTCAACCTCGTCGTCGACGATATCGAAAGCGTAATCGCCTTCTACCGCGACGTGCTGGGACTTGAGCTTACGAAACGGGCCACGATCCGCGGCGACTGGATCGAGGCGGTCACGGGCCTGAAGGACGTCGAGGCCGACGTGGCTTTTCTGGAAGCCGGGCCCGGGGCGGGCATCGAGCTGATCCGCTACCGCCGGCCCGAGGGCACCAGGCCCGAGGCCCTCGCCGCCCCCAACACCAAGGGCATCCGCCACCTCGCCCTGCGCGTGCGCGACCTCGATGCCTACGCCGAGCGGATCGAGGCGGCCGGCGCCAAGCTCTTAAGCCCCGTGCAGCTCGTCCCCGCCGACCAGGTCGACTTCGCCGAAGCCCGCAAGCGCATCGCCTACTTGCTCGACCCCGAGGGGAACCTGGTCGAGCTGTGCTCGTTCGAGTGAACGGACGCGTCGGGCTCAGAGGCCGTCTGAGAAGTGTCTGTAGTAACCCGATTCATCCGGTCTTCCTCGGTCAGAGACGCCCTTTGGCGGGTCGCGGACCGCATGAATGCGGTCACTACAAACTCCTCGGGTAGCCGCTCAATCGGCCGGCGCCTCGCTCCGGTCAACCTCGATCACCAGGTAGAGCTGCGGCAGATCGGCGCCGGGCTGCCCCTCCTCCTCGTTCGGCGAGGGCAGGTAGGTCAATCCCCCCACGAGCACGGGCGTCTTCAACGGCACGGTCAGCGTGGTGGCGAGCTGCTGGGCCGGGATGTTGGCCCGGTCGACCTCGACCGACGATGAACTCGCCGGTTGCGCGGGCTCGGGGTGTTCGCCCGACCCGGCCGGCGTCGGCGGCGAGACGGTTTGGATTCGGACCGGCGGCCCCGGCTCGTCCCACCGGGTTACCGTGCCCTCGAGATGGACCCGGGCGGTCTGGGTTTCGGGCACGAGCAGGGGGCGCACGCCGAGCAGTGCCCCGAGATTGGGCACCGCCACGACCGGTTGGTAGCCCACGCCGCTGCCCACCACGGGGATCGCGCCGTGGATCACCGTGCGCCGGGCCCCGGCCGCCAGGTAGACGTGCTGGCCGTCGAGGCAAGCGACCCGGCCGCGCAGGCCCGGGGCCGTGCGGGTCAGCCGCTCCAGGGCCGCCCGATCGACCGCCATCCCCTCGGGAATCGTGCCCGGCCGGTTGGCGGCCCCCGCGCGCAGGGCATCCAGCTCGTCGGAATCGAGCAGCAGCCAGCGGGCATCCACGGCCAGCGTGGCCCGCTCGCGGCGCTTCTGCCGAAGTGATTCGAGGAACTCCGCGATTTCCAGGTGAACGTCCAGGGTCTGGGAGACGATCATCTGCGATCCGAAGATCACGATCGAGCCGGGCCCGCCCACTTCGTCCCAGGTTGTCGGCTGGATCACCGTGACGATCAACTCCCGCAGGGCGTCCCGGTTGGTCACCTGCCCGTGCAGGAGGGTGTCCACGCCGGGGGGATAGGCCAAACCATCGAACTGGTGCAGCGTCGTGAAGCCGGGGCGGCCCAGTGCGCTACCCGACTGGGGCCGGGCCTTCGCCGCAGGGGCCATTGGTTGGCGGTCGTCGATGCGGAAGAGCCCTCCGCCTGCGCCCCCCGCGCTGCCATCACCCGTTCCACTGCCCATTCCGCTGCCCATTCCGCCGCCCATTCCGCCCATGCCCATTCCACCGCCTGACCAGCGCGAATCGAATCCATGGGAGTCGGAATAAGGGAAGCGGTGGGGGCTCGTGCGCACGGGCACGCCGGGCAGCCCGCCGGGGTATTGCTGATCAGCCGCCTCGATGAGCAGGTCCCGGACGCTGTACACCTTCGTGGTGAGCCTATTCTCGGCTTCTTCCCGCGTGGTGACGACCAGCACGCCTTGGCGGATGTCCCACGTCAGGTCCAGCTCGTCGAGCATCAGTTCCAACACGGCCCGAAGCGGCAGATCGCCCGCGACAAACGTGATTGGCGTGTCGGTGCCGATCCCCACGTCCTCCAGGGCCCGCCGGTCGATGTGCATGTTCACCTTGCCGACCCGCCGCAACTGGTCGACGACGCCGAGCAAGGGCATTTCCTTGAAGTCGACCGAGACGGGCTCGTCCATCGCCGCCATGATCGCCCTCTCGCCGTGGCGGAGCCCGGGCAGCGACTCCGCGGACGCCCGGCCAGTCTCGCCAGCCCCTTCCGTCGGGGAATCCGCTGCCGCGCCGGACGGCTCTCCTGCCGAGGCGGCGCCGCCATCGAAGGCGCCGGCGAGCAACGCCAACGAGACGAACAGCCCAAGCGAAGCCCCCAATGCCAACCGTGCCGTGCTGAAAGACATGACCGCGCCTCCTCTTTTCCAGACGTGTTCGATCGCGCAAGAAAAACGGGCATTCGGCCCGAACGCCGCTGCCCGATACGCAAGACTCCTCACCGAGGACACCCATATTCTAATTAGCCGGTGCAGCGGGATCAACAATCCCCGCGGGAAAGACGGGCCCGCCGACCACCACCGTGCCCCCCGACGGAGGTGCAAACTGCTATCGACCCCCGCCGGGAATTTGGGTAGTTTACCGAGTCCCGCGAAGGCCGCGCCGCGCGCGGTCACCGTGAACGGAGTCGCGACGCCGCATCCCAACGAAGGGACCGCCGAACCATGGACGGTTGGCAGACCCAGGTCCTGGCCACCACGGCCACGCAGACCGAGACCGCCTGGCAGCTCTCGGTGGTCCTGCCGGCGTACAACGAAGGGCGGGCGATCGGCCGGGTGCTCGACGAGCTGGTCGAGGTGCTCTCGGCCGAGCCGATCCGCTACGAGATCCTGCTGGTCGACGACGGCTCGACCGACGCCACCGCGCGGTTGGCTGAGGAGTTTGCGGCCGGGTGCTGGCAGTGCCCGGTGCGCGTGGTCCGGCTGCCGGAGCGCCGCGGGGCCGGGGCGGCCCGCAAGGAGGGCATCCGCCGGGCCCGGGGCGACGTGGTCGTAATGCTCGACGCCGACGGCTCCTACAGCCCCCGCTCGATCCCCGAGCTGTTCGCGTACTTCCCGGCCTACGATCAGGTCAACGGGGCCCGGACCAGCGAACAGGGCACGCTGCCCTGGCTGCGGCGCCCGGCCAAGTGGCTGATCCGCAAGCTGGCCTGCTATTTGACGGGCAAGAAGATCCCCGACCTGAACACGGGCCTCAAAGCGTTCAAGCGCGAGGAGATGCTCCGCTGGCTGTGGGTGGTGCCCGACGGGTTCAGTTGTGTGACGACCATGACGCTGGCGTTTCTGACCAACGGCTACGCGGTGAAGTACGTGCCCACGGAGTACCGCCCCCGCATCGGGCGGAGCAAGTTCCACCCGATCAAGGACACGGCCTCGTACCTGGCCACCGTGCTGCGCATGGTGCTCTACTTCCGGCCGCTTAAAGTGTTTTTGCCCCTGGCCGGGCTGATGATCGCGGCGGGCGTGGGCAAGAGCGTGCTGAGCTTCGCGCTGACCGGCTCGATGCAGGAGTCGGACATCGTGGTGCTCACCGCCGGGTTCATCACCTGCATGTTGGGGCTCTTGGCCGAGGTGATCGTTGCGCATCATCGGCGGTAGGAGGAAGCGGACAGGAGTCAGGAGTCGGGAGACAGGAGTCAGCGTGTAGCGGGGCCGCTTGCGGCCCGCAGGGCTTGCGGCGCGCTAAACTTGCCGTTGCTGCCAGAGTTCAATTCACGGGAACGGTACCATGTTCGACGACGTGACCTCCCCCTGGGCGTTGGCGCCCGAAATGTTCGTGGTGCCGGGTACGTGCGTGAAGACTGGCGGCCCGGCCGCCGGACGGCGCGAGACCCCCGCGCGCGAGCCCCGGCGCCCGCGCGACCCGGTGCTCAGAAATCACTATCTGCAAGCCGCGCTGGCCGGCATCCCGCGCCTGCTCTCGGCCATCGACCGCAATCCCTACCGGCCCACCTACGGCTGCCTCGACCGCCAATACTGGCACTACCGCACGGCCGCGTTCCCCTCGGGCATGTACCAGGAGGGGGCCCTGGCCATGGCCATGGCCTATGCCTGGGAGCTGCCCGGCAACCGCTGGGCCGGAAGCCCCCGCGTGCGCGAGCTGGCCGAGGCCGCCGTGCGGTTCGCCGCCGCCGTGAGCCACGCCGACGGCTCCTGCGACGATTACTACCCCTTCGAGCGGGCGCTGGGCGCCGCGGTGTTTTCACTCCAGGCGGCCGCCCGGGCGTATGCGCTCTTGCGTCTCGACGACCGTGAGCTGGTGACCTGGCTTGCTCGCCGTGCCGATTGGATCGCCGGCCACGACGAAACCGGACGCTTGGCCAACCACCAGGCCCTGGCGGCGCTGGCCCTTTTCTACGTGGCGAAGATCACCGGCGAGGAGCGCCATCGCCGCGCGGCCGAAGCTCGACTCGCCCGGGTCCTCTCCTGGCAAAGCCACGAGGGGTGGTTCGAGGAATACGGCGGGGCCGACCCGGGCTACCAGACCGTCACCATCGACTGCCTGGCCAAGATCCGCCGGCTCACGGGCGAGACGGCCCTCGACGGCCCGATCCGCCGCGCAGTCGAGTTCGCCCGATGGTTCCTTCACCCCGACTCGAGCTACGGCGGCGAGTACGGCAGCCGCGGCACGTACCATTTTTATCCTCACGGGTTCGAGCTGCTGGCCGGCGAGGATCCCAACGCCGCCGACCTGGCCGACGGGTTTCTCGAGGCCCTGGCCATGGGGCTCGAGGCCTGCTTCGACGACGACCGGCTGATGGCCCACCGCTTGGGTAATCTGCTCGATGCCTACGTGGATTGGGCGCCGATGCGGCCCGCGCCGCGAGGACCGGCCGCTTCGCCTGCTGTGAGATATTTTCCCCAAGCCCGGCTGCTGGTCCGACGGACGTGCGGCGAAAAAGGGACCAGGTATATTTTGCCGGAACGGCCCGAACGGTGCTTCGCACAAAATATACCTGGTCCCTTTTTCGGCCATACGATCGTCTCTGGCGCGCGGGGCGGCGTGTGGAAACACTTCCGCTGCCAGTGCGACGTGCTGGGCGACGCAGGGCTGGTGGTCGAGCTGGCCGATGGCCGCGTGGCGGTCTCGCAACTGCACGACCTGGGGCGCGACGTAACGTACAATCCCGCTTCGCCGCCCGGCGGCGCCACGCTCACCGTGAGCGGGCCGCTCTACTTCGCCTGCTTCGAGACGGCCACGCCCGTGAAGCAGGCCCTATTCCACGCGGGCATGGTGACCGTCGGCCGGTGGTGCCACGACGCGGTGCGAGGGCTATTGCAGCGGCGCCTGATCACGGGGCGCCGGCCGGCCCCGGTCCGTTTGACGCGGCGGATCGAGCTGCTCGGTCCGCCCGCCGCACCCGGCGGCCCCGCGCTCCGCGTGACCGACACGATCGAACTCACCGAGCGGCGTGCCCGCGTCCGGCGCATGAGCTTCGGCACGGATCACCAGGCGGCCTACGTGGCGGCCGCCAACGTCTATCAACAGAGCGTCCTGCGGCCCTGGCACTCGCTCGACCGCTACGTCGGGGCCCTGAATCACGAGGGCCGCGTCACCGTGGTTCGCGAGTTCTAGAGCGAAAAAGGGACCAGGTTTATTTTTTCGCTTCACGAAAAAATAAGCCTGGTCCCCTTTTTCGTTCACCCGAGGTCCTGCCAAAGCGGTCCGAGCGCTGCGAGCAGCTTCCGGTACCGCTCGTATTTCTGGGCATAGATCGCGGCCCGGGCCGGGTCGGGCGTCTGGCGGCGATCTACCTGGACCATGGCCGCGACCGCCGTGCGGTAATCGGGATAGCAGCCGGCGGCCACGGCCGCGGCGATTGCCGCCCCCAGGGCTCCCAATTCCGTGCCCGCCGGCACCTCGACGGGCGTCTGGAACACGTCGGCGAAGATTTGGGTCCAGACTTCGCTCCGCGCGGCCCCGCCGGTGAGCTGGATCGACGCGGCCGGACCGCGGAACTGCATGAGCCGGTCGACGTGGGCCTTGTGTCCGAACACGACCCCCTCGTAAATCGCGCGGAGCACGTGTCCCCGGCCGTGCCAGCCGGCCAGCCCCACCAGCGACGCCTTGGCGTTCGGGTCGGCGTTCGAGCCGAACAGGAACGGCAGGAAGACGATGCCCGCGTCCTCCGGCCCGGTTTCGGCCACCCAGCGGTTGCACCGCTCGTAGACCGACTCACCCGAGTCCGCCGCCGGGCGATCACCGGTTTCCAGAAACTGGGCCACGAACCACTCCAGGTTGCTGGCCGACGTGGCGCTGGCCTCCATCATCAAGAAGTGGTCGGGGATGCAGTAGCGCGAGGTCATGAACACGTCGCGGCTGACGACCGGCGTGGGGGAAATGTACTGGTTCACGCTCCAGGTGCCGGCCACGATGCAGAGCTGGCTCTGGTGGACCAGCCCGGCGGCCAGGCAACAGGCGTCGGCGTCGAAGAGCCCGCCGGCCACGGGCGTTCCCTCGGCCAGCCCGGTCTCGGCGGCGGCCTCGGGCGTGACGTGCCCGCAAATCTCCTCCGAGCGGACCAGCGGCGGCAGCTTCTCGCGCAGCTCGGCCAGCCCGAACTCGCCGAGCAGCTCCAAGTCGTAGTCGCCGTCGCGCACGCTCAGCAGGCTGGTGCCGGAGGCGTCGGTCATCTCCGCGTTGACCTCGCCCGAGAGGCGGTAGCGGATGTAGTCCTTACACATCAGCACCCAGCGTGTCCGCTCGATCGACTCCGGCTCATGGTCCTTTAGCCACGCCAGCAGCGCGTTCGGCTGGCCGGGCCAGAGCGACTGCATCGACAGCGGCAGCACTCGCTCGTGTACGCCTTGCTCCATCCAGCGGGCCACGTACTGCTTGGCCCGGGTGTCGGTCGAGTAGATGCCCGGCCGCACCGGGCGGCCTTGCTCGTCGATCAGGTACAGCCCGTTGCCGTGCCCGGCGGGCGCCACGCAAGCGATTTCCTCGGGCCGCACGCCGGACTTCTCGATCACCTCGCGGATCGAGGCCGCCGTGGCCTGCCAGAGGGTCTCGACGTCGCGCTCGGTGTGTCCCGGCGCGGGCGAGCCCAGCTCGGCCTTGCGCCCGGCCACGGCCACTTCGCGTCCGTCGGTCGTAAACAGGGCGGCCTTGGCCACCGTGCCGCCGTTGTCGGTTCCCAGCAGATATTGCGCCATGACGGGTCTCCTGGTATCGACGAAAAGGGGACGGGGCCAATTTGCCTTCAACGGCCCGAAGGGTGCTTCGCACAAATCGGCCCCGACCCCTTTTCGTTGCTGGTTTGACCGGGTGTGTAACACAACGCTCGGCGCGTCACAAGCCCCGGCCCCTCACGCTCGCCCTTGACCCCGGACCCCCTACCGGGTAGCTTGAGCGCCGAACCCGGATGTCTCCCCGTGGCAAAGGAGAGCCCCAATGAAGCCACTTATCCCCATTCTGTTGGCGGTTTTCACGGCGGTATGGCTGGGCTGCTCGCGTGCGCCGGAGGACCCCTCTAACGAAAAACCGGCCGAGCCGCCGGCCGCCGCAAGCCCGGGCCCCGATTCCCCGGAACCCGGGCCGCAAGACCCGTTCGCCGCCGCGCCAGGCCCGGGATCCTCGACCACGGAGCTGGCCAGCCTCGATCCCGCCGAGTCGCCCGCGGAAAGGCCCGACGCCACGCCGGACGGAGTCGATCCGACCGCAGCCGGCCCGCCCGAGGAAACGCCCGCCGAGCAACCCGCCGCCATCACGACCGAGGCGGAGCTGCGCACCGCGCTTAGGGCGAAAAACCCCGATTTCGGCGGCGAGCTGATCGCGCGGTTCGACCCGCGCAGCGGATTGGCGCAGATCGGCGCTGAGGACCCGGCCTTGAAGGACATAGGCCCGTTGGGCAGGGCCCAGGCGCTGATTTCGAGCCTGGCCGGTGGCGGCGCCGGCGAGCCCGGTGCGCCGCAAGCCGTGCCCCCGGTCGTGATCGGGCTGGGAAGGACCGGAGTGACGGACCTTTCCCCACTCGCCGAGATCGACGGGCTGGTGGCCCTGGACCTGGCCAAGACGAAGGTGCGGGACCTCACGCCCCTTTCCGGCCAGCCCATCCAGGAGCTTTACCTAGAAGAAACCAACGTGGAGGACATCGCGCCGCTTACGGGGATGCCGCTGGTGAAGCTTTACCTCAGCTACACGAGGGTTTCCGATCTCGGTCCGCTGAAGGGGGCGCCGCTCGACGAGCTGAACGTCATCGGCACGCAGGTCTCGGACCTAAGCCCCCTGGAGGGCTCGCGACTGAGGATGCTCTGGCTGAGCGAGTGCCCGGTGACCGACCTGACGCCGCTTGCGAAGGTCCCGCTGGAGAGCGTCACCCTGGCGAAGACCAAGGTCTCCGACCTCAGCCCGCTCAAAGGGCACCCCACGCTGCGGCGCCTACACATCGCCGAGACCGAGGTGACGGACCTCACGCCGATCAAGTGGCTGAAGCTCACGCGCTTGATCTTCACGCCGGCCCGGATCGAGAAGGGCATCGGTTTCGCCCGCGACATGGAGACCCTCCAGGAGATCGGCACGTCGTTCGAGCAGAGGATGCCGCCGTCGCAGTTCTGGCGGATGTACGAGGCGGGAGCGTTTCGGAAGGAGTGAACCAAGGGAGACCTCCATGGCGGAAATGACCTCGGCAGAACGTGTGATTGCGGCGCTTCAGAACGAAGAGCCCGACCGCGTGCCGCACTTCGAGTGGATCATTGACCGGCACGTGCGCGAGGCGATCCTGCCCGGCTGCTCCATGGAGGAGTTCACCCTGCGCATGGGCCTGGACGCCATCCTGACTCAGCCCGACTTCCGGCGCGAGCAGATCGCGGAGAACCGCTTCCGCCACGAGTACGGGGTGATCTTCGAGAAGACCGAGGAGGAGCACGTGGTGGCCGTGGAAGGGCCGATCCAGACGCTCGACGATCTGGCGAGCTACGAGCCGCCCGACCCCCACGCCCCGCACCGCTTCGAGAGCCTCCGGCGCCTGGTCGCCGCGTACAAGGGCAAGCTGGCCGTCGGCGTGCACCTCAACGACGTCTTCTCGCTGCCGCGCAACCTGATGGGCTTCCAGAACTGGCTGATGTGCCTGGCCGCCGACCCCGAGCTGGCCCGGCGCCTGGCCGACCTGTCGGTCGAGCTGAACATCGAGTACGCCAAGGAGTGTGCCCGGCTGGGGGCCGACTTCGTTTTCACGGGCGACGACTACTGCTCGACCGAAGGCCCGCTGATGTCGCCCAAGACCTTCCGCGAGCTGCTCTACCCGGGCTTGAAACGGGTCTTCGCCGGGTTCCGCGAGCAGGGCCTATTGACTGTAAAGCACTGCGACGGCAACATCCTTCCGCTCATGGACATGTTCATCGACGCGGAGCCCCACTGCCTCGACCCCATCGACCGCAACGGCGGCCTGGACATCGCCGCGATCAAGCGGGAGCACGGCGACCGGTTCGCGCTTAAGGGCAACGTCGACTGCGCGGACCTGCTCACCTTCGGCAGCATGCCTGAGGTCGTGGCCCAGACCAAGGAGGTCCTGGCCGCCGCAGCCCCCGGTGGCGGGTTCATCCTCTCCTCGAGCAACAGCATCCACTCGAAGGTCAAGCCCGAAAACTACCTGGCCATGATCAACACGCTGCGGGCGTACGGGAAATACCCGCTGCGGCTCGACGCCCTGGAGGGCTCCGGGGCCGACGCGGCGTTTGGGTAGGTTGGCTAGAAACCCTCACCGCCATCCGCCGCGCGGGGGCGAGCATCGTGCTCACCTATTGGGCCAAGGACGTGGCGCGGTGGCTTCGGGGGAGTGGTTGAGTCCCCCAACCGGCAGGAACAGTTGGCCGATTGGGCGTTGCCGTGTTCTGAGAACGCTAAGCGTGGGTGCATCAAGGGGCGGCAGGAGGCGCTGACCGACGCCCGCGCGCTGTCCTAACTGAGGGGTACGAAATCCCGTACCCCGCATGCTGGTCCCTGCCGGCGGATGAGCGTATTGCGTGCCGCTGTTCCTTCTACGTGGGGCTGGCCGACGTGCTGCCCTCCCCGGGCCCGTCCGAAGAGGAGTTGCTGCCCGGCAAGCCGTTGCCCCTGTTCTGACCTCGTTTGCTCCAGTCTCTCGCACCCGCAAATATCGCTTCGCGGGTCCTCTCATCGAGTCTGTCAGTGCCCACAGCTTCCCGCGCCGCATCCACCAATTCGCCGTAGAGCTTGAACATCTCGTCGGAATCGCTGGTCTTGTGTTCTCGCTCGCGGGGATCAGGTGATGAGCTTGCCAACAAGAAGACCTTCTTGGCGAAACGCGCATAAGTCTCGTTGAACTTTGGACTCAGAATGACTTCCCCATGCACCGCCAGTGCTGTCATTTCACTGTGCGCCTCTTCGTAGTTCTCGACAAGGTCTGCACAACGCTGCTGTGCACCCCGATCGACGTTCCACGCGAGCCTGTGAACCGACTTCATTGTATTACGTGCGGCGATGCAGAGCTTGGCGTAGAGTTCGATCTGGAATGCCCAAAGCCGCTCGCTGTACGGCTCCCACCGTGACAGCCGGCGATACCATTCCGTCCTTGATATGGTCAGCCACGCGGCAACAAGTGTACATGCACCGCCGACGAGTGCGGCCCCAAGCCCAACGACAAGGGGCAGGACCACAGTCTCCCACGCTGAGGGGGCCGGACTAGTCACGGATGTGCTTTCGGCGGTGGCGCCGGAGTTCTGCGACCATCGTGCGATGGCATCTATGCCAGCAAGAAGGAATATCGCTATGCAAATGCCGTAGATAAATCTGAGCCAGAACTTGTGACTTGTCAGGAGTGACCGTTTTCGGTCAAGGTGAATCAGTTTCAGTCGTTCACTATCAAGCCGACCTAGCCGCTCATCCAAACGCGTGAAAGGCCCCGACTCCTCGTAGGCCGACAAGGCATCTCTGCCAAGGTTCACAAGTTGCTCGTTTCGGAATTCAAGAATCAGAAACGCTAAGGAAACGACACACCCAACTACGGCAACCAAGAGGACAAGCGCGTGGCGTTCCGCAGTGAGGGCCGTATAGTAGCCGACGGCCAGTATACTCAAAAAGAGAAGGAAGAAGCGAAACGCGGACAGCCGTTGCTGAGCATGATACTGAAACCAGTTCCAAGCGTACTGCTGGATGCGTGAAGCGTCGTCGGTTCCTTGACCGGTCTCGGCCATCAGATTCTCCGGCAAGTGAGGGCTCGTTCTGTTGCGCGTACCCCGCCAGTCGGCTTTCGTGCGCCACTTTCCCACAATCCGGCGGTACGTCGGGCCCTCGGCCACCGCCTCCCACAACCGGGTGTCTTGGCACCCGCTACCAAAAGCATAGCCCGGGTTAGGGCGGTCTTCAAGGAGTTGACGCCAAAGCCGCCGCGCGTCATAACGACTTGTGCGACAAGAGGTTAGGGGGATGGGCTGAATAGCCTGCGCGGTGTTGGGCCAAGGATGTGGCTAGCTGGCTTCAGGGCAATCCTCGACTGCTTCTCTGCGCAGACAAACCTAGGCGCCCGAAGAGTCGGCTTGAGGTTCGGGCGAATCCGGACGATTCACCTTGACTGGAATCAGGTAGTCTTGAGAAATCCAATCGGTTTCCCCTCCCCCCAACGGCCTGATTCGGCATTCCAAGCGCATCATGCCTTCGCGCAACTCGATCACCGCCGATTCTTCCCCCGCTGGCCCTGGTCGAATCGTCATGTTGATTCGGTGGTAGTAATGCTCGCCGAAACGGAAGGTGCCAAGCCGAGCCACTTGCGGCTCGTCGCCTCCCGGCGAGAAGAGCCTGACTTCTGTCTCGTAGTCGACCTCCTTTTCCGACTCATCCTCTTTCATCCACACGGCCGAAAGCTCTAACGCCAGCCCGACAAGTCGAGGCTCGGCCGTCTTCACAGTCGAAGTCTGCATCGAGACAGTGATCTGATCAATCACGTTGAAGTGACTAATCAGCTTCGTCGCCTGGTCGATAACGCGACCTTCACTGCAAATGATGTATCGCGGTCGAACCATTTTACCTGACAATCGTGAATCGAGTTGACAACTCGGGTGTGCGTCCCTTTGGTCTCAGCAGCGCTCCCGACCGTAAGTGCAGCCCCGCCATCCCCAAAGCTCCGGGAGGCCATTCCGCGAAGAGATCGTCCGAGCTGCCGATATCCAGAACAGGGCCAAACACGCCTTCCGCCTTCCATTCCCCCAGTTCAATTGGCGTTTCCGTGGGCCTTCTCTCACTTAGGGATCGCAAAGCGTCCCTGACCTCATCTGCTGCCGGGTCTCGTGCAATTCGGCGCCAATCCAAGTACGCGTTGACGAACGCGGTCACCAGCGCACGGTCGACTTCTTCCTCCGGCAACATCTTCTGCTCGGCCAGCCAGGCCGCAACCTCGCACCACCGCCAGCGGGGCGATCGCGTGGTGACGTCGGAAACCGGCGCCGGGAAGTCCCCCGGCCCTCTTTCGCCGATGAATAGCTGCCTGATACTCTCCCGCGTCCTGCCCGACCGCCTGGCAATCTCCGCAGCAGTTACGAAGTCATCTGGTTCGACACGCTCAGCACGCAGGCCGACACTTTCCACGTCGGCAATGGCCGAGAGCACCGCGTCGAGAAAAGAGTCTGCCTCACGGTCGCAGTCAAAGAAGGGTGCCCCGTTGCACATTCCGACCAACGAGTCGTCTTGCAACGTGCCGTAGACCCTCTCCGCGACATCGTCCGTGATCGGAGTCTCGTTGCTGAGAACCAGCGCGACGGTATAGACGGCCATGGTGAAACCTACTGGTCAGCGTGCGGGCACGAGTCAATCAGCCGCCGCAGCCTGCGGGCGTGCCCCTCGGGGTTCCTCGGGGTGCTTCGAACAGGCAACTGGCATCCTCCCTGGGCAGCGTGAGGACAGAAGATCGTTCCCCACCGGTGCGAGTGGCCGCCACGGGCCTTCTCGACCCGCCACCCCAGCGATTCGGCGTAGCGTAGCACCGCCTCGATGGCCGGGTTGGGATGCCTTCCGCTCGCCATGGTTCACTCGGCCATCCACTGGGAGTATACTTCGGTTGTTGACAAGTGTCAACGAGAGAGAATTGCCGCGCCGCCCCCCACGGAGAGGGGCCTGGATTCCGGCAAAGCAGCGTGACGGCCACTGTCCCCCTATTATGGCGGTGGCGGCCTTCGTCCACAACTGATCTCGGATGTCGCGACACCCATGAGCCCCCTTCTCGGCCGGCTCACGCCCCGTTGGAACGGTTGCGGCGAAACCGGACACGTATCGCAACCAGTTGTGGCGCCGAGGGTTGGAGCCGGCGTCGCGGAGAAGGCTTGGTGGTCGAACCGGGGGCGCGGTCCGATGGTTTGCGGAAGCTTGACCGGGCTCCAGGCGACGACTACGCTGAGGTGCAACTTGACTGGGAAGGGGGTGCGGCGATGAATACCTGGCTTTTGCTGTCGGCGGTGGCGATGGGGGGGGCGATGGAGTTCGAGCGGCACGAGATCGACGAGTATCCGGCGGGGTACCAGGTGGCCGTGGCCGATCTGAGCGGCGACGGGCGGTTGGACGTGATCGCGCTCTCCACGCAATCGAACCGGGTGGATTGGTACGAAAACCCCGGATGGCGGCGCAGACCGGTGGCCCGGACCGAGCGGAACATCGACCTGGCGGTTTGCGACCTAGATGGCGACGGGCGGCTCGAGATCGCGGTGGCCACGGGCTTCTACTACGACCAGGGCGACCGCGGCGGCGAGATCTATCTCTTGCGCCGGACGGAGGACGTCGAGCGGCCGTGGACCAAGCACCTGATCGCGACCGACCCGGTGGTACACCGGCTGCGCTTCGGCGACATCGACGGCGACGGGCGCAAGGAGCTGGTCCACGCCTCGATCTTCGGGCCCGGCTCGCGCGGGCCGGTCGACTCGGCCCCGGCCCACCTCTGGGCGTTTCGCATTTCCAAGGGCTACGAGGGGGGCGAAGTGCCCACCTGGAAGATCGACGAGTCGCTGCACGTGCTGCACGGGCTGTGGCTGGGCGACCTTGACGGCGACGGGCGCGAGGAGATACTGACGGCCAGCTACGAGGGGATCCACCGCTTCGACTTCGAGGGCACGCCGGCCGAGCCGCGTTGGCGCAGGACGCACCTTGCCGCCGGGGCCCCGCCCGTGAGCGACGCCCCGGCCGCCCCGCGCGGCACCAGCGAGGTCGTGCCCGGCAAGCTGGCCGACGGCAGCCGGTTCCTCGCGGCCATCGAGCCGTGGCACGGGCACCAGGCGGTGGTTTACACCCAGAACGGTGACGCCGGCCGCTGGCAGCGCCGCGTGATCGATGAGGGCCTGGCCGTGGGCCATGCCCTGGTGGTGGCCGACTTCGACGCCGACGGCGACGACGAGATCGTCGCCGGCTGGCGCGGGAACCAAGGGGGGCTGAACGCCTACGACCCGATCGACGCCCGGGCCGGGCGCTTCCGCACCGTGCCGCTCGACCGGGGAATCGCCGTGGAAGGCGCGGTGGCGGCCGACCTGAGCGGCGACGGGCGCCCCGACCTGCTGGCCATCGGCGGGCGCACCAACGACCTGGTGTGGTACGGGAACCGCGGGCAATAGGGGCGCACGGAACAAGAGGCTGCCGGAAGTTCTTGTGAAAAGGTCGCGCTATTCCCGGGTGAACTCGAAAGCGCGAAAGGGCGAAACTTCGAAAACAGACAGAATGGGGGGAAGCGTGCTTGCCAGGGCCATTCAGTAACATCTCTGCCCCTTTCGCACTTTCGTCCTTTCGCGTTTCGTGGCGAGTCCGATCTGCCTCGCACGTGAAAGCTCAATCTTGATCCCGAAATGGGCCCTGTTTTGCCAAGGACGCTCGGTTTTGCGGCCAAGACGTGGTTATGGTTGTTACCTTCGTGCAGTTGACAGCGTTTCTTATCGGCTCGGACAACACTTCTCCGGAGGTACTGTGATGATTCGATTCGTTTACCTGAGACTGCTGCTCGGCTTGGTGGCGACGATGTCTCTAGCCACCGCAGTGCTGGCCCAGGCGCCGGAGCGCCGCCCGCGCGCGGGGCGGGCCTATCCGCCCGCGATCGAGGCCGACGCGGTCGAGGTCTACAAGACCGTCGGCGACGTGGAGCTTAGGATATGGATCTTCAAGCCGGAGGGGCACAAGGCCGAAGACAAGCGCCCGGCCATCGTCTCTTTCTTCGGCGGCGGCTGGACCGGCGGCTCGCCGAAGCAGTTCGAGCCCCAGTGCCGCTACCTGGCCTCGCGGGGCATGGTGGCGATGACGGCCGACTATCGTGTGCGCTCGCGCCACGACGTGAAGGTCCCCCAGTGCATCGAGGACGCCAAGTCGGCGGTCCGCTGGGTGCGCAAGAATGCCGGGCGTCTGGGCATCGACCCGGCGCGCATCGCGGCCGGCGGCGGCTCGGCGGGCGGGCACCTGGCCGCGGCCACGGGCTTGATCGCGGGTTTCGACGCCCCGGGCGAGGACAAGTCCATTAGCGCCGTGCCCAATGCCATGGTGCTTTTCAACCCCGCGGCGGCCCTGGCCCCTTTCGACGGCGCCCGGCCCATGAGCGACGAGCGCCTGGCGCGTCTGAAGGACCGCGTTGGCGACGACCCGGAGAAGGTCAGCCCGGCCCATCACGTTAAGGCCGGCGCCCCGCCGACGATCATGTTCTTCGGCACCGACGACTTCCTGCTCGACGGGGCCCGCTGGATGCAGAAACGCATGAAAGAGGAGGGCAACCGCTGCGAGCTGTTGACCTGGGAGGGCCTGCCGCACGGATTCTTCAACAAGGGTCGCTACGGCGACAAGCCCTTCGTCGAGACGATGCAGGCCACCGATAAGTTCCTCGCCTCCCTCGACTGGCTCGAAGGAGAACCCACGATCAAGTGACGCCCCCCGCACCTCGACGATCCTAACATTTCAGCCAAGAGGAGTACGACGGCCTTCCAAGGCCGTCGCTGTGGTATCCAAGCCCTCGACGGCCTTAGAAGGCCGTCGTACAAAGCTTTCCCCCCCGGGTGGCTGAAGTGTTGCCAATACTCCACCCCTCCACCCGTCCGTCCCCAACCCGAAAAGGAGCTCCTCCATGCCCCCCTGCCCATCCCCCTGCCACGGTTGTTGTCACGCCGTCGACCGGCGGCGTTTCTTGAAGCATTGCGGGGCGGCCGGGGCGGTCGCCGCCGGCTCGCTCGCGCCCCTTTCCGGCGTGGGCGCCGAGCCCGCCCAGTCCGGCACCGGCCCGAAGGTCCGCGTGGCCGCCGTCTTCCTGGCCCAAGTGCGCAAGTCGTGGCCCTACCCGGGCTTCGACGTCGAGGGGCGCCGGCAGGAGATACTCGCTGCACTTGGCGAGGGTTGCCCGGGTGTCGAGCTCGTCCCGCTGACGGTCAACGGCCCCGGCGAGGTGGCCAAGGCCGCGGCGATGAAGGACGAGGTCGACGGCTATCTGATCTACGTGGCCACGCTCTCCTGGTCGCTGCGGGGCGCGATCGTGCAGCTCGCCGCGCTGGGCAAGCCGACCATCGTGGCCGACGAGTTCCTGGGCGGCTGCGGCGCGTTCTTGACCGGCTACAGCGACCTGTGCAGCCGCAAGATCCCGGCGGCCGCCGTGTCGACCACGCGGCTTAGCGACCTCGTGGCCGTGGCCCGGCAGTTCGCCGGCGTTCGCCAGCCGGGCACCACGCCCGCGTCGTTCGCCAAACAGTGCGAAGCGGCGTACCGAGCGACCTTCCCGCCGCGCGGCGAGATGAAGTGCCAGCAGGACCCGGTTTCGTTGACCGACGTCGCCGAGTGCGTCGAGCGGTTCCGCAATTCGCGGTTCCTGATCGTCGGTCGCGGGCGTGGCGGCCAGGAGCAGGACTTCCTTGGGGCGAAAGCACGCTACGTCGACTTCGACGAGCTGGCGGCCCTGTACGACAAGGTCGATCGCGACGAGGCGGCCGAGTGGGCCGCGCGTTGGAAGAAGCGGGCCGTGCCGCTGGCCCCCGGCGACTACGTCGAGCCCAGCCGGCCCGACCCCGGGGCCATCGACAAGGCGGGCGGCGTCTACCTGGCCACGCTGGCGCTGCTCGCGAAGTACGACACCGACACGGTCACCATGAACTGCCTGGGTGGGTTCGCGGCGGGCAAGCTGCCGGCCTATCCCTGCCTGGGGTTCATGGAGTTGCTCGACGCGGGCGCCCAGGGCGTGTGCGAGGCCATGCCCGACGACACGCTCAGCATGTTGATGGCCCGAATCCTCACCGGGCGCCCGGGCTTCGTATCCGACCCGGCCGTGGATACGTCGAAGAACCGGGTGGTCTACGCCCATTGCGTGGGCACGACCAAGGTGTTCGGCCCGGAGGGCGAGTCGAACGGGTTCCGCATCCGCACGCTGCACAACCGCGATCCGCGCGGGGCGTGTGCCGAGTCGCTCATGCCCGCCGGCTACATGACCACCAGCTTTCGCACCAACGTGGGGCGCAAGCAGTTGATCGTCCACCAGGCCAAGGCCCTCGGCCCGCTCGACTGCGAGAAGGGCTGCCGCACCAAGCTGATCGGCGAGGTGCGCGGCGACGTGGGCAAGCTCTTCGACCAGTGGAACCAATTCGGCTGGCACCGCGTGACCGTCTACGGCGACGTCGCCGAGCCGCTCGCCGAGTTCGGCAAGGCGCTGGGGCTGACGGTGATCGAAGAAGCCTGAGATGCGCGGTTGTTCGCGCTGGGACCGCCACGAGGGCGCGGCGGCTAAGCGGGCGCGCAGAAAACGCCCGTACGCGAATTAAACACTCCAGACTTACCAATACGGAGCCGCCCCATGAACCCGCACAGCCAACGACTTTCGCGCCGCCGCTTCTTGCGACGAAGCGCCCTGGCGGCCGGGACGGTGGCGGCCCCGGCGGTGGTTCCCTCGGGCGTCGTGGCCCTCGGGGGCGAGCCGGGGGCGAACGGCCGGATCGGCATCGCGTTCATCGGGGCGGGCCGCCGGTCCCACCAGTTGCTCGGCAGCTTGCGGGGCTTGCCCAGCCTGCCCGGCGAGGTCGAGCTGCGGGCCGCCAGCGACGTCTGGCCGGCCAAGTGCCGGGAGTTTCTCAATGCCTACGACGAGAAGGTGCTCAAGCCCAAGGGCGGCACCACGCGCGACTACGGCGTCTACGAGGACTACCGCAAGCTGCTCGAGCGCGACGACGTCGACGCCGTGATCGTCACCACCTGCGACCACTGGCACGCGCTGGCGGCGATCCAAGCCTGCCAGGCCGGCAAGGACGTCTACGGCGAGAAGCCGCTTGCGCTTACGATCCGCGAGGGCCGGGCCATGGTTCGTGCCGTGCGAAAGCACCAGCGCATCTTCCAGACCGGCACCCAGCAGCGCTCGTACCTGCGCAACCGCCAGGGATGCGAGCTGGTGCGAAACGGGCGCCTCGGCAAGGTCCACACCGTGGTCTGCACCAACTACAACAGCTCCAAGCCGCTGTCGGCCTACGAAATCCCCACCGAGCCCGTGCCCGAGGGGCTCAACTGGGAGCGATGGTGCGGACAGACCCCGGTCGTCCCCTTCAGCACGCACGTCTACCTGACCTACAACGACCCGGGCTGGCAGTGGATCCGCGAGTACTCCGGCGGGCTGCTGACCAACTGGGGCGCCCACGGGCTGGACATGGTCCAGTGGGCCCTGGGCACCGACGACACCGGCCCGGTCGAGGTCGAGGCGCACGGCAACCAGCCCGACAGCAAGATCACGTTCCGCTACGCCGGCGGCGTGGAGCTACGCCTGGAGACCGACGGCTCCGTGCTGGGCGGCGGCAAGTTCATCGGCACCGAGGGGACGCTGACCATGACCCGGGGCAAGTTCCACACCGACCCGATCGCCATCTCCAAAGAGGAGCTGACCGACGCCGACGTGCGCCTCTACCGGAGCGACAACCACATGCAGAACTTCGTCGACTGCATCAAGTCGCGCGAGCGGTGCGCCGCCGACGTGGAGATCGGCCACCGCACCGCCACCATCTGCCACCTCGGCGGCATCGCCCGCCGCCTGGGGCGCAAGCTCCGCTGGGACCCGGAGAAGGAAGTCTTCCCCGACGACGAAGAGGCCAACACCCACCTCGACCGGCCGAAACGGGAGGGGTATGGGTTGCCGGAGGCGGTGTAGCCGGGATAAATGGAGTTGGATCCTACTCTGTGCTCTGAGCAGGCGCGTGATCGCCGTCGGCCCGTCTTTGAAGACTACTTATCTCGCCACAATAGATACTGTGTCCCCGGAATTCCCAGCAATAGGATTCGGGCCTCGGCGCAAGTCGCTGCGGCGCAACGGGTTGAGTGCGGTCGAAAACCATCCTCTGGACGGCTGTTTCTTGCTACGCCAGTCGGGGGGTGGCTTTGTCGACGTAAGTCCTTGCGCCGCAAGGGGCTTAGGATCGGCCTGGGAGGCCCAAAACGGCATTGCCGGAGTTTCGACCAACAACTCGGAAACCGCCCGGGGAGGCGGAAAAATCCGGGGCGGGGCCGGAGAGATTGGACGGAGAGAGTTTCCGACGGGCGGAAGGCCCGGCTCGAGTCCCGGGCGTCGGGCCGGCTTTCGATGGGACGGAAATGAGGTCCCACCGCTTCTGCAACGCTGCGGGCAGCGGCCTTCGCGCCCTTCCTCCCCTCCCCCCGGGCGGCAAAACTGGCGTTGTCCCGTTCATCCGGGGGGGCATAATGGGGGCATGAACGCGCTTGTGTTCACCGAACAGGGGGAGGCGCGGGGCGATGTCTCCGCTCTGAACCGGGGGCAGGCGGCGATTTTCTCCGCGCGGTCGCCTGACAAGGAGTCGCCCAACGAGGACGCCGCCGCGGTGGTGCCGGTCGATGAGCACGCGGCGGTGTTGATCGTGGCCGACGGGATGGGCGGCTCGCCGGCCGGGCAGCGGGCATCGGCCCTGGCGGTCGAGGAGATGGTCGCCGCGCTGCGGGAAGCCGCCCCGGACGAGCCCAACCTTCGGGCAGCCGTGCTGAACGGCATCGAGAACGCCAACCGGGCCATCTGCGAGCTGGGCGTGGGCGCCGCCAGCACCCTGGCCGTGGCCGAGGTCTGGGAAGACTCGGTCCGCCCCTACCACGTGGGCGACTCGATGATCCTGCTGGTCGGCCAGCGCGGCAAGGTCAAGCTCCAGACGGTCTCCCACTCGCCGGTCGGCTACGCCGTCGAGTCGGGCATGCTCGACGCGGCCGAGGCCATGCACCACGAGGACCGCCACGTGGTCTCGAACATCCTTGGCACTTCCCAGATGCGCATCGAAGTCGGCTCGCCCATCCGGTTGGCTCGATACGACACCGTGCTCCTGGCCACCGACGGGCTGCTGGACAACCTGCACACCGAAGAGATCATCGCCCGGGTACGCAAGGGCCCGCTGCCCTCGGCACTCCGCACGCTGGCCGACGACGCCCGCCGCCGCATGACCGCCCCCCAACCCGGCGAGCCCAGCAAGCCGGATGATCTGACGTTCGTGCTCTATCGGCGTGCGTAGCAGGCACACGGAGTGTGCCTACTACGATCTACTCCCACACCGCCTTGAACCCCTCGGCCTCCTCGCCGCAGACCTGCGATGCCTGGATGCCGCTCGACTGGGACGTGTAGAAGAGCCGGCCGTTCGAGGCCACCGTGCCCACGCACTCGCGGATGTCGATGGGCGGGCCGGTCGAGACCAGCTCGCAGCCGGCCGTGGTGTCGATTACGTCCATGTTCGAGAAGAGCATGTACGGCTCGGAGACGGTGAACCGCGTGCAGGCGTAGCCCTTGCGGAAGTCCTGGGCGATCCGGCCGGTGGCCTTGTCGATCAGGTAGGTCGTGCTGCCGTAGGCGTGGGAGAAGATGTACCGTTCGCCCACGGTGACCACGTTAGTACACTTGTTGATCGGCTCGGATTGCCAGACCAGCGAGCCGTCCTTGGCGTCGAGGCACCAGACGTACCGGGTGCCCGACTTGTTGTCCGGGGCGTTGTACCCGCCCAGGTAGAGCCGACCTCCATCGGCCGAGATCGTACACCCGGCGGTGATCGAGTGCTTCTCGCTCAGCCACAGCGTCTTGCCCGTCTTCGGGTCCAAGGCGGCGGTGATCCCCTTGGGTCCCGGCTCGCCGCGGCGCGTGGCCGCGTAGCCGAAGAAGCACGAGTAGTAGAGCGTGCCGTCCATCAGGCACAAGCCCGCGTCGTCGCCGCCGCAGCCGTGCTCGGAGAAGTCGCGCTCCCAGGCGACCTTGCCCGTCTCCACGTCCCACGCCCGCACGAGGGGCTTGTGCTCCTTGGGGTAATGGGGATTGTCGTGGCTGTAGAGCCAGCTTACGACGTGCGGCTGGCCCGGCGGGGGCGGGTCGGCCGGCCCGCCGCTGAACACGTAAATGCCCGTGCCGCGCGGGGCATACTTGCCCGTGCTGAACATGTAGATTGCCAGGTTTTCGTAGACCACGGGCGGCTGCTGCCGGCTCCAACTCGGCGAGCCGCTGAACGGGGCCTCCCAGAGCAGCTCGCCCGTGGCCGCGTCGAAGCACCGCATCATCGAGCGCCCGAGCCCCGCCTGCGGCACCAGCAGCCGTTCGCGGCCGCCGGGCTCGGCTCGGAAGTAGAGCGGGGAGGTGTAGCTGACGTGTACGCCGGGGGCATACCATCGCCAGAGCAGCCGGCCGGTCTCCTGCTCGACAGCGATCACCTGGCCCTCGGCGGTGTGCGTGTACATGCGCCCGCCGCCGCAGACCGGCAGGTGCTTGAACGTCCCGGCGTAGCGGCGGATCCACTTGAGCCTAAACGGCGGCCGGATGCCCTGCCGGTTGGCGTTGCGGTTGCCGAAATCGCCGTAGTTGGTGTACCAGTTGTTCTCCGGCCCGGCCCGCTCGCTCGTAAGCGGGCTGCGCACCCGCCACAGCTCGAGGTCCTCGCCGGGCAGCGGGGCCTTTCCCTCCGGCCCGAGCACGTAGAGGTATCCGTCCTCGCATCCGAAGTAGACGCGTTCGTCGCACACCGCGGGCGCCGCCGTGATCGGCTTTCCCTGCGCAGTGCGAAACGACCACGGCTCGCCCTTGCCCGAAAGCGGCACCACGTACAGACGGCCGTCCAGCCCGCCGAACACGCCGTGCTCCTTGGTGAGCACCGGCGGGGCGATCGACGGATGGCCGCCAAGGCGCTGCGGCTCCTCGGAGCCGGGCACGTGCCGGCAGAACCCGAAACCCTCCTCCGGCCGGCAGCGGTACACGTCCTCGCCGCGCAGGCTCACCGAGGCGAAGCTCAGCAGGCCCGGCATGTCGTTGCGCACTTGCGTGCCGGGCACCAGGTCGGTTTGCAGGTCGCCGCCGGAAAGCCGCAGGATCTCGACCCGGCCGGTGTTGTCGCGCCGGTGCCACTGCCGGTAGACCGCCCCGTCTCCGCCGATGCTCAGCCCGAACGTGGCCGGCGGCTCGGAGCCCTTGTAGTTCGGCACAGTCCCCAGCCCGGCCAGCTCGGCCGTCTCGCCCGCGTCGCGCAGGAAGACGACCTCGCCGCCGCAGGGGACGACCAGCGTACCGTCGTGGGCCGCCATGTCTTGGGCCGAGCAGAACTGGTCTCGCCACGTGACCCGGCCCTCTTTGTGCTTGAGCCAAGCCGCGGCGTCGAACTTATCCCCGCCGAAGCCGAGTTGCTCGCGCACGAAGTCCCAGGACCACACGGTCGTCCCGTCGGGCTTCAATGCGTAGATCCGGGAGCCGAGCGTGGCGAAGTAGACGCGGTCGCCCATCACGGCCGGGCTGCCGAAGATCGGCTCGCCCGTGCGGATTTCGCGCACCACCGAGCCGTCGGCCGTATCGAGCACGTAGTACGAGCCGGCCACGGTGCCGAAGTGCAAGTAGCCCCCGGCCACGGCGGGCGACGAGACGTTGTTGCAGTTGGCCGCCCCGCCGCGAGTCGGTCGTTTCCAGATCGGTCGGAGCGTTTCGGCGTCGAAGCAGAACGCCGTGCCCGAGCCGTCCACGGCGAACACCCGGCCGCCGGCGACCACCGGCGCGGTAAACACCGCGTCGGAAAGCGGCAGCGCCGCGACCAGCCCCAGCGGCGTGGCCACGTTTCGCTCGGGCACGTTGCCCGACCGGCGTGAGTCGTACTTGAGCTGAACCCAGTCGTCGCCCTCGACGGTCGCCGGGGCCAAGAAGAACAGCGTCCAAAGAACCACGTATCGGAACCGCAGTCGATCGAACATCGGCTTTCCTCCAATCCCCCGGTGCAACGAAAAGGAGATCGGGACGCGGCCAATCTGTGCGAAGCACGCTTCGGGCCGTACCGGCAAATCAGCCCGGTCTCCTTCTTCTCGCAGGACCCGAACAACCCGACCCTAGCCTTGCCCCGCGTCCGAGTCAAGTTCTTGTCACGCGCAGACCGCCCCCCGGCGGATTGCCGCGCCGTAGGACGGACTTCCAGTCGGTCGCCTGGGAATGCGAGGAGAATCGACCCCGCGGCGGCCGCCACGGCGCCAATCGGCCCGGACGGCTTCTCAGTCAGGACTCCGCGCAGCCCCGGCCTTGTGCCGAAAGTGGGCGACCACGATCGCAATGCCCACCAGCACGCCCGGCAAGACCACGCCGTAGAGTTGGGCGTCTTCCCGGGTCTCCGAGGCCCTCGGCATCAGCAAGAGGCTATACCGCCAGTGTTTGCCCGAGTAATAGTAGTAGATTGCCCGCAGGTTCTGCTCCGTGCTGGGCTTGTCCGGATAGTCGAAGTAGTGCCACTCGCAGTACAGGAAATGCAGCCCGATGGCCGCGATGACCAGGAACAGGGGCAGGATGCGATTCACGTCTTGGCTCCCTGGCAAGGGGTTGGGCCGGCGACTGCCGCATCGCCCCGGCCCGTGCGAAAGGGCTCCCGGCAGCACCTCGACACGCACGCCAGCCGCCGCCGTCCTCACCGCAAGGCCCTCCCGACCCCCGGGCACGCACCCCGAGCCGGAAGAACCCGTAATCAAGCATAGCCCAGCCCCTACATCCCCTATCCCAAAAACATGGCCCTCTTGTTTCCACAAGTACGACGGCCTTCCAAGGCCGTCGCAGAAGGGGCACATCGGCGGCCCTGGAAGGCCGTCGTCCGAAACCGCCGCGTTTCGCCGACAGAAACGGAAGAACCCAGAATATCCGGCGTTGCTCCCGATCGGCGTCGGCGGTAGAATCCGCCGCCCATTCCTCTGCGTTTCGGTCGACCGGCGTCAAGGAGGACAGGTCGATGAGTGCGGATCCCGTCCGGAGATCGGACACGCTGAGCCCCTTCGAGCAGCTTCGCCTCGGCCGGCAGATCATCGAGCAGGAGAGCCGGACGCTCCTGGAGGTGGCCCGACGCCTGGACGATCGGTTTTGCCGGGCGGTCGACTATCTGTACCGCTGCCGCGGGAGCGTGATCGTCTGCGGCATGGGGAAGGCCGGGCTGGTGGGGCAGAAGATCATGGCCACGCTGGCCTCGACCGGCACGCCCAGCCACAGCCTGCACCCGGCGGAAGCCGTCCACGGGGATCTCGGCCGCGTACACGCCGACGACGTGATGCTGGTGCTCTCCCAGAGCGGCGAAACCGAAGAAATCACCCGGCTCCTCCCCTCGTTGGGGGAGATGGGTGTGCCCATCCTGGCGATGACGGCCAGGGCCGATAGCACGTTGGGTCGGGCGGCCGCCGTGGTGCTCGAGCTGGGGCCGCTCGAGGAGGCCTGCTCTCTGGGGCTCGCTCCCAGCACGAGCACCACCGCGATGCTGGCGCTGGGCGATGCCCTGGCCCTGGTGACCAGCCGGCGGCGGAACTTCGGCCGCGACGACTTCGCTCGATCTCACCCGGCCGGCAGCCTGGGACGCAAGGTCAGCAAAGTGGACGATCACCTCCGCCCGTTGGAGCGGTGCCGGGTGGCGTCGCAGCAGAAGACGGTCCGCCAGGTATTCGTCGAGCTGAGCGTACCGGGGCGACGGACCGGGGCGATCATCCTCGTCGACGACGACGGAAAGCTCGCCGGGATCTTCACCGACAGCGACCTGGCGCGGCTCTTCGAGCACCGGCGCGAGGACGCCCTGGACCTGCCGATCCGCGAGGTGATGACCACCCGGCCGGTGACCGCCCGGACCGGCACCCGGATGATCGACGCCGTGGCGACCATGGCGCAGCGGAAGATCAGCGAGCTGCCGGTGGTCGACGCCGAAGGGCGGCCCGTCGGCCTGATCGACGTCACCGACGTGGTCGCGACGTTCCCGGAGCTGAACGAACGCGAGGAAGCACGGCCGCCGCGGCCCGACTATCGGGTGTTCCCCGAACCGCGAGCCGGGTGACCCGCCGAGAGCAGAACGCGCCGAGAGGAGAAGACGAATGGCCGACGAGAAAGAGACCGGACCGACTCGGCCGTGTCCGCATTGCGGCGAGTCGGTGCCTCTCCAAGACGAGACGTGCTCGCATTGCGGCGGGGCAATTCCGGGCGCGGACAAGGAGACGCCGCAGCCGGGGCAAGAGGCTGCCGACGACGTCGAGCCCGACGAAGACGACTGGCCCGACGGACTGTTGCCCACCTACGACTGACCGGGCAACGACCGCATGGCGTCCCACGTCAGTCCGATCAGGCGGTCGGCCAACTCATCCGCCTGCCCGCCCCAAATCTCGCGCAGCGCCGCGTCAACGTCCGCTCTCATTCGGGGCGGGTCGTCGCTCGCGCATCGAAGCGCGGCTGCGGCACCTTTGGCCATGTGGATCGGCTCGATGCCCTGTGCCAGCGCAAGCCGCATGGTGCCGAACAGCCGATCGTCGTATCCGAGCTTACGGTGCGCGTCGCGCGTTACCCGCGAGATCACGTCGTTCAGGTGCGGGTTGACCATCCGCTCCAACAGGTCGTCGGCGTATGCACGGTAGCCGTCGGGCGTGAACAGCGGCTCGTCCAGGTGCCCGTACTTCTTCACCAGGGCCGCGCCCGATTCCTCGACGAACGCCGCCCGTGCGGTCGCCATAATGTCATGGTCGCCGGCGGCCTGGGCCATCGTGGTCAGTCCTCGCAGGCGCGCGAGGTATCCGATCAGCGCGTGGATCGCGTTGTGCCCGTAGAGCTTGGCCTCTTCAAACGGCAACAGGTCATCCTTTTCGACGAACACGTCGATGCCGCGCCGGAAACCAGCGAGCGTCACACGGGATATGAGGATGTGATTGAACCGCTCGACCAGGACGGCTTGCGGCATCTCGGGCGTGAGGGTGGCAAGCCCGAGCCGGCGGATCGTCTCCGCGTCGGTGATCACGCCGCTCATCTTGCCGATGACCGTGTTGAGCGCCTGGGTGTTGGCAAGTGCGCCGGCCGGCACTTCGGCGGCCAGCCGTTCGGAGAGGATCTCGGCCGCGCGGTTGTGGTTCTCCGCCGCGTAGATGATCGCCGGCTTCGGGGGGTCACGCCGCCGAAAGCCGTCGGCGAGCAGGTTCACGACGCTCGTCGCGTCGCCTGCGTCGTAGAATCGCACGCTGGGCAGGGCCGTGGCCATTTCATCCGCGACAGCGACCGCCTCGGCCAGCTCACAGCGGTCCGGCTCTTCGGCGGGATTGCACAGGCGCACGCCGTCGACCACCCTCTGCTCGATGCGGTCGGGATGCGCGACGTTGATCGAATACCGGCCGCCGGCCGCGCGCACGGCGGCGACCAGCCCGGCGTCGACCTCGGCGATCACGTAGCGGCCGAAGTTGCCGGAACAGTGCGCCTCGTAGAGAAACAGTCCGCTCTGAATCGGTCCGAAGCCGAAGCCGACGAAGGTCTTCCCGGCGTGCGACACTTACGCACTCCCCGCTGCAACCCGCAGCAGCTCCCGCTCGGCCTCGAGGGTCCACTTGCCGTGGTCGAGCCGCTGGGCAGCCGTGGGGAACCGCCCCGCCAGCTCGGCGAGCGGGATGAGGCCGACGTCGTGCAACATGGGATAGACGATGATCTTCCCGGCCAGGGTGCGGTTCTCCACGGCGGCGATACCGTCGATCGCGCCGGCCATGCCGCTGATCGCGTCGACCGAGAGACTCGTGTCGAGCTGATCGCCCTCGACCTTCCTGAGCACGATGCGCATGTCCTCGATCGTTGAGCCGCTAGTGCCGAACATGAAGCAGCGCCTTTCGATGTACGTATCGAGGTCGAGATCGTGTTTCGTGGGCGCGGGTATGCCGGCGAAGATATTGATGATCGCCCGGTCGTCGGCGCTTCGGATCGCGTCGGCGACCAGCGCCCCCAGGGGAGCCATCAGCGCGAAGTAGGAAAACGTCTCGTCGAGCGCTTCCTTCTGCGGATTGACGAACCGCAGCGGCACGCCGTTGGCTTTCGCCAACGGCTCGGCCTTGTGCCGCAGCGAGTCGATCCGCGCATCGTCGAAATCGGTACCGACGACGCTCACGCCCGGAAGGCCGAGACAGATGTTGCGGATCACGTGCATTTGCCCCATCGGCCCGCCCGCGCCGACGACGAGGACCTTGTCGTTTTCACGGACCTCGCCGTTGACGGGCACGTGCCGGTAGGACTCCGCCGGATCGTCGCCCGTCGTGCCGACCCAGCGGGTCATGCCGTAGTGAACGCGTCCCACGCCGACCGACACCGGCTCGCCGATCCTCTGGCCGCCGAGGACGAGGTTGATGACGCCGCGAGGGGCGAGCTTGTCGCCCAGCACGTCGAGCGTTGCCTTGTCGGAACCGAAGTAGATGACGTCGTCGAAGCCCTCGTCGGGGAGATCGGCGACGGCCCCGGGCGCGGCGGTTTGCACGTCGGCCGGCTTCCCGTTCGGCGAGAAGCAGCCGGCGACGCCCTCGGCCTCGCGCCGGTCGGCCGCCATGACGAGCAAGCGGCCGCCGGGCTTGACGGTGTTCCGCTCGCGCGTGACGTAGGAAGCCTCGACGCACGCCCACGGCTCGACCAGCGCCACCGCCGCGGCGCTCTTCTCCTTGCCCACGGGTATCAGAAAGCGCTCGCCGTCCGGCGCAATGATCACGCGTTCGTCGAGTATCGTGTATTCCTGCAAGCCGCCCTCGAAGTTGTATCCGAACGCCGCATTGGAGCCCGCCGCGGTGGGCAACTGGCGGTAGTCGGTCTGAACCAGGCACCGCTCGCCGACCCGGTGGTGCTTCACCCGATCACCTACCGCGACAATCCGGCAAACGAGCTCGTGTCCCGGCACCGTGGGCATGGCGCCGGGAACGTAGCTTTGGATGCCTCTAAGAACCGCCGGCTCAATTCCCGCCACGATCTCGCTCTTGCGAGCGTGCTTGTCGTGCTGCTCCAGCAGCTTCAGGTCGGAGAAGCACAGCCCGACCACCTCGATTTTCACCAGGATCTCGTGCGGTCCGGGCGTCGGCACCGGCTTCGACGTGTTCAGCCTCAGCTCGCCGGGACCGACGAGCTGCACCGCGTGTTGCGTTTCCGGGAATCGCACCGTGTCAGACGTCATCGGCACAAGGACCCCTTCTTCCAATGGCGGAGTGCTGGAGTAATGGAGTAATGGAGTGTTGGGGTGCTGGCTTATCGGAGTGTCGGCATGCTGGAGCGTCCCATTCCTCCAATACTCCATCACTCCATTACTCCATGTTCCCCAACTTCAACTGAGCATCACCTGCCCCCCCGTCACCGGCAGGGCCTGGCCCGTCTCGTATTGTTGCTCGATCAGGTAGAGGATCGCGGTGATCACGGCGTCCGGGGTGCAGCCGCGCCGCATCGGCACCTTGGCTTCGTACGCCCGGCGCACGTCTTCGATAGTCTTCGCGCCCGGCACCTTGCCGGTTCGCAGGTACTGCACAAACAGGCCGTTTTCCGGATCGGACCACAGGGGGCCGTCGAAGAAGTTGCCCGGGCAAATCGAGTTGACCTTGATGCCGTCGTCGACCAGCTCCAGGGCGAACGACTGCGTCAGGCCGATCCCGCCGAACTTACTCCCCGCGTAGGCCGCGTTGCGGTTCGACCCGGCAAGGCCCGACTTCGAGTTGATCTGGATGACGTCGCTTAGGTAAGCCGGGTTCGCCTTGTGTTGGGTGGCGAGAATCGGCGCGGCCTTCTGAACGCAGAGGAAGTAGCCCTTGTAGTTGACGTCCGTGACGAACTGGAAATCCCGTTCCGCCTGCGTCTTGACCGACTCGGCCTTGAGCACGCCCGCGTTGGACAGCAGCAGGTCGAACCCCCCGTAGACGCGCACCACCCGGTCGATGCACGCGGCGACCGACTCAGCGTCGGTGACGTCGATCGGCAGGCCGAGGGCCCGTCCGTTGCCGTGGCGCTTGCAGAGGTCTTCGGCCGCCGCGGCCGCGCCCTGGTGGTTGACGTCGGCCAGCGCGACGTGGGCCCCTTCGGCGGCGAGGCCCCGGGCGATTTCCAGCCCGACCCCTTGCGCGGCTCCGGTGACCAGCGTCACGTTTCCCCGCAGCCGCCCGGCGGCGGCGCCGGCGGCGGCAACCTTGCGGCGATACGCCTCGGATTCCCAATCCTCGATGAACCGTCGCTGGGGCTCGGTCAGGTAGCTCACGCCCCCGGGGCCGCGGCCCAGGCGTGTCGCCCCGCCCATGATCTTGATCGCGTCGAGGTACACCTGGCGCGCGGTGTCGGCCGTGTGAAAATCGTCGCCGGCGGCAAACAGCCCCACGCCCTCGACCAGCACGATCTTCGGCGCAAAGCGAGTGTTTCGCGTGTGCCGCTCGATCGCCTCGCGGAGCCGGGCGATCAAGGTGTCTTCCTTTTCCCCGTCCTTCGGCTCGAACCACAGGGGGAAGCTGCTGCAGTAGACGATCTGATCCGGGGTCAGCGGCCCGCCGCCGGCGATCGTCTTGCCGGCCGCGGCGCCGACCAGGCCCAGCGCCACCTCCGAATCGTCGAACGAAACGACCTTAAGCGGCCCGGCGGGATCTTCCGCGAGCAGCGCCCTGAGCGCGGGCCCGATCCTCCGCACGATCGCGCCGGCGTCGCTGACGTGCGTGATTTCGCCGAACGACTTCGTCTCCCAGTCGTCGCCGAGCCTCGCGGCGATCTTGCCGAGGACCTCGTCGGTGCTGGCCCGGATCCGCTCGCGATCGTCGCCGCTGACGATCAGGCCGTGGTTGGCCATCAGGATCGCCTTGGGCAGCTCGCGGCCGGTCCGCGCAAGGTAGTCTTCGAGCGCCCGCTTGAGCGTCTGTGCGAGCACGAAGCCGGGATCGACGTACGGCACCCAGACCACCTCGTCGCCGAAGATCTCCTCGGCCAGGGCCCGGCCGCCGGTGTGACACGCCAGCGTTTCCGCGATCGTCGCGTGGCTGTGTACGACGTACGTGCCCGGCACCACGTGGTGCAGCAACACCTCGACCGAGGGGCGCTGGCCCTTCTCCGGCTCGCAGCGCGCGTCGGTGATCAAATCCTGGTACTGGGCCTCTCGCGTGGTCGGGTCCTCGTCGAGCGTCGCGCCGAGCAGCTCGGTCAGCTTCGCGCGGTCCATCTTCACGAAGCCCTCGCGGGTCATCGCGGCCAGCGACGTGCCGCTGCCCTTCACGTACAGCCGGTCCCCGATCTTGCAGGACGTGTTGCCGCCGCCGGCCAACACGATCGAGGGATCGGAGCCGTAGAAACGCGAGAGCTTGACGACGACGTCGAGCGGATCGTCGTCAGCACGGAAGGCCGGCCAATCGGTCGTGGTCGTCGCGGTCAAGGTCGCCACCCCAAGAAAGAGACGCGGGCCAGTCAGATTCCCCAGTATACCGGGGCGGCTGCCGATGGGGGAGGGGGCGGGGGAGGAGTGTTGGAGTAACGGAGTAACGGAGGAATCGAGGATTGGAGGGTTGGGGTGACGAATGGTCCGGGCCCCGCGCCGCGACTACGCACAACCCGCAAACCCAACACTCCTTCACTCCATTACTCCAACACTCCTCCCCTGTCCCGGTACCGCTCGATCACCGCTGCCCCGATCCCCGCAAACGCCCGGATACGTTCGTCGGCCGAGGAGTAGTTCGGGTTCGGGTTGCCTTCGCCGTCGACGAATCCGCACTCGCCGTGCAGCGAAAGGAACTGGTGCCCCGCCACCACGCAGGCCCCCTCCCAGAAGATCGCCCGGAGGTCGTCGGGCACGTCGCCGTCCTTGCAGAACGGGTCGAGCGGGACCAGATCGAGCGTGTTGTGCTCCGTGCCGGCGGTGATCGCCAGGCCGGCATCGCGCATTTTCGGGACATACTCCCGGAGCACGCGGATTTCGTTGCGGACCGGTATGTACTCCGCGGCGTGGATGTTCCGTGCCTTGATGGCGGCGATCAGTTCATCCGGCGACTGTTCGAACGGACAGATCGGCGACGCGCCGTCGGCGAGCGTCGGGTAGCACGGGATGCCCCCGAGTTCCAGGATCAGCCGATGCGCTTCGTCGAAGCTGATGAACGTTTCTT
>Ga0180437_10002001_pt1 | contig 33820 bp, 45 predicted proteins | sample SS_ome_4_FD_132410 | JGI IMG/M metagenome (GOLD analysis project Ga0180437, IMG submission 132410) | Hypersaline lake sediment archaeal communities from the Salton Sea, California, USA - SS_3_D_1 metaG | ecosystem: Environmental > Aquatic > Non-marine Saline and Alkaline > Hypersaline >... | reverse complement strand
GGTTCCGCGCAAGATTGTCGGAAAATCTTACACCGTCATAAGTCATTGTCAGTCCGTTACTTGTAAAGATGACATCCTAAGCGGGTTAGTAATGATTCGATTCCACCGGGAAGTCAGCGACGCAGCACAAGGCAAATCTGAGCTATGCCACCGATCACGGCAGTAGAGATGGCGCGGCATTTGAACTGCGCGGAAAACACTGTGTTTCAACGGGTTAGGGCTGGGATGCCGCGACATGACGTGCGAGCGGCGAAGTTGTGGATCCTGGATAACCCGAATATCAGTCGGACGACGAAGGAGGAGATTCGGCGCAGTCTGGAACTGGAACCGGAGCCGGAGGTCAAGGTCAACGGCAAGACGCGGAACGTGGTCAAGTGGTGTGAGCAGTCGTTGACGCTTGGGCCGTGGGAGTCGGAGAAGAACGGGCCGCTCCGGATTCGTCCGTACTTCCGGGAGATCATGCAGACCGCCAGCAATCCGCGGATCACCGAATGCACGCTCTGTGCCGGTGTGCAGCTTGGGAAGACCGTATCGGTGATGGGCATTGCGTCCTGGGTCTTGGGAAACGAGCCGGCAGGGATGCTGTGGGTGATGCCGAATCACAACCTCGGCGTGTCGTTCAGCCGGAGCCGGTGGCTGCCGATGATCAACGAATGCGAGTCATTGAAGGGGTTGATGCCGGATGACCGTTACGCGATCAGCCACTCGGAGCAGCGGTTCACCGAATGCACGCTGAATTTCGTCGGCAGCAATTCTCCCGCGAACTTGGCGAGCCGTCCGGTCAAGTGGCTGATCTGTGATGAGACGGATAAGTTTGCTGATGCGACGGAGAAGGAGGCGAGCGCGATTGAGCTTGCGAAAATGCGGACTCGTTCGTTCAAGCGACCGAAAATCATCCTGACCAGCACGCCTACGGTCGAGGACGGTGAGATTTGGCAGCATTACCTCCGCGGCGATCGTCGCCGGTACAAGGTGACCTGTCCGCACTGCAAGGCTCTGATCGCGTTTGTCTGGGATCAGGTGAAGTTTGGCGAGGCGCGGAAGGAGAATGGCGAGTGGGACCGGAACGAGATCCGGCGCATAGCACGTTACGAGTGCCAGGAATGCGGTGGAATCATCACTGACAAGGACAAGGCGCGGATCATCAAGAATGGGATTTGGGTGCCTGAGAACGAGAACGCGATCCCCGGAGTCCGGTCCTATCACCTGAATAGCCTTTATTCGCCTCAGGATCAATGCTGCTGGGCCGCGTTGGCTCTTGAGTGGGTAGATAGCGTAACCAGTCACCGAGGGCTCCAGGGCTTCGTGAACAGCATTTTGGCGGAGCCGTGGGAGGAACGCGGGCCAGAGTCTGACCGTCCGGTCGTGGTGACCGATGCCCCGGCGCCGGAAGGGACAACGCTGATGACGGTGGATTGCCAAGGTACGAGTCCGTTTTTCTGGTACGTGATCCGGAGGTGGCAGAACGGAGACAGTGTCTGTCTGGAGGCGACATCCGCGGAACGCTGGGACGATCTGCGGGAGATTCAGGAAAAGCACGGAGTCAAGGATTACCATGTGTTCATTGATTCGGGGTACATCCCGAATGTGGTGTTCGAGAATTGCATGAGATGGGGACGACCGATCTTGCGACCGATGAAGCCGGCGCTATGGCGCGGGTGGATGCCAACCAAGGGCTATGACCGGGAGATCACTTGGACCATCAACGGTGTGCAGCGGGCGTATCGGACGGTTCCGATGGATCCTGTGTCGGGCAAGTTCGTGAGGCGCCGTGGCAAGACGGAGATCCGGCGCCTGGATTTCAATGCGTTCCAGATGAAGGATATCCTGGAACGGGTGCGCCGTGGCGATGGTCGGCGGAAGTGGGAGGTGTCGCGGACAGCGTCCAGCGATGAATACTGGAAGCACTTGGATTCGGAGATTCGGGTGCAGCGGTTGAACCAGAGAACCGGACGGACGAGTTGGGAATGGAAGAAACGGAGTCAACGCTGGCCGAATCACTTGTTTGACTGCGAAGTGTTACAGGTGGCAGGATCGATCCTGCACCGTTTGTTTGAGCCGAAGGATGAGACTGCTGACGACAACGGAACTGGCGGATCAACTGAGACGGAGTCAACGGTACGTTGAGCAGATGAAGGCGAGCGGGTTCCGGATGACGGGACACCGGGCAACGCTTGAGGAAGCTCGACAGTGGTTGCGCCGTAACGGTGGGCCAAAATGGAAACGCGGCAAACCGCGGTAACCTGCGGTAAGTTGCGGAATCCTTCAGTGGAACTGATCCGGTTCCTCGGTCAATCTTAGTTCGTGGGTGCTACTGCGAGCACGAAACGAACTCTTCTAAGGTCACTATGGCAGGTTGCCCAAGAGCAACGTTTGCCGCTGTACGATGTCCTGCTTGCGGCGAACACCGTTCAGCTTTCCTCCGATTACATCAATGCCGGTCAGCAGATCCAGAGCACGACCGGCAACGGTGAGTCTGTAACCTTCAAGTCTGCCACGAGGATCAACAAGGCGACGTTGGTTTCCGCAACGGACGATCTGCTCCTCCTTTACGAACAGTGCGTGGCTGAATCCAGTGATTCGGAACCCACGGACTGCGATCTGTACGCTTGTATGATGGGCAAGATTGTTCAGCGCAAGCGGATTGCCGGTGTGTATTCGGGCATGACCAGACCATGAAGGCGGCACGAATCCTGGACATGCACGGTCAGCCGATCAAGCCGGCCAAGCAACCGATCCGCAACTATTATGAGGCGGCACAGTACACCAGACATCGGTCGTACCTTAGTCTTGGGCCGGATGACGTAAATGTCGCCAACGGTCAGTCGCGTCTTGAACTGCTTCGGAAGGCGCATTACTGGGATCGCAACTCTCCTCTGGTAAACCGGCTCGCGGATCTGTTCGTCAACCATGTCATCGGGACTGGATTGCGGATCACGCCTTCTAGCATGGACGCGGACTGGAACGCTCGTGCGGCGGAATGGTGGGGTCAGTGGGAACAGTTCGCGGATCTGACGAGTCGTTTTCCGTGGTCGGTGCTACAACGGTTGATGGCGAGGGAGCTGATGGTGTCCGGAGAGTATTTCATCCTGCTGGTCAACTCTCCGGACACTGGGCGGAACCGAATCCAGTTCATTCAACCGTACCAGATCCAGACGCCACCGAATCAGCGGGAGAATCCGAATGTGATTGATGGTGTCCAGGTCAATCAATACGGAAGACCAGAGGCGTATTACCTGGCCGAGGAGAACGACCGCGGGCAGACCAATTATCGGTTGGTTCAGGCGCGGTGGATGGTTCATGGGTACGAACCGCTCCGGCCTTCCCAGGTTCGCGGCATCACAATGTTCGCTTCCGTCCTGAATGACATTCACGATCTGGAAGACCTCCAACAGCTTGAACAGCAGGCGGCACGGGACAATGCACAGATCACGAAGGTCATTAAGACTGAATCCGGCGAGTTGGACGATGAAGAGACGTTGATTAGTGGGAGTGCGGATAACACGGATCGCTCGACGTATTACCGACAGGTGTTCGGCGCCTCCGCGGAGGTGATGATGCACGGTGACGACATGAAAGAGTTTCGGAGTGACCGTCCCAGTGTCGCTGTTCGTGAATATTGGATCTGGCTCGTCAACAAGGTCTGCGCTGGCGTCAACATCCCCAGTCAGCTTGTGTTTCCAGAAAGCCTGAACGGAACGGTGACCCGTGCGGTGTTGGACTTGGCGAACGCGCATTTCAGAGGTTACTCGACACTGATTTCCGCAAGCATCCAACGGGTTTGGAATTACGTCGTCGGTAATGCGGTTGAGACGGATCAGGCATTGGCGAATCCACCTGAAGACTGGGGAAAAATCACGATTCATCCACCGCGAGCGGTCAATGTGGATGTTGGCCGGAACAGCACGGCAATGATCAACGAGCATCGGGCCGGTATGCGGACATTGGAGAGCATTTATGCGGAGACTGGTCAGGATTGGCGGGAGGAACTGCGCCAGAAAGCCGAGGAACTGGCTTTTGCCGCGTCCGTGGCGGAATCGGCGGGCATTCAGCCATCAGACCTGATGGAGAGCATACAGCCTGAATCTGATACGATTGTTGTAGCGGAGGATTGATGCCGATTCCGACTCCAAACAGTGGTGAGCGTGAAAACGAGTTTATTCAGCGTTGCATGGGTGACGGGGTCATGACGACCGAGTTTCCGGATACCTCACAGCGCAGAGCGGTTTGTCAAACCCAGTGGGAACAGAGAAACATGAGTGCGAAATGGTTTAAGTTCACCGATCAGGCCGATGGGTCGCATGAAGTCCTGATCATGGACGAAATCGGGATTAACGGTGTGACCGCTAAGGAGTTCATCGGTGAGTTGAATAAGATTCCTGGTGGACGGCAGATCACCGTAGGCATCAATTCCGGAGGCGGTGACGTGTTCGAGGGTTTGGCGATTTACAATGCTCTGAACCGTCGTAAGAACGTCACGACTCGGATTGACGGTATCGCCGCGAGCATTGCCTCGGTGATTGCTATGGCCGGTGAAGAAGTGCAAGCGCCGGAGAATACCATGCTGATGATTCACGATCCTTCCGGCATGACTATCGGCACTTCCAAGGATCATCAGAAGACGGCTCAAGCACTGGACAAGATCCGGGATCAGATTGCCGGCGTATACGAACTCAAGACCGGCATGGAAACCGAGACGATCAAACAACGCATGGCGGACGAAACATGGTACACCGCACGGCAGGCGAAGGATGAAGGATTCGTCGATACGGTGACCGAGGCATCCGATGATGCGGTTGTTCTGATCCAGGGTGTTGACTTGAAGAATTTCCGTAACGCTCCCGTGAGTGCGGAGGGCGATGCGAAACCAAAAGCGGATCAATCCGCAAAACGGAAACCTGACATGAACGAAACAAATCAGGCGGATTTGCCGTTGGTTGATCCGCCAAAGACGACTGAACAAGTCGAGAACAAGGCCACCGAGGCGCCGAAGCCCGCGGTGGATAGCAAGATCAAGAACGAATTGGCGCAGCAAGCCAAAGAACTTGAGGAACTCAAGAAGGATCGCGCTGGCCGTCTCGTGGACGAAGCGGTTGAGGCTGGCAAGATCACCGCTGAAGATCGGGACACCTGGATCAGTGATGCCGTGGAGGACTTCGCGAAAGCGCAGAGACTTCTGGGCAGCATCAAAGGTTCGGTTGGTTCCGACCCGGTGAGCATCGGGCGCGCAATTGCTCGTGGTACTTCCATCCAGGAAATGCAGGCGATTGCTTCGCTAGCGTCCCGGAGGAAGTTTTACGCGCAGAATCGTGAGGAGGTTCATGAGTCTCTTGCGGCAACGGTCAAATCGTTCCGCGGTGTCCGTGACCCGATTCAGCAGTTTCGCAACGCCAACACTCTTGGTGGAATGTGGACGACGGTGATCAGTGCCGCGGCTGTTGATTACCTCGGTGCATCGTTTGCTCCGTTGAATGCGATCAGCAAAAACTTCCTGCCGCAGGGCGCCAGTGCCGGTGACGGTGTCACGACAAGGATTGCTTCCGCGATTTCAGCGCAGGCGATCAAGACCGCCGGTTACGCTGCCATTGATGCGACAAGCACGGCGGTCAGTGTGACGTTCACAGTCAACAACAATGTCTCAATCGGCATTGACGACGTTGATAATGCGTTCAGTGGCGGGCCGCGGATGTTCCGTGATACATTCGTTGAGCCGATGGTTGAGGGTCTGTCGCAACCGATCTGGGATGCTATTTGGACTCTTGTCGTGGCTGCCAATTACAGCAGCAACACGGTCAGCACGGCGGCGAACTTTGATGCCGATGTCCTGGCGGATGTCTCAGCGGCACTGAGTGCGGCCAAATGTCCGAGGCAAAACCGTTCCGCGATTCTGCCTCCCGATTACTATGCCGGGGTTGGCAAGACCTCAGTCGTTTCCGATGCCAGCGCATACGGGTCAACTGATCCGATTCGTGAGTTGGTCGTTCCTCGCGCTCGTGGGTTTGCCATGTACGAGGTTTCCGCGGTCCCGGACAACTCAGAGAACCTCGGTGCGGTGTGTCTGCATCAAAGCGCAATGGCGGCTGCCGCTCGTGTTCCGCTGAATCCGGAGCAACCCGGCGGTCAGGTTCAAAACGTCGTGGATCCTGTGTCCATGATCCCGATGCAGTTCCGGACTTGGTACGACTGGACGACCGGCCTTCATATGTTCTCAGTGGCGAACCTGTTCGGCGTTGCCGTGGCGCAGGGTGCCGCCTTGGAGAGAATCACAACCGCTTAAAGTGATGATCACTAACTTCAAGACCTGCGTTGTCTTGGGGATGGCTCCGGATGGCAAAGTCAGTTTGATTACTCAGACTGACGATGCCGCCGAGGCAGTCCAGAAGACGGTAACTTCCGAATATATGCAGGTAACAGCAGCTTGGAAGTTAGACACTCGTGGCGGTGACCGATTGCTCAAAAGGTTCGTCAACGCGAACCCGAAGCGCAAGCCCGGTCGTCCTCCGAAGGTCAAAGAGGAATCCGAGTAATGACACCGGCGGATCACGACTTCACGGCACACGTCAACACGGCCTTTAGTCAAGTGGTCGTGATCCTTGCCCCGGACGATATTCCGGTGGACCTGACAGGCACGTCTCCTCGCATGGAAGTGAGGGCCAAGTGCGAGGAGCCGCCTGTCTTGGTTTTTCAGCAGTCAGACGGGACCGTCACCGATTTCGATGCTCCGAATGGACAGTTTCGACTCGCGATGCCGTCCAGCAGCATCACGGATGACAAAGCCGGCTCGTACCTCTACGACCTGTTGCTGATTAAAACCGATTCAAACGAGCGACCGTTACAGGGCGTCTTCAATATCCTTAACACGGTGACCGAGGAACCCAGTCCGTGAGCGATCCGAATCAATGGTCAGTAAATCTGACTGAGCCGAAATACACGGTCACCGTCACTGGAGACGAGTATAAAGTCGTACTGGCGCCTGGTGTGCCGATTGGCGGGATATCCGATGCGCCGGCGGATGGGAAGGTTTACGGACGGAAAGACCGTGCGTGGGTAGAGATCCGCGGAACTCACCTTTACCGGACATTCACGGCTCTTCGCGCTGAGACGGTCTATGCGGTTGATCAGATTGCGGTCGTTGCGGAGCCGCCCATGCCGACGATGCTTTACGCAGCAACAGTGAGCGGAGAAGCGGATTCCGGGAATGGCGGTCAGTATATCCGTCCGGACAACTATACGACGATTCTCTGGGCGCAAATAATGTAATGGCACAAATCATTTCATTCGGTCCAAGCAGCATACGCGCGAGGCGAAGGCGACCTCGTATAATGTTCCAGGACCAAGGTGGCAAGCTGGATCCGGCCAAGGCATTGCTCAAGGAAGCCGTGGTCCATCTTCAACCGAGCGGGATCGAGACTGACGCTCTCAGTTCCAGCGAGGTTGACACCCTGATTGGCGAGACGATTGTCAACCTGCGAAGTCAGGACATCCCTGACACAATTGGAACATGGCCTAACTCAGGTTCTGGCGGATCAGCATTTAACCTTACCGCACCAGCCGGTAGACCTACGCTGTCAGATATCAACGGTCATCGTGCGATTCTGTTTACCGGAGCCGAATACATGCAGCCTGCGACTGCCCAGACTATCACAAGGCCGCATAGCTCGCTAATTGTCGTCGAACGATCCGAGACTTCGACCGATACAAGGTCGGTGTTTGGAGGGACGACTGGTACTGGACGGTGTTTGCTCAGGAGTTATCAGAACACTTGGGAGTACAACAATGCCGGTTCTGATTCATCTAACTCTACCGATCCCATTGTTATAGTCACGCGAACCACGGCCGGACACGTCAATTCTATTCTAGCTACCACAATGAGTTCCGGCGGCACTTCGTTCCCCAATGAATGGGACTGGTGTACGGTCGCGGACAATTTCGGTGTAGCAGGAGAGTTCGGGTTTAGGGGCAGGGTAAGTGACTTTCTAGTTTGGGATCGCGACCTCACTGACATAGAGATGCGTTCAGTTCAGGCACGGTACATCCGCGACCGTGGTCTGTCGCAGTCCGCCCAGGCTGAGAACGTCACGGCATGGCGTAACAGCGGGACTGGCGGGAGTGCTTATGATTTGGACACTTCCAACGGGGTTTCACTGGGGCAGTTTCAGGGGAAGCAGGCTGCTTACTTCGACAATACGTTTACTCAGGATATTCTTAGGGCGACTGGAACGCCTGTGCCTGAGCCATTCACCTTACTGAGTCATCTTAAAGCAGATAGCTTTAGCGCGGGATCTTCAAGCAGGGCTTGTGCTAATTCTGGTGGGGCAACAACGGTGTACATGGGGGCTGGCGCGGCTAATTGGCAAGCTTTTTGGGGTGGTGCTAACATAGTTAGCTCTGTGTCTCGCCATACAGATCCAGTCGTGTTGACTGTTACAGCGGATAATGCAGGCGGTCACATTTTCTATGTTGATAACTCTCAATTCTCCAACGCTGGCGTTTCCAGTGCGTGGAACTGGGCCAAACTTGGCAATTCAAATTCCGCAATCGGGTGGAACGGTTACAGTTTCGAGCATGTCCTTTGGGATCGCGTTCTTGATGAGAACGAGGTTGGGATAATTGTGGGTTACATGACACCATGAAACAGCTTCTGTCACTATTGTTTGTATCGTCAACCATTGCGAGCACGGGAAATGTCGTCTCATACGATACCCTTTCCGTCTTAACTAATACGCACAACCCAACGAGTCTTTCCACGGAGCTAACCGCCAAGGATCAACCTGAGTGTACGTTCATTGCTGTTACTCCCGCGGAAACAGTAGATGATGCTATCGTGTATCCCAGCATCAATGATCTTTATACTTGGAGGAGGCAGTTCTCGGGTTCGCTTGACGTGCGGTGGTTTGGGGCGGCAGGAGATGGTACGACTGATGATCAACCTGCAATACAAGCTGCGTTGGATGCCGCCGACAAGAGAACAGTCTCCTTCCCGAACGGCACTTATCTCATGGGCGGCACGGGCATCCAGAATGCGCTGGTGATGGTTACAACAGATGTGTCGATGATGCTGGAACAGGGAGCCACGGTGCTGTCTCATCAGGATAGGACAAACCTGTCGATGTTCGACTTCACGACGGCTCCCAAGCTGACTGGCACGATTGAGGGCGGCACGTTCGATGACAACGCGAGTAATCGATCTGGAGAAAGGAGTTCGATCTTCAAGCTGCGGATTCTTCCGGACGGCATCATGTTTCGTGGCATCCACTTCACCAACACAACCGAGGCGGCAATCAACTTCATCGGCGGGTTTGCCAATGGTCATGCAACGGTGAGGGATTGCAAGTTCACGGGGTCAACGGGCCACAGTGGGAGTGCAGGAGGTGGGGTCGGGAATTACATCTTCGCCACGAACTCGGACGGCGGGATATTGCGGGTTGAGGATTGTACGTTCATTGGTGATCCGAACATCCCTGATGGTCAATGGCCTGCGGCAATCCATGTCACCAGTTCGACCTCAGGCACTTCTCCGATCACGCTGATTGCCACGGGTAACTTCGTCAGCTACTGTGGCACTTATGCCCACAATAACTTCCTGGGTGCGATTGATGTGTACCGGGGCGGTAGCGGCGCGTCTATTATTGCCGACAACATTGTGACGAACTACCAGCACGCTGGCATTCGGATGGTGATGGCGAACGGTGGAACCATCACGGGCAACAAAGTCCAAGGATTGCTGGAGACCAACAATGTTGCGTCCGCCATCGGGTACACGGGGCAACGGACTGGAGAACCTGGATACGGAAACGTGGTCATCAGCGACAACGTGATAACCGACTCGCAGTTGACGGGTATCACCATCAGTGGCTCACCAGATCCGTTGAACGATGTCACGGTCCATCACAACATGATGTCGAATGTCCTTCGCGGTATTACCCTTAACTACCCTGGCGATAGAATTCTGGTGCAGGGAAATAACATCGTCAGCAATACGAGCGTAGGCATTCGGGTCACCAATGGCAGGGCGGGGGTGAAGCGCATACTGGACAACGTGGTGGACGGGTACAGTCACGGGTTTTACATCGAGACGGCGGATAGTACGGGCGACTATTATCTTACGGGCAACCGATTCAAATCGTCTTGGACATCTGGAGTTGGAATGTGGCTCCAAAATTGTGCAAAGGTTGTTGCCGAACAGAACTACGTGGATACCGCAGGAACGCTGTCGTTGAGATTCGGCGGCACAGTTGGTGAGTATGTGGAACATGCCAACGAGTACACCAAGGGAGTGTTTGGTGCGCCGACGTTAAGGCGTGATCTACATTCAATGCAGAACTCGGTCATCAACGTGAAGGACTTCGGCGCAGTCGGGGATGGCACCACTGACGACACGGCTGCATGGGACGCCGCGATTGCCGCCGCAGGCGACACCAATATGGTCGTGTTGCCTGGGCCGGGTTTGTACATGGTTGACGGCATCGGGATCCGAGGCAATACGGTCACGAACATGTGGACTGAGTTAAATGGTGGGGGCGCAGTGGCTGGCACTACCGTTCAGTTTCGCACCTACGAGTTCGATCTCCCGACGATACCGGCGAACTCCGAGCTTTCGTTTACGGTCCTGGATCCGGATGCTGTTGCCGGTCAATGGTTCAAGGCTTTCCACTGGGATTGGCCTTTCATCTCGATTGTCGGCAAGTGCGACACTGACGGACTCGTGGACATCAAGCTTTTCAATTCAAACGGGATCCTGATTGATCCGATGGTCGAGACGTTCATCGTGATGTTCGGACAAAGACCGTGATTGCATGGCTTAAACGATTGCTGGGCATTGACCTCGTGGAATCGAACCTGGAGGCGACCCGGCAATGGGTCAGGAAGCTGGATCAGGAGTTGACGGATTTGCGGAAGAAACTCGGGGAAAGCGTGAATGAATCCGCTGACTGAACACGAAAGGCAAGGCAATGCCAAGTGCTCATGACTTGATCCAGCACGGGTTCAAGACTCGCCTTGCTTGTTTCCAGGAGAAGGTTCAACTGCGCGGTGTCTGGTGGAACGCGTCCATCAACCGGATGAACATGGCGGATCGTCTTCCCGGTGAGGTGCAGCTTAATCCGGACGAAGGCGCAACCATCGTGATCGAGATTGAGGCTCCGGAACCGCGGGCCGGTGAGGTGTTGACCGATAACAGCGACAGGAAACACCGGATTGGGGAGGTGAAGATGGTCAAGCACGGATGGTTCTGCCGTTGCCAGACTGAGCCATGATCAAAATCACCGCAGAACATGACATGGCGCGTCTAAACGAGACGCTCAAGCGGTATGCTGAAGCGTCCGGTCGGGACGTTGACCAAACGAATATCCGGAAAGCGCGCGACCTCGGGTGGACGATGAGCCGGTTGTTGGGTCGCGTTCGTTACCGTAAAGCGTGGCCAGATTTCTATCATCGCAGTGCGAAAGGCATAGGCACTCGGATCCGGGTTGCGTCGTTATCGGCAAGCGCACCGAAAGCGTCGAAGGTAGGAAAGCCATTGAACGATCATCAGCGGTTGATTGCGACGGAGATTGGAAGACGACGGAAAGGAAGCGGTCTTCTCGCAGTGTCCATGAGGCCGATCAGACGCAGATACCTCCGTGTTGGTCGAGATTACCAGTACGACCGGAGCCGTGAGTTGGGGGCATTGACGCTGATCTCAAAAAACGATGAAGAGATTCGGATGGATTTGCGGACACCGGGCATTGCCGCGGTGAACAGGCGCACCAACTTCATCGGGATGTCGTTGCGTCAGGTGATGGCGGATACCGAGATCTACTTGAAGACCATTAACGACAAGACCCGGCGCAAGATCCTGACTCGGCGGGCAAAAACGGCTTTCAGGAGATCCTGGACACTCCAGGCGAGGAGGAATTTCGGATGAACCTCGGCAGAGAATATCAGGAGTTACTTGCAGGGTTGCTGAACGCTGCCGGCACGTTGCCGGTGGATGTCGTTGTCGAGGAGCAACCAGGAACGATTGACACGGCACAGGCTGGGCTGAATCAGAATGGATATGCGATTATCGTCTCGTATCCGACACTGAGTTACACGCAGGCCGGTCAATGGCAGTTTGAGTGTTCAGTGATGGTCTGGACTAATCCCGAGGTAGCACAGGCTGGTGATGTCCTGGACATTGCGGTTGCTGTGTTCGACGCATTGCAAGAAGTGCAACCGAGTGACGAGAAATGGACGGAACTGAGAACGACTCTGATTGAACCGGTCGGGACGGAAGACGGTTTGGTTGCGTACAGAGTGAAAGTGCAAAGTCTAAACGTGTTAGTGCAAGGTATATCATGAAACAATACGGATTAGGAACAGTCTTCGGATTTGCGACCATGACAAATCGTGGCGGGCCGTGGACGGTTTACGGTCCTTTCGGCGCGGATCAGGCTGCCAGTAGCGCGGGTCAGAAACTCGAAACGCTGGAAGACACCGAGGAGGCCGATATCGAGGAGTTGCGGGACGAGAACGGTGAATTGATCGGTGCCGCGGTTCGTAACCGGAGGAATACAATCACGATTGATTGGATTCCTGCCGGCGTGCGGACATCGGCGGATGGCACTCCTGAAACAGGCAAGAATACCATCGACAATGCGCTACAGGCAATGACCATGCCGGGTGTCTGGACGGAGGTAACCTTGCAGAATCTTCCCGACAGTTCCGGCGAGGACATCGGGTGGAACAAGAAATACATCTACCGCGGTGGCGGGTCCAGGTCATTGAACACCGATGCGAACGGCAGAGTGCGATTGACTCTCGAAGATCCTTCGGTCATTGGCGGGATCGGGTCACCGTTGACCACGACCGAATTGACAACTGAAGTTGCTCCATCCTGATGGACCTTCGCCGGGCATATGCGGAAACGGTTTGGCCAGGGCAATGGACTATCTTTGGTCTGCAACTTCGTCCGTTGTCCCTCGGCCATGCTCTGTTGTTGCGCCGGCTTGGGTTGGAAGACAAAGACACCGACCAAACGCTTCAGGCGATCTGGCTCTGTCACCACGATTGGCGTAAAGCATCCCAGATTGCCTTCAGATCGCTTTCGATTCGTGGTCAGCTATGGTTACACTCCCGGCTGGTTTGGGCGTATCTCAGGCCAAATCTGGCGCTTCAAGAGTGCCTTGCGTGGTCTGAGTACCTCCAGGAATCCTGGTCTGTGCCGCAATTGACGACTTCAGGGAATGGAAGTGCTGCTGGGGCGCCGGATTTGTTGCAGCTAAAGGTGTTATTGCAAGGCAGCCTAGGGTACAGGCATGCGGAGGCAATGGGGATGCCGGTGGCACAGGCAATCTGGGAATGTGCGGCATACTCCGAATCTCAAGGCGGTTGCACCTTCAAGACTGATTACGACGAGACGCTGGAGAAACTCGCGGATCGGATGCGTAAAGGGGAACTGATGCCCGATGCCTTCAACTAGTGAACATGTAATCCGTCTACGCGCGGATGTTGGCCAGTTCCAGCGTTCTTTCCACGGAGCGCAACGCCGGATCGGTAATTTCACTCGCGGGTTGGGAGGGCTGGGGAGCATGCTACCTGGTTTTGCGGCTGCCGGCGGTGTCAGCGCCTTGTTTTCCTCAATTCAGAAGTTCACCGAAACAGCTGAGAGGTTCCGAAACCTGAACCGTCAAACGAACCTATCAACGGACACGTTGCAGCGGTTTGATTTCGTGGCGAAACAGACCGGGTTGACGCTACAGGAAATCATCAATTCTTACGAACGCTTGCAAGTGGCGCAGAGGGACGCGCAACGAGGGACAACGACTTATATTGATGCGTTCCGTGACTTGGGGATTCAGGTCTGGGAACTGCAACGGATGGGGCCGGAGGAACTGTTCACGCGAGTTTCCGCGGCACTTGCCAGGTCCGGTGATGCCACCGCGATCAGTCGGGCGTTGTTGGGTCGAGCCGGCGGAAGGTACTTGTCCGCGGTGCGACAGAACATTCCTGGTTTGATGGCGCAAGCTCCGGTGATCAGTGCCGGGGCAATCGAACGTGCAGCGACGATCAGTGATGAACTGACCACGATCCGGCAACAGTTGGCATCTGATCTTGCGCCGACTCTGTTGAGCATTCTTGAGGCAGTACGGTCGGCTGCACAGGGGATAGAGGCATTACGGCAAGGAGCCGAGGATGTCGGGTCGGCAAGTGAGTTGGCTAAGCGTTTGCCGGGAGGATGGTTGACGGCAGGGGCCGCGGCTGCCGGCGATCCTGTGGCGACTCGCGCGGTGAACCGAACAATACAGGAAGGCTTTAGCGAGTATCTTGTCTTTTACCTGAAGGAACTTGTCCGTCAATCCACCAGAACCGCGAACGCGGTGTCCGAGGAGCCATGAAATATTTCGGCAAAGACGCACCGCGGGATAGTCAGGACCGGTTGATCTGGAACACGACTTGGACCTGGGACAAGGAGCGTGGGTACACAACCGAGCAGACGACACAATGCGCGTGGCCGAAGGCATACCAGGAATGGCTGCTCTTGCAAAGTGCAAGTCGAGATGTCTCGCTTGAATATGTTCCTGGCGGTTACGGCAACCTGCGACTCACTAGCCAAGCCACGGCACTTGATGCCGATACAGGTTACCCGGTTCAGGACAACACGCAGCCTGTCGGAACCGATGTCTGGGAGGTCAACACCGCGGAGCAGACCGTTGACATCTGGGATTACGGAACGACGAAAGCGTTCCTGAACAAGTTCGTTGATGGTGGGGCAGGCGATTTCCCGAGACTGGCTCAGGATCGTAAATCGGTTTGGCGTAGCCTGGTTGAGTCGTGGTCGGACAATATTCTCTCGATCACGTTGACGGACAATTCCACCGGCTCACCCGTGGACGTTACATTGCCGATTGATTACAACAACCTGCTTCGGTACTGGGTGAGCTACACCGGAAACAATCCTGACACGCCGGGTTCCTGGCCGGGAGACATCACCACGGCATACGCGGATGTTCAGCAGTTTCTGAACGAGTATGCCACCGGCTTGCGTTCCGCTTACGGTACGGTATACACGATCACGCGCCGACTCAGGGTGCCTCCGACGTATCAGCAAACCGTAGACATTCACGATGGAGTCAACATGCTCTGGACATTGGCGCAGATTCAGAACGTGGGATTGCCGGCATGGATCTCTCCTCCTGGAATCAATGAATGGCTGAAGCGCACTTCCCGCACGACGTACACCAGGAATGACTCTTTCGAGATTGAAGAAACCTGGGAATCGGGGACGTACTTCAGTACCTACTATTACGCACCGTACACATCACCATGATCAGGAAGCTTGAACAGCGGCTCCGGAAAATGGAGTTGGAGGTCAAGTCCCTTCAACCGAAGGCGGGCAAAGATATGCTGATTCGAAAGATGCCGTCCGGGACGACCTACGAATCGAAGGTGATTCAGAAGATCAAAGCGGGAAATCTTAGTGAATTGCTTGTGGCTCGGTGGGGGTGATTTGGCGCACTGATGTCATGGTGATCTTTCCTGCTGTTCATGGTGCCGTGGTGTTAGTGCGCCTTTTTTATGCCTGTTGAATGGACCAGAGCGCCGACCGTCAATGCCGGTCAGTACATCGGAAGTTCCCAGCGGAACATTCTGGCAAGGGCATTCAACGACCGTCTCCGTTCCGGAATCGGTGATGCGGCGTGGCGCGTGGCATACGGCCTTTATCAACCTCTCCGGAATCTGGTTCACAACAAGTCCTTGTCCGAGCTTGAACCCGGCGAGGGTTGGACACCTGACCAGGCTGTTTATGAGCGATACCACAACATTACGCCTGACTCTCCAACGGATCTCTGGCCGGCGAATCCACCAGGGGAAAGCGGAGGCATCTCCCAAAGCAGTGTGCTTGGTGCGTATATCTTCGGGAACGGAGCCAATCAGGACGAAGTATTCCCGGAATATCAGCGGACAAACGGGATCGTCGTCTCGCCAATCCTGAGCGACACACAAGCCTGGGACAATGCAGGCAGCCAGAGAGGTTGGATCCTCGACACTAAGCTGGACGACTTCTCGAATGCCAAGGTCATCAACGAGGCGTACATCTGGGATCAGATTGCCGAGAACGGATGGAACGATTGGACCTTCGGCGCTTGGCAACGGTTCTCCTCCTTCTTCGAGCCGTTACTGACGAAGAAATACAACTTCTGGCGGGAGTTCATCCGACACCTTTATGCACGGGAATACCGGGGCAGTGATGCTCAGAGACAGGACGCGGATTACTTCCTCCAGAACACGTTCGACATGGCCGGTTTCTTCGGTATGGGGTTTCACCTTGCGCCGGCCAGGATGCAAGCCGGTGACTCGGTTCCGCGTTATCCACGTTGGGAAACAACATCGAACTTGCCTGCCGGTTCTCCTATTCCTGCCGTTCCACCGTTCTTCCCGGGGTACACCTGGCATGAGAAGTTCGTGTGCGGCAAGTTCCGGATCCGAGGAGAGAAACTCCTGTCACCAGTTACGCTGAGAGTGTCCCATGCAAGCGGAGAATGGATGTACAACGTGCCGGCGGGTGATTCGGGTGTTTTGTACGATGCACGCTTTGAAAGGCTTCAGGGCGTGAATGTGAGCGTTCTGGACGCGCTTACGCTGGATACGGACGGATACCTCGGGATCGAGTTCACCGAGATCCTCGATTACAAGCCCGGTCTGCCGGAACTGGCTACGGTGCTGCGGCTTGGGGGCGCGCGGGATTCAACGAACTGGGACGGGCGCGGGACACAGACTGATCTCTCGGATTATCTCTGGGAGTCTTACGTCAAATACGGGGCCATTGACAATGTCCAGAACAACAGCAACGGGTTGCCGGACATTTCTCCCACGGTTAATGCCAACGGATATTACGAGTCGACCAGGCATTTCACGTCCAGGCATCTGGCAATGCCGCATCGTTCGTCGTTCGTGACGATGGCATATCAGAACGGTGTTCAAAGCCTCTGGTTTAAGCGTTATGACCCGTTGAGATCCGCTCAAGACAATTTCGAGGCCATTTACCCTATCGTGCATGCCGCGGAGGCGAACGGCGAAACCAACGAATGGGTGATGGAGGTTGATCTGGCGCCTTACGATGATTCCGCGATCTTCTGGACACCGGACGTGTATGCCGATCAGCACGGGTTCCACAATCGCGCCTTGTTCGCCGCGGACGAGTTGCGGGACAAGCTGAACACCGATCATCTGCACCAGCACGTTTGCTGGATGCCGACGACAACAGCGGTCAACAAGCGTTACGAGGCTCCCAGTCTGTTCAATTACGCGATGCTGCATCCAAACGCGCATCCGACTGGTGGAACGGCGAATTCACCACTCAATCCGTATGCGAAACCGGACTCCGAAACGAATAAGGAACGGTTCTTTGCTTCTTGCAGAATTTACGAGCCTCCGGTCGAGGTTGAGACGGTTGAGGACATTCCTCCGGTTGCGATGGAGTGGCTCACGGAGAACGGGGACGCGTGGTTCACGGAAGCTTCGGAATCATGGTTGACCGAACCCAACGAGCATCAGGTTCGGATTGACTTCAAGACTCGGTTGCACACGAGCGATCAGGCGCCCGCGGAGTATGCTCCGGAATACTGGAACTGGGATCCGGCAACCTTACAGGCTGAAACGGACAACGCTTATCGTTCCAACGAGAACGGGTTGCGGATGTATTTGCTCAAGTGGTATTGGGACTGGAATCCGCACTGGGCAATCGGTGACCAGGGCTTGAACGGTGTCGCCTGGGGAACGCAACCGATTGTGACGCAACTTAAGGCATCCATCTTTCCGCATTTCAGGTTCGTTCACCTCTTGCCGGAGTGTTACATCGACACCAACAACGTCCAGAACCCGTGGGACACGAAGTTCCTTCACGACTATTACACTCAGGCCGAGTGTTATCTGCGGCATATGTGCGAGGGATATCTGGACACGACTTTCGGGCTTCGTAGTGATGAGGCATGCAACAGGTACATGAGGGAATGGCGGTATGACGACCTGATCTGGTACGTCAGTGGTGAGCGGTACGAGCAGATTCCGCCTATGCCTGTGGTTGAAACCGAGTATTTGAATAACGGTGACCTGAGAACTGATGCTCCGCATGGGTTCGGGCCGTTGCCGACGGTGAAAGCCGCCGCGGAACATTTCAATCTGCTTTCCAATGCCATGAACCTTTTGACCGCTGTGCGGCTGCCGTGGCAGGTGAGTCTCGAACAGAGATATGACCAGTATTCGGACGTGCAGCAGGCAGGGTACTCGGACAAGGAACCGACGAACGCGACTTGTCCGGATTCCGTGGTTCTCAACGGTGTCGCCGGTCACAACCCGACGACACCGTCAATCGTGCCGCCACCGGACTGGGAGCCAGGAACCGGTTACAACGCATATTACAGTTGGGACATTGATCCCTCGTGCAGCGGCAGCGAGTACAACATTCGGGCGCAACGTGCGACGTATGAATTCAGGATCAAAGAGGATGATATTGTTTATTGGGAAAAGGCGTTGCCACCGGATGTTCAGGCGTTGATCTCCAACCAGGACATTGCCGTGCCGGTTCAGTTTGCCGAGTATTTGACCGTTGCGGAGAAAACGCCGGATTCACCGGGAGACTGCGGTCTGGGTTACGCTTTCACCCAAAAACGGATTTGTATTGAGCCAGCCGGAGAAGAGCCTGAGTGTCAACCGGGTTTCACGACATGCAAGTTTTTGTTTCGCGGTTCGTGGAATCCCTCGGCGCCTCCGAGCGGTCAGTATCCACTTACCAATTGCCAGGAAGGTTCCGGTCAGGAATTGACTCGGACAATCGAACTGACGACGTATGCGGAAGCCGGCATTGCACTTGGAGTGCCTTTGAAGACGGGAGTTGAATCACCATGAGCAGCACAGGAAACCTCGATCAGAAACAGCTACGCGCAGTTGCAAGCCAGACCGGCGTGAACCCGGTCAACTTCCCGCGCCTGACCAGTGTCCCAACCGACTCGTTGCATCCGTTCGTAACCAGTGCCGGTGACGCAAAGAGTATCCTGCACTCGGACCTGGACCTTCAGGTTGGTGGAACACGGGTGCGGTGGGTGAATCCGTATGTCTTCGGTAACACCTACGAGAAGAACGACATGGTTCGGGACGGTGGCTGGACCATGATTGCCAACAAGCAAACAAGCGAGCGAGCGTCACCGCAACCAAGTGGTCAGTCCTTCTACTTGTTTACCGGAACCGAGGCTTTCACTCAGGACACGGCCACTCAAATCAGATCCGGCAACAGGTTTACGTTCGACGTTTCCGCGTATCTGTTAGGCTACAGAGTATATGCCTACACCGGGATCACATATCGGATTTTCCTGGTGCTAGACCCAGACGGCAGTAATGAGATTCAGGAGTTGATCCTGTTCACCGCGGAGGCTACTGGTTGGCAGGAGTTCAATATCTCGCCGGTCATTGTTACGTCAGGTTCCACGCTCGAAATCATCTCAATTGCTCACGAGACAGATCCGACACCGGCAGAGTGGTCCGCTGACTGGTACTATGGCACTCCGCAAAACCCCGCTGTTCCGGCAGCGGGGGAGATTGTCCATTCTCGGTCTCGACCTGATTTGATGGAGATCAATTACATGGATGACTCGATCCCGTCTGTCAGTCGTGAAACAGAACTCAGAGCGTTGCAGGTGGGTGATCGAATCATTGGCGGCGGGCAAACGTGGACAATCCAATCAACCAACGCGCAAGCCAGTTACATAGCATTTGGGGTTTCGCCCGCGTCAACCGGGATTTCCGGCAGCGACACGTTCACGTTCCAGACCGAGACGGCTACTCCTATCGACTACATGGAGGTAGCCAACTACTGGCCGACGACACCGTATACCGCACGAGGTTATCTGCAGGTCGGTGGAAACGCGGGGCAATTAAACGATAACGCATACGGAACGGATATCCTAGTGCAGAACGCCGTCATATCGGCGGACTGGGATCTGGTGTCAACGTCTGACGTGTCAGCGTTTAGTGGTGGCGATGGTGGTGCCGTTGGTCCGGGAACAGTCAATGCTTTGGCTAAGTTCACCGCAACGGATGAGATCGGAGATTCAAACCTGACCGATGATGGGTCCAAGGTCAGTAGTGCGCTGGAAGTGTATTGTCCGGGCGCGAACATCGGTATGCCGTTGGTCACTCCAAAACTCTGGTTGTGGCATAACGATTACGAGGTTGGAACTGGTGGCGAGCCGTACAGGTTGGAATTGTTCCTGCATGCCGCGAGTCAATTCGCGCATCCATCCTTCGTTCTCCGTGGTCCGGATCGGACGAACCCGGCCACGCAGCGTGATGCCTATGTCCAGTTCGATGAACTGTTCATTGGATGGCCGAGGATCACGAGCCCAGGTGGCGGTTCTCCCCCAACTGATACGCCTCAGGACGTGTTCACCGGGTTAACGGCCATAGCGTATGACGCGGGACAAAACGTGTTTTGGTCGTGGTCAGGCTCAGGTTGGTCCGTTGTCGGTTCTGGAGGAGGCGGAGGCGGAGCGGTTGACTCCGTGTTCGGCAGGACAGGCGTCGTGGTTGCCGTGGCCGGAGATTACACCGGACTGCTCGTGACGTTCTCGCCAGCGTCAAGCCATCTCACCAGCACGACGGTGCAAGGCGCGATTGATGAGCTTGCCGGTGAGGTCCAGACAAACACTGGTGATCGGCATACGCACGCTAATAAAGCCCTCCTGGATACGTTGACCGTTGGTGGAGCCGGTGATCAGTACCTGACCGACGATGGTACGTATAAGCCGATCACACCGAATCCGTATGCGGCTTATGTGACGCACAACTACGATTCGGCGCCGGTCTTCAATTACGGCTCGCTTACGCCGGATACATGGTACCGCCTCCAGACTTCTCCGTTGACGACGGACGACGTTCTAGGGTTCACCAGCATGGCCACCTTCAGTGCGCGCTACGACGGGACGAGTCGGCGTTTCAAGATCGATGTCGGGATCACCGTGGTCAACGAGGACACCGTTGATGTCGAGTTGACCTTCGCCGTCTATGTTAACGGCGCCGCTGCCCGGACATGGGAGACAACGGTCAATCCTAGCGGAAAAGAATACCGTCGCTGGTCAGTGTTTCAGACGCTGAACACGAATGACCTCGTTGAATTCTGGTTCAAGACACCGCAGAATCAGTTGCAGCTGCACAATGCCGAGATGGTAATCTCGTGAAACACTGGGATGCCAAGGATTGGGTCGCCGTCACGTTGGCTGCCTGCTTGCTGTTCCCGTTCCTGGCACTTGGCATCACCGATGTCGTGTCATCGTTCCAAGGGAGATCCATCTCCACCGAGCAAGGCAATGTCGAGATCACCAAGGTAATTGGCGACCTAATGAAGGTGATCGCCGGCGGCCTGATCGGTTGGATTGCCGGGAGGACTAACGGGAACCGGGAGGGTTAAACCGTTCGGATGGACGTGCCGGAGTCGGTGCCGGCGAGGCCGTAATCATCAATCCCTCGGCATCCGCCGATACCGCCAAGAGGCGAAGATCATCGCCATTACCCAACCGACGAACGTCCAGCCGAGGAACAGGTTGATGACGAAGACGGTGTCCTTCTGTACGCACTTGTTCATGTACGCGATTACCGTGGGCAGGAAGTAGATCGCGAGCGCGGCAAGGCTGGCGTACAGCCATGGCACATGGACGATGGTCAGAAGGAAGAACGCGGTGGCAATGATGGCGGCCAGCGCCAGAGCAGTTGGTCCCCAGAGCTTACGCCGATTCATAATCACTGTGCCTCGCCATAGCAGCCAGGTTGCGCCGGCAGCCGCCAGCGCGTAGCCGCAGGCACGCCACAGGTTCAGTGCGTCAATCCAGACCAGCACGGACGCGAGGCCGCATTGCAGGGTGATCACAATGGCGAGCAAATCTTGCTCGCGCAGTTCCATCAGTCGTCTAAAGGTGTTCATTCGTTCGGTGTCAGTTTCCCTTTCGCTTTCGACCCTTCGGCCAGCCGCCTTTCTTCGCGTTTTCGCGGGACGCTTTGGCTTTCTTCTCGCTGGTGCGCCGACCAAGTTCGCGAGATATCTCGGAACGGGTGGCTGTCCATTCGTGGCCGCATTCAGGGCATTTCATTATGTTCTAGTTCGGCAGACTTTCCCCGGCCTGCCAGCGGGTGATTCTCGTTAAAGAATCTCGCACTTCTCAGGGTTGGCGAAGTACCGCTGACCGGCACCGCCTTGCCTGCGTCCGTCCCGGAAAACCGGAGCGATCTTGACCAGCATCCCGCGCAACCCGTCGTCTTCGGCCAAGACCTCGACCTCGGCACCAAAGTTGCGGACCAGTGAACCCACCTTGAAGGTGGCCGACTTAGAAGATGAAAGAATCATCATGGGGACACAATACCAAGCTACTTGGGTATTGTCAAGGGAGGATCGCAAAAAAGTTTTCGCAATCTTTCTGGCTCACTAACCCGACTGCAGCGTGTACATGGCATGCTGGGCTCCGTTCACCTTCTCCCATGTCTGATGGAACAGGCTGGCAGGGACTGCACCATGCTCCACTGCGGTCCATGTTGTGCCGCCGTCAGTTGACTTCCAGACTGTCCAGAGCTTGCCGGCGGAGCCGTCAGGGAACCGGATTGACAGGTAGATCCTGTCATCGTCATTGGGTGTGTCCTGAATCAGGATCGCGGAATAGATGTTCCCGCGAGGATCAGGTTCAGTCTCCCAGATGGTGGTTTCAGTTGCCATAGCGGCAACGGTTAGAAGGGTGGCAAAGATAAGTGCTTTCATTGTGTTGGGTTTGGTGATGTTCATGCTCATGTCGTTAGAGTGCGGCTGTCCAGTTGTCACTGATCCAGGAATGAATGTCCTGGCAGATATCCTCGTCCGGGCCGGTCGTTTTACCGCCGATCTCGGAGGCAACTTCGATCTCGATTCCCGGAAACTCATTTCTGATCAACTCACTGAGTTGAGCAACGATCCTCTCGGCATCATCGATTGAACAGGTGTCTCCGTAGTAGCTCGGGTCCGTTGACAGTTGAATCGTGTATTCGGTGTAGTTCATTGTCATCACGTAAGCACAGTACACTACCTAGTACACTAGTCAAGGGTGAGAGTGATCTTTTTTCTCAGAAAGTGTTCTCTTGACGTAGCACACTATCTAGTGTACTGGTCTTGAGCATGAAGGAAACGAAAGAGAAACCAACGAAGCAGGCTGGAGTCAGTTTCCGGCTCCGGCCTGCGACTCACCGCATTGCGACTGAGGCAGCCAAGAAGCGAAAGTTGACCTTGTCTGAGTTCATCGATGCTGCCGTCAAAGCGAGGATTGAAGCACAATGGTAATCGTTGCACTCATGATACTGGTCTTTGGAGCCTGCACCGTAGCAGGTTACCTGAAGTCCAGGGCCGACTACGCACATCTTGCCGGGGAGTCAACCAGCCCAAACCCGGTTCCTCGCCGTACTGGTTGATTCCCTGGCCCAAAACCATGAACAGCAAGAAACCAAACGGTCCTGACTCAGAGTTCCTTCTCGGGAACCTTCAGGAAACCATCGATGAAAAGGGGAGGAGCATATCAGTCACTTGACAGCATGCAGTTGCTAGCATATTCTTGCACTTGCAATGAGAACGGAATCCAAACCTCGCAAGCCTGTCTCCTTGCAGTTCCTTCGCTCCGTCCATGACCGGGTCCGGGATCTTGCCTCACGGGAGGAACTTCCGCTGAACCGGATCTATGAGCGTGCGGTCGAGCATTGCCTCGATCTGCCACCCGAGAAATGGCTGCGACGCAAGAACGGACAGGAGGCGGCATGACTTTCCTGTCGAGTTGGGCATCCGGCGGGACACCTAACCATGCCCATTCAGTAAATACCGACTAAGCGGTTATGAAGACTGAAGACACACTAACTGAAGAACGGCTCAAGATGGTGCGAGATATCGTCGTTGAGTTCCAACACATCACTCCAGAGAAAGCGGAGGAGTGGATTGAGAAAACGGACAAAGCCATTGCCGAAGGCAGGTTCAGCCAACGCAGTTGTCCAAACCAGGCGATTGAAGACCTGGCCCTGCATATGCGGAATGGCACATTCGTTCTTACCCACCAAGCCATTGCACTCAATGCGGATGGTTTTGTCATGGATGGTCAAACGCGGCTGCGTGCGATCTCTTCCAGCGAAAAAGGACAAGTCCTGCTTGTCGTCCAAAACATGCCCGAGCAACAACCAAGCCTCAACGGTGACGTTCCGACCATCACGGTGATGGACCGTGGTCGAAAGAGGACCGTGAATAATGCTTGGCAGATCGCTTACGGGAGAAAGGACGGAGGACTGGTCTCTTCGCTCGTCAACATTGTCGTTTTCCTCGCTAGCAATCGTTGGGCCAAATTGACGGCAGAACAGGTGCATCGTTTGGAGGCTTTGTTCCTCGATGAGATCACCTTGGTACGGGAACAGTTCGCGGATTACCGCAAGCCTCCCGTAACGCTCATGGGTGCTCTGGTGGCGATGGCTTGCACCGATCCGTCTAAGGCCAGGGACTATTGCGAGTTGTATTGCGGCGATGGAAGTGGAATCCACGCAGTTGAGAGGATCAAGTCCATCGACATGAAACGCTTCTACGGAGCCGGGAATCGTGTCCGCCTCCTGAAGACGATGGCGAGCGCCTTGAGCGCATACCGATCCGGGACCGAGTACAAAGGGGCAGCGAAAAAGCAATGCCTTGAGGAACTTGGAAACTGGATTGGTGAACGGCGCAACAAGTGCATCCAAGTCGCCTTGGGCATCGTCCTTGAGTAGTTCAACGGAGTCGGGGGAGGGCAACTTCCCCCGACTTTTATATACAACATCATGTATACAAAAGTCCGAAAGAAGATGGGTCGGCCCACGATCAAGAATCGCCCACTGACGCATGCTGAAAGGATGGCGCGTTACCGATCCAAGAAGAAGCAGAAGGCGATCTTTCAATCCAAACGGCATGACTGGTCAACTCCGCAGGATCTCTTTGACCGACTCAATGCCGAGTTCCATTTCACCTTGGACCCATGTGCCACGGATGAAACGGCCAAGTGCGAACGGTATTTCACGCCGGAGATTGACGGACTGAAGCAGTCGTGGGCCGGCGAAACGGTCTTCATGAATCCGCCTTACGGGAAGGCGTTGCCGATTTGGATGGAGAAGGCACACAAGGAGGTGAACGAGAACGGTGCCACCGTCGTCGCATTGGTTCCGGCAAGGACGGATACGAACTGGTGGCACAATCACGTCAACGGATTCCACGTCAATTTCCCGAAAGGCCGGATTCGATTCGGTGGCTGCCAGAAATCCGCTCCGTTCCCGAGCGCAATCGTTGTGATGAAGCCATGACCTCTCATCAACACCTAATCCAACGGCTCCGCGCCGGCATTGCCCGCTGGGAAGAGGCTGCCCGGGAACACCGGCAGTGGGGCGAACTCGACGCCGAGGCGGATTGCCTGCGGAACATCGGGTATCTGCGCCGGATCCTGGAAAGGGCGGAGGCTAAGTCGTGACCTTCGTTCTGCTCATGACCGTCGTCTTCGGCCTGTGCGCCGTTGCCGGCTATCTCTACGCCAGAGCCGATTACCGCGGGATTGCAGGGGAGGAATGAATGAGCGAACCCACCTTGACCTCTTCAGTGGAATCGGCGGGTTCGCCCTCGCCGCCAGATGGGCAGGCTACCGCACAATCGCCTTCTGCGAGCGGGACGAATTCTGCCAGCGTGTCCTTGCCAAGCAGTTCGGGGCGGTTGCGGACTACGCCGCAGGCTCAGGACGCGAAGCATTCGGGGAAAGGGAAAGCGGATCAAGGAAGGGATCTGCTATGCGTGGAAGTGCAGTCATCCATCCCGACATCCACGACCTCGACGGCAAACGCTACGCAGGGGTCACTCTTCTCACCGGAGGATTCCCCTGCCAACCTTTCAGTGTCGCCGGGAAGCGACAAGGCAAGGAAGATGACCGCCATCTCTGGCCGGAAATGGTCCGCGTTATTGAAGAGTGCAGACCTCGTTTCATCCTGGGTGAGAACGTTGCTGGAATCATCAGCATGGAACTCGACACTGTGCTTTCTGACCTGGAGAGGATCGGCTACGCCTGCGGGACGCTGGTTATTCCGGCTTGTGCCGTCGATGCCCCGCACAGACGAGACAGGGTGTGGATTCTCGCGACGAGACGGGGATATGTTTCCGATACCGAAAGCGACTCAACCGCCAGTGATGCAGGATCGAGTCGAGGCATTAGCGACGACGGGAAAGCCAGCGACGAGGAAAGACGGCGGCGAGTACCAAGTGACTCTGGAGGAGAAAGTGCTGGCGCAGAGCCTGTGGCCCACACCGGACACGAACAACCACAGGGATGGCACGAAGTTGAGGGACGCGAAGAAACAGGGAAGATCGGAGGGGACCAAGTGGGGCAAGAGCCTGCATCATGCGGTGGTGGACAAGACGGGGTTGTGGCCCACGGCACAGGCAACGGATTGGAAGGGCAGCGGCAAGAACGGCACGCCACGGGATCGACTGGACTACGCAGTGGAGCGGGGCGAGACCAAGAGCAAGCTGTACCCGACACCGGACCTGGGCGCCGCGAAGGGCCGAGGACAAGCCAGTGCGGACCAGAGAAACCGTCTGGGCGGATTGCTCAACCCTCAGTTTGTGGAATTTCTGATGGGCTACCCGAAGGATTACACCGATGTCTCTGGCCTGACGAAGATCCCAGTGTCCCCAGAATCGCCACCGGCATCCCAGACCGCGTTAACCGGCTCAAAGTACTCGGAAACGCCATCGTCCCCCAAGTCGCCTACCGGATCATCCGGTTGATGAAATGAAACCCAAGGTCTTCATCAGCTATCACCGTCACGATTCCTCCGGTCACGCCGGTAGGCTCGTGCAGAGCCTTAAAAGCTCTTTCCTGCCTTTCCACGACCTGTCGGGTATCAGCGCAGGGGAGGACTGGCTGAAGGCGATTGTGGGCCATATACGGACCTCGCAGGCCATGCTCTGTGTCATCGGTCCACGGTGGAAAGCCTCGGAGATCATCCAGATCGAACTCAAAGCATCGTGGGAACACGAGGTGCCGACCTTCCCGGTACTCGTGGACGGCGCATGTATGCCTCGTGAACTGCCGGAGATACTGCTCCCGCTCACGAGCATTCATGCCGCTGAACTCACCGATTCCCGGTGGGACTACGACGTGCGGGAACTGACCAAGGCCATCAGACGCAGACTTTTAGCACCTTGCGCACCATGAACAGCAATGAAAAACAACGGAAATGGAGTGCCAGACTCCGAATTCATCCTCGGCGGAACGAAAGCCGCCGTGGACCAACATCTGGTGGAAATGAACGAGGCATTGAAGCGGTCAGAGGTTCATCTGGCAAGCGCGTTCAATGAACTGGACAACGCATTCGGTAGCATTTTGCCGAATTGCCTGCACGGACTGCGGGAGGTCAATCGTCGGGCCGGGGAGGCTCTTATGCGCGACATCAAGCAGCAGAACAAAGAAGCGACAATGGAAAAGCCATGAACAGCCAGAGTACAGATAGCCAGAATCACCATGAGACGTTCCACATAGACGGTGTTGATACCGTTCTGATCTGGGACAAACGACACCGATGCCGTGGGACATGGAACAGGCGAAAGGAACAGCACGCCTGGATCCGTGTCCAGGACGGCACACGAACACTGGTGCATCCAGCAAAGCTCTAATGAATGAGTTCTATGTCGTTCTCGGTCAGCACATTGACGCCGCGGTGGACGGCATGAACTCCTCTTTGACAATTGATGAGAGGGAACGCTGGACTGCTCGACTGAGTGCTCTGCGGCTCCTCCAGACAGACTTTCGGGCGCGGTGCGGCCATTCGTCCGGTTCCACGGACAATTCATCGTCTGCACCGACATCTCCTCACACTGAGACTAGGTGAAGGCTCTTGGATACATCAACTCCCGCCGCGCCCGAAAACCAAACACAACGACGGAAAACGAAAGGAAAGAAATGGCAGATCAGACCGTTATAGCTCCCACCGTACCAACAACAACCAACAACATGAGCGTTCAAATCCTCGACAATGCAGTCTACCGCATCTGCAAGGAACTGAGCCGGATGGTCAGTGCTCGAATGACGAGCATCACAGACGACGACAAAGCGCGATGCGATCAGTTCTTCGCTTGGTTGTTCCGCCTGATCGAGACGACGACCGCGACGACATCGGACTTCCACTACTTGGCGACAATGCCGCTGCGTGATTTCAACGAGGCAACTGCCTTAGTCGAAAACACCAGTTTCCAGGCCGCACAGAACCATCTGGTGGCGGCGATGGTCAACCTGCGGATTTCGCCCAGCGGACGCGCCAACGACAGCCTCACTCCGCAGGACAAGACCGACTTCGTCAATGCGGTGAAGAAGGCGCAAACCTACGTTGACGAGTTCCACGGGCAGGACAACCCGCTGGACCTAAACCAGTCCGCACCAGACAAGCCCGTTGTTGACCCGATGAACCTGCCGGTCGGCGCGGCCTAACACTCTGGCGTCCCGTCATCGTCCGGTTCCTCATCTCTGGCATATACCGGAGGCATAACGTTGGCGGGCGCCTTTCTTCAATGAACACTGGTCACGATTCTCTCCACGTCACACGCGCCAAGATGCGCGAGGTGCTGGATACGATCGTCTTCATGCGTTCATGCCTGGTGCGGCCTCAGACGCTGCAAGAAAGCGAACTGAGGCAACTCACCGCATCCATCAGGTACCTCCGTGAGAAGGTGAGTGAACCTGGACTGACCAGAAAGCGACGACGGAAACGATGAACTGTCAACTCATCCCCTACACAGACAGTCGAGGCAAAGGCGGCACGGTGAAAGTCAACAGCGGCTTTGGCAGTTACGAGAAGGCGCGGTGTCCGTTCCGGCCAGGGGAACTCTACTGCTCCACCGATTGCGTCCACTGCTCCTTCGATGCCGATGCCGGCAAGATTCGGATTACGTGCGGACGTGGCGTCACGTTCGACATGGCGGGCTTTGCGCCCACCGAAGCATGAAACAATAACCCGGAGGCTCACTGCGAACCTCCGGGCATCACCAAAACATAAACCCCTCAGAAGAAAGAATAGCATGTCATTGATCGCTCGTGAACCAGAAAACGCTTCCGGCGACTTCACGCCCGCACCGGAAGGCACGCACATTGGCGTCTGCTGCCTGGTCGCGGATGTCGGAACCCAGGACGGCGAGTTCGGGAAGAAGGACCAAGTGATCCTGTCCTGGCTCCTGCCGGATCATCCGATAGGCGAGGAACAACTGCCGATGAGCACCTCCCGCAGATACACCAACAGCCTGCACGAGAGAGCGACACTGCGTCAGCACCTTGAAGCATGGCGCGGCAAGTCGTTCTCCGACGAAGAGCTTGCCGGATTTGACCTCCGCAAGATCGCCGGGAAACCGTGTACGGTAAGCATCATCCACAAGAAACGGGACGATGGCCGGGTTTACGACAAGGTCAACGGCGTGGCGCAAGTGCCGAAGTCCGTGAAGGTGGACACGAAGGACGTGACGCCTGTCACTTGGGAAGTCGAGAAAGCGATTGCCGGCGAACACCCGTGGGACGCAGTGCCTAAATGGGTCCAGAACGTGGCGAAGGAAAGCGAACAGTACAAAGCCAGCCAGGGCATCGCGCAAACCGTCAGAGAGGAAACTGAGGCCAGCACGGCGCCTTCCGATGACAAGGAAGAAGACGATATCCCTTTCTGACCATGAAACCTCTCATCCTCGATATCGAGACCGGGCCTGACGATCAGGCGATCCAGCGTCTGGGCCACAAGATCGAACCGGACAAGCGCCTCAAGGATCAAACCAAGATCGAGGCGGATCTCAGAAACAAAGCCGAAAAGTACAAGGCAGAATCCGCCTTGCGAGCCGAAAGAGGCCGGATCATCTGCATCGGGATGCTCCAGGCTGACACGGTCGAAATCCTCGAAGGTTCCGAAAAAGACATGCTTCCCAGGGCTTGGGAGCGGATCCGCGGCGCCCATAATGCCGGATGCGTTCTGGTTGGCCATAACATCGTCGGGTTCGACCTCCCGTTCCTGGCTCGTCGGTCCATGCTCCTGGGCATACACGTCCCGTCATGGGTCGGAGAAGGGCTGCGCCGTGACGCAATGGTCAACGATACAATGCTCATCTGGGCATGCGGCGTCTACGGCGAGAGGATATCCCTCCGCGACCTCGGCATAGCCTGCGGGTTCGCCGCTAAGGACGACATCGGCCCGCGCTTTTCCGCGGTGTACGCCGAGCATCGGGACCAAGCACTCCAATACCTCGACAACGACCTCAGACTGACCGAGGCGGTATTCAATCAAATAACGGGATGGCCCTCCAGGAGCATTCGTGATGATGAAAACTGATGTCACCATAGCCGTTGACCCCGGCAAACAGGGCGCAATCGCCGTCGCATACCCGAAACCACGGGACGTGGGGCTGCACACGCTCCGGAAAGCGTCGTTTCAGGATGTCTTGGATATCTTCCATGACATCATGATCCGTTCCGCCACCGAAGGTTGGCATTGCCGAGCCTGGTTCGAGATGCCTCCGAAGACACTGGGCAAACGAGTGCCCGAGAGTGCCGCAATGGTTTTCGGGTTCCACTGCGGCGAACTCTACGGCATGCTCAGAACGCTCAGGCTGCCTCTCAAGACCGTCCGGCCACCGGAATACCTGAAATACCCTCCGGAGGTCAGGAAGGCGGGCGCCACGGCCAAGAAACGCTACAACAAGGATAAGGCCGCTCAGATGTTCCCCTGGCTGAAGATCCCTGTCGAGGCAGGGGATGCACTGCTCCTCCTGAACTACGCGATGACCTAAACCTCACTTGGAGTAATGATGCTCACTTATCAGCCAGATATCAAATCACGGAAGGTCAGCAAGGCATCACTCCAGCAAATCGTCGCCAAAATACGCCAGGATGGCGCACTCAAGAATCAGACAGCTTGGGTGCGCCAAGCCTCCAATCCAGACGAACTCCGGAAACGGAAAACCACCCTCCCAGGTGTCACCTTCGCCGGTCTGTTCAACGGAAGACGTACCGCGGCGCATTTGCTGGAATATTCACACGCGGCAGCATTCGATTTCGATGACCTGGGCGACAGACTGCCCAGTGTCCGAGAGAAAATCGTCAGTCTGCCGTGTTGCCTCCTGGTCTACGTGTCCCCATCCGGTGACGGCCTCAAAGCCGTCCTCCTCCTTCCGGAAAACGCAAAACCATCAACACACACCAAATACGTCCAGGAAATGGGCCGAAAACTCCGGGCTTTAGGCTACGGCGGCGACAGAGGAGGCAACACCGAGGGCGATCTCGCTCGATTAGCCTTCCTCTGTCATGATCCAGACGCTTACCTCAACCTGGATGCCGTCCCAGCAAAGCTCACGTTGCCTCCTGACGATTCCCACAAACCTCCAGCACCAGATTTGCCTCCCAACGACACAGAACGCCTCAGAAAGGCTCTGAGCCGCATTCAGGGCATGGCTGAGACTTACGAGGACTGGGTCAAGGTCGGCATGGCCCTGTTCAGGTGGGACCACGAATGGGGATTCAAACTCTGGGTCGAGTGGTCCCACGGCGTGGACGCCTACAAGGTCACTCCCCTGACCGTCTACCGCCAGAAATGGGAAAAGGCGTTTTCGGACGATCAAAGGCCAGGTCACGACAAGATCACCGTCAATTCCATCTTCTACTGGGCGGATAATGCCCGAGAAGGGGAGGAAATGACTTTCATCAATATCGAGCACACACTCGACCAGTTGCTCCAACCCGTTTCAGACGAGGAAGTTGCAAAGGTCGAACTGATAAAAGACGAATTCTTCTGCCGCAGCACCGGGTTGCTCTTCGCCGGAGGCACTGGACTCGGCAAGTCCATCCTCCTGCTCCAGTTGACAATGTCTTTCGCTATCGGACGGCATTGCCTTGGTCTGCGACCCAGAAAACCGCTCAAGATCCTCACTATCCAGAACGAAAACCCGGAAATCGACCTCCGCAGGTTCGTCAGAAGCGTTTGTGACAATCTCGGATTGCGGGGCGACGAGGAAGCATGCCTGCACTCGAATTGGGCCATGCACACCGTCAAAGGCATCAGCGGTCAGAGCTTCATTGACCAAGCGATCAAACCCAAACTGGACAAAACGCCTTACGACATCTTATGCATCGACCCCAATTTCGCTTATGCTGGCGGTGATATCTCCGATCCCGTCGTCGCATACAACTGGGTCAGACGCGGCCTGGATGTCTTGGCGACAGACTACAACCTCGGCGTCATGGTCGTTCACCATCCACCCAGAAATCGCGCAAGCTCAAAGAGCGAGCACGAAAGCGAGTACGCCGGCTACGGAAGCGTCGAGTTCGCCAACTGGCCTCGCGCTACCCTCGAACTCAGGAAGCACACTCCAGGCGTCTACAGCTTCATTGCCGGCAAACGGCAAAACCGGATCGGTTGGGAAGACGGAGACGAACTGACAGATCGGATTTATCTCGAACGAGCCGAATCCGGTTTCTACTGGCATCAGTGCGACAAGCCGGAACTCGAAGAGCACAAGCGTGGACCCAAAACCGATATCGACAATGCACTGATCTTGCAGGTACTGAAGGAAGGACCGGGCAAGCCTGCTGGAATCCATAACAAGCTCGATGAACTGTTCCAAAAGGCTCACAACCGACGTTGCCCGCTGGACGTGGAAGCCGTCAGAGGCCGGCTCAGAAGGATGGTCGAAAAGGGCTATATCGAGAAGGATGAGAAGGGTCATTATGGCACGAAATGACACCGGACGATTTCACCGGACGATTTCAAAACAAATCGTCCAATCGTCCGGTTTTCGGCGCGGGAACTACACCGGACGAATTGGTGCCTTACAGGCAAGGCAAATCGTCCGCCTTGCCTGTCGGCACCTTGGCCGCTTCCTAATCGTCCGCTCAATTCGTCCGGTTCCGTTCTGTTCCCGCGATTCCGAGCACCCATGAACACACCTTCACACGCTGACCGAGAGAGGGCGCTGATCCAAGCCCTGCGGACCTGCGCCATACTCTACCGGTACAACGACATACCCAGGATGCTCTCCACCATGAAATGGCTCCTGGCCGAACTCTCGAAACGCGACCTCATCCTGCCACCACTCAAATAACCAGTGTCGGAAGATCTTACAGCTATTGATGCTTCAGTCCGCAATTTACGGTTCAGCCGCCAGCGAAGAGTTATTGTCCCTTCCTCCAGGAAATTGTCGCACGGCCACGAGCGAAGAGTTATTCCGCCTTCAGTCCGTAAATTACGAACCGCGCCCGATCTTAGCGGTATTGTTCCTTCCTCCCGTAAATTACCGATGAGCCGAATTCTAACCGAGACTATTCCTTGCTCCCGTAATTTACGGGAAGCGCCTGGATTAAGAGTTATTATTTGCTAATCCAATTAATTACGAACCGTGCCGAAATTAAGAACTATTATTCCTTGGATTCGTAAATTACGGGAAGGGCCGGATCTTAAAGTTATTGTTCGCTCCCTCCGTAAATTACGGATCGCGCACCAACGAAGAGTTATTACCGCCTCCCCCGCCAATTTACCGGAAGCGCCAGAGCTTACAGCTATTGTTCCTTCCTCCCGTAGCCTACCGCCAAGGCTGAATCAAAAAGTTATTATCCCTTCGATCCTTAGCCTAACGGCGTGGCGCAGGCTTAGAGTTATAAACTCTTGCGAACCGCCAGTCATGAGCCCGCAGGCACGAGAACGGACCGTAATCGCGCCAGGATCGCTCCTGCTGCGTCGGAAATTGGAAAGGAATCTTTTGGCGGTGGCGAGCAGGGCAGGTTCCGCGCAAGAT
>Ga0180437_10002000_pt1 | contig 33834 bp, 58 predicted proteins | sample SS_ome_4_FD_132410 | JGI IMG/M metagenome (GOLD analysis project Ga0180437, IMG submission 132410) | Hypersaline lake sediment archaeal communities from the Salton Sea, California, USA - SS_3_D_1 metaG | ecosystem: Environmental > Aquatic > Non-marine Saline and Alkaline > Hypersaline >... | reverse complement strand
CGTTTACAAACTCCGAATCCTCACGCACACCCCCTCTTGACATGCGAAATGTAAAATCCGTAAGGTTGACACATAATGGTCACCATTTCTGTGAACATTGGTGGCATGGTTCTTGCTTGCCTCTCTCTTCGCACGTAGCAAGGTTCGTGCCTGACCTTTCACTCAAGGGTTGGTAAGGGTTGGTAAGGGTTGGTAAGGGTTGGTATCGTCTCCCCTCAGATTTATCTTGCCTCTTCCGGCGGCACGTTGTATTATATGATTACATGATGTGTATTTATCACCTTCACAGGAGGGAGCTCATGCCTAACTATCCTCTCAAACTTCAGCAGCTCGCAGCCTCTGAGAGGCTCGTTCCCGATCAGCTTCTCCATAATGCTGCGTTTGACAGCGTGTGTCCGGGGATCTGTATCAATCCCGACTGCGACTACACCGCCACCGTTGAGACAGACTGTCAGAAGGGGTACTGCGAGAACTGCCGCACTCATACAGTGGCGTCCGCCCTCGTTCTCGCGGGTCTTTACTAGTCACCGGAAAGGGAAGCTATGATTCCGATACCTATTTGTACGCCGTCCGCCGGGTCGGGCGGCAGCACTACCTTACCCGAGTTTCTTCTTATTGCGCTGGCCGTTACGGCGATTGTTCTTTACTTTGTGCAAATATTCTTCGCAACAGAAAGGCTCCTTTCTCCTTGTGAGAACGAAGAATATGGTTCAATCTGGGAATATTTCTACCGGCTTATTCCCTTTTTGGCTCCCATTTGTGTCTTCGTTCGTGCGCTTCGTTCACTCGGCAAAAAATAAGGATTCGAATTATGACTGACAAAACGTGTTTATTCTTTGACGCCTATTTCGTGCATCTAAACACCGCCACCGCCTTTTGTAAGGACGTTTGCGGTTCGTTTACAGATGATAGAGGCAGTATTTCTTATATGGTAGTGCCCCATGCGAACAAGGAAAATATGTATCGTATCATCTTTCCCACGATTCCCCGGTCGCTTGACTTTACGCTAGACTTTCGCGTACACCTCGAAAAGTACCTTAAACATCACCTTCCCGACAGCACTCCTATTGTATATGGGGGGTCTTTGGTGTCTGCGATTGAAGAAGCGGATCCGCAGTATCGCGCGCCCGCCCGCCCCCCCGTTACAGGCCGCAAAGACGGTCCTGCTCTTATACAGAACCTGAGCGAACACGGTCACCTTCTCCCTGCAGGCCGCAAAGACGACCAGGACAAGCTCGATTTCTCCCTGCTCCCTCTCGACGCTCTCCCCCCTATCATCCGCGTCTTAATGTATGGGGCCGAGAAGTATTCCCCTGACAATTGGCGCACTGTCCCCGATCCCGAGCGCCGGTACTATAATGCCGCGATGCGGCACCTGACCGCCTGGAAAAGGGGCGAAACCGCCGACACCGAGTCGGGGTTTCCGCATCTTGCTCATGCGGCATGTTGTTTGCTATTCCTTCTGGCTCTTTCGTCGCAGCCACTGGACGGGGGTCCGTCCCGGTAAGTATGATATAGGGTCGGGGGTCGGTCCCTTCTTCCGGTCGAGTCGAGTCCATGCCTTCAATATCCGAGCTGCCCGGTTGGGCGCGATACATTCTATTCATTTCTTCGTCCGGCGAACTGCAGGCCGGTACTACAATCGATATTCCTACCCGCGTGACTCGACCACGCACGTATCGGGGGGCGCTGCCGTACGAAGTGCGTGCAGTGCCTCACCGCGTACGGGGTACGGGCGTTCCCGCTTCTACTTGGGCTAACTTCAAGTCGGGGCGGTGGGCACCCTCGTCCCGCTCTCTCGATAAGTTATACCGATACTGGCAGCGCTACTCGTACTCATGGATGCGCTCGAAGGGCGTACCGGCGCACCAGGCTCGAAGCCTTCGAGGCGCGAGCGTGAGTAGGATTCAGCAGAAAGTCTCCGACTTTCAGCGCACGGTCGAGACAATAGCGGAAGCGAAAGGAATAGACCCCACGTTCGTTGCGTGGGGTATTTCTTTGTCCGACCGCAGCGAGCGCGAATGGGATATGTACACTCGAAGACGGTATGGCGTTGCGGTCCATGAAGATGAAGACTATTACCGCGACGCCAGTCAGGATCCCGATGAAGACGAGGAAGAAGGGGAGGAAGAGTGATAACGAGCTTAGATTTCGAGCGCGTCAAGTATCCCAAACCCAAGCTCTCCGACGACCGTCCCAAGCTCTCCAATATTCTCGGCCTGGATTCCGAGGCGTATACGACCGGGGCCCCCTTCATGTTCTGCCTGTCTAACGGCGACACTCTTCTGCCCCGCGACATTCCGCACGTTTTTTTCGAGCCCCGGTATGCGTCGGCCAATTTCGTAATTTACAATATGAAATACGATTCCGGCGCGCTTCTCTATCACCTCCCCCGAGAGAATCTTCTGCAGCTGTGGGAAGAGGGTAAGACGGCGCACAACGGTTTCCGGTACAAGTACATTCCCCATAAGCTGCTTCGCATTTTTCAATCCAAGAACGCCGTTTCGTTCTGGGATATCAGCCAATTTTACAAGTCGTCTCTGGACAGGGCCGCGAAGACCTATCTGGGCCGGGGCAAGAGGAAGATTCGCACAAAGTCTTTCACTCCCGCGTATGTTTCGCGTAACTTTCAGTCGGTCCGCAAATACTGCATCGAGGACGCCAGGCTCACCGGCGAGCTTGGCCGGTATCTTGTCGACAAGCTCGAAGAATTCGGGATAGTCGCCTCGACCCTCTACAGCAGCGCTTCGATTTCCTTCACATACTTCATAAATCGTTCTCGGGTCGTGACCGCGCTTCACTTCTGGAAGCACTACAAGCACGCTCTGGAATACGCCTGCGACGCTTACGCCGGGGGGAAGTTCGAGGTGACCGCTCGCGGTTCGTTCGCCGATTGCCGGGAATACGACATTACGAGCGCGTACCCGTACGAGATTGCCGACCTGGTCGATATATCGAACGCTTCGGTCGTTTTCTCCAGCTCATACCAACGGGACGCCGTCTACGGGTTCCTGCGCGTTCGCATTCGCAATTACGCGGGCAAGCACCTTCCGTGCGGCATGAAGCGCAAGGACGGTTCGGTATACTATCCCGCAGGCGTTTTCTGCGCGACGATTACGAAAGCCGAATATGAATATTTACAGGAAATAGAAGTCCCCGTCGACATTCACTCGGCCTATTGGCTATTCGTTCCCAAGCCGAAGAAGCGCCCGTATCGCCGCTGTATCAAGACTCTCTTTGCCCTGAAGGACCGGATGAAGGGCAAGGATCGCATGCTTTACAATACGTCAAAAATCGTTATGAACGGGTTTTACGGCAAAATGGCGCAGTGTATCGAGCAGCATGACGGCAGCGTTCTCATCGGTGCTGGCTGGAATCCCATATATGCGGCGGTCATTACCGCGAACACCAGGATCCAGGTGACCAGGATTCAGAATCTTCTCGGCGACAGGTGTCTTGCGGTGCATACGGACAGTGTTATGACTCTCGATCCGATACCGCAGCGTTTTATCACCGGCAAGATCGGAGGCTTCGAGTTTGTCGTTCGCGGCCGGGCGGTCATTATCGCGTGCGGCATGTATGCGATAGACAATCAAGGGGCATACAAGGGCTTCATTCCCGACACGAGCGATACGTGGGAGGCAATCTTGACTCGGTATAAATATCGAAAAACGATTCCATACCGGCAGCTGCATGTCGAGTCGTGGCTGGAGGCTATGGCAAAAAACCACCCTAAAAATCGCATCAATGTTTTTGCCCGCACTCAAAAAAGGGTTGACCTCAATTGCGACACAAAAAGACTATGGCCCTCCAGAATAAATGGTCTTCGGTTGCTTACCGAAAATGAGCAGTCTTTGCCGGTAGTCGTTTCCGAGGGTGATTTTCCCTCGCATTGGAAAATAGACCCTGAAAAAATATGTGGTATAAATCTTGACTCTGCTTTTCCCCATAACGTATAATTAGTGTGTTAATGGTCGGACGGTCAGAAACCCTCTCACAAAGGAGTCCGCATGGATATGGTACGGTTTTACCCGAAGAAAATCACGGTCCGGGAAATGAAGCTATCCCCTGACGTTCTCGAAACCGAGGTCGGCAAGATCGGCCCGACCGAGAGCGTCCTGGTCGCCAGCATTTACGGCAGAGTCAAGGGGAGCAAGCCCGAGAGCGGAGACTTGGGCGCGTACACGCGCTTCTCGGGAGAGTTCGAGGCTGTCAATCACATCGAGAGTACGTGCTTTCGCAGCCGTACGCTCATTGTGCCTGCGGTGGCCGAGCCGATCCTCCAGGAGCACCTCGACTGCAAGTCTGAGGAATTCGCAATTAACCTGGTTATCAGCCCCAACGCATCGACCAAGGGCGGCGCGAAATACAGGTGGGAAGCGTTCCCGCTCAGTAAGGCCACGAGTGAGGCCGACGCGCTGACTCAGATCGGTATGCGCCTCGGAGCGGTCCCGCAAGCCGCAATCGAGGAGAAGCCGAGCAAGAGCAAGAAGAGCTAACCTCTCGACCACAGACCGACCGACCGATCGGATAACCCCTGGACGCAAAAAAAGCGTTCAGGGGTTTCTCATTATTGAGAAAATGCTTTCTCACTTTTGAGAAAATGCTTTCTCATTTTTGAGAAACCTTCCCTTTTTGCATCAGCGAACCGATAAACGCCGCCGCCTGCTGCGCCTGTCGCAGCGCCCCTTCGGGATTGCTTCTGGCGTACTCGTACACCGCGTCGAGTAGGCCGCTCCCGGAACGCTCCCGGCGGGCCCGGCGGTATTCCTGGGCCTTGCGCCGGATCCGTTCGGTCGCGTCCCGGCCGTCGTCGTCCAGTTCGTCTTCGCAGGCGTCCAGTATCCACTGTTTCAGGCCGTCGTGGTCTGCCGTATAGTTTCCCGCTTCGAGCGCTGCCTGAATCAGCTTCTTCTCTTCGCCGTCGAACGATAGCCAATACCCGTCAATCGCTTCAAGCGTCGACACGCTCGGAGCCTTCCTGTTCGGGTTCGTCGTCGTCGGAGCCTTCGAGTTCTTCCAGTTCCTGAAGTTCGACCGGCGACAGCTGCTCCTTGACCTTGTACTTCTGCAGCAGCGCGAGCACTCGAACGCTCACCGATATATCATCGAGCGCTTCCATTATCTGCGGCAGAGTTTCGGCGAGCGTTTCCAGCGCCGACGCCATGGCCTTTCCCACGCCGTTGAGCATGGCCTGGGGATTCTCAGGCTTGATTTTCGGTTCGTTGAGATTTTTCATGCGGACTCCCTTTCAGAATATGGTTGAATAATGCGGTCCCTGAATGTATTATACAATTGGAAAGGTGCCCACGGCAATGATAACAGTCACACGAACGCAGACCGACGGCAAGGCGACCAGCACCGGCCCTTACATGCGCAGCATGGTGTATGCCTACCATAAAGACATGGTTCCGTGGGCGTCCTTGACTTTGCCTGAGATTTTCGATACAATAAAAGCGATCCCCTTCCGGCCCGATCCTCCCAACGAGGAGACGCTCATGCGCCCCCTCTATACTATGAACGGGTGGGGGTGGGGTGGGGATTGCGACGACAAATGTATCTGCCTGGCGTCCTGGGCATACCTCAACGCTATCCCCTGCAGGTTCGTTGCGGTGCGCCGATCCGATATGCCGGTATTGCATCACGTCGTATGCGAATTGTACATTGAGGGAAGGTGGATCCACGCCGACCCTACCTACAGTTTCAATACGCTTGGCCGAGAGCGTGAACCGTACGCGGAAAAGGTCATAATATGACCGGAGGCCAAGCGCATGTCCCAAGCTCTCCCTGATACGCCGCCGCTTGCTCCGGTACTGTTGGCAGTCATACTGTCAATTATCGTTATCCGGTAGCAACGGAGGCCTCTATGAATTACACGTCCCTGGAGCGTTCGTACGCTCCCCGGCAGATTGCCGCCGCCACTCTCGGCGAAGATGTCGAAGTCAACCAGCAGCGCTTCGAGGCTGCGATGCAGCAGTTGTCCGGCAAGGATGTCGACGCAGGGCTGAAGTGGTATCTCACCGTCATCGACAAGGTATATGTCGACCTGCGCCGAATATACGCTTTGGGCCAGGCCCGGCACACGAACGAGGAGGCATACACGGTCTGGAACCGGGGGCAGGCGCTGCTTGCGGCGTCCGCTGCCATGGGCACGCAGTATGCGGACTTCGATTTCGCGTCGCAGAGAGCGGCGCAGTGGGCCATCATCAAGAACAAGATTCAGCAGACCATGGACCTGCTGAATAAGATGGCGTCGTGGGATCCCCGTGTCGGCGAGATACGGGCCGCTATCCTTGCCCGGCGCGACGAGGCGCTGCGCCTAGTGGACCTTGACAGTCCGTATGTCGGGGCGGGCGAACGCCGGGCGACCCTGGAGTGGGCCTATGATCCGCACAATACCGATCCCGACGCCGCCGCTATCCGCGAGAAGTACAACAAGAACGGCACGCTCAAGAGCGGCGAAGCCGTGTCGCGGCTCGATCCGGTTCAGCGGCTGGCGTTTATCCACCAGCATTTCAAGGAGGCCGAGGTCGAGCTTCCGTCGGTAATGGTGCCGACCGCAGAGCAGACCGAGCGCTACCTGCAGGCGGTCGGGTATACCGCTCCCGAAGCTGTCGCGGCCACGAACGGTAAGCCGGGCGGCATGGGTGCGGGGGCTCTTCTCGGTGTGGCGGCAGCGGCCGCAGTCGCCTTTTTCGCTCTGAGGGGGTAACCGTGAACTATCAGACACATCCTCAAGCTCTCGGTCAGGATGAGCTGTTCCCTCTCAGTCAGGGGCTTCTTTCCCTTGACCGTCTGCGGACGCTTACATCGTACGACGAGCGTCTGCCGTACAAGCTCGGTGTGAGAAAACTCAATCTTTTCCATCATGTCAAAGAGGCTTTTTCCTGGGGGAATGCCGTTGCCACTCTTACTACAGTAAAGCAACAGAACCCCGGCGCGATAGACTACGGACAGAAGAATCCTCTCGACGATATATGGGTAGGATGGGAGGACGATCCTAACGCTGGCGGTACGGGGGAGTGGCATCATTGGTTTCCCTGGCGCAGGAAGGTTAGAACGCCGGACAAGGCTCAATACTGGAGAACGCTGGATAGTCTACGTGATCCGTGGGTCTATATTGAGTATCTGGCTCATTGGCTTCCTGCCGGTATCAATCTGATGAACGTCTCTCCTCGCGGAAGCCAAGTTCCAGATTATTACTTGACGCCTGACAAGCGGCCAAAACACGGCGGAAAAGCGGGTACTACGTATCATGGATCGAGTCGTGTATGGAATCAGCTACTTTCCTGCGATTGGATGCCGTCAGGATATAACTTTTTTGTCGACAAAGACGGGCTACCCGAGAAATACACTCATAAGCCTGCGAGCCCTTCCTTGTATACACTGTTGGGGGCCGCGCAGGATCAGGAACTGTATTCGCAGTATGTAGATAGGTGGGAAGAACTTATCACGACCGACGTTCTCCAATGGGTTTCCCTTGTAAAACAGTTGAGCGCGCAGGAGGATCTTCGTACCCTGCTTCTCGCGGAGTCTGACATTGTAAATCGAATTGCGCTCATTACCGGCGTTCCGGTCAAGACAAATACGGAAGCGCGGGACATAAAGCTCGTCGCGTCGATTCCGCAGGAGTTCAGGACAGTACACCGATTTACCATTACCGACGAAAAGAGCGGGCATGAGCGAACGATGTACACGCAGATTCCGCTCAAATATCAGAACCGTCTTGCCGAGATTTACCGCCGGGCGATTCCTTTGCTGCAGGCTAACCTGCTGCAGCTCGCCGCTCGTATCAAGCAGTTGGAGGATACGAGCGTTACCCTGCAGCCGAACCTCGATCCTCGCACGAACTTTTTTCTCGTTCCCGACCTTGCGGCGACCGCACGGGCAGGACAACCTGTATACACCAATGTCGCCGCAAATCTGACGGCGGGATGGGCTACCGGGGGAAAGTATACCCCTCCCGAGGAGATTGCGGCGTATCTTCCTTCTGCAGAGCATATTCTCGCAGCGCCCGAGGTACTGAAGAGAATGGTGCGGTACATCGAGACGCCGGAGGGGGCGACGTTCAGCAAGCAGGACATAGAAGGTCTGCCGAAAAAAGAGGGCAGCATTATTCCTCTTCTTCTCGGTGCAGCCGCCGGTGGTCTGGCTCTCTTTGCCGCGACGAGGTAGGATATGTACCGATACTCGCATACGCCGTTTGGGCAGGATATGTTTTCCGTCGATGATATTGTAGCGATGCAGAAGCGCTCCATGCGGCCCGAGTCCGCTTTCAGCTTGACGGGGGGATTTATGCCTATCGTGCTGGCGTTCGGCGGTATTGTCGCGGCGGGGCTTATCTACAAAACCGTCAAGAAGCGCAAGGGGAAGAGAAAATGAACTATTCCACGTATTCGCTCGGAGCAGATTTCGACGTCGGCGGCGTTATCGTTTCGGCCCTCGATACCGCTTCGGCCATATACGGCAAGAAGGTTGACAAAGATATCGCCGGTATCGAGGCCGATGTCATTGGACGTATCGAACGCAGCCGCGCTCCGGTTTCCGTCTCTCCGTCCGGCGGCGGCGTCGATATGCAGAAGATGATGCCGTGGATTATAGGCGGCATTGGACTCGTCGTTATTCTCGGCGGCGTCGCATTGTTGGCGCGTCGGCGGTAGAGTTATGACTTACGACGAGAGCTTGTCGGGCGTTGGGACCGCTGTGGTTGGCGGCATAGCGAGTCTGTGGTCTTCTTCTGCAAAGCGTGGCGAGGCCGCGCTTGCGGCAGAAGCCCAGGAGATAGAAGCCCTCAATGTCGTTATCGCGTCGACGGAAGCGCAGCGCGTGCAGAAGGAGCAGTCGCGGCTCGCGGCCCTTGAAAGTCTCTCGAAGGGGGATATAGACCCGCAGACACTTGGAACGCTCGCCGCCGCCGGTGTCGCTCTTGCGCTAACCTTTTTATTGTTTACGAAATAGGAGGCGGTATGCAGCTCGCAATGCTCGGATCCGACAGCGTGTACTCCCGTTCCGGCCGGTACAATTACCCGTTCGCCCCCCAGGCGTATATGCACGGCGACTCTGAGCAGCCCGCCACGATGTACGATTACCTCGCCCAACAGCAAAAATCGGAATCCCGGCAGCGCTTCTTCCAGAATGTGCTGCAGGGCATGACGACGGTCGGCAAGACGGCGGGAGACCTGTCGAGCGCTCTGTCGAACGCGGTAGATTCGCTCAAGCAGCAGTACCCGAGTGACCAGGAGAATATCGACCGGGCGGCGGCGAAGGTCGCCAATATGTCGTGGTTCGAGCGCAATCAAACATGGGTGATTGCCGGTATCGCGGTTATAGGCGTGGCGCTGCTTGCGTCGGGTGCCGTCCGCGTTCGTCGGCGTCGCCGTCGCAGATAACACACACACACAGGAGGCATAGTATGCCGTCGTACAGTACAGACTATCTGGGGCAGGAGGCTTTTTTTAATTTGGTGGCTCAGGAACTTTCGCCTGCTGCACAACTGCCACGAAGCGGTGTTCTTATGACGCGGTCGACAAAATACACGCCGTATCAGCTTCGCCGTGGCGCACGAGCGCCGGGAGATGACGACCCTCGCGTCAAGCAGTCTGCCGAAAACATGATTGCCGAGCTTCGCGCCGCCTATCAGTCTGGTACTTTAGGTTCGCGTTCCCGGCAATTCATCGGCCGCTTACTGTCTCGCGGCGACGTCCTACGGGTAGTCGGAACAACGATGTTTCCGCATCTGAGGCGATATGCCGCTTCGTCAACGATATGAACAGTTCCACGGTCACGCGCCCCGGCGTCGCGACTCGTGGGACTTTCACGTTCCAAGGGGGCTTGTCAAGCTCGGCAAGGCGATTGCCGTAGAGTACGAGACGGACAAGCTCAACGGCGGCGGCGACGGGACCGTTGCCGTGTACCGGCACGAGTTCGAGACGCCGTGTTATGTGTGCATGGACGAACGGGGGCGGCGACAGCTGTACATAGTAGGCCGCAATCTCAAGGTGAGCGAGGCGGGAATCGAGAACTAGAGAGGCGTTGACATGAACGGAAACGGGCACACGACGGCAGACCCTCGGGCAATGATGGCGGCGGTCATGGGGCAGGACAATCAAAGTGCTCCCCCTCCTCCTTCCGAGAACCCCCCTCCTTCACGGCCGGGGCCCGGAAATATTGCCGGTAACATTGGGCTGGACATGCTGCCGTTTACGCCGGTGCCGTTTACGGGGCAGGATGCGCTCTGGGCATACCTGCGCGTGGGAGCGTACGGGGCTCTGTCGCTGGCGACGTGGAAGCGGGCCCGGACTCTCTCGTACGTCTTCGCGGGCGCGGCGACAGTCTCCGTATTGACCTCTCTTTCCGCTTCAGCTCGAGCGAACCGGGGGAATTCCTGATGGCAACGGTCCTGGAGCAGATCACCGGCACGGCGGGCGTTGGAGCGCAGGTACTGCGTATAACCGGCCAGACCAGAGACGCTGCCGCAGCCGCCGGATATGCGGCCTGGGTGGAGTCCATTACCGGGACATACCCTCTTGTGCGAGAGCATGAGGGCCGCGCCGTTGTGATACTGAGCGACGAACAGGCTGCGCTCATGCGGGCCTGGCTCGACCGGCAGCTGCTCTCCACCGTTCTCCCAGGGCGAAAGACGGAGAAGTCTCTTGACATACAATTTGGCCCTGTGGCCGGGCCCGTTGCGCTCAAATACCTGGTCCTTGTCGGGGCGGCGTTTTTCGCGTTCGGGTTTCTGAGTCGCGGAGTGTTCAGATAATGTGCATAACTTGTTCACAAAGGGCTTGACTCTCCGGCAACAGCATGATATATTGTGAGGGAAAGCATGTGGACAAGTTGTGGATAACTGGTGGATAACCCGGTATGATAATTCCCCTTGTCAATCCACAACGCTCTGCAGGGGCAGGGCATAGTCCAACACACAGCAGAGGAGGTGCCGTAATGGTAACCCGCAAGAGAAAGCGTCGCAATCCTGCCCGTCGCAGGAGTCTTCTGTTCAGCACTCGCGCAGCGGCCCCGGTCCGGCGTCGGCGTCGGCGGCGTGTGCGGAGAAACTACTGGACCAACGACTCCGCAGGGCACAGCAAGGCAGCGCTGAAGGGCTGGAGGAGAAAGAGGGCCTCGACCCGCAAGCGCAAGCGCAAGAACCCCGTCTACGTGACCCCTCGCGTTCGCATGAACCGTCGGCGTCGTCGGCGCACGTACCGGCGCAATCCCGGTATCGCGGCCGGTTTCCGCAGGGCGTTTTCGCAGCAGTGGATCATGCAGTCTCTCACGATTGCGGGCGGTATTGTCGGCGGTGCGCTGGCTATGCCCCTCGTGTATGGCGTCATGCCCGAGCAGCTCAAGGCGCAGCGGCGCTATCTGGGCGCGGTGCATGTGCTCATCGGGAGTCTCCTGATCGGATTCATGCGCGGCAAGCAGGGGCGCACCCTGGGTGCGGTCATTGCCGGGACCGGCGTATACGATCTCATCGCGCAGAACGTGCCGCAGCTGGAACTGCCCGGTCTGCCGACCACGGTCAGCTTCATTCCGGCGACAATGCTTCCGGCTCCGGCGCCCGAGGCAACGTCGGCGAGCTATATGGTCCCGCGCTCTCCGGTGTCCGCACCGGCTCTCGGGACCGTTGCGGCGTCGTACATGCGCAATTATGGAGGCATGGCCGCGAGCTATGAGGCTCCCGGCTCCAGCACCGTCGGCCTGGGTGCGGAGAACCCGTACGCGGCCGCCGGTATCGAATGGTAACCGAACCCCGACCGTAGGGGAGAGGATCGTCATCGAGAATCGCTCCCGGCTCTCATAGTGAGGGCCGGGAGCACCGCTGCATCAACTGAAACTGAAAGGAGCGTGCAGCATGGCTATCACTGAAGGTGCGGTACGTGACATCGCTCTGGGCAAGGGAGGGAGTTATTCGCTCTCCCGCGACGTGCTCAAGCACACGATCTGGGACACCCGCTATTTCACAGCGGCGACCCTCAACAACTTCACGTTTTTCACACAGCCCATCGGGGCTCCGTGGCGTGGCGGCAACAAGACCAAGAACGAGACGAACCTCCTGGACAGCGGCAAGCTGCCCAACGGTCAGACGTTCCTGGTCAAGCGCATCGGTATCGGGCTCATCGTTCCGATTCCGTCGACCAACACCAATACGCCGTTTGTCGTGCAGGCGTTCACCAACCTCATGCAGAGTTCGACCTGGCAGATCCGCATCGCCGGGCGCGAGTTCGACTTCGAGTGCCACGGCCGTCAGTTCCTGGCGTCCGTAATGGTGAGCGGCGCGAACGCGACGAACTTCTCGTACCGGGCGGGCGACACCATTGCGTCGGGATGGATCTCGCTCAACGATACGCCGATCTTCATCGACCAGCTGGTGACGTTCTCGGTGCAGATGGACCTGGGCAACCCCGACGGGGCCGTGGTCACGCTTCTGCAGTCCGACGCCACGACTCTCAACGGGTTGTACGCGACGCTGCAGTGCAGCCTGGAAGGGACGCTGACTCGCGCCAAGTAATTCTCGACCGTACGCGGACGAGAATTGCAGGGAAGAGGGGGACTCGGCCCCCCCTCTTCTCTTCTTTACATTGCCGAGTTTTCAACCGCTATCCGAAAGAAGGAGCGCATGCGCAAATCGAATGAAACACTCTGCACGGGCATTCTGGCGGCTTTTCTCGCGTTCCCGATAGCGGAGGCCGCGGTCACGTCTTCGCCGTCGGCATGGCAGGCGTTTTCCTCTCGCGCCGTGGATACCGTCAGTCTGGTAACGACGGTAGATACCGTAGACTCTTCAGAGTTTCTGTTCTACGGGCCGTATTCTCTGAGCGGCGTCGATCTGAAATCGGCGGATCTCGTGTCGTATTTTCGGTTGTTCTGGGCTCAGAACCTTATCGGCGTTACCGATACCTTCGAGGTGTCGTATGCGTTCGCGCCGACAACGTCGACAAGCTACTTGTACGATCCGACGTACGGCCTGACCTGGACCGTTTACGATACTGTTGACAACGCAGGATCCGATTTTACGCCGGTGAGCGGCAAGGGGCAATCCGCGCCGTATGTGTGGTTCATGTTTCGTGCCGCCCTGGTTGGAGCGGACACGTCGATTCTCAAGGGGCCGGTCAAGCTGGTAATCGAGCGATAGCCGCCCGGCAATTCACTAGGTCAATCATCCTTTCTCAAAGGTGGTTCCAATGCCTTCCGTCCCTCATCAGTACAGCAGATCCTCGATGCCGCCGGAAAACGGCTACACAAGCAATCCCGAAATGGCGGCTCAGATTTCCGAGAGCCCGGTGTTCTCCGCTGTCGCAAACGAGGTCACGCACCTGCGCAACCTCCAGGCGCAGAAGTGGAATTACACGTACACGGTAACCGGCGATATCGCCGGGCAGGCGACGCTGCCGTTCGTGCTCACTATCGAGCAAGGCACCGATTTTATCTGCCACTGGCTGACCGCGTCGGCGTTCAGCTATGACGCGCAGAACGCCACGACGTTTCCGATCCCCAACAGCAACGCCTCGACCGCCTGGGCGGGCAGGGGGCTGTCCGTGGCAATCACCGAGACGCGCAGCGGCCGTGAAATGACTTCGGGATACGTGCCGTTCGAGCTGTTGGGCACGCCGGGGTATGGGCTGAACTTCCAGCACCCATACCCGTTCAAGAACTTCTTCTGGCGCAACTCGAAGCTGCGCTTTGACGTACGTAACCGTGACGCTTCGACGCGGACGCACAGCTTCGCCATAGCGCTCAACGGGTACAAGGTCGCTACTCCGCAATAACCGGACCTCGACCGCGAGGGAGAGCTTTTACGAAGAGGAGGGCGTCCAATGATTAACGATGCGGATTACGCCGTACGGTTCGGGGAAACCGTCGACAAGGGAATGGACGGCGGGCCCGTCGCGTTCCCGTTCATATACAGCTTTGTCGACAGAGAGTCGGACACATACGACCCCACGTCGGCAAACCCTCTCAACGGAATAGGCCCGCTCGTTGCCGCAGGCGGCGTCGTGGAGCATCCGGTGCGCCTCGATGCCGACTATATGTACCGCGCTCTGTGGTACAAGTATAGCGCCTACTGGCTCAGCGAGGGAACGGTGTACTGGTACGAGCCCCTCGTCGCCATGGGCAACGGGCTGCTGGAGTACGACTATCAGGCGCAGATCGGCACTCCGCTGACCGATTCGATCCGCATCAGCGTGTCGTTTCACGGTCCTGACGCCCGGTATCTCTACGGCGGGAAAAACCTTGACAATATGATAAATCTGCAGGGCGATCTTCTCGGACTGTCGCCGCAGATACTGCAGGGGTACGAGTACGGGTTCGCGCAGCTGCGAACGCCGCACCTTCTGCCCCGAGAGGGTATTATCCTGTTCCGTATCGAGAACCGGCACGCCGTCAAGAACTTGTATGTCACGGGGCTCGTGTACGGCCTGAAAGTGAGGCTCTAAATGAACCGACCGTCTATCGTACGCCGGGGCGATCTTATCGCCCGGCTCGAAGATCTGCCGTACTGGTCCAGCCCTCCTATCCAGTTTGTATATGAGTCGACCGCCCCCCTGGCGCTCGGCGCGTATACGTGGGCCGACACGCCAACACGCTTCACTCCCGACCGGCCGATTCGGGAGAACGTGCTGTATTTCTTCCGCAACATATCCCTGGTGGCCGATACCGCCGAGTTCGATTTTTCCTCGAACATAAGCTCGACGCCGCTTTTCTATACGTTCCGGGAAAGCGACGCCGAGGCAGTGCTGTTCCGCGAGCCGATACAGATGAACAAATTTTACGAGGACTTCGTGTATCGGTTTACCTGGGAGACACATCGCGCCGACGACATACTGCTCGGCGCGTTCGTCGGGAGTCTGATCCAGGGGCCGGGGCTTATCGGCAAAGCCAATATCACCCTGAAAGCGATCATATCGGCGCAGGAGATTGTCGACGAGCATTTCGTCGACCTGTTCAAGTCGCACTATCCTCTGCCGCCGGAGGGGACGCGGGAGGTGACGTATGGCAAATAAGTATTTCGGTATTCAGCGTCAATTTCTCGCCAAGGGCGTGTACAGCGCCGCGATTTCTCCTCCAAACAATTTCACCGTCCCTGCGGCGGGGGGCTTTGCCACTACCATTGTCGATATCGACCAGGAAAGCATCGACCCCGATACCAATGTGATCCTTTCCGAGGTAGGGCTCTTCTGCAACTTCGCGGACGGGCTTGTCCTGGGGCAGGCGTGCCAGCGGCTTCTGCTCGGATTCACGGCGCGGGCGTTCCGCGAAGATCCGACGGTCGGCGACCTGCAGGGAACGCTCGATATCACGACCTGCAGCAAGGCGGTGACCGGCGCGGGCGCGTCGTTCGACACCGAGCTGGCCGACGGGGAATACTTTGCTGTCGGCGCGTGGATATACAAGGTCGACGGCGCCCCCGGTGGCGCAAACGCGATGAATATAGCGTACTGGCCCCCGCAGAATCACGTCGGCGCGACCGGGACAAAGCTGCAGCAGGTAGGCACCCAGATATACCGGCGCGTCGAGATAACGGACCTCAATATGATGGTGCCTATCAACGAGTTTCTGACTCCCGCGCTGTTTTCGTCGGCGCTGGTGACCCGGATGGCCATAGAGGTGTCGTTTCTGCAAGGCGTCGACCTGGTATACCTCACCAAGTCGATAGATACAAGCTACGCGGACGACCCGTGCTTCTTCGACGTTCGCCTGGGTATCGAGTACACGAAGCGATAGGGGCAATATCATGGGACTTCGACCCGGCAAGACCAAGGGCCCGTATGTCGGTATTCCCGGCAGTTCGGTGGTGACCTCCGACGAGCTGGTCAAGACCACGAACGCCGACACGACAGCGCAGTATCTCGACGACAAGATCGTCGCCGGTGCGAACATAACGAAGACCCTTCTCAACCCCGGCGGGGTAGAGCAGCTGCAGCTTGACGTTACGGCGGGCGGCACGGTCGTTGACGGCGTCGGCGTCGACCTGGTGACCTTGACGTCGGGGGTGCTGGAGTTTCGCGGTCTGCCGACCTATTGGGACGACTTCGACGAGGAAAAGCCGTTCTGGTCGAACACCGAAGCGCTCGACTCGGGAGATTTTCAGATCGACACCGCAAACCAGCGGCTCGAAGGGATTGCCGAGAACAACAGCTTCGACCGGATACGCTATGGAATCGAGGGCAATTTCGACTACGCGCTGAAGCTCTCGCGCAACAGCGCTACATCCATAGGAATATTCGTTATCGGCGGGGGGCTGCAGGCTCGCATCAGCAAAACGAGCACTAGTATTCTTATGCGCCTGACCGGGGAGGCCAACAAGGACATTGTCCTCGCGCTGAACGATCCCTTCTGGCTGCGCATGAAGCGCTTTGACGACACGATATTCTTCTACTACAAGCAGAACGACCTGGACGGCTGGACGCTCGCCGACAGCTACACCGACGCCGATATGGGGCCCACGGTCGACCTTGCCCTGGACAGCTGCAACACCGGCTATGTCCACGAAATGTACCTCTACGACAATATGTATTCTCACGATATCAAGGCGAGCTTCGAGCATGTTATCGACCTTACCGACGCCGCCACGATCTCCATCGACGCCGCAGAGGGAAACATATTCGCGGTCACGCTCGGGGGTAACCGCCAGCTCGGCAATCCGACCAACCCCAACCGGGGGCAGAAAATCATAGTCAGGGTGACCCAGGACGGCACCGGCAGCAGGACGCTTTCGTTCGACACCGACTACCGCTTTTCGACCGATCTGCCGTCTCCGACGCTCTCGACCGGAGCGGGCGCGACAGACTACCTGGGATTCATTTACAACAAAGACGCAGACAAATGGGACTACATCGCCGAGGTAAAGGGGTTCTGATATGTCGCTTCTCGACAGGCTGTCCGGCGCTCAAGAGCCGAAACTTCCGGTGCACCAGTTCTGGGCTTCTCTTTCCGAGTACGCGGGCGGGCATATCTCGGAAGCGGACATACAGAGCGCTTTCGGTCTGACCGGCGGCGACGATCTGACCGAATGGGAGTGGCTGCGGGACAAGTATATCGCCTCGACCGACAAGCCGGGGTTCGTCGAGTCGATGCACACGATTTTCATGCTTGCCGAGAAGAGTCTCTATGGCTATAACGTCAAGGCTACCGTGCAGGCCCGCATAAACGCTCTGCCGTAGGAGGCCGGTATGTCCGTCAGTTCGGCCCTCGTTTCGCAGACCGTTTCCAATACCGACGCCACTAAAGATTTCACCTCTTCGGGGTTCGGCACGCCGCAGGTTGCGATAGTCTCGATTGTAGACGACATACAGCCCACCGACAGCACCGCGCAGCACTCCGTCACGTTTTTCGACGGCACGCGCACCCGATGCCTCGCGTACAGGGACAGCGACGGACAGGCTACGACCTCCAGCGGCCACCGCATGTCGAACGACGAGTGCATTTTCTACGAAAGCGGGTCTATCCTTGCCAGGTTCACACTCTCGTTCATCACTGACGGGCTTCGCTTGACAAGAGTATCGAACAACTACGGCAGTATTCGCGTGTTCGTTACCCTGATAAAAGGTCTTGACAGCTATCGGGTCGATCACGTCACGCCAGATCTTACCTCGGGCAACTCCGTAGCGACGACCGACCCTGGATTCCAACCGGACGCGCTTATATTCATCGCTGCGCGGAATACGTTTCAGTCGGGATTCGGAACCGAGAACGCTCATGCCGAGATAGCCATGGGATTCTCGACGAACCGCGATTCGGCGATACAGCAGACGTGCATGAACTGGGGTTCTATTAACGGTCAAGCAGACAGTAATGTCTATTCCCGGCTGCAGTCCGACCGTATCAGCGGACCTGAACTTTTCGGGGACGACATACAGGAGGTCGAGGTCACCGCGTACGGCGCGTCAGGGTTTACGATTACATCGCGCTCCAACAGCGGCGCGTCTCAGGACCACGGATACATTGCACTGAAATTTGACGCAGGAGATGGAGCGGAAATTCATACCGGCCAGGTTCCCGCGTCTTCGGGGGCCGATACCATATCCGGGCTGGACGTCGCTCCCGAGCTGGTTCTCGTTACCGCAGGGCTGGCGTCCGCGCTTGACACGACCGAGAACGCAGGACCGGATTGCGAACCGTTCATGTTCTCGCAGTTCAACTCGTCCGACGAATTTACCCAGGGAGTCGAAAGCGAGGACAACGTCGCAACGAGCAATACCTGCTGTTTCAGCGGGTCGTACGCTCACCTGACGTATGCCGGTGCGTGCGCCCTGGCGAACCGGGCTTCGTTGACAAGCCTTAACTCCGACGGGTGGACCTGGAATTTCGATACGGTCAATCAGGCGAGCAGGTACTATACGTCGCTGGCGATTGGAGCGGAAGCGGCGGCGGGAAGAGTGTTCGATTTCATGCCGTTTATGCCGTTGTACTAATGCCCCTCCCTGACGGTCGGGGGTCCATACAGGAGGTATCGTATGCGATGGAGCAAGGTGCTGCAGAAGGGCGTCGAGGGCGCTATCGTTGCCGGGTGTTCGGCCGGGCTTGCGCTGTCCGCTCCCGAGGTTACTGCGGAAGACGCGGAAAAGGCCGTCGCAACGCTCGTAATGGCGTGTGTGGGATTCGCGTTCAGGGCGTTTCGCAACTGGATGAAACACTATCGAGATTGACAGCGCCCCCCGCGTCGATGTATGATATGAAGTAGATACAGACCCTTAATGATAGCATGTAATCATGGACTATTCGCTGCAGCAGTTCGAGCGTGACATCGAGAAGGTGCAGCCCCGGCCGTTCGACACGTACGTACTGCCGGGCTTCCTGATTTTCTACGCTATCAGGAGCAAGGGCGGCATGGGCAGGCTCGCCCGCCGGATGCTGTTCAGCGCGGGAGTGTACATGGTCTACCGCAACTATGCGCGGTACAAAGAGGCATACACCGCCCTTGCGGCAGCGGTCGGCGCTCGCGCCGCGTCCGGGGGAGGCGATACGTGAGCGTGCATTTTACCGGGCTTGTCGGGGTACAATACGATTGGGACCTGATCCCGTTCTGGATCGACCATTACAGCCGGTTCAACTTCGACAGCTATACGGTATTCCTGCAGTCCGACGAACCTCTCTGCCGGGAATGGAAATCCCGGCGCGTGGAGGTATTCCGGCGTCGCGGGTGGCAGGCGAGCTTCGCGGACATGCCCTCGTATTACAGCGGCGCGAAAGCGGACCTCATTTTCAAGTTTGTACAGACCCTGCGCCCGTCCGATCATGTCGTTGTCGCCGACACGGACGAATTCCAGGACATGCCCCCCTCGACCTATTACGAGACTATCTGCGCTCACGATATGGTCGTCGGGAGGCTGCAGGACTGCTATGGAGAGAGGCTGACCGCGGCCCGGCACGATATGCCGCTGGAAATGCAGTACGGCGTCCAGGGAGAAAATCTGGACGAATGCTTGAACCATTGCCGGGAATTGCCGCTGAATCGCACCAAAATAATGGCGAGCCGCTGCAGCCTCAACGTAGCGTATAGCGGCAGTCATGTGCTCATAGGAGCGAAGCCCCGGCGGGTGCACGAGGGCAACACGGTGCTGCATTATGCGTTTCGCGCCTGCCTGCCGTGGAAGATGGCGCGGCGGCGGTACAATACCCCTGAAACGATACGCGCGGTCTGCCGCCGGTTCGGGCTGGAGTATCACCCTGCAATGGGGCTTTGCCGCAACCTGCGGGAACTGCGCACGAATATCGAGGGCTGGATGCCCGGAGCGAGGGCGGTTGCGAATGGATAATATAGCGGCGAAAATCACCGACATTGCACTGCGTCTCGGCGTCCCCCCGCAGTGGCTCGATGCGTTGATAAACTTCGAGACGGGAGGCACCTACGACCCTACAATCAAGAATCCCCGTTCGAGCGCTCGGGGGCTGATCCAGATTACCAACGCTCGGGCGCGTGACATAGGCTACGATTCCTCGTTCGAGGCGGTATCGGACAATCCTACATTCGACGCGCAGATGGAGAACGTCGTCTATCCCGCCCTGAAGGAATACGGGCCGTTTCCCGACAAGCAGAGTCTGTTCATGGCGGTATTCTACCCGGCGTACCGGAACGTACCGCCGCATACCGAGTTTCCTCCGAACGTGCAAGAAGTCAATCCGGGCATAAGGACGGTACAGGACTATATCGATTTCGTAAACCGGCGCATAGTGCAGGCAAGTCTCAAGGTGCCCCTAAAAGCGCTTCCCATCCTGATGCTTGCGGCAATCGGGGTGGGAGTGTGGATATACAGCCGCAGAAAAGCAAGGCGATAGTCGCCGCGCTGCTGGAGATTGACCGCAAGCTCGACGAGATAATACAATCGCTGCGGGGGTGACATGACGTACGAACAGCTCGGCCAGGACGACGAGACACTGTCGATACGGCACGGCCTACAGGTCGGCGTGCACGACGCGGCTGCAGACCTTGTCAAGTACGCCGTTATTGGAGGGGTGGTCCTGACCGCGCTTATGCTGGCGACGGGAAAGCGGCCGCGCAATATCGTGCGGCGCATCTTACCGGGAGCGGCGCAATGAGCGAGTATGTAGAGCTTGGGCCCGGATGGGTCGTCGAAGTTCTCGGGCCCGAACAGCCGACGGAGATACAGCCGGAGCCGCCGTATATCGAGCGGCAATCGTTCGAGACCTCGTCAACCGGGATCATATTCGAGCAGCCGATAGTCGTACGGTCGAGGCCGGACCCCGGCTATGAGGGACAACCGGCCCCCGACCGTCAGGGAAGGGTATTAGCGGCTATACTGGCGGCAGCATCGCTCGCCGCAATCCTTTTCATAGGAGCGCGAACATGAACTATCTCGGACAATCCGAATACGCCGACCGCTCGTTTCGCAGCGGGTTGTATCTGACGGATCCTTCGGCCCCTTCCGTGATTGCGGAAGAGGGGCGCTACGCCGCCGACCCGCTGGCATCCACGAGCTATGTCATGGAGCCCCTGGAAATTGTCGGCACGCCACCGCCGACCGTCGATAAACCGACGGCAAGCAGCCGCATATCGCAGCTGCTCGACCGTTATCTGCGCCCCGGAGAATCCGAGCCCCGGCCGTCGGGAGGGGAAGGAACCGGCGGGCCCGGAGCGGGAGCGGGCGGTCCTATATTCCTGGGAATTGCGGCGCTGGCGGGCGTCGCCCTGGTCATGCTTTCGTCGAGGTGACGCTATGCCTTGTTATACTGTCTATCAACCGTTGGGGCGCGACGAACAGGCTCCAGCTCCGCTCTTCGTTCGCCTGATTAATCCGACCGACCTGCAGCGGGTAAGCGTGAAAATGTGCGAGCTGATCCGGCAGCGATACGGGTGGCTCGACCGACTGAACCCCTGGTCGTCGGGATACAGGCTGCTCGGTATCGAGTGCGAGAACGTCACCGAGTTTCTGCAGAACTATATCATGATTGCCCGGCAGCTGAGACTACAGCTGAACGAGAACACCCGCGCCGACTTCGCCGCGCATATGGCCGAGCAGTTCGGGTATCGAGCCGAAGACCTGGACGTATGGATCGAGGCGTTCCTGCAGGTAAAGAAGGCGGGTATGGTGCCCCAGAGTATCGCTATCCCCTGGGCGTACGAACCCACGACCGTAGGCGAGGACGTCGCCAAAACGGTAACGCGCAGCCTGCCGGTTGTCGCCCTGATCGGCCTAGCCGCTGTCGCGGTATATGCGTTTTCATCGAGAGGTCTGCCCCGTCTTGCCGCAAGAAGGACGGGCGCGGCGTTCTAACCGGACCCCTGCCGCGAGGCTAGGGTCTAACCGAAGAGGAGGTACTGCATATGGCAGTCTCACGAGAATCCGCACAGGAAACCTCTGCAGGCATGTTCGGCGGCGCGCCGGGCATGGACGAGTCCCCCGGAGGAGCAAAACCGAGGCCGTACATGAATGTCGGCGATCCGCTCGCCGATATTTTCGGGCCCGGCTCGGGCAACAAGATACTATCGGAGTCCGACGAATCGGACATACCCGACGAAGTGCAGGCGGTCCTCACCGAGCACGGCCTGGGGAAAATCGGGTTTCGCGTCATGCTCAAGGGCGGCGCGTCCGGCGACGGCACATCGACAACAACGCAGCCGTATATCAAGTCCTGGACGCGCACGATCCCGACGACGGAATGGATCGCCAAACACTACGGCCCCGGCGACTATACCATGGTCATAACATGGCAGACTCGCACCGTGGATGGCGATACCGGACGACCAAAAATCAAGACGTCGTCGAAGGAACTGCCGATAACGATATCCGAGCTGGCCCAGGACGACTACGACGAATTCCAGCTGAAGCTGACGCTGGACCGCTCGCGGCGTAACAATCACAACATCCGAAACGCAAAGCTGCGCCGCACCTTGGAGCAGACCGTCGAAGCCTCCGACGAGGAGAAACCGCTCGACAAGCGAGCCGCCGTACGGGAGTACCTCCAGGAGTTCCGGCAGATGGCCGACCTCATGGGTATGCAGCATGGCGGCAGCGGCGTCGGATCGAAAATCGATTGGAACGATCTGCTCAAGGCGCTCATGGCGGGGCTCCCGGCCATACTGACGCTGCTGAGTCAGAGCCGCAGCAGGCAGAGCGAACAGCTGGAGAAGTTTTTTACTCTGCTGCTGAGCCAAAGCAACAGCAGTACGTCTCAGCTGGTCGAGGTGATGAAAGCGCAGAGCGGACCTTCAACGGGGCGGGAAATGCTCCAGGACTTCAAGGAGTTGGTTATGGGCGCGTTGGATATAAAAGGGGCGCTTCAGGACAAAGAAGATAGCCCCCTTGACAAAGTGTTGACGGCCGTGGGACAGGCCGCTCCGTTTCTCACGCAGCTGGTGGCGATGCGGCAATCGCAGAGAGAGGCGATACCGATGTACCGGCAGGCGCAGCAGTATATGCAGGCAGACCCGAACTTTCAGGCTGTGGCGTCCGATCCCGAGCAGCTGATCGAAATGGTGCAGCGGCTCGATACACACTACGGGTGGGAGCAGACGGACCTGATCCTGCAGGCCATGCAGAAACAGCGGCCCGAGCGGTGCGAGCGTCAGGAGGCGACACGGTATCCGTACGGCGACCCGCGCAACCAGAGCGACTATTCGAGCCCCGACCGTCAGGGAGGAGGCTCTTCTTCACCGGGAGACGAGGAATATGCAGACACAACAGTTGACGCTTCTGAAAGCGCTTAGTGTGCGCAAGCCGTCTTTTGTGGATGGCGCGAAGCTGACCGAAGCCCTGGCGGGAGTCGATGGCCCGCAGACGTGCGAGGATGCGCAGGCGGTCCGGGACACGATACTGCGAAGGCAGCACGCGGAAGTCGAGCGGTTGAAAGCCGCCGGTATTCTGCACTAATCGCGCGGGCCGGGGCGCGCAAACGAAGCTCCTTGCGGATTCCGGCTTTGGAGGTCGGCCACCCGGCCCGCGTGCTATTTCTTGACGAGGTATATCATGCCGAAAAAAGCCCGCTCCCGGCCGTCGGGGAAAAAAGAAGAGGTAACCAGACGCTCCGGCGAAACGTGGCTGCAGGCATACCTGCGTCACGGCGTGCGTCGACTCAGTCCCAAAGGGTTTGGAGAGTTCGCAAAAGCGACGTCGAAGTCGATGAACAGCGTTTGCGCTACCGCGAACTACAAAGCCTTGACAAGCACGCTCGGCAAGCGGCACGCCGATAAGCTGCGCGGAGTCTTCTTCCTGGAAAGCTCCAGCGCAAAGGTGCTGCACTCGGCAATGAGCGACCGATGGATCAACGTCGTTCTCTATCACTCTGCCGCCGACGAAGCGCTGCTGTCGTTCTGGCACGAGTACGCGCACAGCGCGACCTGGTTGCCGGAGAAAATCGTCGAGAACGTACGCGCCGCCGCGAGAGAGGATCCGCAGTGGCGGGCCATGACTCCCTACCGTCCGCAGCTGCTCAAACGGTTCCACGACCAATACGACCGGATTATCTCAACGCCGGGATTCGATACCGGCTATATTCTGCCCGATACAGGAGGGCTGGTCCGGCCGCTCAACGTCTGTCCCTTCGCCTCCCCCAACTGCAGGGCCGTCTGTCTCAACAGCAGCGGTCAAAGCGCTATCCCGAACATTCGCAGGGACAGCCCGTTCTGGGACGAGTACAATAAATTTCGAGCGTCAAGACTGACCGACGGCTATACGCTGGAGGACGATCTGCAGTACCTGTATCTCAAAGGCACGCAGGCGAAATACGGCGGATCGCTGTCGAGCACACAGGCGCAGAAGCGGCAGCGTACACACGCGATGTGGCTGATCTGGGCAAAGCAGGGCTGCATCCAGAACGACTACAACGACCTGATCTACTACGAAGCGCTGCGGTACAAGGCTGTCTGCGACAAAGCGAAGGTTCCAATGGCGCTGCGGCTCAACGGCACCAGCGACATACCCGTACACACGCTGCGGCTGAACAACGCCAGAAGGGGTACGAAAAGCCTGCGGGGAAAAAACCTCGTGCAGGAGCTTGGCCGCTGCGGGATTGTCTGTTACGACTATACCAAAGATTACCAGCGCATGAAGGCCTGGATGAAGTCGAAAACCTGGAAGGACAGCGACAGCGTCGTGCGCGACAAAGCCCCCGTCGTTCGAGGCGGGTTTCCCTCGAATTACTATCTCTGCCTGTCATGGTCGGAAGTCAACGGCAAACTGGCGCTTCGGACGCTGCAGGAGGGCGGGAACGTCGTTATGGTGTTTCGCCGTTCGTTCGAGACGGACAAAAAAGACCCATTGCAGCTGCCGACCAAAGGCATGGGAGCGGGAACGAAACCCACGAGAATACGCCTTGCGCAGCTGTCCAAAGACCCGCAGTACAGGGAGTGGACCGCTACGGTCATAGACGGCGACCGCACGGACCTGCGGTTCGACGACCCCTACAATGTCGGAAAGAAAAACGGCGGGCAGGTAATAGGACTTGTTGCCAAAGGCGAAGCCGAGTACGCGAAGCGGCGGTACAACGACGCCGACCGCAAGGCGCTCTGGCGCGTGTTCACACACGCTATAACGCTGGAAGAAAAAGAGGGCAAGGTCTACGCGATACTGCGGCGCAATCCGAACGGAGCGGAACCTGCGGAAAACGCCGTCGACGCTGTCGATAGCGACCTGCTGAACCAGGCAACCGCCGTCGTCGACGGGTGGGCGGTCACGACTACAGCCGTGGCAACGTAACGGAAAGAGGGGAGTATGGGACCGTACAAGGTGTACATGCGTCTAGGCAAGCGGGCCCGCAGGCTGCGGCCCGTCAAGGAAATATCCGTCGGACTGCACAGCACGGACATCGACCTCGGGCCGGAAGAAAAGGCCCTGACCTTCTCTACGGCGGACGAAGCGCTCAAGATAATGCAGAAAGCCTATACGACGGGTCCGGGACGGTCATATACGATCAAGGACTCGAAGGGGCGGGTGTACTACCACGTCGGCGTCGATGGGGCGGTGAAGGTCGGCAAGGCATACCGGGACGCGACCGGCGATATGTCCCACAGCCCGAAAATAGGTTCCCGGTCAAACCCGAGGAACGGTTTTTCGGTGCTGGTTGTCGCTCCCGAAGCGTCGCCGCTTATATGGGGCGCCTGGAAAGCAGACCTCGCGAAGCAGGGTGTACAGGTGCGAGAGGTACGCCGGGGGGTGGACGGTGACGAGTTCAAGGCTGTGTACCTGTTCACGTTCGACAAAAGCTGGACTATTCCGAAGTTGAAGCGCTGGCTCAAGTCCAAAAGATACAAGGCCATTGCGATAGGAGAGAAACCGAGCGATCTGCTCGATGAGGGGGGAGTAATGAGAACGAGAAAAAACCAACGCGGCAAAGGGAAGGCCTCGAAAAAGTGGACTGTCTGGGCTGAATACGGCGGCAGGCGGTACGTGTATTCGCATGTCCCCGGACAGCCGAAGGTCGGTTCCTATTCTCGCGATTTCTACGCTGCATCCAATACCGCCGTACCATACGACAGCCGTCTCGAAGCGGAAAGGGCGGCTCTGATGCTGCTTTCCACAGGACAAGTCGCAAGCGGGGCCGATATGCTGGTCAAAAGTCCCTCGGGAACCTTCTTCTATGCTGTCGAACGCGCCGGAAGAAAAGGCAACGTCGGCAAGTCTCCTATTATCGGATCCGGTGACAAAGCGATGATAGAGCATATGGTCGCCAAGTACGTGAAAGCGCACCATACCCCGGAGGAGGCAATTATCATACTGCGGGGGAAAATGAAGGCGGGAGCGTGGGATGCGCTGACGCCTGCGCAGAAGCGGGCGGTCACCGCTCATATACAAAAGACTCAGAAAGCCAATACGCGACTGTATCAAAGCGTTATGGGCGGCGGGTGGGGCTATACCGGACAGCGAAAAAACCCCGAGGGGGCTGCTGTGGAAGTGTTGAAACGGTCCCGGGACCGCGAGGCAGAGGGCAAGGCCCGCGCCAAGGCCGCAGAGGCCGATATCCGGGCAAAGATGGACCCCGACCGCTTCCAGCCTACTTGGGCCCTAAAAAACATGATTAAGGCACTGGAGATAGGACCGTGGCAGAACACCGTTGCGGACTGGCAGCGCTACTATGAGGCCAAGTACATCCTGCGGCTGCGTCGAAGCCGTAGGAGGCGCTAGAACGGCGGGGAGGGCCGGGGGGTACTGCCACAAAGCCCCGACCGTCAGAGAGGGGTATTTGAGCCGGAGAAGCGGGAATTATGCGAGAATACGGAGAAGACGGGCTCTGCCGGGAACATAGCGGACTGCAGACCAGGGTAGACCGCAACGAACAGGATATCCAAACACTGTTCAGCAAGGTGGGCGAATCCATAGGCTTACTGCATCGGATAGATAAGCGACTCGAAGCCTTCCACGCGAAAATAGCCGGGGTGGCGGCTGCGGTCACCCTCGGCGTGTCGCTGCTGCTCAAGCTGGTTCCGTGGGAAGACCTGTTGAAACCGTGACGGTTGATTGCGGATTCAATTTCTCTTTTTAGCGACATGCCAAACCTTCGCTTGTGCGGGTATGTTTCGTTCCATGCGAAAGCCCCAGAGCGGATTCCGGGACTCGGTCAACCATTCTTTGCCGCAGCTGCAGTCGGCATAGAAGACGGTCAGCGCACAGCCGATCGTTTTAATGTCGGCTTGCCTGTGTTGCCTGGGGCTACTGCCCGAACTGTGGCGGGCGATTCCGCAGCTTGGAGGCGCTTTTCCAACCACTCTACATATTGCCAACGCGGAGATGACTTACCGTGCAACCTCGCAAACGCGGCGTATCTACCAGTCTGTCGTGTAAACTCTTCACGATAATCCATTAAGCGCCTCCTATAACCGTTGATCTCGCCCGCCATTGCAGGCAACGGTTTCAGGCACCCGCCCGAAGTTGCCGCCCGCAGCGCGCACAATAATTATCCAGCTTATGATTCCACTGATCTTTGAACGACGGATTACCGCACACGGCACAGGGCGGCAATTTTGGGCTGCCGGTGTTGTCGGCATGTGGATGCGCTTCCGCAACTGCAAACAGCTGCCGCCCTCGTATGTGTACTGCAACGCCGCTTGCACCAGCTCACCAGATTCCTCAGCCACTATTGCGGCAGCGTGTATCGCATCACGCGGAAACTTTGGAAACTTGCGCTCCGCTGCCTCCAGCTCTTCACGAAACTCTCGTAACGCCTCAACTGCTTTCATGCCGTGCCTCCTATAAAATGGTCGGTTGACTATTGCGCATAACTAGGTGTAAGAAGAACTTTCCCCCGCCCGAAGCTGCCGACATATAATCAAATAACCGATTCCGAGCAATCCCCGCTCACGGAACGTCAACTTATCTTGTACAGCGTCCTGAACCATGTTGACATATTCCGAAGATGTCGGCAATTTTAAGCTATCTGTGTGTGAAGTAACTAACTCCAAATTATTCAGAGCGCGTATGCACTCATTTACTTTCATAGCTAATTCAAGCGCTGCTCCACGACCTTGTTCTATTTCTAACTCCTGTATCATACAACCACCTCCATTAGACGTAAGAAGAGCTTTCCCCGCGGTGATACCGCGCAAGCGCAGCCCCTCTCGATACCTGCAACGCGCTCAAGCTGCGCAATTTTTTATCGTCAAGATTTACAAGCCCCCTCGGCGGCTGCTCAGCCGGACCCGTCAATATCTCTCCGTCAAACGCTTTCTTCACCCGATGAATCGCCCGAAGGTCTGCGGGTATGATTCCGGGGCGGGAGAGGCTGAGCGCTTCGGCGGCGGTATAGTCGACGCCATCCTCGAAGCGAAGGACGGCGTTTTCAGGATCGTACGTATACGATAAACCCAGGCTCTTAGCTCTGCCCATCTTCGATAACCTGTCGGAAGTCCTCCGGAAAAACGAAGTCGGGCGCGACGTCTTCAGCCCTAACCAGGACCACAAGAGCGGGCTGTATATCGTTGCCGGTGGGCGACTCAATACGAGACGGCTTGCATGTGCCGATAAGCTGGAACGCTACAACGTCAATGCCATGAGCGGCAAGCCCGTCGGCAAAGGAGGGCAACAGGTTGAGCGGTACGGGCATATACACGAAATGACGAATTCTTCCTGCGGGCTTAATCATCCGGCGTCTCCTCTCTGTGAATTCCAAGGTTAAACAGTTCGGGCTCCATCAGATCGCCGTCGTTTATAGCGGCGATATTTCCAAGTTTCGAGTTCACGACAACGGCGACTTTCTCCTCCACAGTCCGCGCCGCGTACACCAGCTTCATGATCGGAACAGTGCGGCTCTTAGCTCTTCGAGTGCGGCCCAACACTTGACGCAAAATAACAGGGTCGTACGTGGGGCATATAAGGCTAACGCGAGGATGCCCGCCGTGTAGATCGTGAAGAGATATAGACTCGCCGCCAGCAGCCGCCATAGCGACAATAATACGTGTTTCGTTGGCCTGAAACGCACGAATGACCTCCTCTCTGTTGCTGCCGTACCGCTCCTGGGATCCGAAAATAACGCTCTTGGTTTTCAGGGCTTTAGCCAGATACTTGAGCGTGTGCCGAAAATTTACAAAAATGATAACGCTGTGGCCCACTTCGAGATAGTCTCGGGCGAGCGACACGAGCGCATCGACCTTGAGCAGCTCTGCCTGCTGGCGATACCGCAGATCGGCGACCAGCGCGTCTGCCTGCCGCCCCTTTTCCCGGTAGTGTTCGACAAGGGTGAGCAGATCGTCGTACAGCTCGTTCATCTTGTCGGTATACTCGCTCGACAGATTGACAACCTCCGTTTGATACGCGGCGTCGGGGAACCAGCGCTTGACCTCGGGATCGTTGTACGACAGCCGGTATCCATACGCCGGATAAATGACCCGCTGCATGGCGGCAAGATCCTGCTGCTCGGACAAGGTCATGGCCGACGCTATCGGCTCGTCGTCGTGCAATTCCTGCAGAAAGCTGCCATAGTCTTTTATCCACGAGGGGAACGTCTCCCACGGCACAATACCCAGAAGATGAAACAACGGGCGAAGACGGGTCATGCGGTCGGCAAGAGACGCCGACAGCGACAAGGATGCGAGCCCCTTTGACGCAGTGTATAAAGCGCAGTTCTGGGTGCCGTCCTGGTTCGCTTTGTGAGCCTCGTCGAATATGAGCAGATTGCCGCCCGGCAGCTTCCAGCGATAGACCCACTTATTTGTATACTCATCGCGGGTTCGGTGGGCATACCGAAAGCGGCCGTTTTTGGCCTGCTCCCAATTGACGATAAATAGAGGGTCGGCGTTGAACTGCTCGCACGCGGTTTCCCACGCCGATATGCCCGCCAGCTTGCACACGATAGCGGGGCGCAGCCATAACTCCCTGCAGACGGCCAGGGCGACGTATGTCTTGCCCAAGCCCGTATCGCTGCCGTCGACGGCAGCGCCATGAGTAACGATGGCATTGCAGAGGTGCTGCACGGAAACGGGCTGGTAGGGCAGAAGTCCATCCGTAGAGCGCAGGTAATACGACAGCGCAAACGAGGGAGGAGCGATACCGGCCTGCAGAGGGCGCATCCGATAGATTGCCCACGCCTGCGCCTCTCTGCGCAACACATATCGCTTCTTGACGTCGGGAGGAGTCTGAAACCTCCAGGTAGCCCAGAATCGCCGCTCCTCGCCCTTTGGAATGACGCCGCGCTGGAGCATGACGGGGACGCCGTCCTTCTCCAGCTCGCGAACGTCCTGAAAAACGATATTCACGATTCTTCTCTCAGCGATTCTTCTCTTAGCGAGGGGTACAGCTGCGCCTTGAGCGTCTCCTGGGCCCACTTCCACACCTCAATCGCCCCCCGTACGTCCGACAGCGCGTCATGGGCAACGAGCGGAATGTCGAGATACTCACAGACGGTAGACAATTTGAGGTTCGGAAGATCGCGCAGCAGCCCCATATAGTGCAGCAGATCGAGAAGGGCTTTCGGGTCGAGCAGCTTGCGATTTATCCACGAGCCCAGGTAGGGGTTGTCGTACCGTTTGTACCAGGCGTCAAGGAACGACATATCGAACCGTCCGCAATACGCCAGGCAGTACGCTTTATCGCCTTTATCGTACTTGTCTATGCGCTTGGAGAGCCACGCTTCCCACGCCTGAAACTGCTCCCGGTGATCCGGGAACGTGCGCAGCCTCTCGACCGTGACGCCGTGTACATCGAGCGCTGCCCGGTCAATGTGCAGGTAATTTGACGGCTGCATATACAGGTTGATAAAGTCGACGGGCTCCTCGTCCACGAGGAAAACCGCCGACAACTGTATGATACTGTGTAAAGTCGGATCGAGGCCCGTAGTCTCGGTATCGAACGCCAGGATCTTGCGTGCCGCCATTATTGCCCCCTCTTGTGCAGGTCACGAGCGCTGGACAGTATCCGCTTGCGAAACGGCATGTCCTCTTCGAGGCTGCTGCAGCAGGCCTCCATGATATCTTGCACCGATACGTCAGCCTCGACGGCTTGACGTTTCAGTAGACGGTGCCCCTCGGGGGAGAGGCGAAAAATGACGCCCTTTCGGGCCTGCTTTTCGACCATGAGACTACTCCTGGTTGAGAGATAGAAGAAGGTTCTCGAACATCTCGAACGCCCGCTGCAGCTCGGGCAGATACTCTACGGGATACCGATGAAACCGGCTATTGTGCTCCATCTCCGTAAGCAGAATATTGAGCTGAGCCATATCCGGCGATGCAAAGGGGCCCTTGCCCGAAACGAAACGCGCTATCTCCGTCAGCTTGTCTGCGGGCGATTTACGGGCAACCTCCCGGATGATGTCCCATATCGCATTACCGACAGCGTGTGCGGTCTGAGCGGAAATACAGAGCGTGACCGTCTGATGCGGATCCCTGGGGACCGGCAGCTTATAGTTGTACATATCCATGCGCATTCTCCTCAGTTGGAGGGTCATAGAAACCATTGAGAAACGACTCGACATGGTCCCGACGGTGCCCTAGAGAGCACAGACCGCGAGCCAGCGGCTCTCGCAAGGAAGGCTTGGTGCTCGGGAACGAGATAGTACGGGTGAGATAGATGAAGTCCTGTAGAATGGAATTCCCGCTGCGAAAACGGGGGCGGGGGGGCTCGGGAGTCTGAGGCTGATCGGTTCGTGATAACATGATATGAATTTACCTTTCGGGAAAGGGAATGTCAATACCGTTTTCCGCATATAGGACAATAGCTGCAATGGACGGTGACTTTCGCTGTACGAACGCTCGCCATACCGTCGGCTTTCCGGCGATTGTACTTGAACACTAATCCAGGCCAGCGAGAACCTATGTTCGGAAGAGAAGAGAGACTATGGACAAGATTAGAAGGAGTCGCATCAAAATACCCTGCCTGCACAAGATGCTCCTGGGCCATGTCTATACAGTTGCACGCCATGAATTACCTCCTAGGAAGACGCGAATCAAGTATCGAAAGCAGAGTTCCGACAATAAGCCCAACACCGAAATATCGAGCGAACGTATCGAACTGAGGCATGGCCGGAGCGGTGAACGATATCCACACCGAAACCAGACCCAGATATACGGAAAGCAGGTGCCGAGGGCTCATGCGCCCCCCTTCCGCATCGCGTGGGCGATTGTCATAGCTCGGGACCGCGTCGACTCGTTCCTTCCGTCAAAACACTCGTCCGGCGAGTCTGCGACGGCGCAAATAAAACTCTGCAGAACATCGAACATTGAATCCTGCAGGGCGCGATGGTGAGCGAGGAACGCTCCCGCGAGGGCCCTGCCGTCTCTCGACGTGTCCAGCGCCAGGTTGTTACAGTGACGCGATAGCATATCGGTAATAGGACCATACACCTCGTTTCTGACAAGGCTAATGTAAGCCTTATCGGCGCACGAGCCGCAAATGACACAGTCCTCGAAGCTCCCGGCCCTGCGAGAGCCCAGGATAGTGCGCTGGTGCGCCTGTACGGCGGCGGCACGGTTGACCGCCGTCTCGTTGCCGCAAATATCACACCTCATTGGACGCCTCCTTGGTTGTCAATCCTGCGACGGAAAACAATATCCTGACTATACCGTTCGACCACACCTGTTTGTAATGCTTTTCCTTGCATGTCTCGCGGTACACGAAAGAGTCCCAGAAGCCTTTGCGGGGCGCAACAGCCGAGGCGTCAGGAACGAGAAGCGGAACGGACGAGCCGCAATACGGACACTTGTATTCTCCACGAGCCGCCATTACAACCTCCTCTCCTTGCGAAGAATACCGGCAACGGCAAGCCGGATCTTGCCGTCGATAATTGCGCGACGGGCCCGCAACCGCTGCACCTCGGGCATGGTCGCGAAAATGTGCTTCGGGCGCTGTATCTCTTCGCCCGAATCGCCGACGAGAGAATAGAGAGACTCGCCCGCCATAGTCTGCACGTTGGGCAAGAGGATGTTGTAGAAGGCACCAGTAGTCAACTCGGGGTCGGGACGGCCGCTTGGGTGCCAGCGGTTTGTGCGACAGCGTACACGCATGGTTTATTCCCCTTTGTTTTGGTTGTTAGTTGCCGTCCTCTGTGCTGCCGAAGCCCTGGCCGATTCCGCGCCGGTATGGCTCCTGGCATGTAGTGTCAACCGGCTCACGGTGCAGCTTCCCGCAAGTACAGTGTTTTCGGCAACGCTCACACGACGCGCAGACCGGCTCTTCGCCGCAAAAACACTCTTGCCATAGTTGTCCGTTCATCGCTCTACCTCCTGTGTTAAGGTTATTTCCAACGGGGGAGATCCCGGAGAGATACGGCGCTCTCCTCGGTCACGATTATATGGTCAAGCAACGGAAGTTCTAGATCCTTGCCCAGGTTGCGCAAGCGTTCGGCGATTGTCCAGTCAGCCCCGGATGGGGTGAGATTGCCGCCGGGGTGATTGTGGACCAGAACAAAAGACGCTACCCCGGTCGTGAGGAGAAAACGGAACACGTTTTGCGGATATATGGCACACTGATTGACGGCTCCCTCTACGGCAGATATGCCAACAACCCTGTTCGCGTTATCGAGGGCGACAACGGCCACGTACTCTACCGGTATGGCCCCATAGATATGACGGGCGATACCGACAACGTCGTCCCTGCGAGATATCGCGTCGCGGGGGACCGAGTAGGATCCCTCGCGGACGTAGGATAGGGAGTATTTCGCGACTCGGTACGTTTGAGGCATGCTCGGCCTCCTGGTTCAGGGTTTCAGGTAGATAACAAGTTATCAATTTATCATCACCCATATTATACCCTCGGGCGGGGGCGCGAGTCAAGAAAAATCGCCCTGATTTTAGGGTCAGGGTTTTCCCGATACGGCGAGGGGGAGGAGGCAAGCAAGAACCATGCCACCAATGTTCACAGAAATGGTGACCATTATGTGTCAACCTTACGGATTTTACATTTCGCATGTCAAGAGGGGGTGTGCGTGAGGATTCGGAGTTTGTAAACG
>Ga0180437_10001999_pt1 | contig 33839 bp, 21 predicted proteins | sample SS_ome_4_FD_132410 | JGI IMG/M metagenome (GOLD analysis project Ga0180437, IMG submission 132410) | Hypersaline lake sediment archaeal communities from the Salton Sea, California, USA - SS_3_D_1 metaG | ecosystem: Environmental > Aquatic > Non-marine Saline and Alkaline > Hypersaline >... | reverse complement strand
GTGCGCGTCGCGGGCGATGCGGTGTATCGGGCGCCGGCGGTCGTCCTCTGTGCGGGAACCTTCATGCAGGGCGTGCTGCACGTGGGCGACTCGACCACGCCCGGGGGACGCATGGGCGAGGGGACCGGCTCGGGCATGAGCCGCGCCCTCGAGCGACTGGGCTTCCGGCTCGCCCGGTTCAAGACCGGCACGCCCGCGCGCCTCAACGGGCGCACCATCGACTACGACCGGACGGAAGTCCAGCCCGGCGACGACCAGCCGCAGCCCTTCTCCTTCCTCACCGACGCGATCCGCTGCGAGCAGCTCCCCTGCTGGATCACCTACACCACGCCGGCGGTCCACGAGCTGATCCGGGCGAACCTCGAGCGGGCCCCGATGTACACCGGCCAGATCCAGTCAACCGGGCCGCGATACTGCCCCTCGATCGAAACGAAGGTCGTGCGCTTCGCCGACAAGTCGCGCCACCAGCTCTTCCTCGAGCCCGAGGGCCGGCATACTCGGGAGATCTACCTCAACGGCCTCTCGACCAGCCTGCCCCGCGACGTGCAGGACGCCATGCTCCGCGAAATCCCGGGGCTGCAGCGCGCCGAGATCCTCCGCTACGGCTACGCCATCGAGTACGACTACGTCCCGCCCGAGCAGCTCACGCCCTGGCTGGAGACGAAGCGCGTGGCCGGGCTGTACCTGGCCGGGCAGGTCAATGGGACGACCGGCTACGAGGAGGCGGCCGGTCAGGGGCTCGTGGCCGCGGCCAACGCCGCACTGAAGCTGCGCGGCGAGGAGCCCTTGATCCTCGGGCGCGACCAGGCCTACCTCGGCGTGATGATCGACGACCTGGTCACCCGTGGCGTCGACGAGCCCTACCGAATGTTCACCAGTCGCGCGGAGTATCGGCTCCTGCTGCGGCACGACAACGCCGACCGGCGTCTGACGCCCTTAGGTCGCCGGATCGGCTTGGTCGACGACTCGCGTTTCGAGCGGCTCCAACGCAAGCAGGACGAAATCGCCCGGGTTAAGCGCCTGCTCGAGTCGGTCCGGGACGGCCGCACCACGCTGGCCAAGCTGCTCTGCCGGCCGCAGACGGCCTGGACGGACCTGGTGGCCCGGCTGCCCGAACTGGCCGGCGTGTCCCGGGAAGTGGCCGACCAAGTCACTTGGGACGCCAAGTACTCTGGCTACGTGGCGCGCCAAGAGGTGGAGATCGAGCGACAGCGGCGCCTGGCTGCGCGGCGGATCCCGGCCGCCTTCGATTTCCACCGGGTCGATCATTTGCGGGTCGAGGCGCGGGAGAAGCTCGCGCGGGTGCGGCCGCTCGATCTTGCCCAGGCTGGGCGAATTAGCGGAATCACCCCGGCCGACTTGGCCGTGCTCTTGGTGCATCTTTCCGATCATCCCTAAACACCGGGCGCGCGACCAAGCCGGCCGCGGGTTGGCGCACGACCGCCGGGTGGCTGGTGGCTGACGAGCCGTTTTGGGGGCTCCGAGAAGGGCGATCGGCCGCCGCGGCTTGTCAAAACCGGGGCGCTGCACACCGCCCGGAGGTCGGCAAACTCGCCTCGCGGCCCCGAAATACCGGGGGGTTCGATGCAAGCTCTGTGCGGGGGTGGTGTCCGTAACTCCTTTCATACCAACGACTTAAAAAAAGAACACCCGTATTGACTGGCGCGAGAAGATAGTTATAATTGAGCCCTGTTGGCAACTTCGGTAATGTCGGCAGAACCGGAGGAGCCTGCTGTCTACGGGCAGCGTCGGGATGTGAGCAGTTTGCGAATACCGCGAACTTACGGTCGTTTACCCAGGTTCTGACACGGACGACTAGAGATCCTCGGGCCGGGGCCGGCGTGTGTCGTGGGGATCTCGCCAGGGCCAGCTAGCTCATCGGCTTGGCGAAGGGATGGTCACGCAAAAATGAAAACGGTCTTCACTACCGGCGAGGCGGCCAAAATCTGCAAGGTCAGCCAGCAAACCATCATCCGCTGTTTCGACTCCGGCCAGCTCAAGGGATTTCGGGTCCCGGGCAGCCGGTTCCGCCGAATCCCGCGCGAGCAGCTTTACATGTTCATGCGGGACAACGGGATCCCCACCGACGCCCTGGAGAGCGGCAAACGTAAGATCCTCATCGTCGACGACGACGAGGAGCTGGTTGAGCTGATCGCCGACGTGCTCGACCGCGATGGCCGCTTCGAGACCCGCACCGTCAACAACGGCTTCGACGCCGGCATGATGGTCAAGGAGTATCGCCCCGATCTGATCGTGCTCGACGTGATGTTGCCGGACATCAACGGCAAAGAGGTCTGCCAGCGAGTGCGCAGCGACAGCACCATGGACGACGTGCGGATCATCTGCATCTCCGGCATGGTCGAAGAGGACAAGATCGGCGAGCTGAGAGAGGCCGGGGCCAACGACTTCATGCACAAGCCCTTCGAGGTCGAGAAGCTCGTCGAGCGGATGTGCCAGCACCTCGACATCGAGGCGCTGACCAGATCCTAACCGTTGATGCACCGGCTCCCGCCCCTGTGCCCTGAAAGCGGCCGGTTCGCGCTGCCGATGGCCGACCGCTCGGCTACCGCGCTGGGCGAGTTGTTGCTGGCCCGCGAGCCGGGCGATCAGGTGTCGCCGCTGGCCGCCGCCCTGGCCGAGGACCCTCTGCTGCTCCTCTGGTCGGTCGCGTTGGCTTCGCGCGAGGGCCTGGTCCCCGAGGGCCTCAGCGATGAGGCCGCGTGGCTGGCCAGCCGGGCCTTGGACTTGCTCGACTGGCCCGAAGGGGCCGAACTCGGGCCGCTCGGGCGAGACGATGCGCTCGCGGTCGCCGTGGCGGGACTCGTGGCCCAATCCCTCGCGCTGGCCGATCTCGCGGCACGCCTGGCCGATGCCGAGGGCTCGATCGAGCCCGAGACGGCGGCGTTTCGGGGGCTTCTAGGCTACGGCGCGGAGATGCTCGCTGCCGTCGAGCCCGAGGGCGAGCAGACTTCCGAAGTCTCCGAGACTCCGGAAGTCTTGCATAGCGTTCTTTTCGCACAATCACGCCCAGAATCACTCGAGCCCGTCGAGCCGGACGTCCTCCGGTTGGCCCGGGCGGTGTTGGCCGGCGAAGAGCCGTTGCCCGAGGGGATCGACGTGGACCTCGACGCGGTGCGCCAACGGGCCGAGCAGGGGCGCCGCCGCTGGCTCGCGCCCGACCGCCGGGCCGACTGGCTGGCGCGGCTTGCCGCGATCCTCCGGCGGCTTGCGGCCCTGGAGGACGAGTTCTCGCACACCGTCGAGACCGAGAAGCTCGCGGCCATGGCCGAGTTCGCGGCCGGGGCAGGCCACGAGATCAATAACCCGCTGACGGTCATCGCCGGCCGGGCCCAGCTCTACCTGCGCGACGAGAGCGACCCGGAGAGGCGCCGGGCACTGGCGCTGATCAGCGCCCAGGCCATGCGCGTGCACGAGATGATCGCCGACCTGATGCTCTTCGCCCGGCCGCCCGAGCCGGAGCCGGAGCCGATAGACGCGGTCGAGCTGCTGGATCGCGTGATCGAGGAGTCGTGGCCCGACGCGGCCGCGCGGGAGATCACGCTGCGGCGCACCGGCGGCGAGGAGCCGATCCCTCTTACGGCCGACCCCACGCAGCTCACCGTGGCGCTGAGGGCTCTGTGCCGCAACGCGATGGAGGCCATGGGCGGGGAGGGCACGATCGAGCTCGAGGCCGAGCAGCGCGGCGCGGAGGTGCTCTTGCGCGTTGCCGACGACGGCCCGGGCATCCCGCCCGAGGAGCGCCGCCATATCTTCGACCCCTACTACTCCGCGCGCCAAGCCGGTCGCGGCCTGGGACTGGGCCTCTCCAAAGCCTGGCGAATCGTCACCAACCACGGCGGCCGGATCGACGTAGAAAGCGAACCGGGCGAGGGGACCGTGTTCACGATCACGCTGCCGCGGCAAGTGTCAGCGCCCGTGTGAATCACCTACATGGGAAGCCGCGGCCAGTGGTCGCGGGGAACCATCGATCACGCCGGCAGTAGCGCCGCCAGCTCCGGGTGCGGCCGGGTGATGACGTCGGCGAGGATCAGCGTGCCGCCGAGGCGTTCGACGGTTTGGCGGCCGGCGGCTACGGCGGCTTGGACGGCGGCCACGTCGCCGCGGACCATGATCGTGACGTAGGCCGCGCCGATCTTCTCTTTGCCGACCAGCTCGACCGCCGAGGTCTTGAGCATGTCGTCGGTGGCGTGCAGGGCCGCGACCAGGCCCTGGGTTTCGACCAGGCCGAGGGCGTCGGAGGGGTCCATGGCGTTCTCCCGTTTGACTCTTCCATCGTAAATGGCCAGCAGCGGCACGAAGACCGGCGGCTGGTCGGATAGGTCTCTGGTATCTTCGGTGGGGCCGGGCATCACGGTGAGCGTGGCCCGGCTGCCCATGCGCTCGGCCAGCTCGATGCCCGCCTCGGCGGCCAGTCGCACGTCGTCGGCCGACCCGGCCAGCTTGATGCACTGCTCGGCCCCGAACGTGCTCTCCACCCCGAGGATCACCACGCCCGCAGCCTTCGCGCAGCGGTCGGCCACGACCAGGGCAGGGGTGAGGTTGGCGATCTCGAGTAAGGCGAGGCTTGGTGGGGGCATCGCTTTGGCGTTCCGCGCTGCGTCAGTTTGGTGCCAAGAGGGGGAGAGGGAGAGAGGGGGCGAGGGGGAGATATTGCTTTGCGGCGGGGTAGCGGTGTGGACGCGTCCCTGCCGTTGTTCCTTTTCCTCTCCGAGTTTCCCCCTCTCCCTCTCTCCCCCCCTCCCACTCTTCTTCTCACGTCGGCCGCAACTCCGCCAGCACGCTGGTGACGATCTCCGCAATCCGGCCGGCGTCGATCCCGGCGATCGGCACGCCGGCGTGCGACTCCCCGAGCAAACCCTCCTCGGCCAGCACGGCGCGGACCTGCTCTTCGACCACCGCCAGCTTGGCCCGGTGCTCGTCGGAAAGGGGCTGGCGGCCCGGGCCCATGCGGAATCCCCGCAGGGAGACGGCCGTGCGGTAGCCCTCGGGGAAGTCGGCCCCGTACAGGGCCGGGTCGAACAGGCGCAGCACGGCCGACTGCACGCGCCGGGCTTCGTCCAGGCGCCCGGCCACGGTGAGGTCGTAAAGCTTGCGTGTCAGCTCGGGTGCCACGCCGCTGCTGGCATTGGTCCCCCCATCGCAGCCGACGAGCATCATGGGCAGGATCACCGGGTCCCAGCCGGTCATGAAGCTGAAGTCCGGGCGCACGGGCCGCACCGCGTCGATCATCCGGATCATCTGGGCCACGTCGCCCGTGGAGTCCTTGATCGCCACGATCCGCTCACACTCCTCGGCCAGGCGCCGGATCGTCGGCACGTCGATCGGCGAGGCGAACATGGGGATGTTGTACAGGGTCACGTCGACCGGGGTGTGGCGCCCGATCTCGCGGAAATAGGCGTAGACGTTGTCGGGGCTCAAGCGGTAGTAAAACGGCGAGACGATGGCCACGGCCCGAACGCCCAGCCCGGCGTAGTGCTCGCAGGTGGCCAGGGTCTCCCGGGCGTTGGCCTCGGCGGCCCCGGCCAGCACCGGCACGCGCCCGGCCGCTTGGCTGACGACGATCTCGACGATCCGCCGCCGCTCGGCGGGCGTGAACCGGGTGAACTCGCTCGTGGACCCGTTGGGATACAGCCCGTGCACGCCGCGGTCGATCAGCCAGTCGACGTAGCGCCTAAGCTCCGGCTCGTTGATGGCCCCCCGCTCGTCGAGCGGGACCATGTGGGGCGTGAAGATGCCGCGAATCCTGCCTTGATCTGCCATGGGGAGCGTGTCCTTTTGCCGGGCCGCGTGACCGCTACAATACCTACGACCCGACCGCCCCGGCTGGCGGCCAAACAATAATAGCTCGCCCCCGGTAAGGCGGGGCGCGGAATTACGAGGCGGCGAATGCCCGCGTCCGGCCGGTGGAAAACGCGAAACGAGGTCCTCGCGGTGCTCGGGATCGCGGCGGGGGTGGCGTACGTGGTCGCGTTCTACGCCACGCGCCTGCCCACGGTCGAGCAGCTCGCCCAGTTGGAGGAGTTCCGCAGGGTCGACGTGCTGCTCTACCTCACCCGGGGCGATTTGTTTCCGGACTTCTTCCTCGACCGCTGGTTCGGCGACCCGAGAAGCGTGGGCATGGCCGACCGGGTGCCGGTGCTGGGGGTGGCCGGGCTGATTTTGGGGGTGGCGACGCTGGCCGGCCGGCTGCTCTTGGCCCTCTTTCGGCTCGATCGGCTGCTGGACAAGCTGGAAACGTTCGTCTTCTCGTCGGCCGTGGGGCTCGCGGCGGTCTCGACCTACGTGCTGGCCGCAGGGCTGGCGGGCTGGGTCCGCAGCCCAGTGGTTTACGCCGTGCCGGGGGCGCTGGTCGTCGCGGCGGCGGGCTGGCTCGGGTGGGGGCGGCACGCGGCCGCGCTCGCGAAGCGGGCGCCCGTGGCGCACCAGCCTGCGCAGCCCGGCAAGGACCGTGCGACAAGACGCCGGCCGGGGAAACGCAGCTCGGAGAAGCGTGGCCGGAAGGAAGGGGACAGTCCCATTCTCGCTGCGCGAGAGTCGGGACAGTCGCCTCGTGACGGGAAGGGGAAAGTCCCATTTTCGCTGCGCGAAAATCGGGACAGTCTTCCCGAGGAGTTCGGCCCGCGCTGGCTCTGGCTGGCCGTGCCGTTCGGGCTGATCCTCGTGTTGGGCGGGATGCTGCCGCCAGTCGACTTCGACGTACGGGAATACCACCTCCAGGCGCCCAAGGAGTGGTACCAGCAGGGGCAGATCACTTTCATGGCGCACAACGTTTACGCCAACATGCCGGCCGGGGCGGGAATGTTCGCGCTTTTGGCCATGGGCATCACCGGCGACTGGTGGCTTGGGGCACTAGCCGGCAAGACCGTCGTCGCCCTGCTGCCGTTGCTCACGGCCCTGGGACTGGTGGCCGCCGGGCGCCGCTTCTTCTCGGTCTCGGCCGGGGTGGTGGCCGCGCTGGTTTTCCTCTCGACGCCCTGGATACTCCGCGTCTCGACCGACGGGCTGGTCGAAGGCGTCGTGGCCATGTACACGCTGTTGGCCATCTACGCCGCGGTGCTCTGGAAGCAGAGCCTCGCAGACAATCGAAAGACCGATAACCGCAATCAGGAAGCTAATAGCCGCGGCCGGAAGGCCGCGGGGGCGGACCGACCAGGAGACGATGATGCCGGGGCGAATAGCGAGAGAAACGCCCCGCGGCCTTCCGGCCGCGGCTATTCATCTGGCGCGAAACTGAAGAGCGGCGCTGGAGCGAGCTACGCCCTGCTCCTCCTTTGCGGCTATCTCGCCGGGGCGGCCGTGTCGGTGAAATACCCCCCTGCCCTGTTCCTGGTGGTGCCGCTGGGGGTGTGGATCGTGGTGGTTCGGTGGAAAAGCGCCGTGGGCGGCGCGAAGAGGACGGGTTGGAAACCCGTCCTACGGGCGGCCGGCGCGTTTTCATTGGCGGTCTTGCTCGGCTGCGGCTTGTGGCTGGGGAAGAACTGGGCGTTGGCCGGCAACCCCTCCTACCCGCTGCTCTACGAGGTCTTCGGCGGCGAGAGCTGGTCGCCCGAGCAGAACGCGCAGTGGAACCACGTCCACCGGCCGAGTACATTCGCCCCCGCGGCCCTGGCCGGCGACCTCTCGAAGGTCCTCCTGCGGAGCGAATGGCTCAGCCCCCTGCTCTTCCCGCTGGCGGCGCTGGCGCTGTTTGACCGAAAGCGCCGCCGTTTGGTGCTCGGGCTGGCGGGCTACTTCGTTTTCGTGGTCGCCGCCTGGTGGCTTACGACGCACCGGATCGACCGCTTCTGGGTCCCGACGCTCTCGATCGTGGCCCTGCTCGCCGGGGCGGGGGCGTGTTTGAGCGGCTCACGGCCCTGGCGGGTCGGGCTGGCCGCGGTCCTGGTGGTCGTGCTGGGGATGAACCTGGTCACCGCCCTGACCGTGGCGGTCCGCAACCAGGCGTACTGCGTCCACCTGGAAACCCTGCGGCGCCGCCCGGCCGGGCACGACCCCTGGCACCTGGTCTTCAACGCCCATTGGGACGAGCCGGGCTTGCAGCCCTACGGGCCGGAGGGGCGGCTGATGGCCGTGGGCGACGCGGACGTATTCGACCTCACCATGCCGGTCGACTACGCCACCTGCTTCAACCGGTGCCCGCTGGAAACGCTGGTCAAGGGCCGCACGCCCGAGGAGATCCGCTCCGAGCTTCGCGCCCGGCGGATCGGCTGCATCTACGTCAACTGGAGCGAGATCGACCGCTACCGCCGGACCGGCTACGCGTTCACGGATTTCGTCCGGCCGGCGGTGCTCGACGGGCTGGTCGCCCAGGGCGTCCTGGCGCCGCTGCCGTCGATCCGCGAACACGAGGGCCGGGCGTATCGCGTCCGAACCGACTGAACTTGCTTCCGCGCTCTGACCTTGCCCCAAAGGCGGTGATAGCATAACCTAATGGGTGCCCTACGGAAGTTGGGTGCGCCCCGCACGAACGGGCGCCGCGACCGCTGGGAGGCACCCGATGAGCTTAGGAAAGCAAGCGGCCCCCGTGCCCGCCCCCAGGCACGCCGAGACGGCCGATCCCGCCTGGTCCGACCCCGCCCCCCTCCACACGCTCGCCGCCCCGGTCCGCCGGGCCATCGCACGTACGCGCCAGTGGCTGCTCGACCGGCAGCAAGCCGACGGCTGCTGGTGCGCGGAGCTGGAGGGGGACACCATCCTCGAGAGCGAGACGATCCTGCTGTGGGCCTTTCTGGGGCAGGAGCACTCGGGGCTGGCCCGCCGGGCCGCCGCCTACCTGCTCGAGAGGCAGTTGCCCACCGGCGGCTGGGCGATGTATCCCGGCGGCGGCGTGGACGTAAGCGGCAGTGTGAAGGCGTACTTCGCCCTGAAGCTCACCGGCCACGACCCGGAGGGCGAGCCCATGCAGCGTGCCCGCGAGGCCGTCCTCGCGCACGGCGGGGCCGACGCGGTGAACAGCTTCACGCGATTCTACCTGGCCTTCCTGGGCCAGATTTCGTACGACCACTGTCCGGCCGTGCCGCCGGAGATGGTGCTGCTGCCGAAGTGGTTCCCGGCCAATTTGTACGCGGTCAGCTCCTGGTCGCGGACAATCATCGTGCCGCTGTCGATCGTTTCGGCGATGCGTCCGGTGCGACAACTCGAGCCGGAACGGGGCATCCGCGAGCTGTTCCTCAAGGACCCCGAGAAGTGGCCGGCGCTGCGGTGCCCCGGTCTGCCCGGCGGCAGGGGGCCGTTGAGCTGGGAACACTTCTTCCGCACGGTCGATCGGGTGTTGAAGTGGTGCCAGCGCTACCGGCTTACGCCGCTTCGGCGCCGGGCGATCGCGCGATGCGAGGAGTGGATGCTCGCCCGATTTGAGGAGAGCGACGGGCTGGGGGCGATCTTCCCACCGATCATTTGGAGCATCCTGGCTCTTAGGTGCTTGGGCTATGACGACCGGAGCCCGCCGGTCAAGGAATGCCACCGGCAGCTCGAGGCCCTGATCCTTCAGGACGATGAGAAGGGGACCGTGCGGCTCCAGCCGTGCAAGTCGCCGGTCTGGGACACCGCGATCACGCTGCGGGCGCTGGCCACCAGCGGCGTGCGCCCGGACAGCTCGGCCATGGGCCGCGGCGTGCGCTGGCTGCTCGAGAAGCAAACCCGGAGGCCCGGCGACTGGGCCAAGACCGTGCGCGCCGAACCGGGCGGCTGGTTCTTCGAGTATCGTAACCAGTTCTATCCCGACTCGGACGACACGGCCATGGTGCTCTTGGCGCTGCGGGCGTGTTTTGACGAGGCCCCGCCGCCCTGCGCCGCCCTGCCGCCCGAGCTTCGCTTGGTCGACCACGAAGCCGCCCGGCCGACGAACGCCGAGGAGCACATCGGCACGATGCGCAAAGCCGCGGGGGCGATCGACCGGGGGCTCGAGTGGCTCTTGGCCATGCAGAACCGGGACGGAGGCTGGGGGGCGTTCGACCGGAACAACGACCGGGAGTTCCTCTGCTACGTCCCCTTCGCCGACCACAACGCGATGATCGACCCCAGCACGCCCGACCTGGCCGGCCGCGTGCTCGAGGCGCTGGGGCGTTTGGGTTACCGGCCGGGGCACCCGGCGGTGGATCGGGCCGTGGATTACGTCCGCCGCACCCAGGAGCCCGACGGAAGCTGGTTCGGGCGCTGGGGCGTGATCTACGTTTACGGCACGTGGCAGGCGCTCGCCGGCCTGGCCGAGGCGGGCGTGCCCTGCGACGACCCGGCTGTGGCCGCCGGGGCCGGATGGCTCCTGGCCCACCAGCAGGCTTGCGGCGGATGGGGTGAATCGCCCGATAGCTACGAGGATCCGCCGCTCCGCGGCCGGGGGACGCCCACCCCGTCGCAGACCGCCTGGGCCGTGCTGGGGCTCCTGGCCGCGGGCATGCACGAGCACCCGGCCGTCAGCCGCGCCGTCCGCTTCCTGACGCTTACGCAGAACGAAGACGGCACCTGGGACGAGCCGGAGTTCACCGGCACGGGCTTCCCCCGGGTGTTTTACCTCCGCTACCACTATTACCGGATCTACTTCCCGCTGTTGGCTTTGGCCCGCTGGGCCTCCGACGTTCGGACCGAGTAACCCCATCAAGCCGCGACCGTTGGTCGCGCCCCATTCCGCGGCCACTGGCCGCGGCTTTGCAGCGCAAAGATTCCCATCATGCGATTCCCCTTTTCCCTTACCCGCGCGATGACCGGCTACCTGCTGCGAAAGCGCCTGGCCGGCCAGCGGCGGTTTCCCCTGGTGCTGATGCTCGAGCCGCTGCACCGCTGCAACCTCCGCTGCACCGGGTGCGGGCGAGTCCGGGAGTACGCCGACGTGCTCGACGAGATGCTCTCGGTCGACGCCTGCCTCGCGGCGCTTACCGAGTGCGGCGCCCCGATCGTGAGCATCTGCGGCGGCGAGCCGCTCTTGTACCCCGACGTCCAGGAGCTGGTCGGGCGCATCCTGGCGCGGCGCAAGCACATCTTCCTCTGTACCAACGGGCTGTTACTGGAGAAGACGCTGCACGCGTTCCCCCCCAGCGATCGGCTCTCGATCAACGTCCACCTCGACGGCATGGAGGCCACCCACGACAAGCTGGCCGGGCGCGAGGGGGTCTTCGCCGCGGCCGTAAGCGGCATCCGGGCGGCCCGCCGGGCCGGGTTCCGCGTTTGCACCAATACGACCGTCTACCGCGGGACCGATCTCGACGAAATCGCCGTGCTCTTCGAGTACCTCACGGAGCTGGGCGTCGAGGGGCTGATGATCTCGCCCGCTTACGGCTACCGGGCCGTTTGCGAAGAGGACCCCGACGGGGCCGAGCAGATCTACATGACCCGCGACGAGGTGCACGAGAAATTCCGCGAGGCCCGGCCGATGCTCTCGCGATTCAAGCTCACCGCGTCGCCGATCTATCTCGACTTCCTTTGCGGACTGCGAGAATTGCCCTGCGCGGCCTGGGCCAACCCGACCTACAACGTGCGCGGCTGGCGCGGCCCGTGCTACCTGATGGCCGACGCCCACTTCGCCAGCTACCGCGAGCTTCTGGAGTCGACCGACTGGGACGCCTTGGGCCCCGGGGGCGACGAGCGGTGCCGCCACTGCCTGGTCCACTGCGGCTTCGAGCCGGCCGCCGTGCTCTCGCGCGGCCGGGGGTTGCGCGACGTGGTGAAGATGGCGCTGTGGCAGATCAGTTGAGGGGGGCGCGCAGGGTCGGTCGGGCCGCGAGGCGGGGGAGGCTGGATAGGCTGGCCGGGGCGTTCGTTCCGCTCCGTCGCCCCCCGCACGCAGTGCGGGGGCTTTTCGGACGCGTGAGATCGGCGTATTCTGGAAGGTATGAAAGCCTGGAATGACTGGTATCACTCCAGCGGGCACACCTGCGGCACCTGGTTGCCGGGCGACCCACGCGGTTGGCGCAGCAAAGGGCATAAGCGCCACGTCGAGGGCGACTACAAGAAGCCCCCGCCGCCGGGCAGCGATGCGGGCATCCTCCGCTACAGCCGTGAAGCGCTCCGCGACGCGCCAGTCTATCTCGATTTGTCCCAGCGGCGTTTGGTTGGCCAAGCGATGGTCGACATGCTCGTCGAGCAGGACATCGAGCTGCTCGCGCTTTGCCAGACCGCCATTCACTTCCATCTCTTGGGACGCTTCCGTGATGCGAAAGTTCGTCCTCGTGTGGGCCGGGCAAAGAAACACGCCACGTTTGTCTTGCAGGATCATGGTCGCGATGGACGACTCTGGGGGCGGAGGTGCAAAGTGGTTCCGATCGTCGATCGTCGGCACCAACTGAACGTCCACCAATACATCCTCCGACACCGAAGCGAAGGCGGATGGGTGTGGACGTTCCGCGACGGCATCACTTGGCCTACAACCATCCGTAAGAAACCCCCCTGAACCGCAGCGCCAGCCTGCCCGAGCGCCTGTCACTGAGAACGAAAGCCCCCGCACTGCGTGCGGGGGGCAGAAGCACCAATCGCTCGCCAACCCGAGCATTCCCCATGCCCCTCCGCCAGGTCTTCAGCAGCTACGTCAAGAACGCCGCCGGGCGCAAGGTCCGCCAGGCGGCTGTGGACGCGGCACGGGAGGAGTTCGCCAAGCGGCAGAAGGGCGAAGCGGAGCAGGACCGGCCGGAGGCGGAAGAGGAACCCGAGGGGCCGCATTACCCACCCTGCGACGTGGGCGTGGTGTTTGCCCTGGGCTCGGAGTCGGGCGGGCTCGAGGACCTGCTCAACGGCAAGATCGAAATCCGCGGCGACGACCTCACCGTGCGCCAGGGGGAGCTCGAGGGCCGGCAGGTGGCCATCGCCCGGTCCGGCCCCGGGCGCGAGAAGGCCGCCCGGGCCAGTGAAGCCCTGATCGACGGCCACGCCCCGAAGTGGGTCCTCTCGTCCGGGTTCGCCGGCGGGCTTAGCCCGGAACTCGCCCGCCACGACCTCGTGATGGTCGACCGGCTGGCCGACACCGAGGGGAACCGGCTGGACCTCGAGCTTCGGGTCGACCGCGAGTGGCTGGCACGAACGCCCGGGGTCCACGTGGGCCGGCTGCTGACGGCCGACCGCGTGGTCCGCTTGCCCGACGAGAAGCGGTCCCTGGGTGAAAAGCACGAGGCCGTGGCGGTGGACATGGAGACCTTTGCCACCGCCGTAGTTTGCCGCCGGCGCAAGGTCCGCTTTATGGCGATCCGCATCGTAAGCGACGCGGTCGACGACGAGCTGCCCGAGGACATCGAGAAGCTGCTCCGTCAGAAGACCACCGCCGGGCGTCTGGGCGCCGCGGTCGGCTCGATCTGGCGCCGCCCCTCGAGCGTCAAGGACATGTATCGCCTCAAGGAAAACGCCCTGGTCGCCTCCGACAAGCTGGCGAAGTTCCTGGCCGGGGTGATCGGGGGGTTGCCCTCTTCGTAGCTACTTGCGCAACTCTTGGAACAAGGGCAGGTGCCGGTAATAGACCTCGAGCATCAAGAGGTGCATCGCCGTGACGTACACTCGCCCCCCCTCGTCGTCCCAGCGGTCGGGCACCGGCTTTTTCGGGTGCCAGCTCCCCGCCGCCTCGCCCGATTGCTCCTGGCTTCCGAGGGCCAGCGGCCGGAGCCGCTCGTTCCAGGCCGTCCAGTAGTCCCCGTGCATCTGGAACATCGCCTGCGTGGCGTAGTACCAGTAGTAGACGTCGCGTTTCGACCGGGCCGCGGTCCCGACCTCGGGCAGGTTCTCCATGAGGTGGTCGGCCCCGGCGATCAACAGCGGATCGTCCCGGTCCGCGCCCAGGTACATCCGCATCAGCATCGCTTCGGCGGTCATCGCCAAGTTGGGGTCGCGCCCGTGCCGTTGCTCGGGCTTGTCCTCTGCGTAAGGGTTGTAGACGTACTGCCCCCGGTCCTCCGACTTCGGGGCGTGGGCGAAGTCGATCCATTCGTTGATCTTCGCCAGCGCGTCGGTGGGCACCTCGAGACCGGCCATCTGCGCGCTCTTAAGCGCCATCAACTGCCAGCCGGTCACTGAGGTGTCGGTCTCGGTGGCCCGGCCCTTGCTATCGACGGTATAGCGCCAACCGCCGCGCGTGGGGTGCTGGCTGCGGAGGATGAAGTCGATCGCCTTGCGGGCCGGCTCGCGAAGCTCGGGGTCGTGCGTCATCCCGTACGCCTCGCAGAGCGCGATCGACGCGATCCCGTGACTGTAGAACCAGGCGTACTTCGTCGGCGGGCTGCCGTCGGCCATGGCGAACAGGTCGCCGTCTTCCTTCTGGTGACGCACGAGCCAGTCGATTCCCTTGTCGACCACCGCCCGGTGCTTGTCGTCCAGATGGGTGTAGCCGGCCCCCAGGTACGTCAACAGGGCCAGGCCCGTGGCCGCCGTGTCCGACTTCATCTCGCCCAGGGCCGGGTCGTCGTACTCGACTCCCTCGGGCAACTCGTGGAGGCTCCAGTGGCCGTCGGGGAACTGGTGCCGGGCGAAGAAATCGAGGCCCACCTCCACGGCGTACTCCGTGCCGGTCGTGCCGCCGAACTCCCGGGCCACTTGGGCCCGGCGCCCCTTGGCACGGTTGCCGTATGGCTCGGCCGGCTCCTCGCGCACCCGGCCGTCGATGGCCAGCCGCCCCCCGCTCCGCTCGATGAGGAACCGGCGCGGCCGATCGTGGACGAAGGGGCTTTCGGGCCGGGCACGGCGGCTGGGCAGCCCCACTTCGGGCGACGGGTCGTAGCCCAAGCCCCCGGGCCCTGCGAACGCAACAATCTGCACCGGGAGCCCGCCCTCTCGGCGCGTAGGCTCGCCGAGCCCCAGGCCCATGGCCACCTCGATGGCGTCGCCCGTGTCGGGGGTCGAAGCCGAAGGGGTCGTCTGCTCGGGCACCGCTTCGGCCACGCCGCGAGGCAGGCCCGGGGCCACAGTCCGGCGCACCGGGCCGCGTCCTACGGCAGCCGCGATGGCCGGGCCGATCTCATCGCCCTTCGGCAGCCGACGCTGGCCGGCCACGGTGCCGGGGGTGCTGGCGGCGGGCCCTGCCTGCTCGGCGCCCTGAATCGCCGTTTGGTCCACGAGCGGGCCGGGCAGCCCGGCCATCTCCCGCTGGGTCCCGGCCAGGTTCGTCACCGCGGCCAGCTCGATGCCGGCCTCGCCGCCGCTCGCAACGGGCGCTGCCCGGGCCAGTTCGGCCGCTTCGGCGTTGGTCCCGACGGCCCCTACCGCGCCCAAGGTCCGCCGCGGACCGGCCGTGGCGCCGGCTGCGGCCGCGGCCAGGAGCTGATCGTCGTCGCGCGCGGCCCGGTTGCTGGTCCCCACGGCGATGGCCCCGCCGCCGGGGGCCGTCGCGGCGGCGGTCTCTTCGGCGGGCCGTGCGTCGGGCACTCCGCCGCCACCCTGCGCCACGGCTGACGAGGGCAGCCCGGCGATCGCTTCGGCCGGCGGCCCCGCTTCGCCCGCCGCGGGCTGGGCCGAGCCGCCGGGAGGCACGGCCTCGGCCGGGCCGGTCGCGGCGAGCTGCGGCCCGGCCGCGGCCCGGCGGGTTGGGGCGTCGGCGTCGGCCGTGGCGGCCAGGTTAGGCACGTCCTGGCCCGTGGCTCGGGCCCTTCCGGCCAAGGCCACCGCGGGGGCCGAGCCGAGCCCTTCTTCACTGGTGCCCGCGGCCCGGGTCGCGTCGCCCGTCGGCACGTCGGCCGCGGCGGTACGGACCGAGGCGGCCGAGCCCTCGGGCAGCGTGCTGGGCAGTCCGCCCTCGGCGACGGCCACGCCAGCCATACCCGGCTCGGGGGTCGGCTGGGCAGCTTCGGCCAGGGTCGGCACGTCTGTGCCGAGCCGCGTCCGGGTGCGGGTCATTTCACGCGAAGCGGCCGCCTCGACCTCGCCGGCCTGTCCGCGGGGCCCGGCGCCGCGCCGCGCGGCGGCCAGGGCCATCGGCTCACCCTCGGCGGTCAAAGAAGCCAGGGACCCGGCGGCCGGCTGGCTTTCGATTCCGCCGGGCAGGCCGGTCACTTCACGTCGGGGGCCTTGGACCGGGGCCTCGAGCGGCGGGGCCTCGGATGCCTTGCCGCCGCTAGGGGCGCTGGCCGCTGCCACGGCATTGGGCGCCGCGGTCGCGCTGGGTGTGGCGGCGCCGCCCACGGTCCGGCCGGGCCGGGGGGTGCCGCCGCCGGCTATGGCCGCCTCGACCGACTCATGACGGGTCACGCGGGCGCGATGGGCCAGGCCGACCGCGCCCGACGTGCCGCTGGTCCCCTCGGGTCCCGAGCCGACCGTGGGCTGATCGGCCAGCTCGCGGACCGTGCCGCCGCGCCGGGCCGACGAGGACTGGATGTTGAACGAAGGCGTGTTCGGCCCGCTGGCGGTCGAGGCGACCGAGCCGGGTGTGGCCGGGCTGGCCTGGGGTACTCCCGAGGCGACCGTGGCGTTCAGGGGGCCGGAGGCCCGCGCGAGCCGCAGCGCCGGCGCGTTGGCCGCGGCGGAGGGGCGAGTCACGCCTTCAGCCCGGGGCTGTCCGGCCCGGGCAATGGCCTGGGCCGAGCCCATCGCCAGCTCGGCGCTGCCGGTGGCCGCACCGGGCGAGCCGGAGGCCGGCTGCCCCCCGGTACGCCGAACCGCGGCGCTGGGGCCGGTCTGAGCGATCCGGCTGGGCACCGACTCGCCCGAGGGAGCGGCGGCCACGACCGGCTGGGCATCGCTGGAAATCACCGTCGAGGGCAGATTCACGCCGGGGCTGGAACGGGCCAGGCTGCCGGGCCGGGCCGGCGCGGCGTCGGCACCGGCCGGACCCTGCTGCGAAGCGCTCGGCGCACGCCGCGCCGCAACCGCGGGAAGCTGCAACGCATCGGTCATGGCCGGCACCGCCTGCCCGCCCGCCTCCTGCTGCGAGCCCTCGGCCGAGGGCTCGGCGCTGCGGCTGACGGCCGTGGCAGCCGGCCGGGCCGCCGCGACCACCGTGGTCTGCGGTGCCGCCGCTTCCGCGGTCACCTCGGCCGGCGCGGCTGCGGCCGCCGCGATCTGGGCCGAGGGCCTCGCCGCCATTGGGCGGCTGGGACGCCGGGCCACCGGCTCGGCCGTCGGCTCAGCGGGGATGCGGGCCCGCCGGACCGGGTTCTCCACGACCGCGCTGGGGCCGGGCTGCGTGACCACGCTGGTGGCTTCCTGGGTCACCCGAAGCTGCGAAGGGGCCGTCGAAGGGACGCTCGGACGCACGTTGGCCGCGAGCTGGGCCGGGCTGGGCGAGGGCTCGCTCCGGGGGACCGTGGTGGCCACGGTTTCGGCGTCGGGCCGGGCCAGCTCGCTGGGTGCCCGGACCTCGCGAGGCTGGCGGTGTGGCACCGGACGCATGGCCTGCGACGGCCGCGGCACCGCGTCGACCCGGCGCTGACGCACCGCGGCCTGCGCGATCGCGTCGGGGGCGGTCGGCGTGGGGACCGGCTCGGCCGACGGGCGCACGACCTGGGGCGCGGCGGCCTCGCGCCGGGCGGCCAACTGCTGGGCCGCCGTGGGGGTCGTAACCTGGGAACGCCGCGCCACCTGCACCGGCTCGGGTGCCGCCGCCTCGGTCCGCGCGATCTCGGCCGGGCGGTGGATCTGGCGCGTGGGGGCCGGGGTAGTGGGTACGTCGGGTTGTGGTTGCGGCTCGGTGGCCCGGCGGGCCATCTGCACCTCAAGTTGGCTCGGCTCGGGACTGGACAGCTCCTCGAACGTCTCGCGCTGCTCGACCTCGACCGGGCTCGTCTCACGCTGGCGCGCGGCGATCTCGGTGGTGGGCAACGCCGCGGCCCGGCGCGGCTCGGGCCTCAGCTCCGGCTCCGGGATCGGCTCGTTGGGGCGCGGGCGGTGCTTCCACTCCTGGCGGCTGATCTGGGCCCCGGCCGCCTGGTCGGCCCGGCGCGGGGCGGAAAGCTCGCGGCGGTGGGCCAGGGCCTCGTCGGGCTGCTGGCGCTGCGGGGGCTCGGGCTCCCGGACGGTTTCCTTCTCGGCCGGGACCTCCGGCTCCTCGGTTTCGCGCTTCACCGCGTCGGGCTCTTGCGGCTGGGGGGCCTTGGTCTCCAGCGGCTCGTCGAAGCTGTCCTGGACCTCGGGCTGGTCGATCTGGCGCCAGTTGTAGTCGGGGATCGTGATCCGCTCGAACTGCTCGGCCACCTGCTGGGCGTGTTGCTCCTCGCGATCCAACAAGAAGGCCAGGAACTGCTCGTGCAAATACATGGCCAGCCAGAGGTGGAAAATCAGGCTCACGAGGATGCAGAGCTGCACGCGGCGGAGCATCTTGCCCTGGAGCATGCGCACGGCCCAGAATAGCCCGGCCATCAGCAGCCCCACCACGACCAGGTGGGTCCAGCCGTTGTACAGGATTCGCGCATCGCTAAAGTCGCTAACGGCGATGACGATCCCGGCCACGAACCCGGCCAGGATGAGGATCGCCACGTTGATCGGCCAGAGCTGCTCGTCGAAGTCGGAGATCGCCGAGGGCTCGACCTTGCGGATCTTCTGGACGGTCTGGGCCATGGTGGGGCCTCCTGAGGATCGGTGCCCGATGCCCTTTTCTGTGGCGTGCGGCGACTTGTCGCCGCACGCCAAGAACCTCTTGCGGTTACGTGCTCTTGCGTGTCGTCACCCGGTAGTCTCGTATCCTCGCCTTGTTGCAGGCGTTCATGGCGCTGACGACGTACTGCCAGGTCACCCGTTTGTCCGCCCGGATCACGACCGAGGCCCGACCGGGATTATTGTTCCGGGCCTGTTTCAGGACCGATTCCAACGCCGGGAGTGTGAGGATCTTCCCCGTGACGTAGTAGCGGCCCTTTTCGTCGATATTGATGAACAGCTCCCGCGGCTTGCTCGTCAGCGGCTGGGCCTCGCTGGCGTCAGGGAGCTGAACGTCCATCTCCCGCTCTTCCTCGGCGAACCGGGTGGCCACCAGGAAGAAGATCAACAGCAGGAAGACGATGTCAATAAGCGGCGTCAGGCTCAGGGTCGACAGCGCCGAGCCCTTGTCGATCTTTATGGCCATGGTCGGGTCCTCCGGCTATTTGACTGCGGGGGCCGGCTGCTGCTTTGGGGCGGCGGTAACGGCGGGCTTGGCGACGGGGGCGGCCTCGGGGGCCGGCTCCATCTGCTCCTTGCTCACGCGGAGTCGGCCCTCGAACCGCTCGAGCTGGGGCATAAGGCCCAGCAGCGTCTCGTCCAGCTCGCGCAAGAGCTTCTGGATGCGGCCCTCGTAGAAGTGGGCCAGCACCGCGGCCGGAATGGCCACGGCCAGCCCGGCAAACGTGGTGACCAGAGCCACGTAGATGCCGTCGGCCAGGTGCTCGGCCTTGTTGGCTCCCACGGGCAGGTTGGCGGTCTTGAAAAACGCATCGATCATTCCCCAGACGGTTCCCAATAGACCCATTAGGGGGGTCACGCCGGCGGCCAAATTTAGCCAGCGAACGTTGGTGTAGAGCCGGGCGGCCTCGCGCTCGTTGGCCTCGGTCACCGCGTGCTCGAGCTCCGAGTGGGGGCGGCCGACCTTCAGCAGCATGGTTTTGATCACGGCGGCCCCGCTGGAGGGGAACTGCTGGCAGAGCTTGTACGCCTGGCGAGGGTCGAGGCCCCCCTTCTGCCCGGCCAGCTTACCCAGGCCCGCGATCAGCTCGGGGGGCAGGATCTTGCGGCGCCGTAGTCCCAGCAGGCGCTCCACGCCGAAGGTGACCACCAACAGCGACATGGCCGCGATGGGCCACATCAAGTTGCCGCCCTTGACGAGCAGCTCGAGGATGTTGATCTCTTCGAGCACTTCGGGGGCCTCGACGTCGGCCGGGGCGGCCTCTTCCCCCTCGCCTTCCGGGGTCTCGCCGGCGGCCAGGTCGGCATCGGCCGCGGCGTCGGCGTCCACCGCGCTAGGGCCGCCGTCGCCGGCGGTGGGGTCCGTCTCGGGGGGCGCCTCGCCCGCGGCCGCCGGATCGGGCGGGGCCGCACCCGGGTCCGCGGCCGACGCCGCAGGGCCCAGCTCGGCGTACAAACAGACCAACGCCGCCAGGGTCACGGCGAGGATAAACCACCCGGCTTGACGAGCCGTGTACGTCGCGTGATTCATGAGAACAACCTCGTTTGGGGTGCGAAGCCGACAAGCGGCTTCCTGCAAAGCCGGCAAGCGGCTTGCTTACCGAGCCTCGCGGGTTACTTTTTCAGCGCCTTAAGCCGCTCTTCGGCCAGCGGCACCTTGTCGCTTTTCGGGTATTTCTTGACCAGCTCCTGGTAGAGCTTCACGGCCGAGGGCACGTTCTTGAGGACCTCGAAGCAGCGGGCTGCCTCGTAGGTAGCGTCGGCCTGCCACTTCGGGAACGGGTAATTCAGCCGCACGTCGTAGAAGGTCCTGATCGCCTCCTCATGCTGCTTGCGCTCGAACTGGATCTCGCCGATCATAAACAGCGAGGCGGCGGCCGACTCGTCGTTGGTCTTCTTCGGCACCTCGCGGTAGACCTCCAGGGCGTCGTCCTTGCGGTCGAGCTGCTGAAGCGCCCGGCCCTTCTGGTACATGGCCTTGGGCACGTGATCCGACTTCTCGTGGTTGGTAATCAGATCGTCGGCCAGCTCGACGGCCTTCTCGAACTGGTCGAGCTGCAGGGCACAGTGGCCGGCGTGCAACAGCTTCAGCGCGACCACCTCCGGATTGGTCGGCTTGGCGACCTTGTCGAAGCACCCGAGGGCCTTTTCCCACTCGTCCTGCTTGAAGTAGCTCTCGCCCTGCATAAACCAACCGTCGGAGGCCAGCGGCCCCTCGGGCCAGGTCGACACCTGGTAGGAGAACGTGGCCTGGGCGTTCTTGAAGTCGTCCTGCAGGTAGTAGCAGAGGCCGAGCTTGTAGGCCGCTTCCTCGCCCAGCTTGCCCTTGCCGGCCTTCTGCATGGCCGCGTAGTAGCCCTTGGCCGCCTCCTTGTAGTCCTTCTTGTCGTAGTAGTAGTCGCCGATCAGGTAGTGGGCGTCGCCGGCCAGGTCGCTGTCGGGATACTTCTCGACCAGCGGCTTGAACGCCTCGACCGCCTCGTCCTCCTTCCCAAGGTCCTTCAGCGACCAGCCCATTTCGAAGGTGACGCTGTCGGCATCGGGATAGTCGGGCATATCGGCCAGGAGCTGGCGGAAGCTCTCGACGGCCTGGTCGTGCTTCTTGAGCCCCTTCTGCGAGAGTCCCAGGATGTGCAAGGCCCGGCCCTTGTCCAAGCCCGTGGGGTTGGTGGCCAGGTATGCCTGCATGTCCTCGATGGCCTCGGGGTACTTTTTGAGCTGGCGCCGGCACATGCCGCGACCGTACTTGGCCCGGGGCACCAGATCGTCGTCGGGAGACTTCTCGATGAGCGTGGAAAACGCCTTCTCGGCGGCCGCGTAGTCCCGCTGGCCGAGCTGGGCCCACCCGAGCCCGTAGAGCGCCTGCTTCACCAGCGAGCTGTCGGGCCAGGTTTCGACGATCTTCTGGTACTCGGCCACGGCCGCCTTGAAGTCGTTGCCCAGCCGGGCGCACTCGGCCAGCCGGTAGTGGGCCTCGTCGAGGCGCTTGCTGCCGGGGAACTCGTCGATCACGCGCTGGGCCGCGGCCTTGGCCTGATCCAGCTTGCCGGTCTGTTGGTGGGCGTAGCCGAGCACCAGCAGCGTATCGTCGGCCAGCTTCCACTTCGGCGCGGCGGCGATGGCCGCCTCCAGGGCCGTCACCGCCGGGCCGTATTGCTTCAGCGCCACGTGGCTCCGCCCGATACGATACTGGGCCTCGGCCAACAGATCGGGCGTCTTGACTTCCTCGATGACCGGCGTGAGCGCCTCGATCGCCTCCTTGTACTGCCGCTGCAAGTAGAGGGCCGTGCCCCGGTGGACCTTCCAGATCTCGGCGTCCGGGTCGCTGGGGGCCGACGTGAGCAGCTCGTCGTAGAGCGTCTTGGCATCTGCGTACTTGCCGGTCAACAGGCTGCTCTCGGCCTTGACGTGCTTTACGCCCACGGTCAAGTCGTGGTCGGTATAGGCCGCGAGGAACTTGTCGGCGTACTCGAGGGCCTTGGCGTAGTCGCCCAGGTTCATCGAGCCGAAGCCGGCCATGTAGAGCGCTTGGGGGGCCGAGGCGTCGTCGGGATACGCCTCGGCGTAGGCCGCGTACTTGGCCACCGACTCGGCCCGCTGGTCCGGAATATCGTAGAGCGCATCGGCCTCGTCGAGCTCGAGCAAGCGCTTGTCGGCCGCTTCGGTGGCCGAGGGGAGCACCTGGCGCACGACCTTCAGGGCCTCGGCCGGCTGCTTCTTCTTGAGCTGGCAGCGGGCCAGCCAATGGCCCGCCTCGGGGGCCGACTTGCCGCCGGCGCTGACCACGGCCGTCAAGTGCGGCAGGGCGCTGTCGCAGTCGTTGGCCGCGTAGTACTTCTTGCCCGCCTCCAGCTTCGCCAGCCCCGCATACCGCGAATCCGCGAACTTCTGCGGCACCGAGGCGTAGACGGCGGCCGCCTCGGCGAACTTCTTCTGGGCCGACAGGGCGTCGGCCTGGCGGATCGCGGCGAAATCGGCGTTGGCAAACCCCTTGGCCGCGGCCGCCTCGGCAAACGCCTTCTCGGCCTCGGCGTACTTCTTCAGCTCGTAGAGCGACTCGCCCCGCCACATACGCACTTCGGGCACCAGCTCGCTTTCCGAGAACTTCTCCAGGAAGCTGTCGTAGGTCGTCACCGCCTCGGCATTCTGACCCACGTCGGTGTAGTTCACGCCCAGGGCGAACAGGGCCTGAGGGTAAAGGGGATGGGTCGGCGGGGCCTTATCGATCACGTCCTTGTACTTGGGCAGCGACTCCTTCTTCTTGCCGCGGTTGTAGAGACTCTCGGCCCAGTAGAACGTGGCGTCGATGACGTACTTGCCCTCGGGGTACTTGGTCACCAGGGTCTCGAACGTCTTGGCCGCCTCGTCGAACACCGCCGGCTTGCCGTCGATGGCGATGTTGTACTGCGTCAGCCCGAGGTTCAGCAGCGTGTCCTCGAGCAGTTTGGAGTCGGGGAAGTCCTTGATGACCTTCTGGTATGCCTCGACGGCCTTATCGAGCTGGTTGAGCTTCGAGTGGCAGACGCCCAAGTAGTGCCAGGCGTCGGGGACCTTGGGGTCGTTGGGGTAGGTCTCGATGAAGCTCTTCCACTCGGGGGCGGCCAGGTTGTAGGCCCCGTCGTTGTGGAACCCCACGGCCCGGTTGTACTGCCGCTGGGCTTCGACGTCGCTGGGGGCCTCCGCCTCAGCAGCCGCGGCCGCGCCAGCGACCCCCGGCGAAACGACGCCCGGCAAAGTTACCCCGATCGACAAAGCGCAAGCGCGAGAGAATCGGATCATCGTAAAAACCTCTTCGTGGGGTGGTTCCGTGGTCGGCGAAAAAGGGACCTGGTTTATTTTGTGCGAAGCACCCTTCGGGCCGTTCCGGCAAAATAGACCAGGTCCCTCTTTACGCATCCTACCTGAATTGCCCCGTGCGGGGAGTCCCCCTCCTCCCACAGGTCCGAGGAAGCCGAGGCGTGATCTCTTAGGGCCATTATTTCTCGGTCGCCGCGGGTTTGCCAGCGCAAAGGGGACCCGGCCGCCAAGCGGCCCCTCGCGTCGCCCGACGTGGCCGGTCGCAACCCGCTTCCGAGGAGGGCGTCTGCCGGCGGGAAAGTCCGGGAGGGCAATTTCGGTGGGTGCATCGCAGACCCCTGTACTTTATCACCAACCGGTGCCCGCTGGCAAGGGGCTCCGGATTGGAGTCCAGGCTTCAGCCTGTTTTCCGGAGGGCGTTTCGCCCGCGCAAGCAGCCCAAAGGCCCGACTCCAACAAGGGGCCACTCAGGGGGGATCGAGGCCGCCTAGCGGTCGGTCTCCGCTTGCCGCCCGGGTTGGGGGGGCATAACATGACTGGCTCTTCCAGGGCGTACGACGGCCTTCCGAGGCCGTCAACCTGGCACCCAAGCCCTCGACGGCCTCGGAAGGCCGTCGTCAAGGCGTTCCGCCGTCTAGCCGAACTACGACTGCGAAGGAAGACCTTTGCCGCCGCTCGCCGCCAATCAGCTTGCCATCCACTTCTACGACTGGCTCGGGTTCGCTGCGCTGGTGGTGGTCCTGTTGACGCTCGACCTGTTCGTCTTCCACCGCCACGACCACACCCCTTCGCTGGCCGAGTCGGCCTGGTGGACCGTCTTCTGGATCGCCGTGGGCTTGGGCTTCAACGCCATGGTCTGGTGGTGGGGGGGCCACGAGGCGGGCGTGACGTTCTTAAGCGCCTACCTCATCGAGAAGTCCCTCTCGATGGACAACATCTTCGTGTTCGTGGTCATCTTCCGCTTCTTCAACATCCCCATGATGTACCAGTACCGCGTCCTTTTCTGGGGCATCCTGGGCGCGGTCCTAATGCGTCTGGTCTTCATCCTGGCCGGCGTGGGGCTGATCCACATGTTCGACTGGGTGATCCCGCTGTTCGGCCTGCTGCTGTTGTACACCGCCTACAAGCTCGCCCGGCACAGCGGGGCCGAGGTCCACCCGGAGAAGAACGTCCTGCTCCGCACCGCCCGGCGGTGGTTTCCGGTCACCGCCGGCGACCACCGCGACCACGGACACCACTTCTTCGCGCGCCAGGCCGGCAAGCTCTGCGTCACCCCGATGTTCCTGGTGCTCTTGGTGATCGAGAGCACCGACGTGATCTTCGCCGTGGACAGCGTGCCGGCCGTGATCGGCATCATTCCCCGCGATTTCAGCCCCGCGGCCACCATGTTCATCGCGTTTACGTCGAACGTCTTCGCAATCCTCGGGCTGCGGGCCTTGTACTTCCTGCTGGCCGGCATGGTCGACGTGTTCCGCTATCTGCACTACGGCTTGGCCGCGGTGCTGGGATTCGTCGGCCTGAAGATGCTCGCCACGCTCTGGTTCGAGCACGAGCTGTCGCCCTGGGTCTCGCTGGGAATCATCTGCGCGCTGTTGGGTATCTCCATGGTCGTCTCGATCGTGGCGAGCCGGCACGGAGAATCCGTTCCATGAAGCGTTCCCTCGTCACCGGCGGAGCAGGCTTCATCGGCAGCCACCTGGCCGAGGCCCTGGTGGCCCGCGGCAACCACGTCACCGTGGTCGACGACGAGTCGACCGGCTCGCGGGCCAACCTCGCGGCGGTCGAAGGGCACCCGCAGCTCCGCTACGTCAAGGGAACCGCGGCCGACAGCGAACTGGTCCGCCGGCTGGTGGCCGACACGGATGAGGTCTACCACCTGGCCGCGGCCGTGGGGGTCGAGCTGATCGTGCAGAGCCCGATCCACACGGTCGAGAACAACATCTACCCGACCGAGGTGGTCCTCGACGAGCTGGGCCGGCAGCACGCCGCAGGCCGCCCGGTGAAGCTCTTCCTGGCCTCGACCAGCGAGGTCTACGGCAAGAGCCCCAAGCCGCGGTTCGCCGAGGACGATGACCTCGTGTTCGGGCCCACCAGCCGGGCACGATGGTCCTACGGGGCCTCGAAGGCCATCGACGAGTTCCTGGCTCTGGCCTACTGGCGGGAGCAGGGATTGCCCGTGGTCGTTGGAAGGCTGTTCAACGTCGTGGGGCCGCGCCAGGTCGGGGCCTACGGCATGGTCCTGCCCCGGTTCGTCGAGGCGGCCCTGGCCGGGCGACCCCTTACGGTCCACGACGACGGGCGGCAAGTCCGCTGCTTCGCGCACGTGGCCGACGTGGTGCAGGCGATCCTCGATCTGACGGCCCACCCCGACTCGGCGGGCGGGGTGTTCAACATCGGCAGCGACCAGCCCGTGGCCATCCTCGACCTGGCCCGGCGGGTTGCGGCGGCGGTCGACCCTTCAGTGCCGATCGAGTTTCAGAGCTACACCGAAGCCTACAGCGACGATTTCGAGGACTGCCGCCGCCGGGTGCCCGATCTCGGGCGGCTTCGGGCCCTGATCGGCTTCGAGCCCCGCTACGACCTCGACGCGACGATTCGGGAGGTGATCGCGTGGAAGCGGGGCAAGGACTAAGGGACGAGGGACGAGGGGCGGGGGGTGAGTCGAGGAAAGCCCCACCACTGCGTGGTGGGGGCGGCGCACCGGCGGCAGCGTGGCGGGGGCGGCGCGGCGGTCGCGCCACGCGTAGCTTCTCGCGCTTGCATTCGGCCTTCAAGGGGCTAAGCTGGTATTCCCGCCCCAAGGGCCATTCCGAGTTCCCCCCACCAGTGCGCAACTGCCAACCTGAGGAGTGCCGCCCCATGTTCGCACCGCCGAGCCGCCCGCTTGGGTTCGTCGTAGCCACGATCGTTGTCGCAGCCGGCATGCCGGCTGCCGTGCCCGCCCGCGCGGCCGAGGAGCCCAACACGCTCACCCCCGAAGAGGTTGCCGAGGGCTGGGTGCTGCTCTTCGACGGCGAGACGACCTTCGGCTGGAAGGCGGCCAGCGAGGCCAACTGGCGGGTCGAGGACGGGGCGCTCACGGCCGACGAGGGCGATGTCGGCCTGCTGCACACCACCGGCCAGTTCGGCAACTACGTGCTGAAGGTCGATTTCCGCAGTGCCCCGGGTGCCAACAGCGGCGTGTTCCTGCGCACGAGCCCCGACCCGGACGACGTGAATGGGCGGTGCTACGAGGTGAACATCGCCGATTGGGGGACCAACGACTGGCCCACCGGGAGTATCGTCCACCACAAGAAGACCGAGGCGGCCCACGACAGCGAGGGCTGGCAGACCATGGAACTGACGGCCGACGGCCCCCGTTTCGTGGTGAAGATCGGCGGCCAGCAGGTCATCGAGTTGGAGGACCCGAAGCCGCTGGGCCGGGGGTTCATCGGGCTCCAGTTCCGCCGCGGCAAGATCCAGTTCCGAAACGTCAAGCTCAAGCCGCTGGGCACCAAGAGCCTGTTCAACGGCAAGGACCTCTCCGGCTGGAAGACCTATCCCGACATGGCCAGCAAGTTCACGGTCACGCCCGAGGGGTGGCTGAACGTCAAAGACGGCGGCGGGATGCTGGAAACCGAGGGCTCCTACGATGACTTCACGCTGCAACTAGACGTCTTTGTCAACGGCGAGGGGCTCAACTCGGGGATCTTCTACCGCTGCATCCCCGGCGAGGTGATGAACGGCTACGAGGCCCAGATCCAAAACGCCTGCGTCGACGGCGACCGGACCAAGCCGAAGGACTGCGGCACGGGCGGGATCTTCCGCCGCCAGAACGCCCGACGCGTGGTGGCCGACGACTTCACCTGGTTCACCATGACGATCCACGTCGACGACAAGCACGTGGCCTGTTGGGTGAACGGCTTCCAGGTGAGCGACTGGACCGACCGCCGGGAGCCGGACCCCAACCCCCGGAAGGGGGTCCGCGAGGAGGCCGGCACGATCCAGATCCAGGGCCACGACCCGACGACCGACCTCTCGTTCCGCAATCTGCGGATCGCGGTCTTGCCCGAGCGGTAAGATTAGCCGGAGCCCCGCCGACGCGGGTTGAACGAAAAAGGGACCTGGTTTGCCTTGCCGGAACGGCCCGAAGGGTGCTTCGCACAAAACAAACCAGGTCCCTCTTTGGTTTCCGGCGACCCCCGGCTTGACCGATGGGCCCGGTTGGAGTAGACTCTTTTTGTCAAGTTTGCCTATCAAAATACCGAACTATGAGCGTGGAAGGACCCTTGCACGTGGAGGGCGAGAATCATGACGCTTCAAGAAATCCTGGCCGCCAAAGGAACCAAGGTCTTCACGGTCGAGCCGGACGCCACGCTCGAGCAGGCCGTGGAGCAGCTTGTCAAGAACAAGGTTGGCTCGCTGGTGGTGTGTGACCGCCACCTGACCGAGGGGGAGCAAATGGTCGGCATCGTAACCGAGCGCGACCTGCTCTACCACTTGGCCGCGCGCAAGGGCTCGCTCACCGAGGTCAAGGTGTCCGACATCATGACCCGGGACGTCATCACCGGCACCCCCGACGAACCGGTCGAGCAGGTGATGGGCATCATGACCGCCAGACGGATCCGCCACCTTCCGGTCCTCTCCGAGGGCCGGCTGGTCGGCATGGTCTCGATCGGCGACGTGGTCAAGGCCCAGCACGACAAGCTGGCGCTGGAGAACCGGTTTATGAAGGACTACATCCAGAGCTAGGGGGAAACGAAAAAGGGACCTGGTTTATTTTGCCGGAACGGCCCGAAGGGTGCTTCGCACAAAATAAACCAGGTCCCTTTTTCGCCTAGCTGACCTGGTACCGCTCCACCTTCCCCCGATCGACCTCCACGCCCAGGCCCGGTCCCTGCGGCACCACGAGCATCCCGTCGTTCGTCTCCAGCGGCTCGGCCAGCGCGTCGTCGCGGAGCTGGGGATAGGCGGCTTCGCTTAGGCTGGAGAAGGCCGGCGTGGCCGCGGCGAGCTGGAGCATTGCGGCGGTGGCCACGCCGAGTGAAGGGGGCCCGGCCAGCAAGGCCGTGATCCCCCCCGCCTCGGCCACCGCGGCCGACTTCCGCGCCGGCACGATGCCCCCGACCCGCTCGACGTCGATCACCACAAAGCCGCCCGCCCCGCTGCGCACGGCGGCCAGCACGTCGCCCGGGCCGTGGATGGCCCGCCACACCGCCAAGGGGAGCGTCGTCTGCCGTCCCAGCGAGGCCACCGGGTGCAGCTCCTCGGTCGCCAGTGGATCGATCACCAGATCGAGTCCCAAGCCCTCCAGTTCCGCGCAGAGGTCCCGGGCGGTCTGAAGGTCGTAGGCCGCGGCCGCGTCGAGGCGCAGCTCGAGCCGATCGCCGCCCCCCTGGCGCACGGCCCGAAGCGTGGCCAGGTCGTGCTCCGGCTGCCCGGTCGAGCCGAGCACCTGGGTGTGGAACCCCTGGTCGACGAGTTCCCGGGCGAGGCGCACGGCGCGATGCGCGGTGTCCCCCGAGAGACGCACGGCCAGGGGGATGCGCCGGCGGTAGTCCCCGCCCAAGAGATGGCACAGCGGCCGGCCCACGGTCCGCGCCAGCGCGTCCCAGCAGGCCGTCTCCACGGCGGAGCGCAGTGCCGGGGAATCGAGCAGCTCCAGGGTCTGAAGTTCCTCCGTGTCAAACACGCTCCGCCCCGCTAGCGCCGAGACGAGCATACCCTGGCGGGCCGGCAGCTCCTCGGGTCGCCACGGCAGCCCTGCCTCGCCCCAGCCCTCGGTGCCCGAGTCGGTAGTTACACGAACCAGGAGCGAGCGGAGCGGCTCGGCCGACTCGGTCCGGCCGATCTCGACCAAGAACAGCTCCACCTCGTTGATCGTCACCGGCTGCTGCGTCGGGGCGTTGCGATGAGGCGGCATGGCAGTTGTCAGAGTTGAGAGTCGAGACTTGAGAGTCAAGAGTCAAAGGTCAAGAGTTGACAGCCGCGGGCGGTAGCCCGCGGAGCGCCGGAGCTTGGACTCGCCGCAGTCACGGCTCTTCGACAAGCTGCCGCAACGGCTCGGGCAGCTTGAACCGGACGTTCTCTTCGCGAAGCGTACACGATTCGACCGTGGCACGGAACCGCTTCCCCAGCCACGCCACGCACGCCTCGACCACGTCTTCCGGCGCGCTGGCCCCCGCGGTGATCATCACCGTCTCGTTGCCGCGAAACCAGACGGGCCGGATGTCCTCCGGCCCGTCGACCAGGCGGGTCTCCACGCCGGCGCCCCGCCCCAGCTCGGCCAGGCGCTGGCTGTTCGAGCTGTTGCGGCTGCCCACGACCAGGATCACGTCGGCCTGGTCGGCCAGCGTACGCACCGCCCGCTGGCGGTTGGTCGTGGCGTAGCAGATGTTCTCGCTCGGGGGGGCGACGATCGCCGGGAACCGCTCGCGGAGCCGGGCGATGATCCGCGCGGCGTCCTCGGTCGAGAGCGTGGTCTGCGTTAGGTACGCCACCCGCTCGGGATCGGCCACCTCGATCCGTTCGACATCGGCAAGCCCTTTCACCAGAACGATCGCCTCGGGGGCCTCGCCCATCACGCCGACAACCTCGTCGTGGCCGGCGTGGCCGACCAGCACGACGGTGTATCCTTTGCGGGCAAAGCGAACCGCCTCGCGGTGTACCTTGGTTACCAGCGGGCAGGTGGCGTCGATGGTCCGCAGACCGCGGGCATCGGCCAGCCGGCGGACCTCGGGGGCCACGCCATGGGCCGAGAAGAGGAGCGTCGCCCCCTCGGGCACGTCGGCCACGTCGTCGACGAACACCGCCCCCTCCCGGCGAAATCGCTCGACCACCCAGCGGTTGTGCACGATCTCGTGGTACACGTACACCGGGGTGCCGTAGTGCCGGATCGCCTGCTCCAGGCTCTCGATCGCCATGTTCACCCCGGCGCAGAAGCCCCGGGGCGCGGCCAGCACGATGCGCATTAGGTTTCCTCGCCTCTCGGCAGTCATCATAATGGGACGGCCGACCCGCGGCCAAGGTGAGAGTTGGACCGATGACCGCCCGCACGTTCGCTGCCGACTTGGAATTATACGGGCCGCAGGCCCCGCCGCCGCCGAAGCCGCTCTCGCTGGGCCGGGCCCGACGCTACTGCCGGCGCCTGGCGAGGCGTCATTACGAGAACTTCAGCGTCCTTTCGCGCGTGCTGCCGCGGCGCCTCCGCGGGCCGGTGGCCAACATCTACGCCTACTGCCGCTGGGCCGACGACTTGGCCGACGAGACGGGCGACCCCCGCCGGGCCACGGCACTGCTACGGTGGTGGGAGGGGCAACTCAAGGAGTGCTACGCGGGCAGGACCACGCATCCGGTCTTCGTGGCCCTGGCCGACACGATCCGCCGGTTCGAGATCCCCCAGCAGCCGCTAGTGGACCTCTTGGTGGCGTTTCGACAGGACCAGCGCGTGACCCGCTACGAGACCGCCGGTGACGTGCTGGGGTACTGCCGCTATTCGGCCAATCCCGTGGGCCGGCTCGTGCTGCACCTCGGCCGCTGCTGTACGCCGGAGCGGGTGCATCTCTCCGACGCGATCTGCACGGGCCTGCAGCTTGCCAACTTCTGCCAGGACGTGGCCGCCGACTGGGACCGGGGACGGGTTTATTTGCCGATGGCCGAGTGCCGCCGATTCGGCTTCATCGAGCCGGATTTCGCCCGGCGGGAGAGCACCGACGCCTTCCGGCAGCTCCTGGGTTCGCAGGTCGACGAGGCCGAGGGCTGGCTGCGGCGGGGTTGGCCGCTGCTGGGCAAGCTACCCCCCGAATTGAGGCTTCCGGTGGCCCTGTTCGTCCGGGGCGGGCTGGCCATTCTCGCGGCAATTCGGACGGCGGATTTCGACGTGTGGACGGCCCGGCCGACGGTTGCTAAGATGAAGAAGCTCCACATCGTCTTCGAGTGTTGGTGGCGGGACAAGCGCGGGACCCTCGTGGGGAGCCAGCCATGAACCTTTCCCGCGACGTGCTGCGGACGAGCTACGCCCTCTGCCGCCGCAAGGCCCGGCGGGCAGGCTCGAACTTCTACCTGAGCTTCCTCTTCCTGCCGGCCCAGAAGCGTCGGGCCATGGACGCCCTGTACGCCTTCATGCGTCACACCGACGACCTGGCCGACAGCCCGCACCCCGACCTGCCCGCGGCCGAGGCCCTTACGCGCTGGCGCGCGGCCCTGGACCACGCGCTGGTGGGACACTTCGACCCGCCGCCCGTCGGCGCGGCCGCTGCGGGGGCCGTCGAGGAAGCCGCCGGCCGGGCCCTGCTCCCGGCGGTGGTCGACACGGTGCGACGCTTCCACGTTCCGCCGGAGCACCTTCGCGCGGTGATCGAAGGCGTGGAGATGGACGTCCGCCGAACCGAGTACGAGACGTTCGACGAGCTGCGCGAGTATTGTCGGTGCGTGGCGTCGGCCGTGGGGTTGGCCTGCATCCACATCTGGGGATTCTCGGGCCCCGAGGCGCTCGGGCCGGCCGAGGACTGCGGCATCGCCCTGCAGTTGACCAACATCCTCCGAGACGTGCGCGAGGACGCAGAGGCGGAGCGGGTCTACCTGCCGCAGGAGGACCTCCGCGCTTGTGGGCTCGGCCCGGACGACCTGCTGCGCGGCGTGGCCGACGCGCGGTTCGATCGGTTGATGGACCTCGAGATCGACCGCGCCGAGGGCTTTTACCAGCGAGGATCGCGGTTGATCGACTACCTGGAGCCGGGCGGGCGCCGTGTCTTTGGGGTGATTATGGCCACGTATCACTCGCTGCTGGCCAAGATCCGGCGACGCCCCGGCGACGTGCTCAGCCGCCGCGTGGGCCTGACGCGCGGCAAGAAGCTGCGGATCGTCGCCCGCTGGGCCCTGCTGCCGCCCAAGGCCGCGGCACTCGCCTGAAGCTGCTTGCGAAGTTCGATGCGAAGCCGCAAGCGGCTTCAACGAAACGTGAGCGACACCACTCCATCCAGAAAGCCGCGACCGGTCGTCGCGCCCGCACCAGAACCAACCCTGGCCGTCGTCGGCGGCGGGCTGGCCGGGCTGGGCGCGGCGGCCGCGGCCGTGGAAAACGGGCTCCACGTCGAGCTGTTCGAGCAGGGCCGGCACCTCGGCGGCCGGGCCGGCGCGTTTCGCGACCCGAAGACCAAAACGCCCATCGACCGCTGCCCCCACGTGGCCATGGGCTGCTGCACCAACTTCCTCGACTTCTGCCGCCGGACCGGTGTGGCCGGCCACCTGAGCACGTTCCGCCGGCTGCAGTTCCTCTCGCCCGATGGGAAACGGCATGACTTCGCCCCCAGCCGCTGGCTGCCCGCCCCGCTGCACCTCCTGCCGGCCCTGCTCCGGCTGGGACAGCTCCGCTTCGGCGCGCGCCTCTCGATCGCCCGGGCCGCGTGGCGACTGGCGCGCGAACCGGCCGAGCTCTCTGCCGACGGGGAGACCATCGCGGCATGGCTGCGCCGCAACGGTCAGTCGCAACGGGCCATCGACCGGTTCTGGGCACCCGTGCTCGTAAGTGCGCTGAGCGAACGGCTCGACCGTGCCTCACTCGCCGCCGCCAAGAAGGTCCTCGCCGACGGTTTCCTCGGCTCGCGCCGGGCGTGTGAGCTGATCGTGCCCAAGGTCCCGCTCGGAGAAATCCTCGACCGCGACGTGGGCGCTTGGCTCGAAAAGCAGGGCGTGCGCGTGTACCGGCGCACGGGCATCGAGCGAATCGAGGCCGACCGGCGGCGGGCCACCGGGCTTCTGCTGCGGGACGGGAGCCGCCGGGCGTTCGACGCCGTTGTGCTGGCCGTGCCGTGGAACCGGGTCACCCGGCTGTTGCCCGAGCCGGTGCAGGAGGCCGGCCCCGAGCTGCGAGAGGCCGGAAAGCTGCCGCCGGCCCCGATCACGGGAGTACACCTTTGGTTCGATCGCCCGATCACCCCCCTACCCCACGCGGTGTTGGTCGAACGCCTGACCCAATGGGTCTTCAACCGCGGGCCGCAGCCGGTCTCCACGACGGCGGGCGATCCCTCGGGCCACTGCTACCAGATCGTGATCAGCGCGTCGCACGAGCAAGTCGGCCGACCCCGTGAAGAACTGCTGCGCAAGGTGCTCGCCGACCTATCCGCGGTGTGGCCGGTCGCCCGGGGGGCCGATCTGCTTCACTCCCGCGTCATCACGCAACCGGCCGCGGTCTTCTCTCCCTCCCCTGGCGTTGACTTGCTTCGTCCGGTGCAGCAGACCCCGATCGCGAACCTCGCCCTGGCCGGCGACTGGACCGCCACCGGCTGGCCCGCCACCATGGAAAGCGCCGTGCGCTCCGGCTACCTGGCCGTCGAGGCGGTGCTCGAGTCCCTGCGCAACGACCGCAGGCTGCTGGTGCCGGATCTGCCGCGAGGGTGGCTGGCGCGGGGGATGCTAGGCTGAGCGGAGGCTTAGACCGAAGTTCCCCTCCCTGTCTTGCCGCAAATTCAAGGGAGCATTGCAGTTACGGCGATTTCGGGCTGCAATATGTAGTCATGTAACTGTCGGATATTGGCATTGAAAGAATGGAGAATACC
>Ga0180437_10001994_pt1 | contig 33895 bp, 36 predicted proteins | sample SS_ome_4_FD_132410 | JGI IMG/M metagenome (GOLD analysis project Ga0180437, IMG submission 132410) | Hypersaline lake sediment archaeal communities from the Salton Sea, California, USA - SS_3_D_1 metaG | ecosystem: Environmental > Aquatic > Non-marine Saline and Alkaline > Hypersaline >... | reverse complement strand
TTTATAGAAAGAGAGAATATTCTTGGATAAAAGAATGATTTTGCGCTGGATTTCATTTACTTCGCGCTCAGAAAATAGAAGATTTTCTGCCTTCATCACAACTGAAGAGATTAAATAAAAACGAAGAGAATCGACCCCATATTTTTTGATTATTTCCCATGGATCTGGAAAATTCTTTTTAGATTTTGAGAGCTTTTCTCCTTTTTCGTTTAATATTGTGCCAGTTGTAATGACATTTTTGAAAGGAACTTCACCGAAAAGAATGGCAGAAATAACATGCATAGTATAAAACCAAGCGCGCGTTTGAGCGATATATTCGGCAACAAAATCTCCAGGAAAACGTTTTTCAAACGACTCTTTGTTTTCAAAAGGATAGTGAATTTCAGCAAAGGGCATTGAGCTTGCCTCAGTCCAAGAGTCCAGAACCTCTGGGATTCTTTTGACTTCCTCGCCGCAGCTGCAGCGGATGATAATTTTATCAACTTTATCTTTATGAAGATCTACTTTATCTATGTCGCTATTTTGATAAACCTCATTGTAATTAATTGCCTTTTCTTGGAGCTCTTTTAGGCTTCCGATAAAAGTAATTTTTTTGCATTTATTACATTTCCAAATAGGAAGGGCGGTCGCCCAGTAGCGATTTCTTGAAATATTCCAATCCGGAGCATCCTTGATCCCTTTAGCAAAACGGCCATGCTTTAAATGAGCAGGATACCAGTTGATATCTTCATTATTTTTCAAAAGTTCTTTCTTAATTTTTTGTACGTTGATGAACCAGGCAGGAATTGCATTGTAATAAAGTGTGGTGCCGCAGCGCCAGCAAAAAGGATAACTGTGCGTATGAATTTCTTTCTTATATAAAAGTCCGCGTTTATCTAAATTATCAACTATAATTTTGTCTGCTTTTTTAAAATAAAGACCTTTGATTGAATCAGGAGCTTTATCATTAAAATGTCCTTGCTCATCCAAGAGAGGGATTGTTGGCAAATCAAATTTAAGACCTAAATTATAATCATCCTCGCCATAAACAACTGCAGTATGAACGACACCTGTGCCTTCTTCTGTGGAGACGAAATCAGCGGGATAAATTTGGTAAGCTTTTTTGTCATTGACGACCCGGTACAGAGGAACATATTCTAATCCAATGAGCTCTTTTCCTTTAAAACTTTTTTCAACTTTTAATTCGCTATCAACTTCTTTTATTCGATTTTTAGCCAAAATATAATAATTTTCATCTTTTTTAGCCAAAACGTATGTAATATTTTCGCCAACTGCAAGTGCTATATTTGAAGGTAGAGTCCAAGGGGTAGTAGTCCAGGCTAAAATATAAGTCGGCTCTGGAAATTTATCATTTTTTTCAAGTTTAAATCGCATGGTCACTGTTTCTTCTTTGACATCAGAGTAACTATTATCCATTGCCACTTCAAAATTAGAAATTGGTGTTTCACAGCGCGGACAATATAAAAGCACTTTTCTTCCTTCGTAAATTAGTCCTTTTTTGTAAATTTCTTTTAATGCCCACCAGACAGATTCCATATAAGTAGAATCCATAGTTTTATAGGAGTTTTCAAAATCTACCCAGCGTCCGATCCTTTCAATCATTTTGCCCCATTCGCGGGCATATTTTAAAACGGCTCCGCGGCAGGCATCATTAAATTTTTTCACCCCATATTTCTCTATTTCTTTTTTGCCAGAAATGCCCAGCTCCTTCTCAACAATATTTTCAATTGGTAGCCCATGGCAGTCCCAACCCCAGCGTCTAGGTACATAATAGCCCTTCATTGTCCAATATCTACCCACGACGTCTTTAATAGTTGAAGCTAAAATGTGGCCGTAATGAGGTAGTCCTGTAGCAAAAGGAGGGCCATCAAAAAAACTATAAAAATTCTTGCCTTGTCTTTGCCGTAAGCTTTTTTCAAAAATTTTATTCTCTTTCCAAAATTTTAATATCTCTTTTTCCGTCATAATTTAATTAAATCAAAAAATAAGCTGAAAATCTGTATTTCTTCTTTTACTATTATATAACAATTAAATCAAGAGGGCTTACCTTTCCCTTTTATGTATAATCTTGCCATTATCTCAATAAAACAATAAATTATAGATGTAAGTATTATAATACGTAATTAAATAATGAATAAATCTAAAGTTATAGAAAAGGTTAAAAAGAAAATACTTAAGGCAGAAAAAAGCGGCGATTACAGTAAGATTGACTCATCTCTTTCTAAAAAAAGATTAGATTGGCTCGAGAATCACATTGATGATATTAAAGAGAAGAATCCTTTAAAAAAAGCATACCTTCTATTGTTTAAAAAATTAGAGATTGATCTTTCCGAAGTCCCCATAGTTTACGAGAATAAGAAAAAAATAGTTTGGCGATCTTATAATTTTTGTTTTGTTTTAGAGGTTTGTAAAGAATTAAATCTTGATACCCGTCGTGTTTGTAAAGAAGGTTATGAAAATTCAGTTCAGGAATTTGTGCGAAGGATTAATCCTAAATTAAAATTCTCCAGAAATTATAAAATCCTCCGCCCTTATGGGGAATATTGCGAAGAAACGATTGAGATGACTGAATAAAAAAGTTGTTAGGATAATAGTTCTCTTGATTTTATGCTAAAATATACCTAAAATATGTCTAGTTTTTGGGGTCCGTAGCTCAGCGGTAGAGCACCCGGCTTATATCCGGGCGGTCGCAGGTTCGAATCCTGCCGGGCCCATTTACAAAACACCCTTCAGGGTGAATTTGGAAATGGTGTCTGGTAGTTTTGAGAACCTGCTCCCCTCTGTGCCTTCGGGCAACCCTTCGAATCCTGCCGGGCCCATTATGTCTTGCATTTTAGGTAAATATGTTGTAAGATAAGAAAACAATAAATTCAGATTTTATAATTGAGAAATGGCTAAAACCAAGATTGAAAAATTAAAAACAAAATATCAGGTTCACAAGGGAGATACCGGCTCAACTCAAATTCAGGTTGTTGGTTTGACGGAAAAGATTCTAGAACTCTCCAAGCATTTGCGTGGACATAAAAAAGATTTTGACTCAAGAGTTGGTCTTTTAAAGATGATTAGCAAAAGACGAAGACTTTTAAATTATCTGCATACTGAAGACGAAGCCCAATATGATAAACTTGTCAAAGATTTGGGACTGCGAAAATGAGCGCGTAGGCGAAATCCGCCGAAGTATCCTGGATGAAACACGAATGAATAATTCGAGTGGAATACCAAGAACGAAGGCGGATAAATACCATAGACAAATTAAATTATAGTATAATAAGTTAGACTAAGTAAGGATTGGGAAGAGAATAGTGTAGTTAAATAATGTTCAACTATACTCTCCTATTTCCAATCCCCTTAGTTCTCAGAAGAGGGAATTAAATATGACAGAAAAAAAGTTTGAGGTAGATTTTTCAGGCAAAAAGTTAGAGCTCTCAACAGGCAAATTAGCTGCTCTTTCTGATGGTTCAGTTACCGCACGTCTTGGAGATACTGTTGTTCTTGCCTGTGTTTGTGTAGCAGAAGAACCCAATCCAGATATTAATTATTTTCCATTAATGGTTGATTATGAAGAAAAGTTTTATGCGGCGGGTAAAATTTCAGGTAGCCGCTTCATTAAAAGAGAAGGAAGACCATCAGATCAAGCAGTTTTAACAGCTCGAGTTATTGATCGACCATTACGTCCATTATTCCCCAAAGATTATCGCAATGATGTTCAAGTTATAATTACTGTTCTTTCGGTTGATAAGAAAAATGACCCAGATATCGTTTCTATTATTGCCGCCTCAAGCGCTTTAATGCAGTCCCGGGCGCCATTTCAAGGACCAGTTGGTGCAGTCAGGGTTTGCTACTATAAAGGAAAATATTATACTAATCCCTCAGTTGAATTGACAGAAAAAAGCCAACTTGATTTAGTTCTGGCAGGCACGACAGATCGAGTAGTGATGGTTGAAGCATCAGGAGATGAGGTAGAAGAAGAGGTTGTACTTGAGGCTATTCGCATGGGACAAAAGGCTCTTAAACCAGTGATAAAGGCACAAGAAAAGATTGCCAAAGTTGGTGGTAAAAAGAAAGCAGACTTTGTTATTGATGAGTCTGATATACACATTAAACTTTCTGATGAATTTGGTTCAGACTTGAGAAAGGCGGTACAGAATAAGAACAAAGAAAAGCGCAGTGAATCATTAACAAAATTTGAGGCACAGATTCTCGCTGCCTATGAGGGAGATTATAAACAACTTGAGATAAAATCTGCTTTTGATCGTGCTGTAGAAAAAGAAGTACGCAAAGCAATTTTAGAAAAAGATTTACGTCCTGATGGGAGAAAATTAGATGAGGTAAGGCCTGTTGATATTCAAGTAGGTCTTCTTCCTCGGACACACGGTTCAGCTCTCTTTACACGAGGAGAAACTCAAGCGCTGTCAATCGTTACCCTTGATTCACCTTCAAAAGAGCAATTGATAGATACAATGGAAGAAGAGGGCACCAAAAGATTTATGCATCATTATAATTTTCCGCCTTTTTCTACCGGGGAAGTCACCCCTCTTCGTGGGGCAAGTCGTCGAGAAATTGGTCATGGTGCCTTAGTTGAGAAAGCGATAAAAGCGGTGATTCCCACCAAAGATGAATTTCCTTATACAGTTAGAGTTGTATCAGAAATTCTGGCTTCAAACGGTTCAAGCTCAATGGCATCAGTTTGCGGCACAACACTTGCCTTAATGGATGCAGGCGTTCCAATTAAAAAGCCAGTCTCAGGTATTGCTATGGGTCTTATTACCGGAGAATCAAGAGGAGGAGAGCTAAAAAATTACAAGATTTTAACCGATATACAAGGCTTAGAGGATTTTGCTGGAGATATGGATTTCAAAGTTGCCGGAACTGACAAAGGAATAAATGCTCTACAGCTTGATGTTAAAATTCCTGGAATTACACATCAGATCTTTGAAGAATCTTTTACTAAGGCCAAAACCGCCCGAATGACGATTCTTGAAAAGATGTTAAGTGTGATTCCCGAACCCCAGGATCATATCTCTCAATATGCACCAAAGATTGAAGTTATTAAAATTGATAAAGACAGAATTAGGGATGTTATTGGCCCGGGCGGACGAGTAATAAATGAAATAATTGATACCACTGGTGTTAGTATTGATATTGAAGATGACGGTACAGTCACTGTTTCTTCAAAAGAAGATGGTGATATTAATAAAGCGGTGGAATGGATTAAAAATCTTACCCACGAAGTAAAGGTCGGAGAGGTATTTCAGGGCAAAATCACAAGAATAATGGATTTTGGCGCTTTTGCGGAAATTTTACCTGGCCAAGAAGGATTAATTCACATTTCTCAACTGTCTGATAGGCATGTGAAAAGTGTACGTGATGTGGTTAAAGTGGGAGATGTTGTTCCTGTTATGGTGATAGAAATTGATGAACAGGGCAGAATTAACCTTTCTATGAAAGCAGCAAAAAACAAGGGAAAAAATAAGAAACTTGACAAATAATCTTTAATTTGATATAATATTAATAATAGCTTAGAACTTATGTTTTTAAAGGGAGTTCTCTAATTTTAACCAGTTTATTCTTTTTGATTTTTGGCCCAATTAATTAATTTTTATGCATGAGTAGAGAGAAAGATACTCTTGAAAAAATTCATCAGGAAGTTACAAATTGCTCTTCTTGCCCCCTTCACAAAAAAAGAACCAAGGCTGTTCCCGGGGAGGGCAATCCTAATGCTGAGATATTTTTTATCGGCGAAGGGCCTGGTAAAAATGAGGATTTAGAGGGAAGACCATTTGTAGGAGCAGCAGGAAAATTTTTAGATGAAATGTTAAGATCAGTAAATCTAGAAAGAAAAGATGTTTTTATCGGCAATGTTATTAAATGTCGCCCACCAAACAATCGTGATCCGGAGAACAGCGAAATAGAAACATGCAAAAACTACCTATACAGACAAATAAAATCTATTAAGCCAAAAATAATTTGCACCTTGGGAAGATTTAGTTTGGGACTCTTGCTACCAGGATGTTCAATTTCGCAAGTTCACGGTAGCCCCAAAAAATTATTATTCAATTCTAAATCCCACTCCCTGCATCCAATCAAATCAGTTATTTTAATACCCCTTTATCATCCTGCAGTCGCCCTTTATCGGGGTACAATGAGAGAGATTTTATTAGAAGATTTTAAGAAAATTTCAAAAGTTTTAAAACAAATTAAAAATCAAGAGACTGTGGAGTAAATATCTTTGCAGTAGCTTGAGAATAGATTATGAATCCAAGAAAGCAAACAGAACCAAGAAAAAAAATTTCCACCCCCTTTCAGCCTCTTAATGGAGAACAGGAGGTAAAGTTTCCTCCGGTTGAAAAAGGTAAATTGCGTCTAGTCGCCTTGGGTGGATTAGGTGAGATTGGGAAAAACATGATGTTGATTGAGTATGAAAATGACATTCTTGTTATTGACTCAGGTATTATGTTCCCCAAACAAGAAATGCTTGGGGTTGATTTTGTTATTCCCAATACCAAATATTTGGAAGACAATAAGCACAAAATTCAGGCATTAATAGTTACTCACGGACACGAAGATCATATTGGTGCTATTCCTTATTTAATTGAGAGAATCGGCAATCCACCGGTTTATGCCACCAAACTTACCAAGGGTCTAATTGAGGCAAAGATGAAGGAATTTCAAACTAAGCGTCCTTCTATTTCAATTATCAAGCCTGGGGATAATATCAAACTTGGGCCTTTTGAGGTTGAGCCTTTTAGAGTAAATCACTCTATCCCGGACGGAGTCGGTTTTGCTATTCGTACCCCGGTTGGTTTAATTGTTCATACGGGTGATTTCAAGTTTGATCACACCCCTGTTGATGAGGAGGTGACTGATTTTTCTCGACTTGCCTCCTATTCCAAAGAAGGAGTGCTTGTCCTTTTATCTGATTCCACCAATATTGAAGTACCTGGCTACACTGTTTCTGAAAAAGCTGTTGGTGAGACTTTTGACTCAATTTTTGAAAGGGCAAAAGGAAGAATTGTAGTTGCTTCATTTGCTTCCCTTATAAATAGAATTCAGCAATTTGTTAATTCTGCGGTTAAGCATAAAAGAAAGGTAATAATTTCTGGACGTAGCATGCAGAATAATGTTGAAACAGCAACGAAGCTTGGTTATCTCAAAATCCCACAAGGAGTTTTGGCAGATATTCGTCAGATTAATAATTTACGTGATGAAGAAGTTGTTGTTATCTGTACTGGCTCCCAGGGTGAAGCATATTCAGCGCTCGTGAGGATGGCCTCAGGTGATCATAAAGATGTAATGATAAAACCAGGAGATACTGTTGTAGTTTCGGCAAGCCCAATTCCTGGCAATGAGACAGCAATTTCAGCAACTATCAACAGCCTTTTTCGATTAGGGGCAGATGTAATCTATGGTCGCCAAGTTGATATTCATGTTTCTGGTCACGCAGCTCAAGAGGAATTAAAAACCATGCTTGATATTATTCGCCCTAAATATTTCATCCCCATCCACGGCGAAGACAGACATTTAATTTTACATTGTCGTTTAGCTCAAACACTAGGTATGAGTCCTTCTAATACTTTGGCTTTGGAAAATGGTATTGCTGTTGAGTTTGATAAGGAAGGGCATTATCAGGTTGTTAAAAAAAGAATTCCTGCCGGTTATGTTTTGGTTGATGGTTTGGGCATTGGAGATGTGGGAAATATTGTCTTGCGTGATAGACAAGCTATGTCTCGAGATGGTATTTTTGTCGTCATCTGTACCATTGATGCAAAAACAGGCAAGCTTCTGACTTCACCTGATCTTATTTCTCGTGGCTTCATTTATATGCGGGCCCATGAAGAACTTGTACATAAAACGAGGGCCGAGGTTCGTCGTTTAATGGCAAAATACAATGAAAGTCACCCTGCTGATTATGGTCGTGTTAAGATGAAATTACGTGATGATATTGGCTCTTATTTATATCGTCATACCCAACGTAGACCAATGGTTATTCCTGTGATAATTGAGGTGTAATTTAGTATATTTGTCTATATTTACAAATTGAGAACTCTGTTATAATAGGAAGTAGTTTTTAGTATAGTTTCCCCTTAAGCATTTTGTAAAAATGGGGCTAGTTTAAAGTTAAAATTATGGCAAAGCGAGGAAGGCCGTCAAAAAAAGATGTAGAAAATATGGAACGCAAAATCCGCTGGAGTCTTGATCCGGAGACTTGGCGTTCGATAATTGCGGTTTTGCTTGTTATTATTGGCTTTATTCTCCTGCTTTCAATTTTTGGGGGAGCTGGTGCCCTGGGTGACTTTATACTTAGGGTTTTACGAATTATTTTTGGTTATATTATTTTGATTTTGCCGTTGGTTCTTTTGGGTTTTGGGATTGCTTTGTTTTTTCCTCAGCGTTTTGCTCTTCGTGCCCCAACAATTTTAGGTACAATTATCTTTTTAGTAGTTCTTGCTTCAATTATTCAACTTTTTGTCCCAATCCAGGATTCTTTCAAAGTTGCTCAGTCTGGAGGCGGCGGCGGGATGATAGGATTTTTCTTTTCTTATATTTTCCTCTATATTTTTAATTTCTGGGCGACACTAATTATTCTTTTAGGAATCTTAATTATTTCTGTTTTAATAACTTTAAATGTTTCTCTGCGTATGATAGGAGATAAATTTAGAGAAATTGGTTACAGAATGGGTATTGGGGAAGATCCTCGTTTGAGTGTTAATCAAAATGGGGTACAGTCAGAACCTAAAAGGAGATGGTTTAATTTTGGATTCTTGCGTCGAAGAAAACAGAAAGAACCGCAAGAACAAAAAATAGATTTACCCAAAGAAACAGGCAGCTGGCAGAGTCCTTCTCTTGAGCTTCTGGACCCCAGAGAAACGCAACCAGCGGCCGGTGATGTAAGAAAAAATGTGGAAATAATCCGAAGGACTCTGGAGAATTTCAGTATTGAAGTAAAAATGGGTGAAGTCAATGTTGGCCCAACTGTTGCCCAGTATACACTTAAGCCAGAAACAGGAGTAAAACTTAATCAAATTGTGGCTCGACAAAATGACTTGTCTCTAGCTCTTGCGGCTCATCCTATTAGAATTGAAGCCCCAATACCCGGCAAAGACGCAGTTGGTATTGAGGTTCCTAATAAATCTCCAGCTATTGTACGCTTGCGCCCTATACTTGAAACAAAAGAGTTCAAAACGGCAAGCAACAAATCAAGCCTGACTATAACTGCGGGTAGAGATGTTTCTGGAGAGCCAATATTTTCTGACTTGACTTTGATGCCCCATCTTTTGATTGCGGGTGCAACCGGCTCTGGTAAAAGTGTGGCTATTAATGGCATCATTACGACTTTTCTTTATAATAACTCCCCGGCACAACTAAGAATGATCTTAGTTGATCCTAAACGTGTTGAATTTACTCAATATAATGGAACGCCCCATCTTTTAACACCGGTTGTAACAAGGCACGAAGAAACAATCTCAGCTTTACGCTGGGCGGTTAAAGAAATGGATGATAGGTACAGCACTTTTCAACAAGCAGGTAAGCGCGATATAAATTCTTATAATCAGGGCAAGAAGTCTGGAGAAAAAATGCCTTATATAACTATTTTTATTGATGAATTGGCAGACTTAATGGCAGTTGCAGCTCGTGAGGTAGAGGCCTCAATTGTCCGCCTGGCTCAACTTGCCCGTGCGACCGGTATTCATTTGGTCGTTGCAACCCAGCGACCTTCAGTTGATGTTATTACAGGTTTAATAAAAGCTAATATCACTAACCGTATGGCTTTTGCGGTAGCTTCACAGGTTGATTCCAGGACGATTCTAGATATGTCTGGGGCTGAGCGACTTCTGGGCAATGGTGATATGCTTTTTCTAGAAAGTACCAAACCCAAACCAAGGAGAATTCAAGGTGTTTTTGTCTCTGATACAGAAATTCATAAAGTGACTAGTTTTTTGCGAAAAAGTGGAGAAGCCCATTATCAGGAGGATATTCTTTCTTATGAACCAGAGAAAAGCGCCACTTTTGGGGCAGAAGGGGTTGATGATGATAAATTTAATGAAGCTGTTGAGATTGTTTTGAATTCTAATCGAGCAAGTGCTTCTCTTTTGCAGCGATATTTAAGGGTTGGCTATGCTCGGGCGGCTAGACTTCTTGATGTTTTAGAAGAGCAGGGAATTGTCGGACCAAGTGATGGGACAAATCGCTCACGAGAAGTCTTGATTGATAAAGATACTTATGACAGGATGAAAAGAGATGAAAAAGAAAGCAAGGACAAAGACAAGAATGACACTCCTCCATCCCCACCGAGTTCGGGTGAATCTGGGGGAAGCTCCAAAAGCCACTTTGCTGATTATGAATCAGGTCCTCCTGGTCCTGGTGATATAGATAGGGATATTGATATGGGGGAAATAGATAATTGACAATGTCAATTATCAACAAATCCTAAACTCTAAACTCTAAATTCTAAATAAATTCAAAATAATAAATTCAAAATTCAAAACAATGACTGACGAAACCCAAGAGCCTATGGGAGTTGACCCTGAGGAAGAATATATTTCAGGACTAGGTCTAGAACAATGGCAAAAAGTTTTTTTGGCTTCACTGGAAATGCGAAAAGCAGTTCTGGCGGGCTTATATTCCAAAGATGAGATGCTAAGAGCGGGAGATAGACCTCAAGGAGCCAAAGAAGAATCAGAAATAGAATTCTGGGAACTATTGGCTAGCGGAGCATCAGTACAGGAAGCTGCCGAGCATGACCCAGATCAAGCAAATTACAACCTAGGACAAATAGGTCACGAACTTTTTTATGAAGCTCTTTTAGTAATTCAATCCGCAATGCAAAACGAAGAAAATGGAGATTTTCTTCGAGCCATGAAGAAATCAGACAGAGAGATCGTTAACTCGAGCAACAAAGATGAGATCCAAGCAGTGGTAGATAAATATTGTCAAGGTAAAAAAGTTACTGATTTCGTAAATTTGTGGAGTGAACGTTACACCCAGAACTGCGAAAGAATTATAAATGGTGAGGGATATGACTTGGATCTCAAAGAAGAAATGCGAAGGAAAATAAAGTGGGTAAAAGCATCCAAGGAGGCTGCCTTACAGCGCGCTAGAGAATTTGATGAAAAATTGGGACAAAAATAGTTTTGATATTTGGATTTTGTTATTTAATATTTGTTTAGAAATTAGAAATTAAGATTTAGAAATTCGTAAGATATATCGTGCCTCCATTTTTTAAAACCAAAAGGATAAAGCCTGCCAGAAGTTTGGGGAAGATCCTTTCTTCTAAAAGAAGAAAACTAGATTTAAGTTTGAAAGAAGTAGAAAAAAAGACAAAAATTAAACGTTCATATTTAGTAAATATTGAAGAAGAGCGTTGGGGCGAATTACCTTCAGAAGTTTATGTAATCGGTTTTTTAAGTACCTACTCCAAACTTCTTAAGCTTGATTCAAAAAAATTAATTAAACACTACAAAAAAGAAAACACCGAAGTTATTGCCGCCAAAGAAAAAAAAATTAGAAATCCCCAGGAAGTTAAAGTTAAACGTTTTTTTATAACCTCTCAAATGTTGGCCGTGATAATTTTTTTGTTGCTTGCTTTAGGCTTAGGTGGTTATCTATGGTTTCAAATTTCAGGATTTGCTGCAGCGCCGGGCTTAGAGATTTTAGAGCCTAAATCAAATGAGGTAAAGACCTCTGATGAAAAAATCAAAGTTTCAGGTAAAACTGATCCTGATTCTTCTATTTCCTTAAACAATGAACCTATCCCCGTTAGTATTGAAGGTGGTTTTTCTCAGGAAATAAGCTTGCAAAAAGGAGTCAATATTTTAGAGGTTATTTCCGAAAATAAAGCTGGAAAAAAAACAACTAAAGTGATACAAGTGATGGTAGAATAAAAATTAAAAGATAAAATCTAAAAAATAAAAATTTATGTATTCGCTTCGCTCATCGATTATTTAGTCGCGCAGCGACACCATAACTTTTATATCTTATTTCTTAATTCTTATTTCGTAGGAGGAATTATGCCTAGAGCGAAAAGTCAAAGAAGGGGCAAGGTGATTAAAAAATTAAGTGCTGAAGAAAAGGGAAAGAAAAAAGCAATTGATTTGGCTTTGATGCAGATTGAAAAAGATTTTGGCAAAGGAGCAATTATGAAATTGGGCGAAGTCAGGCAAACTGATGTTGAAGCAATTCCCACGGGCTCTCTTTCTTTGGACTTGGCTTTAGGCGTTGGGGGAGTCCCCAGAGGGAGAATAATTGAAATCTTTGGCCCAGAGTCTTCAGGTAAATCAACTTTAGCCCAACATATTGTTGCTGAAATCCAGAAAAGAGGGGGACTTGCTGCTTATGTTGATGCAGAACACGCTTTAGATCCTGATTATGCTCGTGCCATCGGAGTAAATTTAGAAGATTTGCTTGTCAGTCAGCCAGATACAGGAGAGCAGGCATTAGAAATAACAGAAACTTTAGTACGTTCAAATGCCGTAGATTTAATTGTCGTTGACAGTGTAGCAGCGTTAACCCCACGAGCTGAGATTGAGGGAATGATGGGTGATTCTCAAATTGGTTTGCAGGCTCGTCTTATGAGCCAAGCCCTAAGAAAGCTTGCTGGCGCAATTTCTAAATCAAAAGCAACAGTCGTCTTCATTAACCAACTAAGAATGAAAATTGGAGTGATGTTTGGTAATCCTGAGACGACACCAGGTGGATTGGCTCTTAAATTCTATTCATCAGTTAGGATGGATATTCGCCGCATAGCTACCCTGAAAAAAGGAGAAGAGGTTGTCGGTAATCGTACTAGAGTTAAAGTCGTTAAAAATAAGGTAGCTCCACCTTTCAAAACAGCTGAATTTGACATTATGTATAAAGAGGGAATCTCTAAAGAGGGCGATATTCTTGATCTAGGTGAAAAAATTGGAATTATCTCTAAATCTGGCGCCTGGTATACTTATGGTGAAGAAAAAATCGGACAAGGCAGAGAAGCAGCCAAGGATTATTTGAAAGAAAATAAAAAAATGACAGCAAAAATTGAGAAAGAGATAAGAAAAAAAAGTGACTGAAAAACGTAAGAACAAATTATTTATAAGTTCATGCGTTCATAAGTTTATAAGTTCAGTCGGAGGCTGAAAATGAGAATAACGGATATAAAAAAACAGAGAAGAAGTAAAAAAAGATTTAACATTTATGTTGACGGTCGATATTCTTTTGCACTTTCTGAGATTGAACTAATTAACAATAAAATTGAAATAGGCAAAGATGTGGATGAGTTTGAGATTAAAAGTTTAAAAAATAAAGATGAAAAATCCAAAGCTCTTAATAAGGCACTTGAAATAATATCCAGGCGTATTCATTCTGAAAAAGAAGTAAGAGACAAATTAAGAAAAAAGAATTTTCGTAGCGACGTTATAGATAAATCAATAGAAAATCTGAAAAAAATCGGTTATATCAATGATGAAATTTTCGCCAGGGAGTGGCTTGAATCACGCATTTCTTACAAGCCGAAAGGAAGAGCTTTAATTAAAAGAGAGCTTTTATATAAGGGAGTGAATCCTGAAATTATGGAAAGAGTTTTAGAATTAGTTTATAATAAAGATAGAGAAAAAAAAGAGCTGGAGAGACTTTACAGAGAACGGAAGAAAATTATTGGCAAAAAGCACCAAGAAAAAGACAAGCTTGTTCGCTATCTTATTAGTAGGGGTTTTCTCTGGGAAGATATCAAAGATACAATAGAAACAGAAAATATAAATTAATTTGTCTTTATTAAGTTTAAGGAGGAAAAAATGGACGAAAACACACAAAGTCAAGGACCAACAGGATCTGACATGCCCAGTGGTGATTCAGGTGACGTGGAAAAAAATAAAGTAATGGCCATGCTTTCCTACATTGGTATTCTTGTGCTTGTCCCGCTTTTAGCTGCCAAAGATTCCAAATTTGCTAAATTCCACGCTAAACAAGGGTTGGTTTTGTTGATTGCATGGATTATTAATGGAGTCATCTACGTCATCCCATTTATTGGCTGGATTGTTGGTACAATTATTTGGATTTTCTTGGCAATCATGGCTATTATGGGCATTGTTTATTCACTTTCTGGAAAATATTGGAAGATGCCTATTCTTGGTCAATTTGCAGAAAAGTTCAACATCTAGATTTTTGTTTAAATCTAATCTTTAAAGCAAAAAGTTCGGTTTGTTCCGGGCTTTTTGTTATAATATAAAGACAAGAAAAATAATTCACGAATATTTAACGAATAGCACACTAGAATTTGTGCGTTATTAGTAGTTTAAATAGTAGGTAATTAATGCATGGCAAAATGAGAGCAAAAATCGTAGCTACAATCGGACCTGCAACTGGAGATGCTGAAATAATGAAAAAAATATTTAAAGCAGGAGTTGATGTTGCCAGAATGAATTTTTCTCATGGAAGCCATGAGGAATTTGGACATTGGATAAAAACTATCAGAGAATTTTCTAAAATATCAAACAAGCCAATAGCCATTATTCAAGATCTTCAAGGCCCAAGAATAAGATTAGGTAAAGTACCTTCAGGCAAGAGAATGCTTCACGAAAATCATGAGATTATTTTAACTTCGGGAAGTCCAAAAAGAAATGAAATTGAAATAGCCTATAAACCCTTGGTTCGCCATCTTAAAAGAGGGTCAAGAATTTTATTAAAAGATGGTTTGATTGAGCTCATTGTTAAGAGTAAAAACAAAAACAGAATCAAGTGTGTTGTTGTAAATGGAGGTGAGGTGGTTTCATTTTCTTCTATTAATGTCCCCGGTACTGACGTTAAGATTCCATCTTTCACTGAAAAAGATGACAGGGATCTACATTTTGGCATAAAACACAACGTAGACTATGTGGGTCTTTCTTTTGTAAAAAATGCAGCAGATATTAGAAAAATTCGTAAAAGAATTGAACAGTATTCAGAGCGTGAGGGAGTTTTGCCTCCTAAAATTATTTCAAAAATTGAAAACAAGCAGGCCATAGAAAATTTAGAATCAATTATACAGATATCAGATGCTGTAATGGTCGCTCGTGGAGATTTGGGTATTGAGTTACCCGAAGAAGAAGTACCACTGCTTCAGAAAAAAATAATTACTGAGTGTCAAGAAGAGGGAAAACCAGTTATTACAGCGACTCAAATGCTTGATTCTATGATAAGGAATCCTCGACCAACAAGGGCCGAAGTTTCAGATGTGGCAAATGCTGTTGTTGATGGAAGTGATGCCTTGATGCTTTCTAACGAGACCTCTGTTGGCAAACACCCTTTAAAAGCAGTAAAAGAAATGAAAAAAATTATTGAGGAAACCGAAACAGGCTTGCATGACCACACAAACATGCACGAATACTCATTTCATGAACCGCAGGGTGCACATAAAGAAACCTCAATTACTCATGCTGTCGGCTCATCAAGTTGTGAAATGGCAGCTCACTTGGATGCGAAATATATTGTTACAACAACTTCCTCTGGTTATTCAGCGCGCATGGTAGCCAAGCATCGACCCCACACCCTGATCTTAGCTCTGACGCCCGAGGAAAAAATTTACAACCAGCTTTCTCTTCTATGGGGCACTGTTCCTTTGATTTTGCCTAATTTTCATACAACTGATGAGTTAATTATCCAAAGCGTAGAGCTCTTAGCCGAAAGGCGTCTAACAAAAAAAGGTGATTTATTGATAATCATTGCAGGTCACCCAGTTGGTTTAGGCGGGCAAACAAATTTAATCAAAGTGCATAAAGTAACAGTTTAATTAATGAAAAATATTTATTGGTTTAAAGAACTAAAAAAAACTGATGTTCCCAAAGTCGGTGGCAAGGGAGCCAATCTTGGCGAAATGATACAGGCAGGAATCCCTGTTCCTGATGGTTTTTGTTTGTCAGTTAAGCCATACTTTAGCTTTATAGAAAAGAATCAAATTAATGTTCTCATCAAAAGCGAACTTTCGGAAATTGATCCAGAGAATAATCAAGAGCTTCGACATGCCTCAGATGTTATAAAACACGCGATTTTGGATAAATCTCTTGATAAGGATTTAGAAAAAGAGATTATTAGCGATTATAAAAAATTAGGCAAAGATGCTTTTGTGGCAGTTCGATCTTCGGCCACAGCAGAAGATTTACCTGAAGCTTCTTTTGCTGGTCAACAAGCAACTTTTTTAAATGTAAATGGAGAAAAAGAGCTTTTGCGTGCGGTTAAAAAATGTTGGGCCTCTTTGTTTGAACCGCGTTCAATTTATTATCGTATTGCCAATAGATTTGATCACCTTAAGGTTGGTATTGCTGTTCCAATTCAAATGATGGTTGAAGCAGATGTGGCAGGTGTTATGTTTACTATTGACCCGGTCACAAATGATAAAAATCTAATTGCCATTGAAGCTGCCTATGGGCTGGGAGAGGTGGTCGTTTCTGGCGCTGTTAGTCCAGATAGATATTTAGTAGACAAAAAGACCCTCAAAATCAAGAAAAAAGAAGTTAGCAAGCAAACCTGGGCAATTAAAAGATCGGGCGAGGCAAACAAGCGGGTTAAAATATCTCTTAATGAACAAGAAGAGCAAAAACTCTCAGATAAGATTATTAAAAGTTTGGCTAAAATCGGTAGATTAGTTGAAGAACATTATGAATTTCCACAGGATACTGAGTGGGGGGTGATGAACGAAAAAATATATATGCTTCAATCGCGCCCTGTTACAACGATAAAAAAGAAAGCCAAAAGTCAAAAAATTACAGGCGCCCATCGAGTCATCCTAAAAGGTTCCGCTGCCTCTGTCGGTCAGGCTGCCGGTTCAGTTAAAGTAATTGCAGATCCTCGCGAGCTTTCAAAAATTGATAAAGGCGATGTTTTAGTTGCAAAGATGACAAATCCCAGTTTTGTGCCAGCCATGAAAAGGGCTTCTGCTATCATCACAGACCACGGAGGGCAAACAAGCCACGCTGCCATTGTTTCAAGAGAGCTTGCCATTCCTTGTGTGGTGGGGACAGGAAATGCCACTAAAATTCTCAAAGACGGTGACAGGGTTACTGTTGATGGTGAATCAGGCCTTGTTTATGAAGGCGATGTGGTTGTAGAAGAAAAAAAGGAGTCAATGGAAAAAGCCAAGAAGCTTAAAACCAAAACAAAAATTTATGTTAATTTAGCCGAAGTCGAAGCAGCAGAGCGAGTCGCTAAAATGCCGGTTGATGGTGTGGGGCTTTTGCGTGCAGAATTTATGATAGCTGAAATCGGAGAACATCCACGAGCCATGCTTGATGCTGGCAGGGGAAAAGAGTTTACAGACAAATTAGCAGGAGGTTTAGAGCGATTTGCCAAGGCCTTTAGTCCCCGACCGGTAATTTATAGAGCAACCGATTTTAAAACCAATGAATATAAACACCTCAAGGGCGGTAAAAAATATGAACAAGACGAGGCCAACCCTATGATTGGCTACAGGGGCGCCATGCGCTATATCCAAGAACCAGATTTATTCAAGCTTGAGATTAATGCCATCAAAAAAACGCACCAAAAATATAAAAATCTTTGGCTGATGATACCCTTTGTCAGAACTTTAGGCGAGATGAAAAAAGTGATTGCCCTTCTGAATAAATTTGGGCTCAAGCGAAATCAGGATTTTAAGTTATTTGTTATGTGCGAAGTACCATCAACCGTGATTTTAGCCAAAGAGTTTATTAAACTTGGTGTTGATGGTTTTTCTATTGGCTCAAATGATTTAACGCAGCTGACCCTTGGGCTTGATAGGGATAATGAAAGAGTGGCCTCAGAATTTGATGAAAGAGATCCGGCTGTTGTAGAATCGCTGGAAAGAGTTATCAGAACTTGTCGTGAGAATGGGGCACTTTGTTCTATCTGCGGTCAGGCGCCGTCAGTTTATCCTGAAATTACAGAAATATTGGTTAAATCCGGCATTAATTCAGTTTCAGTTAATCCTGATGTGATTTTAAAAACGCGAAAATTAGTAGCTGAGGTTGAGAAAAAAATAAAAACTTGAATATTATTTTTCTAGATAATAGTATAAAAATGAGCAAAAAATGAAAAAAATTACCCACCACTTTTTGAAAATTATTTTAGGATTATTAATAATTTTTTATCCCCTTTCAGCCAACGCCACGATAGATATTTATTATGATTGGACTTATACAATTGGTGGATCAGGGGAAGATCAGGTTTTTGATATTGTTATAGATTCATCTAAAAATGTATATTTTGTGGGGTATTTTAATGGAACAGTTGATTTTAATCCCACAGATGGAGTTGATAATCACACCTCTGCTGGAAATAAAGATATATTTTTAACCAAGATAAATTCAGATGGAAGCTATGGCTATACTTATTCTATCGGGAGCACAGGCGCAGATAATGCCATAGCCGTGGCAATTGATAGTTCTGACAACGTTTTTTTAACGGGACAGTATTCTCTAACAGTTAATTTTGATCCTACGGGCGGCACTGATAATCACACAAGCAATGGCGGTCAAGATATATTTTTAACCAAGATAAATTCAAATGCGACTTACGGTTACACTTACACGATGGGTGGAAACAGTATAGACAGTCCTTCGGAAATAATATTGGATTCTTTAAATAATATTTTTATCTCAGGTTATTTTTATGAGACAGTAGATTTTGATCCCACCGGCGGAACTGACAATCATATAAGCAATGGTGAAAATGATTCATTTTTAACCAAAATAAATTCCGATACAACTTATGGATATACCTATACTGTTGGCGGCTCTAATTTTGATGGTGGTAGTGGGGTTGATTATGATTCATCAAATAATATTTATATGTCAGGATATTTTACTGGTTTAAATATTGATTTAGATCCCACCGGGGGAACAGACAATCATACCAGTAATGGCAACAGAGATATTTTTTATACCAGGATTAATTCTGATGAAACTTACGAATATAGCTATACTTTTGGTGGCAGTAGTGCTGATAGTAGCTACAGTATTGCTGTTGATAATTCAGATGATATTTATATTACAGGTTCTTTTTACAACACCGTTGATTTTGATCCCACCGGCGGAACTGACAATCATACAAGTAACGGTAGCTCAGATTTTTATGTGCTGAAAATGAATTCTAATGAATCATTCAATTTCGCTTATACCTTTGGCGGGTCAAGTGCTGATCATTGCTATAAAGCAGAAATTGATTATCATGGAAATATTTATTTAGTTGGAGGATATCAAGACACAGTAGATTTTGATCCCACGGCTGGTATTGATAATCATACCGCAGTTGCTTGGTACGACGCTTATTTAGTTAGAATTGAAGCTGATACAAGTTATGGCGGAATGTATTCTTTTGGTGGAATTGACACCGATGTAGCTAAAGCAATGGCTGTTAATGGTTCTGGTGATTTTTATATTGGAGGTTATTATATGGAAACAGCTGATTTTGATCCCGGGGAAGGTACAGAAAATCACACAAGCAATGGAGATGAGGATATATTCTTATCAAAATATTCCATAGATGCTGTTCCTCCAGTGATCATTAGCGTCAATCTTGATGAGGGTCAAATTGTTACTGGTGATTATCTCATAGAAACAAATGCCGTTGATGCTAAAAGCGGTATGCAGAAAGTTGAATATTATGTTGACGATAGCTTAAAAACAGAAGATTATGCACCAATATATGTCTATGATTGGGACACATCTGATCTTGCAGGAGGGTCGCATCAGGTTGATATTGTTGCCTATGATAATCAAAATAATTCTGCACAGGTTACTTATAATTTGCTTGTTGTTAATGAATTGCCCGAAACAGGTTTTAGTTTTTATCAATACGTTCTAAATCTATTAATTTAACAGAGAAAAATATTATGAAAAATAAAAAATTAAAAATTTATCAAGAATTTTGCAAAACTACTGCGCGCAAATTCAAAAATTCCGAGAAAGAAGCAGAAATTATGACCTATGGTTTGGGTATTGCAGGTGAGGCAGGTGATGTTGCTGGTTGTATAAAAAAAATCTATGCCCATGATGATAATCAAGTTGAAGGTGTTAAGGAAAATCTGGGCGATACTATGTGGTATGTTGCTATGATATGTAATTTCTATGGCTGGGACTTGGAGAATGTTTTAGATGTAAATATTGAAAAATTGAGCAAAAGATATAAAAAAGGAAAATTCACCTTCAAAGACGCCAAAAGAAATAATGTGAGAGTAGATTGGAATGAATAATCTTGAGGGTGTTGATTTTCTCTTATTTTCAGGTTAAAATTAGCCTACCGGGTGGGGTCGCATAGTGGTCTAGTGCGCCTGTTTGGAGTACAGGTAGATCTTTTTGGGTCTCGTGGGTTCAAATCCCACCCCCACCGCCACGTAATAAATTTGCCACAACAAATTTAAACGTGGCAGTCGCGTGTAAATTTAGGCAGTAAATTTATTACGCGACGTCATAATTGTTATGTATTATACTTATATCCTCAAGAGTAAAAAAAGATCTCATTTATATATTGGCTATTCTAAAAATATAAAAAGACGTTTGAGACGACATAATCAAGGTAAGTGTTCATCGAGCAAAAGATATGCCCCATATGAATTAATTTATTATGAAGCTTTTATTCATAGAAAGGATGCCAAAAATAGAGAGAAATATTTAAAAAGCGGATGGGGAAGAAAAAGCCTTAAGAATTTACTCGCATATTATCTAGAAGAAAAATCTATTAATTAATAAATAAATAAAATGTCAGAAAAAGAATTTGAAGAAGAAATTGAAGAAAAAATCGAAAAAGCCGTAGAAAAAGCATGTAGGTCTAAAAAGGTTAGGTGGCACGAGCATCGCAATGGCGCTTTTGGTGGCATCTATGGTTTGGCAATGATTGGTGCGGCTGTCTATTATATAGGGCAAGCTGATGGTTTTTGGATAGGAGTTTTGGGAATTTTGAAAGCAATTATTTGGCCTGCGATGCTTATCTACAAGGTGTTCACCTTGATACAAATGTAGAATAAAAATTTAAGAATTTATGGATTCTACAGCTTATATTGTGGTGGCGATTGGGGTTTTGGCTATTGTTGCTCTTTTGTTTGTTTATTTTGGGAGCAAGAAAAAGGAAAAAAAGTTATCAAAACTTGCTACTTTTGCCTTAATCCTAATTCTTACAGGCGTTGTTTTTGGCGACAGCCGAATTATCGCTTATAGCTTTATGGGATTAGGGATAATCATTTGTATTATTGATATAATTCTCAAGATAAAAGAGAAAAAATGAAAATTTTTATTTGTTGCAGTAAGCATCTTTATTCAAAAGTTTTACCTGTTAAAAGGCAACTTGAAGAGTTGGGTCATAGAGTTTCTCTTCCTAATAGTTTCTATAAACCCCTCAAAGAGGAAGATACGAAAGAGGTAGGCGATAAAGAACATAGAAAATGGAAAAGGCGGATGATTCATAAGTCTCATAAAAGAACACTTGATAATGATGCAATTTTAGTTTTGAATTTTAATAAAAAAAGACAAAGAAATTATATTGGGGGAGCTACATTTTTGGAAATTTTTACTGCTTTCAATTCTAAAAAGAAAGTATTTTTATATAACCCAATTCCGGTGGGTATACTTGAGGATGAATTAAGAGCAATGATAACGGAAGTTATAGAGGGTGATTTATCAAAAATAAAATGAATATAATTACAGCTAAGAAAAAACAAGTTAAAGTGGGGGTAGGGATAGTGATTTTACAAAAGGGGAAAATTCTTTTGGGTTTACGCCATAAAGATCCAGAAAAAGCCGATTCAGAGTTGCACGGAGAAGGAACCTGGTCTTTGCCTGGAGGAAGAATTGAATTTGGTGAAAGCTTTGAAAATGTTTGCGCCCGCGAAGTTTATGAAGAGTGTGGAATTAAATTGAATAAGGATAAAGTTAAGCTTATAAGTATAGCCAATGATAGAGTTACTGATGCTCACTATGTAACTATTGGTTTTTTAGCCAAAAACTTTGGGGGCAAGGCAATAGTTAAAGAGCCAGATGAAATTGTTGATTGGAAATGGTTTGATGTAAATAAACTGCCGAAAAATATCTATTTCCCTAGCAAGAAATTATTTGAAAATTATTTAGCGAGAAAGATTTATCAAAAATAAAATAGTATGGGCATCCAAATAGAATTTAATCCAGATTTAGCTCTAAGAAATATTTCTGAATATAAAAAAGGCAAAAGAAAACGAGAAGAATGTATCCCTGAAAAATTACAAAAGGGAAAAATTTATAATTTCCTAAAAGAAAGCCAACGCAATTACTGGCTTGAAGGCGAATTGCCTTTGTTAGAAACAAAAAGGTAGCCAAAAACTTTCAAGACCTTTAGCCAGCATCAAAATTCTTGAAGCAACGCATATTCTTTATAAGAACAAACCCTACACCAGGGGAAAATATAAAATTACCCAAGCTTTCGATCCAAAGAATGAAAGAATACACTTCGAGAGTTGCAAACTGGTTAAATAGTATATACTAAGAATATACTTAGTATATACTAAATATATAATAAGTATATACTTTATATTAAATAATCATCAAATTATATGCTGTATTTAAAAAACTCCGACAGATCAATAAAACACATTATTATTGGGCCAATTATTTATTCATTGATTATTCCTCTTGTGATTACAGATGTTTGGGTGGAGATATATCATAGAATTAGCTTCCCTCTTTACAAGATACCTTATATTAGGAGAGGTGATTATATCAAAATTGACCGCCATAAATTGGCTTATTTAAACTTTTTGCAAAAAATCAACTGCGTTTATTGCGGTTATGCCAATGGCGCAGTAAATTATTGGGTAAAGATTGCCGGAGACACAGAACGTTATTGGTGCGGCATTCAGCATCAGAAAAGCAAAAACTTTCACGCACCCAGGCACCATAAAGATTTTGCCAAATATGGCGATGAAAAGGATTTTGATAAGAAATATAAAAGTTGATTTTTCTCTTATAAAATGGTATTTTTGCAGGGGGTAAGGGGACTCAGAGTTGCGAAGCCCGCCCCCTTCCTCTGCACTCTATTCCCCGGCACGCTTCAAAAGCTTGGCTCACTTCCTAATCAGACACTCCAATAGTCCGCTATTGGTCTCTATTAGGAGTGCTCGCCAACTTTTGGTAATGGTATATCTATTAAACCCTAAAAGCTAATCCCTAGAAGCTATAAGCTACCGCCCTTATTCATACTAATTTATTGATTGGGAGAAAATGACACTTAAAAATAACAAATCATTATTTATTACCCCAACTTCTCCTTTTCATTTTGACGGCACTTTTCATAAACCTTCTCATTTTCCTGACAGACTTTCGGATTGGGAAAAAGGAAAATATTGGCAAACAATTCGGGTTGGCAGAAAAATATTTGGTTTAAAAATCGAAGACAAAAAGCCGAAGTTGAAGGTTACGATTTTTTATAATGGTAAAATTTCAGGTGATGAAATTGCTTTTATTAAACAAGAACTAATCTGGCGTTTTGATTTAGATAAAGATTTAAAAGAATTTAACAAATTAGCCAAAAAGGATAAGAAATTTTATCCTGTTTTTAAAAAATGGATGGGGATGCGCAATTCAAGTGCCCACGACTTGTATGGACTTCTTGTAATTTCCATTTTTCTGCAAAATGCGACCGTCAGACGGACAGTGCAGATGATGGAGGCGATGCTTAAAAAATATGGAACTAAAATCAAATTTGATGATAGAGAAATATATACTCTTTGGCTCCCGGAAAAGTTGGAAAAAGCCAGCGAACAAGAATTGCGTGATTTAAAAATTGGCTATCGCGCCAAATTTATCAAAAAATTGTCCCATGATTTTGTTGAGGGAAAGATTGATGAGCAAAATTTAAGAAAAGTGGACAAAGATGAAGCTCAAGACGAATTAAAAAAGTTATACGGCGTTGGTCCGGAGACATCGCGTATTCTATTATTTGAAGCGTTGCACCACACTGATGTTTTTGACCACGTTTCCCCTTGGCAGCAAAAAATCTATTCCCGACTTTTTTACAACAAGCCCCTTGTTTCAGCTAAAAAAATCAGAGATGATATTAAAAAGCGCTATGGAAAATACGCCATGCTGGCGGTTCATTATATCTGGGAGGATATTTTTTGGAAAAGAAAACACAAGCATATTCAGTGGTTGGAGAAAGAGATAAGGTTATAAATTATAAATTATTATAGGAAAAATCCAATATTAAATAATTTTTACTATGAACATTGAAAATCCAGAGGTAAATCCTTCTCAAGATGATTTATCAACTTTTATTGAATTAGCACAAGCAAACACTGATGAGGGCTGGGAGACTATTGATGAACAATTACCTGAGCATTGTAATGATCCAGAATTCTTGGATTGGGCTCGGGCTAATACAGCCAATGAAGAATCAGGACTACGCGATTTGGCAGCAACGATATTGGAGGGCACTGATGAACCCTTAACTGAAAAAGACATTGCTAATTTGCTGACTACTTTGATGCGCGAGGACGATCCGGAAAATCCTTACCCCAGTTTTAGAGCGGCTTGTGCATTGGCTAAAAGATCTGATAATCCGATGGTTGAGAAAGAACTTGAGAGTATTGAGGCAAAGCTAAATGAATTTGTTGATGACGACGATGTATCAGAAGTTGCGCAGAAATATCTTGATCATCTGGGCGTCGAAAAAGAGTGAACCGTTTAACTAAAAGCTGCCAGAATCTTCTTAATTCCTAATTCCTGATTCATAATTCTTAATTCATATTAATTTAGCTAATTATTTAGTGATTGGGAGAAAATGAAAATATGACAAAATATAATCTTAAATCTGATGGAGATGGAATTGAACAAATTTTTTGTGATGGAATTACAGACAAATTCCAAAATTATGAGGCCCTTTGGTCAAAATTCATAGTTCCTTGGACAAATAGGGACATTTATCCAAGAAAAGACTCTCTTCGTTGGATTGACTTGCGACACAACATCCCAAAATTTATGGAAGAATTGTGCATGGTGCACTACTCCATTTTCCGAGATCTTGCTTTTTACCTTTATGAAAGCCAGAATCAAAGATATGGTTACGAATCTCTACGTACAATTTATACTCACTTTGGCCATGCTATCGAAATGGCGCAATTACTAGGTATTAAAATTTTAATCGCTGAAAAAGAAGTTGATCTAATTGAAGAAGATATTTTTGTAGAAAAAGATGTAGAAAAAGATATAGATAATCTTCTTGCTGATTTTCAAAGATTTATAGAAGATAATTATAAGCAAAAATTCAGTGATTACAAGACAAAACAAATACCAATAATATATTTTATTGAAGGTACTAAGAAATTTTTGAGAAAAATGATTGACTCGAATGATATAAAGAAAATAGAGAAATATTTTAGGTCAGTTCAAAATTACAGAAATAAATTTATTCATTCTCCACTACCTGGAACATTATATAGTGTAAATTTACGGCTTCAAACACGGATACCAATGGCAATCAGAAAAAATAAAATTGATAAATATGAGTTATGGACCGATATTAAGCGTGCTATTCAGGACGGTCGTCATAGGGAGGATTTTATTCCTGAAAAAGAATTTCTCCATGAAGAATTTAATGAACTAAAGCAGAAATTAAATTTGTTATGGACATATTATATAAAAGAGCTTAGAAAAATTTATAAAACAGATATATTAAAATATTCTTTGGCATATACAAAGTCTGAGCTTAAAATGGTTGAAACAAAGAAGGAAATCGAGGAGAAGGTTATAAAATAAAATATGATTACGATTATTTTTGAATCACATGGTACGACTTAACTGCCAGCCCGGTTGGACTTATTATTTAAATAAAATATGAAGTTTTTTTATGCCAATTACAAAAGAAGATGAAAATTTAGAAAAAGCATATATCGTAGCTGGAGTTTTGATAGAACAAAACAATAAATACCTCCTTGTTCAAGAAAAAAAGAAAAAAGTAAGAGGACTTTGGAATCTACCAGCAGGAAAAGTTGAAAAAGGATCTTCTTTTGAGGAAACAGCTATAAGAGAAGCGGAAGAAGAGACTGGTTACAAAGTCAAATTAAAGAAGAAATTGGGAGTTTTTCAAATTTCGGTTGGAGATTCTGTAAAACACTCTTTTTTAGCAGAGATTATTGGTGGCGAATTAAATTATCCCAAGGATGAAATTTTGGATGCTCGTTGGTTTTCTTATAATGAGGTTAAAAGAATGAAAGATAAAATTCGTCATCCTTGGGTATTAGAATCAATCGAGATTTATCAAAAATTATGAAAACTAAAACAAAATCATCAAGAGAAATTATTAAAGAAGTTAGGGAATTTGCCAGAACTGAATGTGAAAAGCCGACGAGCAAATATGGTCCTGGTCCTTTTTCTGACCATTTTATGCCAACAGTTAAATATGCTTTAGTTTTAGCTAAAGAGTATAAAGCAGATGCAGAAATTATAGAACTCGCTGGCTGGCTACATGATATGGGCTCAATTATTTATGGCAGAAAGGACCACCATATAACAGGAACTAAAATAGCTGAAGATAAATTACAGGAACTCGGTTATCCCAAAGAAAAAATTGAGCATGTTAAAGAATGTATTTTCACTCATCGCGGCTCACAAAAAATCAACCCCAAAACTCTTGAGGCACAGATTTTAATAGAAGCAGATAGTTTAAGCGCTTTTGAGGATTTATCGGGGCAGTTTCAGTGTGCCTATTTATATGAAAAGCTTTCAAGAAGGAAAGCCGAGGAATCTGTTAAACGAAAATTAGAAAACAAATGGAAACAGTTGCGTTTCAAAAAATCTAAAGAAATTATCAGACCAAAATATGAAGCGGCAATGTTATTGTTAAATAAGAGTTAAGATCTAAGAGATAAGAATGAAAATTAAAGAAAAGATTGAATTTATTGATGAAATTAGGAAATTTAATATTGAAACTGAATATATAATTGTAAAACCTAATTGGGTAAGCAATAAATTTGGAGAATATACCGAGCCAGAAATTATTGATTGGCTTTTTGAATCTTTCCCTAAACAGAAAAAAATTGTTATTGAAAGTTATACCCCTTGGCGAGGGTTAAATGGAACTAAAATTAATGCTGATTTGATTGAAGGAAAAAAATTTTGGGAGGATTATCAAAATCAAGACAGAGAATTTTTAAAAGAGACAGGTAATGAAAAGATTCTAAAGAAGCATAAGGTTGAATATATCAATATCACAAACGAAGTTTGGGCAAACAGATGTATCGAGCCGGAAATAATCAAAAAAGAAGTTAATAATATAAAATTTGAAGAATTTTACGGCTATATTCCTGAAAAAATTTATAAATTAAAAAACAAATCCACTTTAATTAGTCTGGCAAAGATTAAAACAGAAGAAGAGAATAAAAAAATTATTGTTTCCCTTTCGATAAAAAATCTATTTGGTTTAATCCCTGATCCTAAAAGAGATAAATATCACCGCAACAATGATAAAAATATTTTTCAGGCAATTATTGATATTTTCAAAATTTATACCTCTATCTTTAGAAGTACTTTGTGGATTAATGAAGGGATAAGGACCCTGGTCAATCATTATTGTACTGATGATCAGACAATTGAAAAAAATAAAAATTTATTATTTGTAGGTAAAAATCCAATCGAAGTTGATTCAGGAACTTGTTGGGCAATGGGAGTAGATCCTAATAAAATTCTTTATTTGAAATGAAAGCTTATATAATAATTAAATATTAATAAAATGCAAGAAAAAGAAAATTTTGAGTCGCAGGATATTAATCCTGAGGATATAGATGAATCTTCGCCTCATCCCGATGATAAAAATTCAGATAGGGAGTATTTAGAGAAACATTTGGAAAGTGGTTCATTACTGCATATTTTATCATCTCATTTTGGTGTTTCAAAAAGAATGTCAGGCAGAGAAAAAAGAGAGGAAGTAGCGGATTATCCTTATGAAGGTGAAGTTGCTTTTGAAAAAAAATCTGTTAAGATTGATCTTTCGTATAGGGCAATGCATGGAGGTGCAGAGTATATTCGCGAAATCGGCGTCGATGGTTTTTTACATTTAGCATTTCTTGATCAGTGCCGGGCTGATCAAGATACAACTAAAATTTTAGAAAATTTTCAAATTACTACAACAGATCATTCAGGTAAAAGTCTGAGCTTAGAGGATATATTACCGCCTGGATCTGTTATTTTTTTCCAACCCAGTAAAAAAGTGGAAGCTAAAACCAATTTTAGAGCCAAAGCTTGCATAATCAAGGGGGATTTAAGGACCCCTTATGCTGTTCTGGCCTTGCTTCACGAAGCCGCTCATTTAGCCAGAATAGAACAAATGGATGATGAAGATAGGAATAAGTATTTAGAAGCTCAAGATAAGCGAGCAAAAAGAGAGGCCCTGGATGAAAAGGAGGCTAGATTAGTGCTTGAAGAAGAGAGGAATGTTTGGGCGCTTGTCCTAAACAAAGCACGTCCTTTTATAAGTGATTCTGAAGATAGTTTCTTGCAAAAAAGAGATGTGAGAGATTTGATACATAATTATACTTTAAACACCTATAGCGCGAATATTAGGCATAGAACATTAAAGGAAGGCCTTCTTTCTAGGATTAAAGGATTACTTAGTAATCCAAGAAAAGGACAAGAAAAAGGTAAAGAGTGACTATGAAAGCATATATTGCCATAAAATTTCACCCTGATGCGCGAAACAGGGATAAGATTGAAAAAATCTCTCAAATTCTTAAAAAATCTGGAATTGATACTTCTTGCATGATTCGTGACAAAGAAAATTGGGGTAAAAGGAAATTTACAACGAAGAAGTTGATGCAAATGACTTTCAAGGAAATAGATAAATCTGATTTTATAATCATTGATCTTACAGAAAAAGGAGTTGGTTTAGGGATTGAATCGGGCTATGCCTATGCAACTAAAAAGCCAATTATTGTTATTGCAGAAAAAGAATCAGATATATCATCAACTTTAGCTGGGATTGCAAGTGAGGTATTATTATATGATAAGATTGAAGATATATATAAATTAAAAATCCTTAAACATGGAAAAGTCAAAATTAGTGAAAACTAGTATAGTCAATGCCATTTTGACAATAGTTTATGTTTTCCTGGTTTCACTTCTCATCTTCAAAGGCAATGAGCTTTTCGGCAAAATGGACAATCTAATTGGTCCATTTGCTTTTTTGCTCCTTTTCACTTTATCAGCAGCAGTTGTCGGCAGTCTGATTTTCGGCAAGCCTGTATTTCTTTATCTTGACGGTAAGAAAAAGGGAGCAATCTGGCTTTTGCTCTACACGATTCTCTGGCTTTTGGTGGCAACCATCATTTTACTGTTGATTTTAGCCTTAACTTAACAAAAAGTATATACTAAGAATATATTTAGTATATACTTAGTATATAATAAGCATATACTATTTATAATTAATGAATAATTATGAACGAATTTGAACACATAAAACCAGAGGATAGCTTTGCCGAGAAGGGATATTATGTCCACACTCTTGAATTAAGAGATGGCGAGAGAAAAATTGGCGAAGCAGAATTAATTTATAAAAATGATCCTTTTCCCTTTTATTATCTTTCGACTATTCAGATTAAGGAAGAGGAACAAGACAAAGGACACGGTGGGCAGATTATAGATCAAGTAAATCAATTCCTGGAAGATAAAGGAAAAGCAGGTATTCTTTTGGAAATGCTTGATCCTGGAGAAAGAGGATATGGAATGGCTAAAAGACGCGGTTGGCAAGAAGTAGAAAGTGAGGAAATGGAAAGATGGTACACTTATAATCTGCCAGAAAATATCAGTCAAGAAAGTGTTGTCAAAGCAACAGAATCGATTTTGAAAACATTAGAAAAGATGGATGAAGGAGATAAAGAACAATGAAAGGTGTTATTATAGTTCTTGGTTCACAGAATGATTCCAAGGGTAATCTTTCGCCTAATTCTATTCAAAGGATGAACCGTGCGATTAAAGAGTTCAAGAAAAATCCTGGTTTTAAGCTTTTGTTAACCGGTGGTTTTGGAAAATTTAATCCAACAGATAAACCTCATGCTTTATATCTGAAACAATATACTCTCAAAAAAGGAGTAAAAGAGAATGAAATTTTAGAAATTGTTAAAAGTGGCAATACGGTCGAAGATGCTTATTTAGCAAAGCCGATTTTAAATAGATATAAACCAGATGTTGTTTTTGTTTCTACCTCAAATTTTCATATGCCCCGCGTAAAATTTATCTTCAAAAAATTACTGCCAGAATATAATTTAAATTTCATTGGCTCAAAAGAAAATACAAGCCCTCTAGTCTTAAAAAAACTAAAATTGCATGAGAAAATGGCATTAGCATCAATGAAAATCAGAGGTATCCGTCTGCCGGATGGGAGAATAGTAAAATGAATAAAGAAAAAATTATCATCACCGGTTATGAAAACCCTGATTTAGATAATATTGCCTCAGCTTATGCTTATCGTGAATATCTTGGTTTAAAAAATATTAAAGCAGAAATTGGAATTTTTGGTATCCCTCATCCTGAAGCGCAATTTTTAATGGATTATCTCGGTATTAAATTAAAAAAAATTGGCAGAATTCTTAAATCCAAAGATAAAATTATTTTAGTTGATTGTAGCGAACCAGGATGGATTTATCCCAAAATAAAAAATTCTCAAGTGGTTGAGGTTTATGATCACCGGGCAGTTAATCGATCAGAGGATTTCAAAAAAGCAAAAAAACAGATAGAGCTTGTTGGCGCTTGCGCCACTTTAATTGCTGAGAAATTTTGTGAAGACAAAATTAAACCCTCAAAAGAAACAGCGATTCTTATTTATACAGCCATAATTTCCAATACTATAAATTTTCAAGCCAATGTGACGACCTCGCGTGATAAAAAAGTTGCTCAATGGCTAAAAAGACGAGAAAAAATCTCTAAGAATTTAATTCATCAGATGTTTGCTCATAAATCAGAACTTAAAGGGTCGGTTGATAAAATTCTACTCAAAGATTTAGCAGTTAATCAATTTGGCGGCAAAAAGTTTACTATTTTTCAGCTTGAAATTATTAATGTAGCTAAATTTGTTAAAAATTATTTAGCGAAAATTAAAAAAACATTGATTAAAGCTAAAAATAAGGAAAATTTTGATTTTGTCTTTTTAACTTGTGTTGACCTGGAAAAAGGAAAAAATACTTTTGTGGCAGCTGACGAGGAGTCGCAAAAAGTTGTCTCTGAAACTTTAAAGGTGAAATTTAAAAATGGCATAGCAAATTATAGGGAAGTAATTATGCGCAAAGAAATAATGCCCAAATTAAAAGAATATTTAGAAAAATAATATAGTAATTGATATTAGAAGGGGTTAAAATGGAAGAAGAAAAGGATTTTAAGAAAAAAGTGGACACAATGAGTAAAAATTGGGAGAAAAAGGGTGAAGAGTTTGGTAAAAAAGCAGAGAAAAAGATAGAAAAATCGCGCATTCCTAAAATTATCGGCTATGCAATTGCTGTAATTATCAATTTAGTAATTCTTTGGATTTTAAGCAAACTGCCTGATTGGGATTTTAAATTTTTGACAGAAAATTATATTGATGTTTTGTCGATTGTTAAACTTTCGCTTTTTGTTGGTATTGGGGGCAATGTTCTTTTGATAATTTATAATGTTTTTTGGTTTAAGAGGGTTATTCAAATTATTATGAACATTGTTTCATTTATTGCCGCGCTTGCGATTTATAGGGTTTTTCCGTTTGATTTTGCCGCTATAAATCAAAATTGGCTAACAATTTCATTAAAAATCTTTTTAATTGTAGTAATGGTGGGTATTGCTATTGGGACAATTGTAGAATTTGTAAAATTAATAACTAGCAAAAAGAACCAAGAAGAAATTTGTGGTTAAAATTTTTACAACTCTTTAAAATAAAACGCCCTCGCAGCAGTTTCCGAAGAAAAAGTGCGAGGGTAAGGCTCGCGGTTGTTGACGTTGGGGCTACTTGGGTTCGTTGAGCTCAACACCGCGCTCTCCTGCGATGATCTTGCCAATGTGCATGGCGTCCTCGCCGAGCCGGGCAAGTGCGCTCCCGACATTGTCCCGTGATACAATACAACAGAACCCAATGCCGAGATTGAAGGTCTCACACCAATCATCCCAGGGCTCTCTGGCTTGCTCCCGGATGAAGGTGAAGATCTCGTGTACCGGCCAGCTGCCGAACTCAAGGACGGCGCGGCATCCCTCGGGAAGCTGTCTGATGAGATTGCCGGGCAAGCCCCCGCCGGTGATGTGAGCCATGCCGTGCACCATACCTGCCTCAACCAAGGGCATGACCTCTTGGACATAGGAGCGGTGGCCTCGGAGCAATTCGTCGGCGATTGTCGGACCCCAGGGAAGCTGATCGTCAATGCCCATTCCGAGTTCGGTGAAGATGATGCGACGTGCGAGGGAGAATCCGTTGGTATGGATTCCCTTGGAACGAAACCCCACAACCTGGTCTCCGGGCTGGATGGTGCTTCCTGTCACCAGGAGGTTTGAGGGGACAGTGCCGATCATGGTGCCTACGAAGTCATACTGTCCCGGCACGTAGGTCCCTGGCATCTCAGCCGTCTCGCCAGCCGGAACACAGATCCCGTGGTTCTTGCAGGCGGAACACATACCAGCAAGAGTGCCGATGAAAGCGTCTGTCATCTCCTTCAGATTGACAGTGGCAAAGTAATTCACCATCTGCCTAGCGTTGACCCCGTGACACAAGAGGTCATTTGCCATATGGTGCACGAGGTCCATGCCGACCCCCTTGAACCGCCCAGCCATCATGGCAACTTGGAGTTTGGTTCCCACTCCATCATTGCCTATGCCCTGGACCAGATCAGGAGTCAACTGTATGAGTCCGCAGAAGGACTGGTCATCTGAGAGCACACTTTCGTCATGTGTGCCCTTGATGAGATCTCCGACCTGCCTGAGAACCGCTTCTGCAGCGTCAATATCGACGCCGCTGTCGGCGTAGGTGATAGGTTTCTCGTTGCCTACTATATGAGGCCTCCTGGTGTTCGTCATTTCTGTCTTCTTATTTATACAATTTTTTTAATTTAATATCAACTAATTATTGGTGATTGAAATCAAGACTTATATAGGTTATTATTTTTTTAACTATGACAAGTGATTTTCAATTAACAATTTTGGGTTCTGGCACTATGCCGCCAACGAAAGAAAGAAATCCCTCTGGATTTTTGGTTAAAGTCGGAGGTAAATATATTCTCCTTGATGCCGGACATGGCATTTTGCGTCGTCTGACTGATTATGGCCATAGTATTCAAGACCCGGATATTTTATTTGTCTCTCATTTTCACACTGATCATTTTAGCGATGCATTTGCTTTGGTTCATTCCCGCTGGGTGGAAGATAATTATAACTTTCGCAAACATAAAGGAATAAAAATTATTGGACCAGATGGCCTAAAAAAACGATTTAAACTTTGGCGAAAGATTTTTTGGGTAGAGCCGAAAGAGAAATATCCCCTAAATTTCTTAGAAGGACCAAAAAAGATAAAAATTGGTAAAATTAATATTGAGACTTTTGCAGTTCATCATGTTAAGTGGTTTAAATCGGTGGGTATTATTATCAAATATCAGGGCAAAAAAATTATTTATACCGGCGACATTGGCACAAACCACGATTTTAGGGAACTAATTAAAATATGCAAAAATGCCGACCTTCTTATTACTGAGGCTTCGTATGAAATGCCAACGCCAAATCATTTCACAATTGGACAAGTTAAAGAGCTTGTTGAGAAATCCGATGTTAAAAAAGTGCTTGTAGTTCATATTAGACCTCAGCATTTAAAAAGGGTAGAAGAAGTTTGTAAAGATAATCCTAAATTTATTTTGGGGATAGATGGCAAAAAAATAAGTATTTAAATTGGGAGGGAAAATGACAAAAGAACAAATCGTTGATTTATTGGCAGAAAATGAGTTAGCTATTAAACAGCTTTA
>Ga0180437_10001993_pt1 | contig 33897 bp, 25 predicted proteins | sample SS_ome_4_FD_132410 | JGI IMG/M metagenome (GOLD analysis project Ga0180437, IMG submission 132410) | Hypersaline lake sediment archaeal communities from the Salton Sea, California, USA - SS_3_D_1 metaG | ecosystem: Environmental > Aquatic > Non-marine Saline and Alkaline > Hypersaline >... | reverse complement strand
CTCCCCAAGCTGGTAAAGGAAGGATTCAGCGGTCCCATTTACTGCACCGCGGCCACCGTTGAGATTGCGCGGATAATACTTCTGGATTCGGCGAAGATACAGGAAGAAGACGCGGAATACAAGCGCAAACGACACGAAAAAGAAGGTAGGACCGGGCCGCACCCTTACGTTCCGCTTTACACGACAGCCGACGCCGAGGCGGTCTTTCCGCACTTTTCGCCCGTCGAATACAGAGAGTCGGTCGATCTCGGAGACGGTGTTGAGGCGACCTTCTACGATGCGGGCCACGTCCTCGGCTCATCCATCATTCGCGCCAAGGTGAGGCAAAGGCGCAAAGAGAGAATCATCATCTTCTCCGGTGACATCGGCAGGCCGGACAGGCCGATTGTCTGCGACCCGACTGTTTTCCACCGGGCCGACTATGTTCTCATCGAATCCACCTACGGCGACAGGGTGCACGAAGACACCGAAGATATAGAAAAGCAGATTGGCGACGTCATGAACTCGACGGTCAAAGCCGGCGGCAATATTATCGTCCCGAGCTTTGCCCTCGAGCGCTCACAGGAGATATTGTATTACGTTAACGAACTGCTGCTCGCCGGGGCCGTCCCAAAACTGCGTATTTTCCTGGATAGTCCGATGGCATCGAGAATAACGAGGGTTTTCGAGAACCATTCCGAGCTTTTCGACCGCGAAATGAGACGATTTGTCAGGATGCACAAATCACCCTTTGACCTGCCGGGCCTGGAGCTGGCGGGCACAAGCAATGAATCGAAGGCGATCAACGACATCAAAGACTCAATTATGGTCATCGCCGGCTCGGGGATGTGCACGGGGGGGCGAATCAAGCATCACCTTGTGAACAACATATCCCAGCCGCAGAACACGATAATGTTCGTGGGCTACCAGGCCGTCGGGACTCTCGGAAGGTCAATCGTCGAAGGTGCAAAGCAGGTTCGTATCTTAGGTGAGAAGCGGCAGGTCCGCGCCAGGATCACCCGTGTAAACGGCTTCTCGGCCCATGCCGACAGAGATGAACTGCTCAAATGGCTGCAGGAGCTGGAGGCGCCGCCGCGGCACGTTTTCGTGGTTCACGGGGAAACCGACAGCGCGAAGGCCTTTGGTGATTATGTCCGCCGGCAAACCGGCTGGAACGTGACCGTCCCGGAATATAAGGACGAGGCTATCCTAAATTAACGCCGCACTGCTGTCTGCGGTTAAACCACCTCCCGGGTCGCCCCACGCCCCGCAAAAAAAAGTGTTGTCTTATGGGACGAAATCTGCTATGCTTTGTTAGAGTCAGGGTTTTGTCCCGGGTAAAGGCCAGCAAGCGAAATGAGCAGCTTTTTTTGGAGGAGTAATGCCATGTGCAAAAACGCGGTGGTTCTGGCGTCACTTCTAAACGTGTTTGCTGCGGGCAACCGCCTTTGGGCTGACATTGTTATATTCAAGGTCGATTTCAGTTGTCCCGGTGCGTTGCCGGGACGGAAGGTAACGTTAACTTTTAGAATTTCGAGGAGAAAAAAATGTTAAGAAAAATGAGAATTTTAGTTAGTATGGTTTTGGTTCTTGGTATAGCCGGAAGTGCCATGGCTGATTGGGACAATGGGACGTTCACATCCGATACAAGCTTTCCCCCGTGGCCGCCCTTGGCGGCGCCGTATGTCGGCCTGACACGTGTCAAGGTTGGGGCTACGGAGGTGTCAACAACGGGCGGTGGCATGCATCCGCGTTATCCCGACGGGACGTCGGCAGATCTGTTCGATGGAACCGAGTCTTGTTCGATCGGATGGTGCACGGGTTGGGCCGGCGGAAGCGGGCATAGCACATTCGATTTTGACGCCTCATATGAAATTGGGCAAATCTATCTCGATACAAACCAGTTCGGTCTGATTCAGAGCCATGGATGGGACATCACGCTGGAGCTGTACAACGGAGGCGGCCTGGTTTGGTCCTCAACCGCTACCGGTCTGGGACTGGGCGACTACGGCGGGTTTCTGAGACTCGACTCGGCGGTTACGGCGGACCGTGGCAGGATATATGTAAACTATTATCCTCCAGATTCCTCAGATGGACCGTACGGGGAAAGGGGGGTTCGGGTCTATGAGATGGCGTTTTACACCTTTTGCCCGGGACCGCCGGATAGCGACGCCGACGGTGTGGGCGACGCCTGTGACAACTGTCCTCAGACACCCAACCCCGACCAGGGTGACCGCGACGGTGACGGCAGCGGTGACGTCTGCGACGGCTGCCCCGACGATCCCGAGAAGGCCGAGCCGGGCTACTGCGGCTGCGGCGTGCCCGATACGGATGATGACGAGGACGGTGTGATATACTGCGACGACAACTGCACGGAGGACTACAATCCCGACCAGCTCGACGACGATGAGGACGGTGTGGGCGATATCTGCGACAACTGTCTGCAGACACCCAACCCCGACCAGCTCGACGACGACGAGGACGGGATAGGCAACGCCTGCGACAAGTGCCCGGGCGTTCCCGACCATGACGATGACCAGGACGGCCTGATATACTGCCACGACAACTGCCCGAACGACTACAATCCGGACCAGCTTGACAACGACCAGGACGGCACCGGTAACGTCTGCGACGGCTGCCCCGACGACCCCGATAAGATCGTGCCGGGCACCGGCTGCGGCGTGCCGGAAGGCCCGCACGATAATTGGAATGGAACCTTCTATCCGCAAAATCCGCCCGTCACACCGCCTGCCGGCTGGAGAGAGGTAGATATAAGACCTTCGTTCGTTTCGAGCAACTTTGCCAAATTCCTTAGTGGAATGGCCAATCTATTCGACTCAGATTTCGGAACATATGAAGAAATGCAGCCGGGCTGGGCCCAAGGAGATGCCCAAATCGTGTTCGACCTTGGTGGCACATTCGAGCTCGTAGGTATGTCCATCTTGCACAGCGGTACCAGCACTGGTACAGAACCTGCTGATACGACTATATGGTTATACGACGGCGAAGGCGACCTGATCCACGTGGATTATCAGCGTGACGTCACCGGCAGCAACACCGAGCCCGTTTATGGCGGGTTCTTGGAGTTTGCCGGTGGCCCCTACGGCAGCGTTGCGAGGGCCGGCGTCGGCCTGCAGGGATCTGGTAGTTGGGGCGAAAGTGGCGAGGGCCAGTATACTGGGAGATACTATGAGGTGAAGTATTACACTGGTTGCCCGCCAACGCCGGACGACGACGGGGACGGGGTGGGCAACGCCTGTGATAACTGCCTGCAGACACCCAACCCTGACCAGCTCGACAACGACAGGGACGGGGCAGGCAACGCCTGCGACAACTGCCCCGATGACCCCAGGAAGATCGAGCCGGGTATCTGCGGCTGCGGCACGCCCGACACCGACGCGGACCAGGACGGCCTGCTGTGCGACGACAACTGCCCGTACGATGCCAATCCGGACCAGCTTGACGACGATAAGGACGGGTTAGGCAACGCCTGCGACAACTGCCCGGGGAAACGCAACAACCAGGACGACTACGATGAGGATGGGGTAGGCGACGCCTGCGACAACTGCTGGCAGAGATACAACCCTGACCAGGCCGACAGCGACGGCGACGGGGACGGGGACGCGTGCCAGATTGCGCTGCAGGTGGACCTGGCCCTGCCGGTGTGCGGCGGCACCGATGGCAGCGAAGTAGTAGCAGGAACAGCCAAGCCGGGCTGGACCATCTGGTCCGCGCAGCGATGGGAAGACATGTACATGCACGACATAGTCGAGATAGCCAACATCGCCGGAACAGGAATTAGCACCTCAATAACTTGCGCCCGTGAGGGCAATGGAGGCTTCCACGTCCATGGTTTGTGCAGAGACAATCTGGGCGGCGGAGGCTGTCCGAACGGAAGCCCCTCGGGCGAGCCGATCGCGAACGGCTGGTTCCACAATATCGATTGGGGCGGCGAAGACAGAGGCGATATCCATTTGAAGATTAGAAATCTGCCTTCCGGCAGATATATGCTTAAGAGCTACCACAACCACTGGGAACCGGCCAAGCAGTCAACTCGTAACTGTCTAGACAAGGAATCGTCGATGCCGCCTATGACGGGAGTGTATGCCACGTCTATAGGCGCGGGTGTCGAATCGCTTGTGGAAGCGTATAACATTAAAGTAACGAGTGTCCTTACCGATGCTGACGTTGCAACTTCAACCATAGAGTTTGAGACGGACGGCGCTGATGTTCGGGTGGTGTACGACGGCGGCGATGACTCTTATCCGGACCCTGCCCGGCCGGGCCGTGAAGGTTCGAAGGGAATTCTCAACGCCTTTGAGCTGATGACCATTTGGACGCCCCCGCAGCCGGTTTTCGAGTGTCCATGTCTCGGCAACTTGAATACTGACGACCAGATCGACCTCGATGATTTGCAGGCCGTGGCGGGCATTCTGCTTGATGCGGGCAGTCCGTTTATCTTTCCGGTCGGCGAAGGCGACTGCGGCGATCTCAACACCGACGGCCAGGTCGACCTGGATGACCTCCAGGCAGTGGCGGCAATACTACTTGATGCCGGCAGTCCGTTTATTGTGCCTTGTGAGTGATTGTAAGTAAAAAGGCAAAAGGTAAAAGGCAAGAAGTCCGGGGCCCGTGTTTAGCTTCTGACGGGATCCGTGTTTTTTTGAGCGCAATGCATCAATGCTTTGGCCCACACCTTTGCTGACCGCCCAGCGGTTTTCCGCTGGTACTGGGGCGAAGAGAGGTCCTCGAAGCGGGATTTTTTGAGAAACGCAAGGTGCTAATCAAGAAATCAGCCTGACAACAAGGTGTTTTACCAAGGCTCATCGGCTTTTTGCTTGACTTATCTTTTTGAAAAGGTATAATACGTGTGCTTAGCGGTTAGCAGCTTTTTCTGAAAAAGAGGGCTTTTCGGGCGTAAAGGAGGGCTGCCCTATGAGAAGAGTAATGTTTGTTGTGATAGTGCTTTTGGCAGGGGCCGAGGCTTTGGCCGATGTTGATATTACCTGTGTTGCCGACGTTAATGAGGTGACTGTGAGCTATGACGCATCGACCGAGCCGAATCTGGTGCGGATTTTTACGTTGGATGTGACCGTTGACAACGACGCGAAGATTGTAAAGATGCCGCTGAGCAGCTTCAATTCGCATTACGGTGTTTATCCCGGTTCGATCGTTATTGATCCGGAGACAGGCGAAGTCGACGACCAGGGCTCGCCGATCGCCGACCGGTCGCAATATTCGCCGGACTCGGCGGCATATAATGGTACACTGCCGGGTCTGAACTCGGGCGGTGTAACAATAGAGATGGGCTCACTATACGTCGGTGAGGCCAATGCTCCGCCTTCAGCCGATGTTCTGTTCCAGTTTTATGTCGATAAGGATTGCAGCGTGAGTATAGGCGAAAATGCGGTCCGCAAAGGTGTGGTGCTCGAAGATGCTTCCCGCACATTCAATCTCAATTCGCCCGGCTGCAGTGTCACGTTGGGCGGCTGTTCGACATGCGCCGGCGATATGGACGGCGACGGCTGGTTATCTCCGAGCGACGTAAGCAACATCGTAAGTTTGCTGCTGCCACACGCAAGCAACTATTACTGGGTGCCTGCGCCTTCGGGCTCGTGCGGCGATGTCAATGTCGACGAATGGCTCTCGCCCGAAGACGTTAGTGCTATTGTTAGTATGCTGCTGCCGCACGCATCAGCTTACTACTGGATGCCATGCCCTTAGCGTCGCGCCTTTTTGCCGCATGGGTGGGTCCGGGCGATTCCCCGGGACTAATCGTGAAGGATGATTGATCTGCATGAAGTAGGCGCCGTTTTGCTGTTGTTACCGGCGGCGAACGGCTAATCCAATCTCAACTGCAAGCCGATATATGATAGTGCACTTTTGACATGGCAGAACGTATTGAATTTTGATATGAAAGCAGACCTTCACTACAGCGACGGATACGTGTCTCTGGAAATTCCGGAAGCGAACGTGGAACAGATTATACGGCCATGGGGGGATAAGCGAAATTCAGACAACCAGGCTGTTCTGCAACAGGTTGCGGGCGATAAGGAGACGGCAGAGTTTCAGGATAGAATTGTCGGCAAAGACGTTTGTGTATTGCTGGACGACAGCACGCGAGAACAGCCTTTCGCAGATTTGTTCGAGTCGGTATTTCCTGTTCTGCGAACCGGTCGTCGTGTGCAGTTTGTGCTCTGCACGGGGACGCACGACGCCGAGACGCCGGAGAACAGGCAAATAATGCTTCAACTGGAAAAAACGGCAGCCGAAGCAGGCATCACGAATTTTGGTATACACGCCCACGATTGTCAACGGGACGATTTTGTGACAGCAGGTCGCACATTGCGAGGCACGGAGGTGCGGTACAACGCACTGATCGATAGTGCAGAGATTTTTCTGGTGCTCTCCGATGTGAAGGTCCACTATTTTGCAGGCTATTCGAATCCGATAAAGAACTTTGTTCCCGGGGTTTGCGGATTCGCAACTGTGGAGCAAAATCACAGTCTGGCGCTTGACGAGAGATCGACATTCGGACTTCATCCGTGGCACATTAACAAGTCGCGACGGGACAATCCGTTAGCCGACGACCAGCTTGAAGCAATGCGGCTTGTCGTAAGAAATCGCCCCGTTTATGCGCTGGTGACCGTCACAACCACCGGAAAAGTGCAGTGGGGCCGCTTCGGGCCGGTGGAACAGGTCAGTCGTGAGGCCTTTTCGACCGTTGACCGGACAAACACCCGGGCTGTCAAGCCTGTATCGCGCCTGGTAGTCTCGCCGGGCGGGCTTCCTAACGATGTCAGCCTTTATATTGCGCAGCGGGCGCTTGAGCTGACGAAAAACGCGGTGGCCGATGGCGGCGAGATACTGTTTTTGGCAGCCTGTCCGAAAGGGATCGGTGAAGAACAGACTATTGAGAATTTCTACAATCGTCTGACTGCGCCGATCGACGAGGTGCTGAAATCAATCGAGAGCGAGTATAAATTGTTCAGTCACAAAGCGTACAAGTTTGCCTCGATGATAAAGCGGCTGAGGCGAATCTGGTTGTATTCCCAAATACCCGACGCTCTGGTCGAAGCAGCACATCTGCACACCGCACATAACCCTCAGGCAGTGGTTGACGGCTGGATTGCCGAGGATTCGGAAACGCAAATCAAACTTGTCGACGGCGCGAACAAGGTGGCTCTATATGCCGGAGCGTAATTGGATGCGCGATCGCAGGTAGGACCTGATTCAAACGAGGCATGATTGTTTCTTTATAACGAAAAGCCGCGAGTCGGCGATAGATGCATCCGATGTCGAAATACATTGCGATAGGCGGTTAACGTCTTACCATTCCGGGTGTGTGCTGGATGTTACGACCCCTGTGGCAGCGACGTAGTCCCAGTCGCCGCCGAACGGCTCTTCCGGAATTTTGGGCAAATAGCCTTGTTCAACCAGGACATCGAGGTTGGCTGGAAGGGAACCTTCCCAGTTTTTGAAGATCTCGACTCTTGAACGTAAAGTTGCAAGTCCGATCCTGGTCGCGGAGGTTCTAGCCTCATTGCCCGCATCGGTGAACTTGGGTATGACAATGGCCGCCATTATGCCGAGTATTGCAACGACAATCAAAAGTTCGATTAGCGTGAAACCATTTCTGGCTTTTGCCATTATGTCCTCGGGCAGACAGTTTTTTCATATCTATTCTCGTTAATCTTCTCTCTCGAAATGGCCTTCGGCCTTGATCCAACCCACCCTGTTGAGATGCAACCTGAGGTGGAGACACAGTAAGTCAAAGACGCGACTTATGGGATGTTGGCAGCGTCAAAATACCCAAATGCGAAGGAATACCCACCCATAAACCAGTATCACAATCAACAACCAGAACCACTTGAAAAAGTTCATAATCGTCACTCTGCAGCCGCGTCGGCGCCCACCACAAAACACCACCTAAAGGCAGGGGGCGAAGCAATACGTCAAGATTACGCACCTACCCTCACATAAATATTAACAAATGAATCAATCGAAGGCAAACAAACGCGGCTTACCGCTCCTATAATTTCGGCATTAAGACGGTCTTTCTTGAATTCATACGTGGGCGAAGTTAGTCCATATAATCGAGCGTTCTTCGAGGTTACTTTATTGTGGAATATACCTATTGGGGAAAATACCTGGTCCGGCACAGTCGGAAGCAAATGGGTGAGATGAACGGGCTGACACCTCAACAAAAGTATCTTGCGACTCACAAACGTCCGTATAACCTGCATGGCCGCAAACGCCCCGGCCTCGTGTTTCGAGCGAGTGAAATTGCTTGTTGCGAAAGCGAAAAGCTTCGTTTCCACCGTCGGGTTGACCAAACGCCGCGCCAAATAATGACGATTTGGCATATCGTTTGAAGCGACCCCGGGTTTGCGAAAGTCGAATCATAATGGGCCTGATACGATGGCTCAAATATGAAGTGCTATAATCGTTATGAATTTAAACTTTCCCGTATTTAAGTAGTTTTCTCCTTATCGTTTTGCCCAATTTTACTATATTAAAAGGTTTTGTAATGTAAGCATCTATTCCTTTGTCAAACGCTTCTACTATTTCGCGCTCCTGGAACCTGGAACTGAGCATAAAAACGGGTATGTGCTTTGCTACTTCATCGGTTCTTAACCTGGAGAGCATTTCCAATCCATTCATTTTCGGCATCATCCAGTCCAGCAAGATGATATCCGGCACCTTCTCACGGGCTATTTCGAGCCCTGCGAGCCCGTCCTCGGCTGTGTAGACCTCGAATCCATCCGCCATCAATGCATATTCCAGCACCATACGTGCGGTTCTATCATCGTCAACCACAAGAATACGAACCTGGTCAATCATGGTAATCCTCTCTTGCTTTGTCCCTTTAACTCCAAGTAGAAGCAATGTTTGTGGAAAAGACTCCAAGAATATTCCTATCATGCACAACCGGTCAGGGTAAGTTATTTTATCGAGCCATCATCAGAACAACATAATTGTGGTAAATACGTAATTTCAGCCGAGGGGTACTTTATATTCGCCATTACTCTGCACGGGATAAAAGCATGCAGAATATCGTTCCTGCGAGATCAGGCTCGCAATGGAAGCTACAGGGATGGCGGCGATGCGGTCGGATTGTGTCCGAGCAAGAATGCAGAGTGGTTGTTCCGCGGCGGGCAGATCAGGCGTCAAATGCGGGATGATTACCGGGCAAATGAGGTGTTACGGAGTACTATTTGGTCTGCAGGCACATGACGAATCGTACCTTTGTATCATCCTATTCCAAGTGTTCTTTTCACATGTTTGATTTGTTCGGCGGGTAAAGGCTGACTGAGCCGGTCGAGACCTTCTTTTCTGGTCATGTATCCGATTCGAACCATCTCTGCTATCTCGTAGGCGTAAGGGTTAAACCCGAACCGGTCGATATGAACCTGGTTGGCGAAGGCATTGAGCAGACAGTTTGTAGAGTTGACATCGGTATCGGAAGGCTTTTTCCAGCCATATCCTTCGGCGATGCGTAAAATCCGGCGCTCGTCATAATCCGTAAAGGCCAGCGGATTGACGCTGTAGGGAAAAATTTCGGGATTTTGAAAATGTCTTTCCTGCAGGAAGAGGGGGCTGAGCATATCTCTGAACTGTTCGGGCAGGAGGTTCAGAAAGCCGTCCTGTGTGATCCTGATCAGGGGGGCGTTTGTCTTGACAATAGCGGTGGCCAGGGGCGCCTGACCGGGAGACATTCCGAAAACAAGGAAAGGCGCAACCTGTTCGACTGCTATGCGAAATCCGACGAATCTTATAAAGGAAATGCAACTGGTACAAATGCTCGAAGCCCTGGTGAGGGCCTTTTTCGAATGCATATCATTCGATATCGAAGCCAGGATAATTCCTTTGATTGTTTCAAACCGGGGCGTTACGGTGAGGTGATCGACGTTGATGTTACTCAAAACGGTTCTGATGTTGCGTGCGGCCATTTCGGACTGGAACCAATTGTCGAAAGAAAATGCGAGCAATTTGAGTCCATATTTTTTCCGGAGCAGGTGGAGGGTATAGGTGCTGTCCTTGCCGCCGCTGTAGGCTACGACGCAGTCATAGCTTGCGCTGCCGCGGTGCTCACAGAGAAGCTCTGTGAATCTGCTCTCAAGCCGGGCCTTTTCGGCGGCGTGCTGCTGCGTGGCTTTTGCGGAAGAGCAATAGCTGCATTGTCCGTCAGCATCGAACCGGATACCCGGAAATCGCTCGTCGAGCACACATTTCGTGCATATCTTCATTCTGTCCTCCCCTCGGCGTTTATTCGTTCACATGCGGCTGCGAACTTATGGGCAACTTGATTTATCTGCTCAGAGGATACTACCAACGGCGGTTCGAACATAAGAACGGAGGGATTTGCGAAGGCAGGGACGGCTAAAACCTTCTGCCGGATTATTTCCTGCGCCAGGTTGAGCGCGACCGTGCTTGAGTGGGTCTCGACGCCAATTAAGAGGCCCAGGCCGTTTGCGGCTCGAAGGATTTTCGGAAATTCCTCAATGCACCGTCTGAACTGCTTTAGGAGAAATTCGCCTTTTTTCGCGGACGCCTCGGGCAGCGCGTGCTGTCGGATGAGCCGGATGGTTTCGATGCCCGCGCGACAAGCAAGTGCGTTGCCGGCAAAAGTGGAAGCGGACATCGGAAAACTGAGGCCGAATTTTCGCCAGAGATGCTCTTTTGCGACCACCGCGCCTATAGGCATCAGTCCGCCACCGAGAGACTTGCCCACCACGAGTATATCGGGCACGGTCTCAAAGTGGTCACAGGCAAACATTCGTCCTGTCTTGCCGAAACCGGTTTTTATCTCATCAAAGATCAGTATCAGATTGTTCCGGTCACACAAGCGTCGCAGTTGTGGAAGGTAGTCTTTGCCCGGCATGTTCACCCCAGCTTCGTGCTGAACGGGCTCAATCATGACAGCGGCCGTATCTGCGTGTATGGATTTTTCAAGGGCTTCGATATCGCCAAAGGGAACGTGCACGAAGCCTGTCGCAAGAGGTTCGAAAGCCCGCTTGAATGAGGGCATTCCCGAAGCTGCAAGGGCTCCGAACGTATGTCCGTGAAATGAGTTTGTCGCGGTTATAATCGTGCCCGGTCCCTTGTGCAGTCTGACGAGCTTGAGTGCGCTGTCAATTGCCTCCGATCCGCTATTGACGACAAATGAGCATTTGAGCTCTCCGGGCGTCACGTCCTCGAGAGACTCGGCCATTCTAACCTGAATCTCTGTGATAAGCGGTCTGGTAAAGAGTTGGCGGCGGCACAGTTGATCGGTCATCGCCCGGATTATGGCGGGATGGTTGTGCCCCAGGTTGAACGCTCCGTATCCGGCGACGCAGTCGATGTAGGAATTACCATCGGAATCGATTATCGTCGCTCCCTCCGCTGTTTGGGCGGGCTTGTTCAAGCCGAGCCTGCTCAGGAAGGAAGGATAGGTCGGATTGATCATTCCGGCATAAGCTTCAAACAGAGCGACATCGTTCGCTGTGCCGGAGGTGTCGGGCCGTTTGGCGGTATCAACTCCGGGTCTTTCGGCGGTGAATGGCAATTCAGCGGCCATTAGGTTGAAGCTCCCAGGATTTCAACTGTTTCTTGTCGACCTTGCCGTTGGGGCTCTTGGGCAGGCTGTCGAGAAATTCCACATACTTGGGCACAGCGAACGTCTCCATGTTCGCCACGCAGTATTTAAGGACGTCCTTTTCCGTTATTTCCGCCCCCGGCGAGCGCACTATAAAAGCCTTTATGGCCTGGCCGAGAATTTCGTCCGGGACCGGGACAACGGCTGCTTCGACAATACCGGCCATGCAGCAAATGTTGTTTTCCACTTCTTTTGGGCTTATTCTCTCGCCCTTGGTTTTTATCATGTCATCTTTCCTGCCTAAGAAGTAGAGAAATCCGTGTTCGTCCCGGCGGAAGTAATCTCCGGAGTACAGGGTTCTTTCGCTCGGGTAGCGTCCGTTTCGATATGTTCCTGCGGTCAGCTCAGGAGCCTGCCAGTATCCCTGCATGACATTTGAACCTCTTATGGTTAATTCGCCGGTTTGGCCGGGAGACACCTCGTTTCCATGTTCGTCGACGACGGCTACCTCGCAGTTTGGCATCGGTTTTCCGACAGAGCCGGGTATTCTGTCGAGCTCTTCCGGGGGCAGGAAACCGACGCGTTTGCATTCTGTCAGTCCGAACATTGAGAAGATTCTCACGTTCGGGAACATTGTTCTGAGCCGTCGAATGTGCTCCACAGGCAGCGCGGCTCCGGTATTGGTCAGGTACCGCAGTGTGCTCAAGTCGTATTGTGTGAGATCCTGCAGCTTTAGGAGCATGGCGACTATGGTCGGGACGATGGGAAATCCGGTTACCTTTTCCTGCTCAATTCGTTCGAGAAGCCGGTGGAGATACAGAAGAGATTTTTCCAAAACCACGGTGCCGCCGAACATAAACGCCATGACAACCTGGTACAGGCCGTAATCGAACGAGAGCGGCAGGACATCGAGTATAATGTCTTCGTGGCAGTTCTCGATGTATTGAATGATGCTTCTGGCCGCCGAAATCATATTGTGGTGTGTGGTCATCACGCCCTTTGGCTCTCCGGTTGAGCCGGACGTATAAATGAGGCAGGCCAGATCGACATCTATACAGCGCGGAAGGATTGCGCCATCGCATGGGAGGCTCTGCTCTTGTGCGTCTGTGTTATCTTCGAATAAGTCCGCCCATCCCGTTGAGACATCCGCCAGCTCGTTGGGCATGGCGTCTTGTGCGCCGACCCATATTATCCTGATTCCGTCATGTCTTTCAGCCAGTGCATTTGCAACAACGTGGGCCTTGCCCGTATGGGTTATGAGAATCCGGGCTCCGGAGTTTCCCAGGATGTAGCTGAGCTTGGGACCTTTCAGGGAGGCTTCGAGGACAACAAAGGCGCCTCCGGCCTTGAGAATTCCGTAGATCGAAATGACGGTCTCCGAGGAATTGTCCAGCAGCACTGCGACTCTGTCATGGCGTTTGAGCCCTGAATCCATCAGCGTAAAAGCCAGTTGAGTAGTGTAGCTGTCGAGCTGGGCGTAAGTCCAGCGCTGGGGCCCGCATATGAGGGCCTCTTTATCGGGAAAACGCTCAGCCGAACGGCGAAGCCAATCGTGAACCAAAGTAGGGTCGAATTCGATCATTTTCTTTTCTCCTTGTAATTCTCATTCTATGCATTTCGAATGCGCCGACCTTCGGTCTACGATCAGATCCGCACTTGAGGAGCAGTCACGGTGGTCGGAGAAGTTCTCGACAAACTTATGATGGACCAACTGAGAAGACAAAATGCCGACCAGGGCCATGTTGTCCGACTCACTGGGGGCATCTACCCTTCGGAGTTTGTCCAGCAGACTTTTTACCCTGCCGACGTGGAACAGGCCTGTCTTTCCAATTGCTTCAGGTGACATGAATTCATCAACGTATCTGGAGGTTTTTCCATTCAGCAGGCTTTGCTTAATCGGGGCGCGATAAGGGTGCTTTGACCGTGTTGTAATGCTTTCCGGCAGGATTCGCTGAAAAGACTTTTTGAGCACGTATTTTTCATTCAGGCCCAGGATTTTCCATTTGGAAGGCACGTGTCCCATGAATTCCATGATATTCGGGTCGAGGTAGGGCAGCCTTATCTCGACCGAGTTTGCCATGGCTACCCTGTCGCCCTGGGACGAAAGGAGATAGTTGCTGAGGAAAATGTGCATCTCCAGATACTGCGCCTTTGAGACGCAGTCCCAGGTTGGGTATGCGGCGGGGAGGTTTTGGCGGACCTGTTCACATCCGTCGTAGGAACCGATCTGCTCTTTAAGCTCTGCTGAGAAGAATGTTTTGAGCTTGCTTGTATTTGCCCATCGGACCATGTGCGAGAACAGGGGCTCGTTGGGTTCTTCCAGGCCTCGGGCAAAGAACGACCGGAGGGTGTGGTTCAAGCGCGGGTCGTCGAATATGTAAGGATAGAGGTGGGTTATCAAGGCGGCGCGGCGGTCGGAATCTGGTTTTCTTGCCCAGAAGCTTCTTACTTTCGCCTCTCGGAAGATATTATAGCCGCCGAATACTTCGTCGCCGCCTTCGCCGGTGAGCACAACCTTGAGTCCGCTGTCACGGACGAGCCGTGATAACAAAAGCAGCGGGACGGGAGCGGTTCTCAGCAAAGGCTTTTCCGTGTGCCACAGACAGTCGGCAAGTGCGGCTCCGATTTTTTCATTGCTTGCATGAATCTCGCCGTGGTTTGCTTCAAGGAACGACACCATATCGCTCTGATGCCTTCCCTCATCAAATTCCGGCTCTTCGAAGCGTATTCCGAATGTTCTGACGTCGCTGTTGAAGTTCCTGACGATGAGTGTTGTAACGCCGGATGAATCCAGGCCGCCGCTGAGATAGGCTCCGACGGGCACGTCGGCCCGCAGGCGGATTCGCACCGCCTCGAGCAGCAACTGCTGAATCCTCTCGCTGATTTCGTCCGGGGAGATACGCAAGTGCTCGTCTCGAGGATAAAAAGGAAGGTCCCAGTATTTCACGAGCAGAACTTGTCCGTTGGCGACCTTGAGATAATGTCCCGGCGGTACTTCGAGAACGTTCTTGAATGTGGTAGTTCCGGGCAAGGTCGTCCAGAAGGTAAAAATCTGGTCCATTGCGAGCGGGTCTATCCGGCGTGGGACGTTTTTGTTGGCAAATATTGACTTGATTTCAGAGGCAAAAATCAGCTCACCGTTTTGTATCGTGTAATGGAGCGGTCGAATTCCGACCCTGTCGCGGGCAAGGAAGAGCTGCTTTTTCGCTGCATCCCATATCGCAAATGCGAACTGGCCGTTCATGCGGGCGAGGCAATCGGGCCCATATTCTTCGTAGAGGTGAACGAGGACCTCCGTATCGGACGTCGTATAGAAACGGTGCCCTTTTCGGGACAGGTCGGCCCTCAACTCCGGATAGTTGTAGACCTCGCCATTATAGACGATCCACATGGTTTGGTCCTCATTGTGTATCGGCTGAGTGCCGGATGAAAGATCGATTATGCTCAGCCGAGCGTGGCCCAGGCCGACATTATCGTCGAGGTATATGCCGGTTTCATCCGGCCCTCGATGCTCGACCACGTCTATCATACGCCCTATGGTCTCCGGAGAGATACCGTCGGCGCTGCTTATATGACATATGCCCGCTATACCGCACATGACGAAAAAAGTACTGGAATAAAAGCTTATTGCCCCCGTTGACACTATGGTTCCGCGGTCGTATCGCAGTTTACTTTCCGCTCAATAAACCGAGCAACACTTGCCAGGCTATCGAGGTTCTCGGGAACAAGCTCATCGTCTTCGATCTTGATGCCGTACGTTTGCTCGAGGAACATGACCAGTTCGAGTATTCCCGTCGAATCGATAATGCCCTTTTCCATGAACGAAGTTTCTTTATCAAGCTGTTCACCGTCACCGAAAAGAAAATTAGCAACTACGAAGCTCCGAACGCTTTCAAGATAATCCATTTAACGATAGCCCCCCTTGAGACGTTTGCTTAGCATGAGTGTATTGTCTCTAAGAAGTTGTCGGCAAATATCATTCGCAACTTTGGCGGTTCGACGCAGTTGTCCCGCGCAAGAAGCGCGACGTACTGCAAACTGTCTACCCACTTGACGGTATTTAGAACACTCAGGGTTCGGTTTGCTTATAAATTAAGCGTGTGGGACAATTTTTCAACCATGCAGAGTATCTATCGAACCGTCATCGTTCAGAAGCGCCTTGTGGCTGTAGAGATAGTCGTAGTTGACGAAGTAGTCGGTCACGGCGCCAAGTCGGTGCGGATATTGATCGTGAGATTTCGGGGTTTCGTGGTTTCAGTGTGATTGTTTATGCGGACCAAGACACTGCTGATACCGATTTTTTTCATTGTACTTTCTGTTCGTTCTCTCATGTGTCTTCAGCGGCTGCTGTTTAGAAGGGAATTTGACGTCCGCGGCCACGCCTTAACAGGGTTTTTGATGTGCCAAGGCTGATAGACGAGCAGCCCTCGTCCAACTGTCCTATAACCGATGCACGTACAGGCCAAAGCAGCGACGATTTCAGTGAAGTGCGAGTTGCAAGAAGACGATGAATTTTGACGGAATACGAGTTCGTAAAGAGGTAGTAAAGTGCGCACCTGCAAGACCCTGTTTATCATAAGATTTGCGCTGCTTGGAGTGCTGGTTTATCTGACGGCACGTACGGTGCAGTTGCCCAAGCACCTGGAACAGGCTCTATGCACGCCCTTGCAGCCAAGCGGTGACGGAGTGCGGGGGGACCGCGCCGTCGACTCACCGGCTTTATCTTACGAAGATTGCGCCGAAATCGTAAAAAGAAATCCTTTTAATCTGTCAGATGTGGCGGCAGAATCGCCTGAGCCGGCAGCGCCAAAGGATTCGCGTGATTTGGCCGAATCGGTTTCCGATGAGCTGGAATTAGAACTGTTCGGGACGATATCCGGCAGCCGCCGGTTTGCCAGAGCCATCATAAAGGATCCGAAGACCGGCACGTGCGAGCCTTACAAGATCGGTCAGAAAGTCGGAAGCGCGATCGTCGACGGCATAGGATCAGAAACGGTAATACTGCTTCTTGACGGCAGGAGGAAGACATTAACGTTCAAAGCTTCCAGCGGAATGAGTAAAAGCGATATGAATAGCTTTAATAATGTGGCGCAACATACCAGTGAAACGCTTGACGCCAACCGCGCCGATGGGCCGCCCGAAAGATCGGAGGCAGACGGACAAACGGAAGGCGGATTTGTGCAGAGCATATCGGACATGGGAGTTTGGCAGCCGTATTTTGTCGGCGAACAGAGCGAAAATCCTGTGATAACGGATTTGGGAAGCATAAGGACGAGGGAGAACTTTAATCGGGACACACAGGATGTTATGTGTAGGATTATAGAACGCCAAATGGCGAGCAGCCAAAAGACAGAGGGGATTTTCAAAGAAACGATGCTGCAGTTGGCTGCAACCGGCGATCTGCTAAAAGACGATAAGCGCGCGAGACAATCGTCCGATTCACACTAGGCGGGAATAAATGAAGAAAGCAACAGCATGAAAATTGCCCAAGGACGTTAACATGGAAGTCCGGAAAGTCATGAACCTGTTGAAGAACCTTTTCTGCATTGTACTCATGCTTTCCGTGACTATTGCCGGCGCCGAGAGTGCCGGTTCAAAACATACCGATCCGACAAACACGCCGAATGCACCTTTTCTTGTGGAACCGGAACTGGCGGGGGAGCTTATCTCCGTGAACTTCGAACAGACCGATATAAGGATTGTTGTCAAGACCATAAGTGACATAACCGGTATCAATTTCATTGTCGACGACGATATTCATGCGACCATCACTGTGATGTCGCCCACAAAGATACGTCTGGGTGAACTCTACGAGGTTCTGGAGTCGATTCTGGAAGTGAAAGGATATGCGGCTGTTCCTTCGGGAAATCTCGTGAAGATAGTGCCCAGAGCAAAGGCGGCGAGGCACAATCTTCGTGTTCGTATCGGTCAAAATCCCGGCGAGATTCCTCAGAACGATTCGTTTGTGACGCAGATTATTCCGCTTCACTACGCCGATGCCGAGGAGGTAAGCCGGATTATAGCCCCCCTGCTGGCCGCGGAATCACACATGGCGACGTACAAGAGAACCAATTCGATTCTGATTACCGATACGTCCTCGAACATACACCGCGCGGCCAAGGTGGTTCAGGAGCTGGACGCGCCGGCTTCGAAGGAAGATGTGACCGTTATCGGTCTGAATTACGCTTCGGCCCAGGTTCTTAGCGAACAGTTGACCAAAATGATGCAGGAGATCAAGTTTGATTCGGCCCCTAACGGCCAGGATCAAAAGATGGTTCGGATCAAAGCAGGTGTGAGGATCCTTCCCAATTTAAGAACAAATTCTCTCATCGTAGTCGCGAATCCCACCGACACCGCGACGATTCGCAGACTGGTGAGCGAGCTTGACATTCAGCGTGCGACCAGGGCCGACAACGTTCATGTCATGTACCTGGAGCATGCGCCGTCCGAGGAAGCGGCCAAGTCGCTTAACAAGGCGCTTTCGAGCCTTCAAATTACCGGTGCGCTCGAGGCGGGTCAACCCGTGCAGGTTACCGCCGATGTCGGCACCAACTCACTTGTGATCACAGCTTCGCCTCAGGACTTCGAAGTCATAGCGGAGATAGCCGACAAGCTTGATATAGTCCGAGAGCAGGTGCTTGTGGAGATGCTGATTATGGAGGTGAGTGAAGACGCCGTAAAAGAGATCGGAATAGACTGGGGGACGCTAGATGAGGCCGTCGAGGGCAGCATTCGAGGCTTCGCCACCACGAATCTGGGCCCGCGGGTGGAGTTTTTGACGGGAACCCTCGAGGGTCTGGCAGTGGGGACGTTCAAGAGGAGAGAGGACGGCACGGTAGGCATCGGCTCAATCGTTCAGGCGCTCGAAAAAGTCTCCGGAGTGAACATCCTTTCGACGCCGCATATCCTGACATCGAACCACCAGAGCGCCCAGATAATAGTGGGCGAGAACGTTCCGTTTGTGACTCAATCAAGGATCACCGAGGAGGGCGATCTGCTTACGCCTACCGTGATACAGACCTTCGAATACAGGGACGTCGGAATCATACTTGAGATAACACCGCATATCAGCCAGAAGGGCCTTATCAGGCTCGAGGTCAAGAGCGAATTCTCGAAGATCGTTGAAAGTGTCACCGGTATCGAACAGACGCCGACGACGGCGACGCGAGAGGCGCAGACGGTTGTTTCGATGAAGAGCGGCGCGACGGTCGCGATCGGCGGTCTTATCAGAGACGACAAAGTGACGCTCGAGAAGAAAATACCGCTTCTTGGGGATATGCCTCTTGTGGGGGGGCTGTTCAAGTTCAACAGAGACAGGCTGCAGAAAACCAATCTGCTTTTGTTCATAACGCCCTACTGCCTCAGCACGCAGACCGAACTGGATAGAATTACCGAGAAGAAGAAAAGCGAAATGGCCCCAGCAATGAAAGAGCAGGCCAAAACAGCAGAGGAGGACAAGAGTTGAGCAGCATGTCTGCAAACACTGTGGATACGGGGACAACTCCGGGTATAAGCAAGCCGGCGGTCAAAGAGGACGCCTACCTTGAAACCATATCACCGGAGCAGTTGTGTCCCGAACTGGTAAGAAAGCTGCCGCTGGAGTTTTTGAAGGAGCAGTGTGCAATTCCAATTACTCTGGGAGACAAGGAGGTTTTGATCGCCCTTGCCGATCCTCTTAATATCGAAGCATACGACGCCATTGTCAACATAGTGGGTCGGCCATGCATGCGCGTCGGGTGTGCGTCTTACGAGATACAACAGGCTATAAGTTACTGTTATTACGACAACACAGGCGTTGACGGCGACATGTCGTCGGCGTGGCAATCGGAAAATACGGCGGCGCTCGACGGTTCATCCGCTGATGCTCAAGACGCCCGGGCGGACGACGACGCCAAGAACCTGTTTGTTCAGACACAGGCGGAGGACCTGCTGAGCATCGCCAACACAGAACCGATCATAAAGCTGGTCAACAAAATATTCTTTCAGGCGGTAAACAGGCGGGCGAGTGACATTCACATCGAGCCGGACGACAACCTGGTGCGAATACGATTCCGGATTGACGGCGTGCTTCATGAAATGTTCAGTCTGCCGAGGGGCGTTTTTGCGGCGCTAGTGTCGCGATTGAAAATCATGGCGCATCTGAATATAGCCGAACGACGCCTGCCGCAGGACGGTCAAAGCCGGATCAAGGCAAGCCGTCGTCTTGTAGACGTTCGAGTTTCAGTCATTCCGACATCCGGCGGCGAGCGGGTTGTGCTGCGGCTGCTGGACAAAGGCAGCCGTCAACTTGATTTGGAGACGCTTGGCTTTACTCCGGACGTGCTTGGTCGTTACAGGAAGTTGATAGGAGCAGCACACGGGATCATACTGCTGACCGGGCCCACCGGCAGCGGCAAGACAACCAGCCTTTACGCTACGATCAAACAGCTCAATTGCGAGGAGCGAAACATCCTGACGGTTGAGGACCCGATCGAGTATCAACTGCCCGGCGTGGGACAGATACAGGTGAAACCGAAAATAAATCTTACCTTTGCCAACTGCCTCCGCCACATTCTCAGGCAGGACCCCGATGTCATTATGATAGGTGAAATTCGCGATTTTGAAACCGCCGAGATCGCGATTCAGGCTTCTCTGACGGGCCATCTTGTTCTCAGCACGCTTCATACGAACGATTCGGCTTCGGCGATAACGCGTTTGCTTGACATGGGCATCGAACCGTACCTTATTTCATCGTCGGTGATTGCCGTGATGGCGCAGCGTCTGCTGAGAGTGACTTGCCCGAAATGCAAGAAGCCCTACATTCCGGACGAGGACATGATTATGTCGTGCAGCCAACTTGAGAATTTCTCGGAGATCGAAAGCAGGTTCCAAAAGGGTTTCGGCTGTGAAGCCTGTCTCAAAACCGGCTATTCGGGAAGGACCGGAATCTTCGAGCTGTTGACTATCGACGACGATGTCAAGGAGTTGATCAAGAAACGGAGTGATTCTCACGTCATAAAGGAGACCGTAGTGAAAAAGGGCATGACCACCCTGCGGGAGAACGGCCTGCTAAAGGCGTTGGCCGGTGAGACAACGCTTGAAGAGGTTTGCAGGGTGACGCAGGACAGCGTGTAAAGAAATCGAGGTGAGGTAACGTGCCGCTGGTTAAGTATAGTCTGGTCGGTCGCAAAGAGGCCAACGCCGGATACGAAGTGTCGGGCCGAAGCCGCCTGTGTGGTGCGCAGCCGAAAACAAAGTGCATAGATATCGGGGGGAGAATTCGGACCAAGGACGTATGCATGGTGGCCCGGCAGTTGGCGACGCTTCTTCATGCGGGCATGCCGCTTGTGCCCGCGCTGTGCGCGTTAGCCGAACAACTGCGTAAGGTCTTTGGCGAAAAAAAGAGATGGTTAAGTTGGCAGGAGAATCGTCTTGCTGAAATGATGCAGCAGGTCAGCCGAAGTGTAAACGGAGGAAGCACGCTTGCCGAAGCTCTCGGGCGGCATCGGCATGCTTTTTCAAGCCTGTTTGTCAATATGGTGGCTGCGGGCGAGGCGAGCGGGACACTGGAAGATGCTCTGGTGAGGCTGGCTGAGATGCTCCAGAAGCGCACGAATCTCGCGGGTAAAGTTAAATCAGCGGTGGCTTACCCGCTGATGATGGTCGTTGTCGCCATCGGAGTTGTCTGGTTTCTCATGTGGTTCGTGGTGCCAAGTGTGACCGAGATTTTTATCGAAATGAACAGGACCCTTCCGTGGCCTACGAGGCTGCTTATCTGGATAAGCAACTTCATGAAGTCGTATTTCTGGGTGGCGGCTCTTTTACTGTTGGGAACAGCGTGGGCAATAAGGGCATGGCTTGGCACGAGAGAAGGCAAACTGGTTGCCGACCGTTATAAGCTAAAGCTGCCGGTATTCGGCAAACTCTTTCTTGAACTGGAGATAGCGCGTCTGTCAAGGACGTTGGCCGTACTTTTTGGCGGCGGTATCCCGGTGCTTGATGCGCTGGACATAGGTGCGGGCGTTGTCCGAAACAGTTTTATAGCAAAGGCGCTTGATTCGGTCAGAGACCGGGTCAGTAGAGGGGACAACGTGGCCGAGGCGATCAGAAAAAGCGGCGTTTTTCCACCCATCGTATATCACATAGTCTCTACCGGTCAGGTCGGCGGAAGCCTTGAGGACGGTCTGACGAATGTAGCGGACATGTACGAGGAGGAGGTGGAGACTTCAACGAAGACGCTGACATCTCTGATCGAACCTGCGGTTCTGCTGGTAATGGGTGCAGCGGTCGGTTTCATCGTACTGGCGATTCTGCTTCCGATATTTGAAATAAACCGTGCTTTTTAAGGAGCGTGTCTATGGCAAAAGAAGCAACATACAGATTACACAGATTCGGATTTACTCTGATCGAACTGATGATTGTGATCGTGATTCTGGGGCTGATGGCAACGGTGGTCATGCCCCGGATACTCGAGAAACCGGAGCAGGCGCGCAGGACAAAGGCCAAGATCAGCATACGCAATATCGAGTCTGCTCTGGCGCTGTTCAAAACCGACATGGGCCGTTTTCCGACTACTTCGGAGGGTCTCGATGTCCTGGTTTCGAATCCCGGCATAGGAGGCTACAACAGCGGCGGCTATCTCGACAAGATACCGCTTGACCCGTGGGGCAACAGTTACATTTACATCTGTCCCGGACGTAACGGGCGAGACTATGACCTGGAATCTTACGGTAAGGACGCAGAAAACGGCGGCGTGGCGGACAACAGCGATATAGAAAGCTGGAACATCGAACGGTGAGAATCAAATGTCCTGCGGAAAGGAATTACCGGTGCGAAAGAAGGGCCGCATCAGAGCCTTTACGTTCGTGGAAATCGTCATTGCTCTTGCGATCGTATCGATTTGTCTGCCGGCTTTGATACGGCTGCATCTGATTGGTATAAGGGCGTCGGATACGGCGGAGACCATTACCGAAGCGGTTTCTCTGGCGAACGAGAAGATCACTTCTGTGCTGCTGTCGGGTTACCCGAAACGACAGAATCAATCGGGACAAGAGACAAGAAATACCGTATCTTTTGAATGGAAGACCGAGGTGACGGACCTGAAGGTGCCGGAACTGGACAAGGCGGGAATCCGTGGATTAAGAAAAGTGTCGGTTGCTGTCAGCTGGAAACAGGGCCTCGGGCGCAAACAGATACAGATGTCGAGTTATGTTGCCGAGGGGAAAATAAAATGAACCACAGGCCGGCAAAGGGCGCCTTTACGCTTGTTGAGCTTCTCGTGACAATTGCGATGATGGGGATTATTTTGTCGATGATATACGGCAGCTGCTTCGGCATATCCGGGTCGGTTCGGCGGTTTCAAAACAGAACGGCTTTGCGTGAACAAGTGCGAAGCGCCGGGGCGCTGATGTCCCGACAGATACGCTGCGCCTACGTGGGCCGCGAAATATCTGAGGGCGCCGTGCACTCGACGCTCCGCGGCTCAAACGTGCAGGATAAAAGCCTACTCACCTGCTTCAGGAGCAGTTTGGATGACCCGGACGGAGTCTTCTTGAGACTTGTCACCACCAGTGCTGTCACGACATTACAGGGCCCGGGAGACGGTTTGTTCGAAGTGGAGTACAGGCTTGACGATAAAAGGGGGCAGCTTTTTTACAGGCAGGCGCTGTCCGCCAACAACTGGAACAATGTCTTAGAAAGCGCCGATTGGCAGCTCCTTGCAGAAAAGGTCAAGAGTATGGAATTGGCGTTTTTCGACGGGGTGCAGTGGAGGTACAACTGGGATCAGGAAAAGGAACGAGAACTGCCTCACGCCGTGCAAATCAGCATCATTGCAGAGGCCGAGGGCGATCGGGCATGTCACTTCGAGACTACCACAGAGGTATTCTGTGGGAGAAGCTCGACCAGATAACACTAAGTAAGGTATCGGCAGTCGAGAGCAATGAGCCGGAAAAAGACGAACGCGGGAAAAAATGGATTCGTAGTTGTTGTCGTCCTGTGCATGGTCGTGATGCTTGGGGTGCTGCTGCTTGGTTTCGACTATGAATGCCGCACGCGGCTGCGCGTTGCGGAGAACTCTTCGAAATGTCAACGGGCGCTGCTGTGTGCAAAAGCGGGCCTGAACATCGCGATTGCAGCCGTTGCCAATGACAGCGTTTGTGGAAACAGCAAGCTGCTCAATCTGCTCTCGGGTAAAACCGCTATCGGCATCGATGCGGGGACATGCTCTGTTAAGATTTCCGAGGAGAACGGCAAGCTGAATTTGAACCGACTAATCGACGAAAGCGGCAACATCGACTGGACAAAGACGGACCAGTTGCTTCGACTTGTCGATGTGCTGAATCAGTCACGGAACGACCAGGTCGTGATTGACTGCGATTTGACGCCGTCGCTTATCGACTGGATGGACATCGACGAAGGGGTGACTGTACTGGCTTTTGCGACATGCGAGAATTTCGGCGCCGAATCGGGGTACTATGAAAAACTGGATCCGGCTTACAGTTGCAGGAACGGGCAGCTTGAAACTGCGGAAGAGCTGTTGCTGATCAAGGGCGTTAGTGCGGAGGTCTTCAATCGGATACGTGATTACGTTACTGTTTACGGGGACGGGAAAATAAACATCAATTCGGCTCCGAGTGAAATAATTGAGTGCCTTTCCAAAAAAATAGACTCTTGTTTAGCACAAATGATCGTGGACAGGCGCCAGATAAGAGCCTACAGCAGCGTCGGGCAACTGCGCACCGCCGCCCCGATGACAGACAGCATTTTTGACGAGCTCAGCAGCGTGATTACCGTCACCCCTACGGAACGGTATTATCGCGTCACCTCGGTCGGACACGCAGGCGGGCACAGCCACAACGTAGAGGCGATACTCAAGAGAGGCACGAAAACGGAAGAAGTGGAGGTAATTCTTTACAGGGAGAATTAAGGATAAAAGGGTCGGGGCGTTAGTCCGACAGAATACGAAAGAAAGAACAATGGCCAAGCGGTGTATTGGTATCGATATAACCGGTTCTTGTCTCCATGCGGTGCAGGTTTTGCGTAACGACGGTCGGCTTCGTATTGAAAAAGTCCTCAGTGCCCGGATACGGCGCAGGACCGACCAGCCGAGCGATATGCTCAAGACACTGATGCGCCGGGAGGGTTTCGACCGGCGTGCAAGTGTGGCGGTTTCCATTCCGCACGGGAGTGTTTGTTTTCGTAATGTTCAAGCCGATCAGCGACAGATGCAGCATATCGGGGAACGTGAAGAGGCCCTGGGCGAGCATGATTTTCCGATACAATCTAAAGAGATTGTTCCGAGAATGTGCTCGTGTCGGAAACTGTCCGACGAAGGATACGCGGTTCTCATAGGCGCGGTTGACAGGGAATTGCTGGATGAAAGAGTCGCTATTTTTCATAGGGCCGGAATGCGCCCCGAACTCGTCGGACCGGCGATTTTTGCCGTCCATTCAACCGTTATGGTCAACCACCCGGAAATCGCACTTGGCCGGGCCGTTATAGCCTACGTTGACGACTTCCGCCTCAGCCTGGCCGTCACAGAAGACAACAAAGTCTTACTGGTCAGAAGAATTCCATTTGCCTCGATTAACGATAATGTCATCCCTTCGGCTGTTATAGGTGCTTTTGACTTTTTGTCCCGCGAACTGGAAGTCACGTGGCGAAAAGCGTTCAACGACGATGTTACGGAGGGCGCGAGGGTCTACCTTGCGGCGCCGGACGACTCCGGCGGGGACGCCAAAGAAATAATTGAACAGAGCTTGCGCTGTCCGGTGATTATGGTCGATCCTTGTGCCGAGGTCGAGCCACCCGCCGAAAGCAGCGCCGCAGCCGCCATGAATGTCGCCGAGGGTCTGGCTTTGAGCATATTGGCGCCGGATAAAACTTCCGGAGTCAACTTTGTCGTGGCAAAGTTTGCAAAGAAAGCCTCGGCGCCGAACCTCAAAAGAGAGCTGTCGATTTGTGCAATACTTGCAGCCGTTGTTGCAGCCGTCTGGTTGTCGGGTTTGTTTGTGAAACTGCTCTATCTCGAGAACAAGCATGAGCGACTGAAAAACGAATTGAAGGAGACTTTTTTACTCGCGCTTCCCGAAGAAAGAAACATCATAAATCCCGTCGTCCAACTGGACCGCAGGCTGCAATCGCTCCGGGCCAATAGTGTATTTTCCGATCTGATTTCCGCGGCCGCGGTCGAGCCGCTTGAAGTCCTGCACGCCATAACAACAAACGTTCCGGCAGAGCTTGAAATCGAGGTTACAAATATATCGATAAATCCCGAATCCGCGCGTGTCACGGGGACATGCGGTTCCTTTGAAACCGTCTACAACTGGCAAAGCAGACTGCACGATTCCGGACGGTTCTCGACGGTCGACGTACAGGACGTTCGCAGAGAGCCTGAAAGCGGCGTTGTCCGCTTTACTCTCTTTCTTTCATTCGCACTTCCGGAGTGAATACGATGTATCTTACGCCCAGAGCACGCTTGGTCGGTATAATCATGGCGGTATTTGTGGGGGCCTGTTTATTGTTTGAAATGGTTATAAGTCCCGCCGCCGAGCGCGTGGAGACGCTCAGCCGGGTGATCCCTGAAAAACGCAAGATGCTTGAAGAGGTCCGAAGGAAAAGCGAACAGTACCTTGCTCTGAAAAGAACGCTGGACGCCTATAAGACGAAAACGGCTTCTGAGCAAACACGATTCGGACTGCTTGTTTTCCTTGAGACAATCATCAACGAGCTGGAACTGAAAAACAAGGTCGCGGCGATGAGGCAGGATGTGCTCCCGCTGGATTCGGAGTATCAGGAGGTGCTCGTTGAAGTAAAACTACAAGACACCACCCTCAAGCAGCTTGTTGACTTTCTTTACAGAATCAAGTCGTCAAACGATTGTCTGCGCGTCAAGAGTCTCTATACGGGCAGGGACGCGTCAAATCCCAATGCGCTGGACACGGTGATAAGAATATCGACCTTGAAATCGGGCGAGCCGGTATAACACGGGCGCAAGAGCCGGTTACGCCGGCGCCTGCATCGTTCTGATCAAAATCATAAACCGTATGCCAATGCGGCAATTCCCACCTGGCGGCGTGTATGCAAAATGGAAACGTGCCATTCGAGTTTTTTATGCTTGCCGCGGGATGAGCGTGCGGCTATAATCAGGTGATGTAAAACTATGTCGAACAGGAGATTGCGACGGCATGTAAGTTTTCTGGAAGTCCTCAGCGCCTGTAGCTCAATTGGATAGAGCGTCGGTCTACGGAACCGAAGGTTAGGGGTTCGAATCCCTTCAGGCGCGTTTGTTTTTTTCTCGATGACAGGTTTGCTCGAGCAAGAAAAGGCCGATGTTTGGATGCAAACGGGAAAAGGCCTGATATTAGCCCAAGTTCTGTATATCGTTATATAAAAGTTCATATTCGATATGTCCGATAGAGACATACAGACTTGGAATCTGTCAATCCAAGGCAGCAGCCACCTTAGAATAAAATGGGGGCGAGAATATAGGAACAGGTATTGTATGCCGCCTTTATATTTGTATTTACATAAGTGATTTATTCAATTCGTACAGTATGAAAAGAAATGAACAGGGCCGTCAAGGCAATTAAGGACACATTTTCCGGCATGTTTTTTTCCGGTATTAACGGCTGCAGCGTGCGGCGCAATCCGGTTCCCGTCGACCTGATGTCCGAGGCTGAACTAAAAGGAATCAAGGGCATTCGCGCATGGGGTGACCAGTACAGCCGATTATTTCAAGAGGATATTGTAAAATCTATGCGTCAGGAGCGCGAGGGTGATTTTTCTGTGAAGCCGGACGGCTCTGCTTTCTACAATGTTCTGGCCTTGTCGGGAGGCGGAGCGCATGGAGCCTTCGCGGCCGGCTTTTTATACGGGTGGACACAGGCGGGAAGCAGACTTAAGTTTAAACTTGTCACCGGCATCAGCGCAGGGGCGCTAATTGCCCCCTGCGCTTTTCTCGGGTCCGATTATGACGAAGAACTGAAAGAAATGTTCACTGCAACTACTGCAAAAAACGTCTTTCACATCAGAAACTTTATCTCATGGCTTTGGAGTGAGTCATTTGCCGATACCGCACCGCTTGCAAAACTCATCGCGAAGTACGCTGATGAAACCGCACTTGAGGCAATTGCCGAAGGACACGCCCGGGGAAGACGACTTTATATCGGTACGACCAACCTCGATGCTCAGCGTCTTGTGGTCTGGAATATGGGAGCAATCGCCGGCAGCGGTTATCCGGACGCACTTCAGCTTTTCCGCAAAGTGTTGCTTGCCTCAGCCTCGATACCAATTGCATTTCCGCCGGTTTACTTTGACGTTGAAGCGGGAGGCCGGTTGTATGACGAGATGCATGTAGACGGTGGGACCATCACGGAAGTCTTCTTCGATGGTTGCATGCTCGATTTTGCGGTTGCCAGGAAAGAGGTTTTTGGGCAGGACGCTCCAAAACCCGGCATTGCAGTTTACATTATCCGTAACGGGAAACTGACACCGTCGCCTCAACAGGTACCTCGCAGCTTGCCGAAAATCACCAGAAGGGCTTTATCCACGTTAAACAAAGCACACGGTTGGGACCACCTTCACCATATATACGAGATGGCTCGACGAAATCAGGTTGCCTTTAATTACATCGACATCCCGCAAGACTTTGAGCTCCCAGACAAGGAAGCATTTGACCTGGAGGAAATGAACAGACTTTTTAGTTTGGGCGTGAACCTGGCGAAATCCGGTTATCAATGGCACAAGCTTCCGCCGAGTCTTCAAGAAAGTTTTTAGGTCTGCTGAAAAAAGATCAGGAATATTCCGGTAAGCTAACGAAGGCGATACCCCATAAAGTATTCTTTGGAGAGACGCGCTTTCGGCATTCTTCTAAAGCGCTGAAATGTTTAAGTCGATAGGAAAATCAAATGGGGCGTGATTGGCGGTCGAACAATTACGAGAAGTATTATAGAGTCGCCCATATATTTGTCTGTAGTTGTGCTGTTGTGATGGGTTTGCCAGCGGGTCTTTAGGCCCGGCTTTCGCGGAAATCCACACGGAACCAGCAGATGCATCAAACCGCTTTTTTCGTAAAGCTTGTAACTGGAAAGGGCAAGAAGCTATGAATTTAACATTTTCTGAAGTCATCGTCTGGTTGATTGTGGGCGCGCTGGCCGGTTCGCTGGCCGGAATGCTTGTGACCTGGAAGAAAAAAGGATTCGGACGTTACGCTAATATAGGTATCGGCCTGGTCGGAGCTTTAATCGGCGGGTTCATCTTCAATCTGTTTAATATCGAGCTGGGTTTTGGAGCCTTGAAGATCACTTTCGAGGATCTGCTTTCGGCCCTTGCAGGGTCGCTCATTTTCCTCGCATTCCTTTGGTACTTTTTGAGGCGTCACAAAGAAAAAGCTGCATTAAGAAATTAACAAAGCAATTTAACGATTAACGACAGCTACAAAATAATTATTATCGGCAACCTCAGCCGTCGATACAGTTACCACTTCTCCAACGCTGGATATCTATGGCGCAATCAGCAAGTCATTGAGCGAATAAGGCGGTGTTTGTAATCGCCGCCGCCGATGAATACTAAGAATCCGGCATTTATGAGCGTTCAATCGGTCATTGTTTAGTACGAAGACGAAGACGTCGATTATTATATCCTGGCAGGCATCGGCCCTTTCACATTTGGGCTTGTGTGACGGAGCGGAGTGTGATATATTGCCGCGCGGGCAGCCTATGAGATATGGAAATTACTCGATTACAATGAAAGGGCACGAATATGAGCGTGATGAAGTACGCAATTTTGCTTGGGATGGTGGCGTCGGCGGGGCTTAGTTGCATGCGCGGTGAGCAGACGAAAGCGGAAGAGCCCTGGGTTGTGCTCGAGGGCAAGGCCGGTCCCGGCAAGGGCAAGCACATTGTTCTTGTCGCCGCTGACGATGAATATCGCTCGGAAGAACTGATACCTCAATTAGCCAAGATTCTGGCCATGCACCACGGTTTCAAGTGCACGGTGCTTTTCACCGTCAACAAAGAGACCGGCGAGATTGATCCGTCAAGCCTGGACAATATACCGGGCCTGGAGGCCCTTAAAACAGCCGATCTGATGGTGTTATTCGCCCGCTTCCGCGAGCTTCCCGATGAGCAGATGAAGCTCATCATCGATTACACCGACTCGGGCAGGGGCATTATTGGTCTGAGGACGTCCACACATGCTTTCCGCTACGAAAAGCAGATGGACAGCCCTTACGCCAAGTACAGCTTCCGAGACAAGCAATTCCAAGGCGGCTACGGCCGCCAGGTACTGGGTGAGACCTGGATCGGCCACCATGGACATCACAACGAGGAGAGCACACGGGGGCTGATTGCAGAGGGGATGGAAAACCACCCCATTGTCAGGGGAGTGGAAGATATCTGGGGCCCTTCGGACGTTTATAGTATTACGACGCTGCACGGCGACAGCAAGCCGCTGATAATGGGACAGGTGCTTTCGGGTATGAATCCGACGGACAAGCCAAACCCTGCAAAGGCGGTTGTGCCCATAGCCTGGACGAAGAGTTATACGGGCTTGCGCGGCAAGAGAGCCCGCGTCTTTACGACCACGATGGGCCACGGCGACGACCTCAAGAGCGAAGGCTTCCGCCGTCTCCTGGTCAACGCGTGCTACTGGTGCATGTGCATGGAGGACAAGATCGGTGTCAGGAGCAAGGTCGATATGGTCGGCGAATACAATCCAAACCCAATCGGCATGGGTGGACACAAGAAAGGACTGAAACCATCCGACCACAAGTTATGCCGCCCGTAACAAGCGGGCAGCCACTGGCGCCAGGTCGAAAAAACGCCGCCAGCAGCACCATATCACTTTCCTTTCTTAACGGTCGGCTGATGCCATTCAACCCGGTCAAACGGATTTTCATACCGTCACGTCGCCTGGAATATTTTGAGGAAACCACCCCGCAGGCTCAGGAAAGCATCCCTTTCCCTAAGCCCTATGGGATTTTATTTCCCTCGCTTCGGGCGTCTGCGCCTAAAAATATCGCAGACAGTACATATTCGTAACCAATAGAAATGCTTTTTCCTTGACAAGCAGGGGAGTTGTTGGTTAGAATTTGTGAGAATAGTTGACAGGTCCTTTCTGTAAAGGACAGTATAACTGAAAGAAAGTCTTTTGGTTTCGGGTTTGGGGCTGTCGGCAATCATGATAATGCTAAAGCTGAGACACTGACCGCTGGGATTTTCGGCAACGTCGAATCCTGGATTGGGTAGTAACATGGACAAGCAAGTGATGAAGGTGTGGCGTTCAATTTCACCATCTTGCCTTACCTTTTGCCTGGCGGTTGTTTTGATTTTAATGGCACATTCCGCAGCCCTTGGAAAGTACAAGACATACATCATCAACATCGATGGCCTACCCGGAGATTATATAGGAATGGCCTACGAGGGTGGTGCGCACAATGACACTGACATTACGCCTTGTCTGAGTTCGTTTAAGTCACAGGCGGCCTGCTATCCAATGTACAGCATGCTGCCCTCAGTAACCGGCGCAAATCACGTTGCAATAATGACCTCCGCCAGGCCGGGCACCTCCGGAATCCTCCATGCCTTCGAAGAGCACCAGGGGCTCGAGATGGATATGAGTTCGGACAAGTACGGAATGCCCCTGAAACGTGTGTACACACACCAGGACCTTCATGTGAGAGGCGTCCGGACCCTGTTCAACGCCGCCAAGGCAAGCGGCGCGGGAACAACCGCCGTTATCACAGGCAAACCCTGGATTGGTGGCATCTTCGACGACGGTGATGACACCGGCTGTGATTATAGCATCCACCCAAACTCAAGTGACACCAGCAAACTCGGTTACATCACCGACACCAGTTTGTACATACTTGGCGGTGCGCCTCATGCCGGTGACGCCGTTGCCAGGCCCAGGTTCTACGTCCCTCCAGGTAATGATCCCAGCGACAAGTGGGTCATTGATAATGCCATCAATGTGGTTGCAAGAGAAGATCCGGACCTTCTTTACATCCTATTGGCCAACGTCGACCAGGCGGGCCACAAATATGGTGCCCTTCACGATGGAGCCGTTTCAAATCTAAATTCGGAACGAAATCCTGATGCTATGCGTGACCAGGTCGTCATAACCGATCGCCAGGTCAAAAGATTCCTCGATTACCTGAAAACCATCGAGGAGGAAAACGGAAAAACGCGGTTTGACAACTCATTAATTGTTGTAACCGCCGACCATGGTATGAGCAGCGTGAAAGGGGGCGATCAATGCGTCGATATCAGAAAAGAACTCGACGAGAACGGCTATCCTATGCGAGCCAGGGACGACTACATGAATTTCTCATACAACTCCAGCGGGGTCTACGAGTACTGCTTATCGGAGGGTTCAGCCGCTTATCTTTACGGGGTAGACTCCGACAAACTCGACCAGATGAAGAACTTTCTTGCCAATGATTTGCCCGAGGTTGAGGGTGAAAACCCGGTTTACGGTGTATACGTCGCAAACACGATAAACGAGGTTTTCGGCGGACCACCCCGAGGAAACAGCGACCTGAAATGGCCTGATATAATTGTCCTGTTCAAGCCCAACATCGGAGCCTATCTCTACAAAGATGTTGTCAGAAAATCCATTCCCGGTGAACATGGGTCCATAGGAGAGAGGTATGTGCCCTTTATTGTGCACTATCCCGGCCTGGGCGGGGCCATCCTAAAACGCCCCGGCCGACTCTCAACCGATGCTACTATTGGAGAAACCGTTTCCGGAAGCGCGTACTATCGGAACACCGCCGTGGCGCCAACAATTTGCCAACTCAATAACTGGAAGGTGCCGGATTCGTTCGAAGGGACTTCGCTTTTCAGTGAGTGGCCCTATTTGGCAATGCCAACGGAAGTGTCCACTGAGAAGAAAGGCTTTATCACGGGCATACCCGAACCGGGAGCCCATCATGCCGAATTCTCTGTCTGCGCGGACCTCACGGGCGATAGTGGCTGGACGGTCCTGGGAATCGACGAGGACCCCTGTGACGGGTTTTCCACCGATTGGGACACACGGCTTTTTAGTCACGGAGATTACCTCATCAACATGACCCAGTTTTCTTCCGACGGAACCGGAATCGCCGAAGATTCGATACACCTGTTCAACTGTGCTTTTCCCGCATCCACAAGACAGGTGCTGCTCCATGAGAATTTTGACGACGAGGACATGAGCGACTGGGTGGCCGACGTTAACGACGGGCTGTGCGAGATCGATTCATCCAACTTCAAGAGCGGTCCTCACTCTTTGCACGTACTTTCTCGCGGTGAGGGAGCCGCCTGGGCATGCTCAGCGGAATTCAACATAGATAAAAGTGGCGATTTCACGCTCGCCACATACTTCATGGCCCCGGAAGATATCAACTCTTCGCTCGTGGTTTTGGACAATAACTGGGTTCATCTGCTGATAGACTACAACATGGAACTTAAAGCATGGCAAGGCACCAATGGCGGCGCCCTGCACATCGCCACTCTCAACCCCGGTCAATGGTACTGGATCAGGACCGAAGTTCATCCCCAGACACAGCACTATGATATTTATTTGGATGGCGTCCGCGTAGGCGACGCGAATTTCCTCAATGATCCTCCGGGCGAGGTCTATCGTTATGTGCGTCTTGGTGACATTCACAGCGGTCCGACGGGATACGGCGAAGGATACTGGGACGGTGTCTTTGTTTTGGGCAGACACTATTTGGACAATGACGGGGACGGTCTGGACAACGATTCCGACAACTGCCCTGGTCAAGCAAATCCAGAGCAGACGGATTCAGACAACGACGGTCTTGGGGATGCCTGTGACTGCCCGTGCAACGGCGACCTTAATGTTGACGGCTGGTTGTCTCCTGCCGACCTGGTTATATTGATGATCAAATTGTTGCCGTTCCAGGACGCCTTGTATTCGGTAAAGACAACACGTAACAATTGTGGCGACTTGAACTCTGACGGTTTGTTGTCCCCCAAGGACATTGCATTCCTTGTATTTCTGCTCCTGCGCCACGCCGACTATGACTACTGGTGCGAGTGTCCACGGTAGCCGTGGCCGCACAATAAGATGGGAAATTGTGTCCTTGCCGGAACTGCCAGAACTTGTCGCACGCGACTCATGACGAAGAGTAAAACTCCCTCGAAAGAACCGGTAAAGGTTGACTGAGCCTTTGGGAGTAGTCGGACGTTCGTGGTCTTCAAGCTGCGTTAAGTCGCCGGGTCCTTAACATTAGCTGTTCGGTTTGCACTTCGTCAGTTGAAGCAGTCTGTCACGTTAATGCCAGCTTGCAAAGTGCGAAAGTCAGCTTGCATTGATAAATCAAAATGAGGCCGTGCCATCTTCGGCTGCGG
>Ga0180437_10001990_pt1 | contig 33901 bp, 15 predicted proteins | sample SS_ome_4_FD_132410 | JGI IMG/M metagenome (GOLD analysis project Ga0180437, IMG submission 132410) | Hypersaline lake sediment archaeal communities from the Salton Sea, California, USA - SS_3_D_1 metaG | ecosystem: Environmental > Aquatic > Non-marine Saline and Alkaline > Hypersaline >... | reverse complement strand
CGCCGGCCTCTTTGTCCGGTCCGTACGCCTCGACCAGGAGGTCCGCGGCCTTGATGGCGGCGTCGAGCAGCTTTCTTTTGCCCGTGGCTTCATAATAGGCCACGGCCGCGTCGATAGAGATACGGCCGCCGCGGGCGGATTCCTCTCCGGAGGCGAGCTGGGCCTCGAAATCAGCGACCAGCTTGTCGATCCCGCGGTCGACATACTCTTCCAGGGCCTCGTCCGGCCGCTTGGCCAGCATGTAGGCCGCCCCCTCGAGCAGGTTGGTGTTGATCGACGTCCTTCCCGTCTCTTCGAACTTCTTGAAGCAATGCCAGATGGCTTCGGTGCGGTTGGCCTCCTGGCGGGGGGCCCAGAAGGCGTCTGTGATATCGACCTGGCTCAGCGGGACCGGCTGAACGGGGTAAGCGGGTTTGGCCGGCACCCTCGCTTTAGAGCAGGACCAAAACTGAGTTCCAAGGATAAAGCCAAGGACAAGGCAAGTCACCAGGATTGAGCGTTTCATGGTTCCTCCTTTTTCGATACTCACATGCTACACCCGATCGATTCCGCTTGGCAAGGTCTAAGGGGCTTGAATTCAGCATTGAATTCCTTTAATGTATTGTCCCATAAAAGATATCTAACTCTAGAGGAAACACCATGCGAAGATTTATCATTTTGATGATTTTTACCATCCTACTGGGTCCCGGAGTCGTAAAGCCACTCCACGCCCAACGGATTCCCAAGGAGGAATATATCAAGTATGTGCCTCTGTCCTATCCCACCATGAAGGTGCAGCCACGGGCCAGCAAAGATCTGCGCCTCTTCGGGGATCGCACCCATCCGGATTACCGTGACGAAAATCCGGTCGACGGCATCGACGACCGCCGCCACGCCGTTTTGATGAAACTGGGGATCCAATTCGCCCCCTATCTGGTCCAGAATACCAGCAGCATTCCCATGGACTTCAGCCGGCTCATGAGCGAGAGGAACGCTTTCTCGCTCTATATCGACACCTGGGATCTTGCTCCCGGCGAGCCGGAGATCATCAAAGAGGAGTCCCTCAACTACCTGAATCTGGGCCGCACCTCTTCGTCATCCGGACAGATCGACCGCCGTCCTATCGACCGTTGGTCGGACGATCCAGGTAATCCAGAGCCGCAAAACGGCGATGATCGCCTGCTGTTGTCTCTGCTCCGGGAGTTCCACCCCTTCGATCCGGCCTGGCCGAGCCTCCGGAACCGCCTCCAGGATGTGTACCACAAGCCCTTCAAGGTCATCTACTTCGACATGCCCGGATACGATGAGGCCTCCTGGAAAAAGGCCTATGAGGATGAGTTCACCAAGAGCCTGCCCGGCAAATTTCACGATTTCGCCCACACCTATGTCCATCCTTTGATCTATGAGGAGCGTTCGGATCCGGCGCAATCGGAGCGCTTCGAACTGGTCCTGCAGTACTGGTTCTATTACCCCTTAAACGACGGCGGCAACAACCACGAGGGGGATTGGGAGCACATCAACGTCGTCGTTTCACCCTTGTCCTCGGTCACCCGTATGCTCACGGCCGACGAGATCCAGGATATCCTCCAGGGTCAGGGTATTCTTCAGGGGCAGGGGCTCGACACCGGCACCTCCGGAGAACGACTGGTGATGAAGCGCATCGAGTATTATTTCCACCACTACGTCATGCTGATGGACTTCTCCCGTCCCAACGCCTACCTGCCGCGGGACCAATGGCGGAAAGAGATGGGATCCATGATCAAAGAAAAATTCGGAAAGGAGAAGATCTGGAAGCGCATCCGCCACATGGCCTACATGGACGACGCCGAAACCCAAATCAACACCCATCCCATCGCCTATATCGGCGCCGACAACAAGGGCTGGGACCAGGTCTTGAATCTGCCCGGCGGGAAAAACCGCGACTCCCACGGCACCTATCCCTTCGCCGGTATCTACAAGGCCATCGGGCCGGCCGGCGCGTCCGAGCAGATCGCCACCTTCGTGGACCACCGTAAATACTTTCAGGACGCCGGCTACCGCCGGAGGATCGATGAAAGGTATCGGGGACGGGGGGGATTCGTCAGCCTTTCTAATCCCGAGCGGATCACCATCGTCCCGGATTGGGAAAGAGTCCTGGATCTGGTGATCGAAGTCCCGGAAGCCCGCCGCGATTGGGCCTGGCTGGTGCTGCCGGTGCGGTGGGGATATCCAGCCACGGCCTCCCCCTTCGCCGGAGTCGTCGCCCATGCCGACACCGGCAACGTCTCGCCCATAGGGCCGGCCTACAACGACTCCTGGAACCGGGTTGGGCCGGGGCAGGGCTACCGCGTCTACGACCCGCACCGCTTTCCCTGGCTTTTCCCGCTGGACTGGGTGGACACCCTTCAGAACAACCTGGGCTTCTTGAATCTGCCCATCACCACCGTCTCCAACATTCCCCCCTTCGACCTGGCCTGGCGGATCGCGGCCGCTCCGTTCCGGAGCATCTTCGGGGATCAGCATCCGACCTTCTACACCGAAGATCAGATCCCCTTCCGGTTCTTCGGGATAGGAAGCGGAGTGTCCTTCCAGTTTATCCCGGACGAGTTCATCATCCTTTACGCGACCGATCAGGAGCTGTTGGTGGAGATCGAGCTTATGATCCTTAAGACGGACCCGGGAATTCTCGGCGTCGACACCCGCGTAGATTTTATAATCGACCACTCGGTGGGGAGCGCCTACCAGTTCGATCTCTTCTTGGGCAAGCGGCTGGTCAGCAACAACACCTTCCGTCACTCCCGGAATCAGTTGACATATGAGCTTGCCTTGACCAACCGGGCGGAGCCTTTCGTTCTCAAATCCGATCTCAACCTGATGGAATATGCCGGCAGCCTGCGCTACAACCTGGCGACCGGGGCCTTTCAGCCCTATCTCAAGGGCGGGTGGGGTCTGAGCTGGTACCGGCTGGAAAACATCACGGCGGACGGGAAAACCCTCTCCAAGACCGAGACCCCCTGGGTGCGCAAGCCTTCGTTCTCCAAGGCCAAGAACTTTCTGCCCAACACCTGGCATTACGGCGCCGGTCTGGAGCTTCTGGTCGTCAAGAGCCAATCGGCTTTCCCCAGGGGCATCGATGTCGGCGCCCGGATCGAATACACCGGCTACAACCATTACATCGGTATCAATGCCGATTTCGACCTGTTCGGCATCACTTCCAGAACGTGGGATTTCAGAGTCACCCGGCACGAGGTGAAGCTTCAACTATCCCTGAGCTTTTGAAGGGCGGTGGGGGGATTCATCAGCAGGGGTGTTATATGGGATATCCATGCAGGCGATCGTGCGGAGGAATTATGCAGCGCATTTATCAGGCGGGGGAGGGCGGAGACAGCCTTTATTTCTCTTCCTTTGGTTTAAGCTCCCATCCGAGCTGCTGCAAGAAACCTAACTGGTCAAAATCTTCCCTTTCCTCCACAACTTTTCCATTCTCAATACGGACTATAAACGTTGAGCTTATTTCAAACTTGTTCCCAGTCGAAGGGATGCCGCGCCATTCCCCTTTGTGAGTTCCTCTGAGAATTAATCTAGCTATAACCCTGTCCTCTACAGTAAATAATTCTTCAATACTGAAATTTAGATCAGGAAATGCTTTAAAAAATCCCTTAACAAATTTTTGTGATTCCTCTCGGGACAGGGGTTTGGGATTATTGGATGGAAAGTAGTAAAGAGAGTCAGGGGAATAGAATTCATTGAAATATTCAGAGTTACCTTTGTTTATCTCTTCAATGATTCCTCTATAAAGGGCTTCATTCTGCTTTTCAATCTCTGTTTGTGCTCTGAATTCCTCAAGTTCAGCTATAGCCTCCTTGTCCTGGCAGCCGACCATATAGCATAGAATCAATGTCAAAGGCAAAATCAAAAAGAGCTTTTTCATGAAAACCTCCTCGCTTGTAATGGAGATATTAGACTTTATCGAGGAGTGGTTGTCAAACTCAAGTGTAAGTCAGTTCATCTAATAGACAAGTTAGAAAGTGATTTATGAAGTTGCCCCCATCCCCCCGCAATCAAATTGTCGAGGTGAGCTCCAGCTGCTCAGAGAACTTACTAATCAGCGCGATCTCCGCAGACCGGTTCAGGTCAAAAAGTACGAGCATAGCCAGAATAACCAAGCCGGAAAATCCCAGGATTAAAGATGGGCAGGGCTACCTATTCCGATCGGCCCGGCTGGAAACGGGAAAATAAACCGTATATTTTTCATCGACGACTTCATAGAGGGGAATAAATCTGATCCCGCGGTCCTGGTTAACTGTCCGGTAGCTGTTCAACCACGTCTGCCACTGTCTCTCGTTATTTGGGATCAGGATTGACGCGGGATTATTTATGTCGCCGTAGAGGGTGATCTCTTCTTCGCACAGACCTGCGAGCACCACCGGCCCGTCCATGAAGGCGACTGAATCCGGTTTATCCGGCAGCGGACAAGCGGTCAGCGATTTAGGGAAGACCAGGCGAATCGTGTCTTCTTTCCACGTGCGTCGAATCTCATAAAAGCTTGAGGTTCCAGCACTGACTTGAACCTGCGAACCGTTTACAGAGATGCCGGGCTTTCCACTCAACCACCACGGAAGCCTGAAGTGCAGTGAGATCTCTGTGGGTTCTTCACAGTGAACCCTAAAATCTATGACCCAGCGATCGGGCCTGTGGTCGGGATCTCCCACACGCCGGACTCTTGAGTGCCGGCCTGATTCCGGGTCGAACTGCTGCCTGATTGTGACGGACGTTCCTCCCTGTTCCCATGTCATTTCTGTCGGGATGTACTGGGCGATCACCAGGCCGTTTTCGGCCCGGTAGTACACATACCGATTGTGCCGGGTGTGCGCCTGGACCAATGATCCATGGCAGCACCAGAAATCGTTCGTCGGTGTACCCCAGATTTTTTGCCCTCCGGCCTGGAGCGGGAGAAAATAAGCGATCATGCCGGTCTCTGGATGCTGTTGGGCTAAAATACCGTTGTAGATGTTGCGTTCGATGTAATCGGCATAGGTTACATCCCCGGTCCACCGGAACAGATAATCCGCCAGCCGGATCATGTTGTAGACAGTGCAGTGCTCTTGAGTCCACGGCCCCAAACGGGCGGACAACTCATAGGGCGGCGACCACACCTCTCCGCTAGTCTGGCCTCCGGTGCAGTAGAATCCGCGGCTGCTGACGGCACTCTTCCAGTATGCCTCTGCGATCTTTCTCCACCGCTCATTCTTTGTCATCTCATAGGCCCTGGCCGCTCCATGGACCTCTGGTATGGTCGTATTGGCGTGCCGGTTCGTCAAAGGGTCGTCCCCCGCGATCAGGGGATCGAAAAGGCGCCTCCGGTTGTATTTTTCCATCAAATCGAGATACATCTGTTTTTTGGTAATGCCATACAGGTCCGCCCAGGCTTCCAGCATGCCTCCTGTCTCGATATCCAGAATGGCATCCATTTCCTCGCGGGAAAACTTCTGAGTCCAGCGGTGAAACCACCCGGCGAACATGTCGGCGACATCCAGAGCCTGTTGGTTTCCGGCAAATTTATACATATCTATCAAGCCCATGAAAGTCTTATGCAGGGTGTATTGGGGGGCCCAGACGCTCCTTCCCCGGGCGATCCAGTGGAGATACTTCTCCGGAATGGATCCAGCCCATTCGCCGCCGTTTATCTCCTGGCAGCGGGCCAACTCGGCTACGATGGTGTCCGCTTTAGCTTTGGCCTCCCTGTCACCCGTAGAGGCGAATATGGTGGCGGCGGCAGACAGCCAGTGGCCGAGAAAGTGTCCCCGGACCTGGCAGGTGGGGCTCTCCCATCCCCAGTGGATGTCGTCTCCATGATCTGTGCCTCCCAGGAAGGTATCCCGATATCTTGGATTCCACAGGCCCGCTTCGAAATAGAAATTCTGGAGCAGGTTTTCGTTTTTAAGGCTCATCACATACTGTCTGTTCAGGTCAAAGCGCTCCTGGAACTCGCCGTTTAGAAGCTTGACCTTCTCCGGGGATAAGGCTTTGACGGAGCCGACGGCTTTTTCTTGAGCCGCAGCCTGAAATGTGAGTGTCAGGAATATGATCAGAAAATATACAGCCAATTTTTTTCGCATGATTGTCTCCTTTGCCTAAATATTCGCCTTCACGTGGAAGAGACATGCCTGTCGAAAAAATAGTCCAGGGCTATCCTATCCGCACCGGTCTGTCGTGACTTCAGTGGCGAAGTCTCCCCCTGGAGGATTCTTGATCTAACCGTCGAAAAGGAATTTTTTCAGGGGATGGGATTTTGTCGGGTTCGTAAATCTGAAAAGCGTCAACGATAAGCCGCTCCCCACTCCTTTTAATCCCTCTGATTGTGTGGGTCCCGAATTTCAAATCTCTGTTTCGGTACATAATCTGTTGCGTCTGTCTGACAGGACCATGGCAGTCCACCGTAGTCTGGAGCGCTCCGTCGATGTTGATGTCCACTCGGCCCAAGTCTTGGTTGATCTCCGTGATGAAGTCGATGCCGTTACCTGTAAACTCCAGCTCGAAGGAGTCGCCTTGAGCGGTGGCGGAATGAATGTCTTTCCTGTAGTCTCCATATAATCGGCCGGTCTCGGCCGACCAGGATTTCCCCTTATAGGCTATTCGTTGATCATCGTCATTGATGATACTCGAGGGGCGGGGAATCGGGTTGAACTCCGTTCCGAGCCTGAGCTCCATGGCATACAATCTGTACAATCTCGTCTCTTCCGGAAAACTCCAGGTCCAGAAATCTCCGGCTGTGAGGAGTGTCATAGTCAGCCCATCGGGACTTATGGATTTGGCCAGTATAAATGGATTGTAATAGCCTTCATACTCGAACGTTTTCTCAAAAAATTTCTTCCATGGTCCCCACGGTGTCGGCGCTTCATAAAAATGCCAGCTGCATGTGCCTGTGTTCATGCCCTCCGGGCCCTTAGGGTCGATCAGGCTTGGATAGAACCATTCGATCATGACATATCTGTTCAACCCGGGAATGAACTGAATACCGACCTGACCCAGCCTGGATGGAGCCGACAGAATGGGAGTCGCTTTCTTCACATCGTTTGACCAGTTCTCGGAGAGCATGCCGTCGGCTCCGTCTCCCCGATAGAATTCCCAGTCAGAGGCTTTCAAGCGGCCTATTTTAGATCTTTTGACGCGTCCCAGTATCAAACGGCTGCCGTTACACCAGAAGCCTTCGTTAGAGACGGCATAGACATTGGAGTCGGCGCCATGCGGCGGCATCTTCCAGCCGCCTTTTCCATCCGGTATTTTATAATTCTTGATGTACTCTACGAACATGGGAACGGCGAAGGTGGGGCCGGGAAACATGGGCTCCTGGAAACAATGCTTTGAGGAAGGCGTCCAGGTTTTTCCGTAATCGGAGGATTTGATGATACTCGCATTGAACGCTCTTTGTCTTTTATCCGCGAAATTCCATCCATAGGTGTGGCGGCTTACCGTAAGATACAGGATTCCATCCACACATGTCAGGCCGTTTCCCTTCCAGGTACTGTTGTCGGCGGGATCGATCTCAGCCAGGACTCCAAAATTGGAGGACTCTGTATTTAAGGCATTGACCAGGCCGCCGCTCAGCCCTGTGGGCTTTGTGCCCGTGAAGGTCATGATGCAAACGTTGCTCGAGTTGGACTCATTCCAGCCTTTGCTGTCATCCGACATGACATAAACGACACCGTTATCGGCCCAGGTGTTCGCCCAAATATCCCCATATGTTTCGTAATACCGAATCGGAGAACCGATTTCGGCTCCGGTGATCGGTGTCGACTTGAAGGAACTCGGGATGGGAATCGCGCACAATCCTATCAAAATCAAAGCTATTAGGATCTGCCGGCCGGGAATCGATAGTTTTTTTGCGGGAAAATAGAACATCATCTGGCCCTCCATTTTATTTAAGTCGCTGGCTTTCAGTACCCGAATTCTTGATTGTACATATCATAAAGGAAATAACAGGGTCAACCTCGGGGATTGAATTGGAGGATTCTTCTGGAGTATTATCGTAATGCAGCAATCGTCACGGCCGATTCAAAAGGATTCTCCTTTAAAATATGTAGAGGTAACCGGCATGAATCAAAAAATTGGGGATTTAGGGATCGAGGCTTTAGAGGCTGTGCCTTGGGGGACACATATCTGTCAATTTTACGAGACTAAAAGAGATTTGATCGAAATTCTGGTTTCTTATTTTAAAGACGGCCTCAAAAACAACCAATATTGTCTGTGGGTTGTTTCAGAACCTCTTGTCGAAAAAGATGCCAAAGAGGCGATGAAAAAAGCTGTTCCAAACTTTGACCTATATCTCGAAACCGCGCAGATGGAGATCATTCCCTTAAATGAATTTTATGTGAGGGGCGGATCTTTCGATATGGAGAGTGCACTTAATGACTGGATTTTGAAACTCGATCGGGCTTCGGCCCGGGGTTATGACGGGGTAAGGATTTCTTTTAACTCCAACGTCCACGGTCAGAAAAGCCGGAGAGACATCACTGATAATGAAAGCATGATCCAGGGAATCATCGGAAAAAATCGAATACAGGTCATTTGCACATATCCCCTGGAGAAATGTGGGTCCAGTGAAGTCATCGATATCGTCAGTCAACATCAACTTGCACTCGTCCGGCGGGAAGGCCTGTGGAAGAGCGTAGAAAACACGATGTGTATCCAGATGCTGGAGGAGCTCAAAGAAAGTGAGCTCCGCTACAAACGTTTGGTTTTGGGACTGCCCGATATTGTTTGGTCGAGATCAACGAAACGAGGAATAATATTTGTTTCCGATCGAGTGGAGGAAATTTTAGGATGTTCGCCCGATTACCTTTATAGGCATCCCCATTTATGGACCACGTCAATTCATCCTGACGACCAGAACCGCGTCTCCCGTGCCATTCGGGACTTTGAAGCTGGAAAAGATCTGGATGTTGAATATCGAATCAAAGATTGCTCGGGGAATTGGATGTGGTTTCATGACCGGTCTATCGGGAAACGGCAGGAAGCCGAGGAGATGATTATCGAGGGAATCTCGACGGATATCACAAAACGTAAGCTGGCGGAACAAAAGCTGCGGGAGAGCAAAGAAAATCTCGCCGAGGCGCAAAAAGTGGCCCATGTCGGAAGCTGGGAGTGGAACATGATTGAGGACAAATTGAGCTGGTCGGATGAAGCCTACCGCCAATTTGGGCTCATGCCGGATGAGATAACCCCTGACTATGCAACTTTCGAGAGCTTTATTCATCCGGAGGACCTCGAGTATGTCAGTCGAAGAATCGAGTTGGCCAAAGCGGGAAAGAAACCATACTCTGTTGAAGCCCGCATGATCCGAAAGGACGGCACGGAATGGATCATGCATGCCCACGGAACCGTCCACAGAGATAAAGACGGCAGGGCAGTCAAGTTTATCGGAACAACACAAGATATCACAGAACGCAAGCAGGCGGAAAAGAAGTTGCGGGAGAGTGAGGAAAAGTACCGTCAGCTTTTTTCCACTGTTCCTGACTCTATCATCCTTTTCGATGCCGAGACCAAAGGATTCATCGATGTGAATGACGCTTGCGTCGATCTTTATGGGCACTCAAAGGAAGAATTCATGAAGATCAGGTTGACCGATATCACCGCGGAGCCGGAGGAAACTTTGATTGCCATCGGCGAAACCCTCGATAAAAAATTGATCAGAATTCCAATCCGCTATCATAAGAAAAAAGATACTAAGGAATTCCCGGTCGAGATTTCCGCCAGCAGCTTTATTTTCAATGACCGCCCTGTCGTGTGCGGAGTCATACGAGATATCACCGAGCGAAAGAAAGAGGAAAAAAGACTAAGGGAGTCTGAATTACAGCTACAAGAGCAAAAACTAGCCTTAGAACAAAAGAATATCGCTCTAAAAGAAATAATCGCGCAGGTCGAAGCAGAAAAAAGAAAAATCAGCGATACAATAATGACGAATGTCGACATAATCATCCGGCCGATATTGAAAAAGCTCAGAGCCAATAAATCCATTGCAAAGTATGCCGATCTGATTGAACATCACATGGATGGATTGGTATCTTCGTATGGGGGTTTCATAACCAGGAAAACTTTCAGGCTCTCGCCCCGGGAGATTGAAATCTGCAACCTGGTGAAATCCGGACTGTCGAGCAAAGATATTTCTCATTTATTAAACATTTCATTTCGTACGGTTGAGAAGCACCGTGAAAACATCAGACATAAACTTGCCTTGTCTAATAAGGAAATCAATTTAACCTCATATCTCCGGGAAGTTTAAACTTTAATACACCGCCGCAATTCTGCGGACGTAAGTCCGTAGATGAAGTGGGTTCCGACGAAGGCGGACAAGCGAAGCTTGCATTGGGCTAAATTCCCCGGACGTGAGTCCGGGGTTGTTTAATTTTTTTCAATTCTGGACACGTATTAATCATACGCATTATATACGTGATGATTAGGGGTTGATTTAAAAAAAAACAAAAAAAATAATAATATTCAAAGACATTGCAAAAGGAGAAAAAAACAATGAAAGCACGGATTATGTTGGCTATTTTCTTGATCCTCACAACCGGTTCTCTTCTCAATGCTCAGATCGCCCGTCAGACAGGAGTTATAAGCGGAACAGTCGTCGATAACGAAGGATCTCCTATTCCCGGAGTGAACGTATCGGCATCAGGGCCCTCCCTCATGGGAACGGCGACGGATGTAACCAACGAGGAGGGCAGTTTTCGAATGCCCGGACTGCCGCCCGGCAATTACACCGTCACCGCAGAGTTGCAGGGATTCAAGAAAGTCATCCGGGAAAATGTGGTGGTCCGACTAGGAATGGTCGTCACGCTCAATTTGCAAACAGAGCCGGCCACCCTGGAAGAAGAAGTCACGGTTATTGCTCCCTCTCCCGTAGTCGATGTCAAGTCATCCAAGATTGCGACCAACCTCTCGAATGAAATCATGCAGAGCCTTCCCCTGAGTAGAGATTTCTATGATATCTTCGCAGTTGTGCCCGGAGTTGCCAGTAATGTCGACGCATACAACGGTACCATTTACGGCGCTTCTTCTCGCAGTTTATCGGGAACGGTCGTGAATTGGCAGGTCGATGGAGTTCATGCCAATGAATTGGCGTGGGGCGGTCCTATCGGAGTTCCCCAATTTGACGTTATTGAGGAAGTGGAAATTATCGGGGGCGGAATGCCGGCAGAGATTGGAAATACCGGTGGAGCGTACGTCAATGTCGTCAGTAAATCCGGGGGAAACGAGTTTAGCGGCAGCGCGCAGGTATTCCATACCTCTGAAGGTTTAGTACAAACGCTGTATACAGACGAGCAGCTCGACGCCATGAACATAGCGAGACCCGAGGCTCCGATCTATTCCTGGGATGGCTCTGGAACTCTGGGCGGCCCTATTGTTAAGGATCGAATCTGGTTCTTCACCAGCCTTGGCCTTAATTCATTAAAGACTAACGGCAACTTTATTCCCACCACAATTCTCGGCAAAAGTTATGGTCCTTATGATTACACTGAGAGCTATTGGCGAGGGATGGCTAAAATCACCTCCCAGTTGTCTAGATCGCTGCGACTCTTCGTGATGTTCCATGGAGAACTTGAAAACTCAAATGTTTTTCCATATGGGAAAAGTCCCACCACTGCATTTGAGGCTAATTTTGGTATGGAGAACAACTATCGCATAATGACGACCGGCAACTTGACCTGGATCTTGAATCCGGACACGATAGCTGATTTTCGTCTGGGCTATGTCCGCAGGTGGTATCCAATTACAACGCACGAAGAATCTGACGCCAACGTAGGTATGAGAGATTTGTTCACCGGCTATTCTTGGAACGGTGTCAACTCCTGGGAAAGCTCGATTTTGCTTCAAACTGCCCAGACTTCGGCCCGGATCGCCCACTTCATGGATAATTTGCTGGGTGGAGATCACGAAGTCGTCGCCGGCGTGGAATTTGAGTGGGGGGAACAATATTACGGCTATGAAAGAACCAATCCATTGACTTGGTATTATTACAACGGAAATCCCTACTATTACAGAGGTTTTTACAATTTAGACGGCCCTCACCCTGTGTTCGGTGACGGACGGGTGCAGTTTGCCAACTGCGGCCCAAATCCTGGAGACAGCGAGAAAGCCATAGATTTAACTCAATGGGGCGCCTATGTTCAGGATGCGTTCAATATCAGGAATCGACTCGTCATAAACGCCGGGCTCCGACTGGATTATTACGACGGAAACCACGGATCCTCTGTGAACGGGGGAACATCAGGTCTTTCCTTCGAGATCGGCCAGAGTTTCGAACCTCTTATCGGATTCAATCCCTATGGTCCGTTTGAAATGGACTCGCGTAAAGGCGTCGTCAGCTTTGTCAAGCTTTCTCCAAGGGTGGGTTTGAGCTACGACATCTTTGGTGATGGAAAGACGGCCTTTAAGGTTGCATACTCCCGTTACTACGATCAGCTTACGATCAACCAGTTTGATGGTATTTCCCCCTCTGTTTGTGAAAACTATTCTTTCAATTGGTTCGACTTGAACCAGAACGGCCAGCTTGATTCACCCGGTATTGATAGGTACGACGCGAGATCCGGATTGGGGCAGTTCAGCCAACCCAGTTGGGATTACCTCCTCGATCGAGTGGATCCTGATCTGGATGTTGCCCATTATGATGAGATTATGGCCAGTATCGACCACGAGCTTTTCTCCAATTTTTCTGTCAAACTCCAGTACATCTATAAAAAAGGAAGCGGCTTCCCAGGGAATCTCTGGGGCCAGTATACTCTCTATGACCGAGACACACAGAAATACTGGTTCAGCTATGAAAGAGCTCCCGATTGGTGGGTACCTTTCACAACCATCATTCCAGCCTACGGTGATTACCCGGAACAAAAGGTGACTCTGTACTTCAGGAGTCAAGACTCTCCATGGAACAGGCAATATACTAGAGAGTACAACATCCCTGAGTCCAAAAGCGAGTATAATGCCTTCGAGCTTTCCTTTAACAAACGCTATTCCAATGGTTGGACCCTCGGGGGATCCGTGGTTTATTCTCAGTACAAGGCTTTCTTCCCCAATGGTACCAGCGCGAATGAATTCGTTAATGGCTACGGACTGGCCGCCAGTCCTCTCAACGTCAAGATTTTCGGATCCTTTGAAATTCCGTTTGGATTTGTGAGCTCCTTCTTCTTACAGCATCGGCTCGGAATGCCCTTCAATAGAACGGTGACGGTCGTCCCGCCGTCCGATTGGGCGGCGTCTCACAACACGATCCTGTGGTCAGAGACGGTGAATGTGGAAGAAAGAGGATCGAGACGTAATTTTGGCATCACCAATGTCGATTTGAGGTTGGAGAAGACTTTCCCCGTTCTGACCGGAAAAATAGGCTTCTTCATGGATGTCTACAATCTTTTTGGAAACGTTTACACTAATGTAGAGCAGAATCCCGGTGGAACCTGGTATCCGGAGGGAGAGAACTCAGCCGCCGGCAGGTTCGAACCAGGCTATTTTTACGGCAGGATCCGCAGCATCGACGCTACACGAATTTTCAAGTTCTCGATCAGATTTTTATTCTGAAATCTAAAGTGGAAAAAGGAATTGGAGAGATAGAGAAAAGGAGAGGGGAATTTCTCCTCCCTTTCTAATCGAGATACCGAAAACTGATGGATCTGACTGCACAGGGTGGGGTGGTAGTCTATCCAATTGTTTTGTCGCCTATGAATTTAATGACTTAGATGATCGTATCGTAGCCACTCACTATCAATTCCATCCGCGGACACGGTCAAGCAGGTTGTATCGATTATCTTTGGAACTTTTTGTTCAGTTGGTTGATGGAGTCTGTCATCCGAAGCGGGATCTATTCATCTTGGGGGATTAATAACGAAAAGGTCAGATATGAGAGATTCCAAAGAAGCCGATCGAAAAAGGATGGCAAATCCTTATCGCAGAATTTTTAGGAGGTTTTGATGAAAAACAAAATAATTTCCTTTATATCCGTTCTTTCCCTGATGGCTCCGGTGGGGCTCAAGGCCGTAACTGAGACTACCGTCGTCAACGAACATTTCAGCTTGAAGTTCAAACCTGAAGGCATCGTCAGTCTCAAACATTCCCATGATGCTTATGACACGGATTATATCATGGAGGGCCAGAGTCTCGGGGACGTTCTTGTCCGTTACCGGGTAGGACAGGGTAGATGGCAGCAGGCGAGCGCATATGAAATTGTCGAGTCCAGCCGGACAATAAGCATGGGACCGAAGAATGCGGTGCCGCAGTTTTCGGCTACCTATGATGTGTCGCGGCGGTACAACTGGGGAAAAGACCTGGAGTTTACGGTTGAGTTCGGGCTCGAAGGGAATGCTTTGTACATGATGCTTCATTTCCGAAATCTGACAGATGAGCATATGGAAATAGGTGACATCGCTCTGTCTTTCCCTTTCAACACTGATAAAGGGTGGGATAGAGTCGAGACGGAAACAAGACGTGTCGGCACACACAGTTTCGTTTCAGGGAATGGATCTTTCATCTTCTGGATGCGGCCCAATAGCGTAGGCCCTTATTTAGTGATGACTCCATTATCCGTTTGTCCCTCCTTTGCCGCCAAAGGATTGTTCCAGCCGACAAAATTGGAATATTTCGAGGGATCGGGAAGAGGATTCTTCGATACGGGATGGTCACGCCGCGTAGGCCAAAATTTTTACTTCATCCATTCCGCCGCAACCGGTTCCCTGTTGAAAGAAAGAGGAGGGACCTGGAGACAGCCTCACACCAGCATTGTGCTGGCCCCCATGTATTCAAACGGATGGGAGGTCACCTATGGGTTCAAATTCCGCTGGGCTGGGGACTATGACGGAGTGCGGGAAGTGCTTTTTGAGGAGGGACTGTTTGATGTGCATGTGGTTCCCGGCATGACTGTACCGGAGGACCTGGAGGCCATGATTGCATTGCGGACGCGGAATAAGATCAAGTCGATTACTCCAGAATTTCCGGAGCAGACCAAAATCGAATCTATGGGTGAAAGGCAGAAGAACTCACACGTGTATCGGGTGAAATTTTCTCGGCTGGGGGAGAATGTTTTGACCGTTATGTGTGAGGATAAGCGGAGTATGGTGCTGGAATTTTTTGTTACCGAGCCGTTGGAGGTACTCATCAAGAAAAGGGCTGAATTTTTAACCAAAAAACAAGCCCGGGATTCCAACATATGGTACGACGGCTTGATCTTGGATTGGGATATGCGGAACAAGACGTTGATCACTCCCGATGACAATCATGGAGTGGGCTGGGGCGATTGGTTGTGTAAGGGTCCCTACATCGCCGCCAAAAATTTCCATTTTCCTTCTCAAAAAGAGATTGAAGCGGTCGATTATTACATCAAAAACTATGTATGGGGAAAACTCCAGTTGACGGATAAGGAAGAGCCGCTCCCTTACGGAATCTATGGTGTCCCCGGCTGGAGGGTCAACCGTGAAAGCAAGCGTTTGAAACGCCCGGGCATGTGGGAGGAGCAGGTTAGCCGCGCCTATGACTACCCTCACATGGTTCTGCTTTATTTCGAGATGTACCGAATCGCCAAGAATTATCCTGACCTGACCACCTATCTCGAGAAGGACGAATATTTGAATCGGGCTTTCGGGACAGCCAAGGCCTATTTCACACTCCCATACAAAAAAAATCCTCTGGAAAAAAACTTCTTGATTGACAAAGCCACAGCACAGACAGTCGGGATGTACAATGAATTGATCATCGTGGATTTGATCGAAGAGCTTTATGCGAACGGGAAGAAAGGAGAGGCGGACTGGCTGAAAAAAGAATGGGAAAAAAAGGTTGAGTATTTTGTCAACGAAGATCCGAATCTCTGGGCATCGGAATTCGCGTTTGACCCGACAGGCTTTGAATCGACGCATGCTTTTGCCCGGTATGCTTTGCAGAATGCTTCCAAGCCCGACTCGACTTTGGAGGTCGATTATGAGGATTCCGTCGACTTCATGGAGAGACAAACCCGGGCCAATGTCGCGTGCCGCGGCTGGCTCGGACCGGCTTATTACCTACTCGGAAGCGCAAAATCACTCAACTACGCCTCGCAAATCGGAGGATGGTCTATCGTCGATTACGCCTTGCACTATTCTGAAGAGCCCGAGAAGTACCTTCGCTTGGGATACGCATCATTCTTGAGTTCCTGGGCCGTGATGAACTCCGGAAGACCGGAGACAGACTATGGATTTTGGTATCCGGGCGAAGAAAACGACGGCGGCGCAGGAGGCGGATTTATCGCCCAAAGCTCACCGGAGCGAGGCTTCTCATCGAGATTCCCCCGAGGAAGGGGGCCTACACCCTACAGTTTCGAGATGGATATCGGCTACCTCGCAGCCCTGCGAACGGCTGCTACGATTATGGTTGAAGATCCTGTTTTCGGTCTTTTTGCGTATGGCGGTCAAATCGCTCAGTCCGGCCGAAAACTAGAGGTCATTCCGAGGGATGGGCTGCGCAAACGCTTCCATATCATCCGCGGCGAACAACGGTTTCACATGATTCTTGATCGAGACGGGTTCGCCAAGGATCAACCGATTATCTTTGATGATTCATTGAGCGAAATACGTTTTTCTCTGGAAAGTCGTTCGGATACGGAGCACAAAACTAGCCTCAGAGTTTCAGGTTTAAAGGCCGGGACATATGATGTATTGTTGAACGGCGTTTCATTATTAACTTGGACAGCAGGAGATGATAAAGAAAGCGCTTCTATCCAGCTGCCAATAGGGAAAAGTATGACATATGACATCGTCATCAGGAAAATGAGAAGGTGATGAAATTCGAAACCTTATCCATATGGGCATGGCTTGAGTCTCCCTCAGGAGGATCGACATGGGAATGATGCACGGGATATTTTGTTTCAATATGGCTGTATTCATAGTGTCCACGGTTGCGCCGTCGGGTGCTGCAGAACAGCCTTATTCATCGGGATATTTCAAGATCAAGTTCAATCAAGCAGGGATAGTCAGCCTATCTTATCCCGGCGATGCTTACTCAACCGACTATATCAAGGCGGGCGAAGTGCTGGGCCATCTTCAGGTGCGCTACAGAATTGGGGACAGGAACTGGCAGTGGATCAGCACCCCCATGATGGCCGAAGACGGCCGCCTGCGTACCGCGGCTCCTTCCAAGTTTCCCATCGAGTATTTGTTAACCTATGACTTCGCCAGTCGGTACGGCTGGGGAGAAGATGTCGAGATGTCGGAACGGTTCAGGGTAGAGGGAGACGCCCTGATCTGGACATTGCAGTTCCGGAACCTGACCGACGAACCGGTCGATATCGGGGATATCGCTCTGCCGCTGCCGATGAACACCAAACGGACTTGGGATGAAGTCGAGTTCGAAACCCAATCCGTGATCAGGCACAGCTTCATCTCGGGGCACGGATCGTTCATCTTCTGGATGCGGCCCAACAGCGTGGGGCCTTATTTGGTGATGGTACCGCTGGCGGAGTGTCCTTCGTTTGAGCCTGCGGTGTCGTTCAGGCCCGCGAGACTCGAGTATTTTGAAAGTCGTCAAGAACCGGGTTATCAAGTTTTCGTGCACTCGGCGGTGAGTGGGGCGATGGCGGAGCAGCGAGGCGGAAACTGGCGACAAGAGCACACGAGTGTCACGCTCTCACCCAGATTTGAGGCCGGGGATGAGGTGATCTACGGATTTAAATTCCGTTGGGCTGACGGCTACGATGGCGTTCGGGACGTTCTTTATGAGGAAGGGTTATTCGATGTGCATGTGGTTCCCGGGATGACCGTGCCTGAGGACCTGGAGGCGATGATTGCGCTGCGGACGAAAAATGTCATCAAATCCCTAGCTCCCGAGTATCCGGAGCAGACGCAGATGAATTTTATCGGGGAAAGGGGGAAGGACACCTCCGTCTACAGTGTGAGATTCAACCGGAGGGGGGAGAACCTGCTGACGGTGGAGTGCGGGGACGGGCGGACTATGGTGCTAGAGTTTTTTGTCGCCGAGCCGCTTGAGGTTTTGATAAAGAAGCGTGCGGCATTTCTGGCGGAGAAGCAGCTGATTCGAGATCCGGGCAAGTGGTACGACGGACTGATTTCGGACTGGGATATGAAGAACACGACCCTGCTTAGGCCAGATGATAAAGAGGAACAATCCTTCGATCACATGTTTGGCGGATTCATTCGCATTCAGGACTTTTTGACGTCAGGAGACCCGATGCTGTGTAAGGCGCCCTTCATCTCGGCGAAGAACGTTCACTTTCCTCTCCGGGAGGAAGTTGAGGCCGTCGATTATCATCTCGAGCATTTTGTCTGGGGGAAGCTCCAGCTTACTGACAATGAGGATGATCCTCTGCCTTATGGCATTTACGGCCTTCCCAGCTGGAAGGTCAACCGGGACAACAAGGGATCTATAAAGCCCGGTCACTGGGATCAAGAGGTCTCCCGGGCCTACGATTATCCCCACTACATCATGCTGTACCTGGACATGCATCGCATAGCCAAGAATTATCCTGGGATAAAGACAGGACTGTCCGGAGAGGAATATCTTGTTCGAGCCTTCGGGACCGCCAAGGCCTATTTCACACTGCCGTATAAAAGGAATCCACTCGAGCACAACCTCTGGGAGAACAAGCCCACGGCGCAGACGACGGGGATGTATAACGAGCTGGTGATCGTCGATCTGATTGAGGAGCTTTATGCCAACGGGAAAGAGAAAGAAGCGGATTGGCTGAAGGGTGAGTGGGAGAAAAAGGTGGAGTTCTTCATCAACGATGAACCGTTATTGTGGGGATGTGAATTCCCTTCATGTTCCACCGGATTCGAGTCAACCCACGCCTTCGCCCGGTATGCTCTGGAGCAGGTTGGCCGGCCTGGCGCCACCCTCGAGGTCGAACACGAGGATGCGGTCCGATTCATGGAAAGGCAGACCAAGGCGAACATCGCCACGCGCGGCTGGCTGGAGCCCGCTTACTATTTACTCGGCGGGACAAGATCGGGAAGCCTCACCTACATGTCTCAGATGGGCGGGTGGTCTGTTCTCGACTATGCTTTGCATTATTCTGCGGAACCGGAGAAACACCTGCGCCTCGGGTATGCCTCTTTTTTGAGTTCCTGGGCTCTGATGAACACCGGTACTCCGGAGTCGAATTACGGGTACTGGTATCCCGGCGAAGTTAACGACGGCGCGACAGCCAGCGAATTTTTTTCGGGTTCCTTCGGCCCCACCGGGTACACTGGTATGCAAAAGCGAGGCGGAATCGCCTACGGCGGGGAAATCGATCTCGGCTACGAGGGCGCTCTGAGGACCGCAGCCACAATTGTGGTGGAGGATCCCCTGTTCGGCCTGTTTGCCTATGGCGGGGAGCTTAAAAGAATCCCCAGTGGAATCGAGGTCATTCCCAGAGACGGGCTGCGCCTTCGCTTTCACGTCATCAGAGCCGAACAGCGGTTCCACGCTCGGCTCGACCGAGACGGCTTTGCTAAAAATAAACCCATCACAGTCAGCGATGACCTGGAAGAAATCCGTTTCAGCCTGGAAAACAGGACCGGCGACAGTCATAAAACTTCACTCGAACTGAAAGGCCTTCCTCCCGGTTCTTACCAAGTCTTGCTCAACGGCCTTCCGGTCGGCACCCTGAAAGCTGAAAAAAAGAAGACCTTGAAAATCGAATTGCAGCTGAGTGAGGAGGCTGAGAGCCGCGTTCTTATATCGAAGCGGCGGAATTGAAGAAAGAGATGCTTCCTTCAATAAGATTGAGATCCTTGTAGGAGGTTTTGATGTACAGAATTTGCACGGATGTGGGCGGTACGTTCACAGATGGTGTCCTGCTCGACGAAACAACCGGAAATATCGAGGTGAGCAAGGTTTCCTCCACACCCCATAATCCGGCCATTGGAACCATCGAAAGTATTGAGAAGTTCGGCGTTTCATTGAAAGAGGCCTCCTTCCTGGCGCATGGAACGACGGTGGTGATCAACGCCTTGATCGAGGGCAAAGGGGCCAAAACCGCCCTGATTACCACAGAGGGATTCAGGGATGTCCTGGAAATCGGACGGAGCAACAGGATTGAAATGTACAATGTCCTTTATAAGAAACCCACCTCCCTGGTTCCGAGATATCTTTGCCTGGAGGTCAAAGAAAGGATCGCCTCTACAGGTGAAGTGCTGGAACAGCTCAAGGTGGATACCCTGACCTGGATCGTTGAGCTCTTGAAAAAAGAGCAAGTCAAATCTGTGGGCGTCTGTTTGATCAATGCTTACTCCAATCCCGTGCACGAGGTGAAGATCGGCAAGTTTTTACAGGGCCATTATCCGGAGGCCACCTTTTCCCTCTCCCATAACATCACAAGACGGTACTATGAATACGAGAGAACGAGCACCACCGTCCAGAATGCCTTTGTTCTGCCTGTCGTGAAAAGCTACTTGGGAAGTCTTGAAAAAGAATTGAAGGACCGCGAGTTTCAAGGGATACTGCAGATCATGCAGTCCAACGGCGGCATCATGACGTCCGAAGTGGCCAAGGAGCTGCCGATTGCGATGGTGGAATCCGGTCCTGTGGCGGGTGCGATGGGAGGTGCGATGTTGGCCAGTATGATCGGTTATGACAACGTCTTGACCTACGATATGGGCGGCACCACGGCCAAGACATCCATTATCAGGGGGGGATACCCGGAGACGGCCAACATGTACGAGGTTGACGGGCGGCCCATTCTGCTGCCGGTGGTGGACATCAAGGAAATAGGAGCCGGCGGAGGCAGCGTAGCCTGGATTGACGGGGCAGGAGCACTGCATGTCGGACCTCATAGCGCTGGAGCTGAACCGGGTCCGGCTTGTTACAAAAGGGGCGGAACAGAGCCGACGGTCACAGATGCAGATCTCCAGTTGGGGATACTCGATCCTCACTATTTCCTGGGCGGCAAAATGGACATCTCGGCCCCTCACAGCCGCGAGGCCATTGAAAAAATCTCTAATTTTTTCAGCATCAGCATCGATGAGGCGGCTTTGGGGATCACCAAGATCGTGAACAACAACATGTCCGGATTGCTCCAATCGATGACGGTCAAACGGGGATATGATCCCAGAGAGTTTGCCATGGTGGCCTTCGGCGGGGCCGGCCCCATCCACGCGGCCGCCATAGCCAAGGAACTGAAGATCCCCACCGTGATTGTTCCAATCTATCCCGGCGTTTTTTCCGCATGGGGAATGCTGATGGCCGATCTCAGACACGACTTCACCCAGACCTACATCAGGATGATGAATTCGGCTGATATTCGGGTGATCAACAAAATCTACAGAGACTTGGAGAGTCAGGTCTATGAGGTTTTTCAGCGGGAGAACATCGGCCGGGAAAATATCATCATCTCCTACAAGATGGACCTGAGGTATTTTGGTCAGGAGCACACCCTTAGCGTTACAGCTCCTCACGATGTCCGTGAGCAGGATAAAGAAGCCCTCAGCAAAAGTTTCGATGACCTTCACCTCCGGATCTACGCCCACCATGCTCCTGAGGAGCCTAAGGAGATGGTTTCGCTCAGCGTGATCGGCATTGGAAAAATGAAACGACCCGAGTTGAAAGCCATTCCGGAAGGAAACAAAACCCCTTCTGCCGAATCCAGGATGGGGAACCGGAAAGTGTATCTGGGAGATGGTGTGTATCAAGAATTCTCCATTTTCAAACGCGACAAACTGAAGGCGGGCAACACCCTTCTCGGTCCTGTCATCATTGAAGAGCCGACATCCACGACGGTGGTCGAAAAAGAACAGACATGCACGGTCGACACCTATGGCAACCTCATCATCACCTTGAACAAGGAGCATGCCCAATGATAAACCCAATCACCCTGGAGGTTATTCGAAATCGGATGATCGCGGCCAGCCGGGATATCCGGAGGACCGTGGAGCGGGCCGCCTACAGTCCAGTTCTGTATGAGGAAGTTGATTTCAGTTGTGGGATCCTCGATAGTGAGGCGAACGCCGTCGCGGAGACGGCCGGTCTTCCTTCTTTTCTAGGCAGTCTGGGCTATGCCATCAGATCGACCTACGACACCATCGGCCGGGACAAGATAAGACCGGGAGATGTCATCATCTGTAACGATCCTTACAACGGAGGAGGAACCCACTGTCCGGATATTGTCGTCCTTTGTCCCGCCTTCTATAAAGGAGAAATCTTTGCTTGGGGAGCGTTCCGGGGTCACACTGTGGACATGGGCGGCATTCATCCCGGAGGCTGGTACAGCAACACGACGGAGGTTTTTCAGGAAGGATTTCGCATCGCTCCTGTCAGGATCATGATCGAAGGAAAACCTAATGAGGATGTCTTCCGCTTGATCAGGACGAATTCTCGAGTCCCGGACGCCGTCCTGGGGGATATCCGGGCCATGATTGCGGCCGTTATAACCGGAAGCAAAAGGGTACGCGATATCATCGACATATATGGATTGAATGTAGTCCGTGAAGCTGTCCGGGAGCTTCTGAACCAGGGGGAGAGAATATCCAGAGCGGCGGTCCGCCGCATCCCTAACGGAACCTTTACAGCCGAGACCGTCCTGGATGGCGACGGTAATGACGATGCCCCCCTGGATGAAAATTTGTTGCTCAAAGTGACGGTCACGGTTGAAGATGAAGAAATGATCCTGGATTTCAATGGGACGGATCGGCAATGCCGTGGACCGATGAACGTACCGGAACCTTCAACCGTTTGCTCTGCCAGGTATGCCTTCAAAATTGTGACAACCGTCGATCAGCCGAGCAACGAGGGCTTTTTCCGGCCGCTGAAGATCATTATCCCAGACGGCAGCTTGCTCAAAGCCCAATTTCCTGCAGCATGTGCAATGTGGCCGACGCCCACAAACGTGATTCCCGATCTTGTCTTAAAGGCCCTGGCTCCGGTGATCCCGGATCAAGTCAGGGCGGGACATTTCGGCGATTGCATGGCTGATTTCATCTACGGAACCGATCCTCGATCAGGAAGGTATTATGTGAATGCCGAGGGGGATGCGGGTGGCTATGGAGCCAAACCCCATGAAGACGGGGAATCAGCGCTTTTTTGTATGAATTTGGGCGATACCTACAACGTCCCCATCGAGTTGGCCGAAGTGAAATATCCCTGGCGCATCGAGCGTTTTGAGCTTATTCAAGACTCTGGGGGAGCGGGCAAGTATCGCGGCGGCCTAGGGGCACGTCGGGATATCCGGATACTCGACCACGACGCCGGACTCACGGTGACATCCGATCGAATTAAATGTTCACCCGCGTGGGGTTTATTTGGTGGGAAAAAAGGAAAACCGGGCATCACGGTGATCTACCGGAAGGGTGGGGACGAGGAACAATGGCGCAAAATCTCAAACCTCCCTATCAAATCCAATGAACTGATAAGCTTTCGAACCGGCGGTGGCGGCGGATACGGCACACCGTTCGACAGAGATCCCCATCAGGTGCTTCTTGATGTTAAAAACCAATACATCTCAGCGGAAAGGGCAAGAGAGGAGTATGGGGTTATCATCGATGACAAGACGATGAAGGTCGATCTGGAAGCAACAAAAAAATGCAGAAAAAAGAGGTGAGATCTTTTAATGAAAGTCCTGTTTTGAACAGCCTATTCTAAATGAAGAAGGAGTCAACGAGATGGAGATCATGGAAAAGGATACTGTCCTCACTCCTGTTCCCAGCACGAACAGGCAGCATTGGATGGTCCCCGCCATAATTTTCGCAGGTTTGGAATTTGCGGTCCCCGTTCTGATGGTCGGTTCCTCCTTAGCCGGCCACTTCAGCTTAATAGAAATTTTGTTAATTCTGTTTATTGGATTGGTGGTCTTCCAATGGGTTGGAAATGCGTTGCAAGGATACTTAGGGGCTAAAACCGGACGCCCTTCCTCCGTGATCGCCCGAACGAGTTTTGGAGCGATCCAAGCCAGGTTTGTGGTGGGATTGGCTTTGATCGTACTCAATGTCGGATGGTTCGGTGTCAACACGGCTGTCGCGGGCAACGCCATATCGGCCTTGTTAGGCGTCGAATACAATGAGCAGTGGCTGATTTGGGCTTTCTTGGCTGTGCTAGCCGGGCTTTTGTTCGCCCTGCCATCGGTCATCGGTTACAGTTCGATGAAATGGACGGATTATCTGGCTGTGCCTGCCGGATTGGTTTTGATCACTTCAGGCGTAATATACGCTCTCAAAGATACGGGCTGGGAGACGCTGACTTCCTGGAATCCAGAACCTTCAATATCATTCTTCGGCGCAGTCAGCATCATTCTCGGCGCCAACGTGGCCCAATGGCTGATTGCCTCAGATTACACCCGCTATTCAAAGCCTCGATTGAAAGACCAGGCATTGATCCCGCTCGGGATAGTCGTTATTGGCCTGGTTTTTTTCTTTACAGGGGCCGTCATGTCAGTGGGGATCGGCGATGCTGACATCGTCAATGTGATGAAAGAACTCGGCTATCCCTTTTGGGGCTTTCTCATACTTTACATCGCTCTTTGGACCAGCCAGATCATAGCCAGCTATTCGATCGGTTTGGCTGCAGCCAATATGTTCAACATCGACTCCGGGAAAGGAAGAGCCTTCTTGACATTTTTGGGGGCGGTCGTAGGAATCTCTCTCGCCCTGATGGGAATATTGAGTTATTTTTTGGATTTTTTGATCCTGTTGGGTGTGATCTATCCAGCTATCGCCGGCGTCATGTTTGCTGATTTCTTCTTCATTCGAAAACGGGAGTGGGAAGACAAGAGAGGCTGGAACTGGATAGCAACGATTGCCTTCCTGCTTGGAGGGTTGCTTGGCTATTTGACACAGTATCAATGGAAATTCGGCATTCCGGCCGTTCAATCGTTAGTGATATCTGCCGCCGTTTATCTGTTGGGGATGAGATTGAAAGCTCGATTGGCTCCCGATCAATTCACCAAGGTCGAAACAGGCATTGCCTATATCGCCGAATAATCCCTATAAAGATCAATGAATGAATCAATTAGCTCTCTTTGATGGGGCATGAATGTCCGGCTTACTCTTTTCATGAGTGAGAAAGTAGATTAAGGGAGGTCTGAATGCGCCGCGGGGTCTATTACTCTGTGATTGGTTTAATGGTCGTTTTCTTGACTACCTTCGTTTCGATGGCCGGAGAGGCCTTTCCCGACAGGGCTTTTCAGCTCAGGTTCGGCCGGGCGGGAATCGCTAGTCTTAGGTGTGGCGGAGATTCCTTTGAGACCGACTACATCATGGAGGGCGAGACTCTAGGCCATGTTCTGGTGCGCTACAGGATAGGCGACAGGAGCTGGCAGGAGATAAACACTCCCATGATGGCAGAAGACGGCCGCATGCGAACGACTCCACCGATCATGGTGCCTCAAGAGTATTGTATAACCTATGATTTTGCCAGCCGATACGGTTGGGGAGAGGATGTGGTGATGTCTGAGCGGTTTCGGGTGGAAGGGGATTCCCTAGTTTGGACTCTCCATTTTAAGAATCTGACGGACGAGCCCATTGAGATCGGCGACATTGCCCTGCCTCTTCCCTTCAACACCAATAAAGGTTGGGACCGGGTTGAGACCGAGACCAAGAGATTGATGAGGCACAGCTTCATTTCTGGACACGGGTCGTTTATCTTCTGGATGCGGCCGAACAGTGTGGGGCCCTATTTGGTGATGATCCCATTGGCTGAGTCCCCTTCGTTTGAGCCGGCAGGGTCGTTCAAGCCCGCGAAACTCGAGTATTTTGAGGGTCGTCGGGGACCAGGCTATCAGGTTTTCGTGCACTCGGCAGTAAGCGGGGCGATGGCGAAAGAAAGAGGCGGGAACTGGCGTCAAGAACACACGAGCATCATTCTGTCGCCCAAGTTTGAGCCAGGGGATGAGGTGGTGTACGGATTTAAATTCCGTTGGGCTGACGGCTACGAGGGCGTGCGGGACGTGCTGTATAAGGAAGGATTGTTCGATGTGCATGTGGTTCCCGGAATGACGGTGCCGGAGGACCTGGAGGCCATGATTGCGCTGCGGACTAAAAATAAAATCAAATCGATTACTCCCGAATATCCGGAGCAGACGCAAATTAGTTTTGTCGGCGAAAAAAAGAAGGATACCTATGTCTATCGGCTGAGATTCGACCGGCTGGGGGAGAACCTGCTTACGGTCGAATGTCTGGACGGGAGGAGCATGGTGCTGGAGTTTTTTGTGACCGAACCGCTTGAGGTTTTGATAAAGAAGCGAGCGGCGTTTCTGGTGGAGAAGCAGCTCATCCGTGATCCAAGCAAGTGGTATGACGGATTGGTGGGGGACTGGGACATGAAGAACAAAGTGCTGCGCACGCCGGATAATGTCGAGGACGATCCTTCCGACACAGATACACGGGGCGGCTTTTCGAGAATGGATGAAATATTGACATCCGGGGATCCGATGCTGTGCAAAGCGCCCTACCTTGCGGCTAAGAACGCGCATTATCCTTCACGGGAGGAAGTTGAAGCTGTCGATTACCACCTTGCCCATTTCATCTGGGGGAAGCAACAGCTCACTGACAGTGAAGGACCGCTACCCTTCGGTATTTACAGCATCCCCAACTGGAGGAAGAATCGGGAGAGCAAGAAGTCGAATAAGCCGGGGCATTGGGAGGAGCAGGTATCCAGAGCCTACGATTATCCCCATTTCATTATGCTCTATCTGAGCATGTATCCGATAGCGAAGCTGTATCCGACTATAACGATTGACCTGGAAAACGAAGAATATTTGAAACGGGCATTTGGAACGGCCAGGGCCTTCTTTACGCTGCCTTACAAGAGGAATCCCATGGAACATAATCTTTGGAAGAACAAGCCCTCGGCACAGACAACGGGAATGTACAACGAGCTTGTGATAGTGGATCTGATCGAGGCACTTTATGCTGCCGGCATGACAGAGAAGGCGGAATGGCTTAAGAACGAGTGGGAGAAAAAGGTGGAGTATTTTGTCAACGAAGATCCATATCTCTGGGGTTCAGAATTTGCCTTTGATCCCACGGCATTCGAGTCGACACATGCTCTGGCCAAGTATGCCATGGAGCAGGCTGAGCGATCCGACTCCACTCTCGAAGTCAGGCGTGAGGATGCAGCCAGGTTCATGGAAAGACAGATCTTGGCTAACATCGCTTCACGTGGCTGGCTGGAGTCATCCTACTATCTGCTTGGAGGCTCCGGTTCTCTCAGATATATGTCTCAGATGGGAGGGTGGTCGATTCTTGATTATGCTCTTTATTACTCCTGTGAGCCGGAAAACCACTTAAGGCTGGGTTATGCGGCCTTTTTGAGTTCCTGGGCGTTGATGAATACCGGTAGACCGGAAACCAATTACGGCTATTGGTATCCCGGTGTGGAAAACGATGGAGGGGCCGGCAGCGCATTTGTTGTTCAATCCTATGACCGGACATGGTTTGGGAAAAAACAAGGAAGAGGAGCATGGGCCTATGGAGGGGAGATTGATCTGGGTTATGGGAGTGCTCTGCGAACCGCAGCCACTGTCGTGGTGAATGATCCCTTGTTTGGCCTGTTTGCGTATGGGGGCAGTGTGGCCCAATCCCGCGGAGGTCTGGAGGTCATGCCCAGGGATGGATTGCGCCAGCGATTTCATGTCATCAACCCTAGGACGCGGTTTCACATGGTGCTCGACCGCGATGGTTTTGCCAAAGATGAGCCGATTGTCTTAGATGTTGCTTTGACAAGGATTAGCTTCAAGATGGAGAACCGGACCGGTGACAGGCACCCGGTGTCGATTTGGTTAGAAGGTTTGCCGCTGGGAACATACAAGATTTCCCTCAACAATCAAGCTGTTACCCGTTTAGAATTGAAGGAACAGAAGTTGGCCGATATTGAGATTGAAGTCGATGACTCAGGAGAAAATAGTGTGTTAATTCAAAGGACAGGGAATTAGGTAAGAACCCTTGGAGATGTGTTGATCAGTTTCCGTATAGGGGAAAGCTAGTGGCAGGAGTTTTCAACGCTAAAAATAAGGGAAGACAGGCGAAATGAGAGGCTTTAACAAACCTGATAATGACGCTTTTGATTCGTGCCTGACAGAGCCGCTTCTTCCCTTGACATTAAAAGTCGGCAGGCAATATAGTCTAGATGCAATAGGAATCATAAATTCCGACCTATAAGCACAAGGAGGCAACTATGAAACGATTAGCCTTGATTTTTCTCACATCCCTTTTGGCAGCAATAATATTTTTCGGCTGCACACAAGGCGGCCCGGCTGAAACGGATTACCCGATTACGCCGGTGTCATATCGGGACGTCGAGATCACCGACCCGTTCTGGACACCGATACTCGATACGACCCGGACGGTCACGCTGCCGTACCTGTTGGACATGGCCGAAAAATCGGGCCGCGCCCCGGGTACGCGACTCATCGAGGCGGCGTGTTATTTTCTCGCCCAAAAACCGGATCCGGCCCTGCGGGCTCGGATCGATGCCTCGCTCGACAGCATCATTGAGCGTATGCGACAGCGAAAACAGGAATGGCACAGCCGGGGAGACGGTTCGCTCAGCGGCGCCGGAGGCTTATTTCTGGCTGCCGTCGCCTATCACCAGGTTACAGGGAACCGCAAGCTGTTGGACGTCGCCGTAGAAATCGCCGACGACCTCGACGCGGTCTTCGGCCCCGACAAGCGTCACGACATTTCGAATCACGAGGGGGTCAAGATGGGGCTGGTCAGCCTCTATCGAGAAACCGGGGATCGAAAGTACCTGGATCTGGCTGAATTCTTCCTGGGAGAGCGCGGCAACTGGGAAAAAAGCGGGCGCACCTCGTTCGGGAGCTATGCTCAGGATCACGAGCCGGTAAAGCAGCAAACGAGGGCCATCGGCCACTGTGTGCGGGCGACCTATCTCTACAATCCGCTGACCGACATCGCCGTACTCATGGACGATGCCGAATACGCCCAGGCGGCTGAACGGATCTGGGAGGATGCCGTTACCAAAAGGACCTATCTCACGGGCGGAATCGGGAGCTACCGGGATCATGAGGACTACGGCGACGACTACGATCTTCCCAACCTCGCCTGCTGGAACGAGATCTGCGCGGCGGTGGGCAATGTCTGGTGGAACCACAGGCTCTTTCTCTTCAAAAAGGATGCCAAGTACCTGGATGTCATGGAGCGTGTGCTGTACAACGGACTCCTGGTCGGGGTGTCGCTTGAGGGAGATACGTTTCTCTACCAGGCCCCGCTCAAGGCGTACGGCAGCTTCGCGCGCCAGCCCAGATTCGGCCCCAACTGCTGTCCCCCCAACATCACCCGCTGCCTGGCCTCGCTGGGAAATCTGATCTATGCTGCCGATGACCAGGGAATATATATCAATCTCTTTATCGGAAGCAAGGCTCAGGTGGAGCTGAAGCAGACGGCGGTTGTCATCCAACAGGAAACCAAATATCCCTGGGATGGTGCCGTAAAAGTCTTGATAAATCCCGAACAGGAAAAGAAGTTCGCCGTCTTCCTCCGCATCCCGGGGTGGGCGAGGGGAGAGGCTATGCCCGGCGGATTATACCGTTTCGATGATATTGAAAACCCGGGATTCACCCTTCTGGTCAACGGCGAGCCCGCCTCCTATGTCCTGGATAACGGCTTCGCCCGGATCGAACGGAAATGGGCGCAGGGTGATGCCGTCGAGCTCGAGCTGCCCATGTCGGTTCACAAGGTATCGGCAGATGAGCGGGTGGCTGATGACCGGGGGATGGTCGCCCTGCAGCGCGGCCCGATCGTCTTCTGTGCCGAGGGGATCGACAACGGCGGTAAGATCTTCAACCTGCTGGTCCCGGACGGCGCTGATTTTGCCTATGCCTTCCGGCCGGACCTACTGAACGGCGTGGGTACCGTAACCGGCAAGGTCCAGGCTTTGAGCCGGGGAGCGGATGCGGTATCAGTCGAGAGACAGGAGCAAAATTTTGTCGCTATCCCGTATTATGCCTTCGGCAACCGGGGAACCGGCGAGATGGCCGTATGGCTTGCGCATGAAGAATCGAAGGTCGTGCTCCCGCCCGTGCCCACGATCGCGTCCACCAGCCGTGCTACGTCCTCATGCGGGAACGGAACGGTCGCGGAAAATTATCCCGGCCAGGATCCCCCGACCATCGCACGGAGATTCTATCCGTCGACCCAGGACGGCAGCGGCGACATCTCCGCCATTTACGACCAGATCGAGCCCGTCAATTCAGAGGACGGCTCATCCACCTACTTGAGGCTTCGACCTCAATCCGGGGATCAGGCATGGGTCCAGTATGACTTTGCCGAGCCGGCCCAGGTCTCTTCGGTGGAAGTCTATTGGAAAGACGATAAACAGTACTGCGTTCTGCCCAGCGCCTGGCGCCTCCTCTATAAAGGCGGAAACGAGTGGAAGCCGGTCGAGACAGCGGACGCCTTCGGCGTGGAAGGCGACACATTCAACACAGTGCGGTTCGAACCGGTTACGACGCAGGCGCTGCGCATCGAGATCCAGCTCCAGCCGAGAACCTATGAAACGGGCCTTCTCGGTCCGCCGGATGCCAACTGGATGAGGGAAGACATTGTTTGGTATGAAGGCGGCATCATCGAGTGGAGGGTGAGGTGATACTACTCCTTGGAATATTCACTCATAACGTAGGGAATCCACCGGATGGGCAAGGGCCGCCTTGATCGCCTGGTAACTGACCGATATGAGAACGATTGTAAAAGAAATCAGGGCAGCCAAAATCAAGAACATGATATGAAACCGTGTGTGGTAAGCCCAATTCTGAAGCCATTTGTTCATGCTTATATAGGCGATGGGCCATGCAATAACATTCGATAGGGCCATGTAAAGCATAAAATCTTTCGAGATCAATGCGAGGATATTTGACTGCGATGCTCCCAGCACTTTTCTGATGCCAATCTCCTTGATCCGCTCCTGAGTCATGAACGAGGCAAGTCCCAGTAATCCAAGAGACGAAATGAAAATTGCCAATGCCGAGCCAAATTTAAAAAGATTACCCATTCGGTGTTCCGTACGATAAATACTCTCGAACGCCTCATTGAGAAAATGATATTCCATCGGGAATTCAGGATTGAATCTCTCCCATACATCCTCTATATGATGTATAATTCCCGGCAGATTCTCCGGCCGAACTCTAACAAATATATATTGAAAAAACGGCGACACGTGCAATACCAGAGGCTCCACAGTCTTCTTGATTGTTTCGAAGTGAAAATCCTTCACAACCCCGATAATCGTTCCCCGTTTCTCTCCTCTCGCAAACCATTTTCCTATCGGTTCTGATAATTCCATATATTTTGCCGCCGCCTCATTGATGATATAGTTTGAACCGTCAGTGGATAGGTCTTTAGAATAATCCCGTCCCGAAACCATTTTGATATTGAATGTCTTGATAAAATCAAAATCGACGGAATAGAACCACATCGCAGGTTTGTCAGCCGGGTCTTTTCCGGGCCAATCCAGACCGCTCCAGTAGTGCCCGGGCAGAGAAGGGAGGCTCGAACCTACTGTCACGTTTAATATATCGGTATGCTTCAACAATTCGTTCTTTGCCGGCTCATAATTGGCACGAATATCCCCTCTTGCAGGTAGGTAAATGATATGCTCTTTGTCATACCCTAGTTTTCTGTTCCGGATATACTCAAGCTGACTGAAAACAACCATTGTTGAAATGATAAGTAATACCGATACCGTGAATTGAACAATAACAAGGAACTTTCTGAAATTTGGACTTTTCCCTCCCCTTTTCAATTCTCCCTTTAAAACCATTGCGGGCTGAAATGCAGAGAGGAACAAAGCAGGATAACTCCCGGAAAGAATACCAGTAATAATTACAATCCCAATCATTATCGGTAGAAAGTTCAGATTAAAAATATTATTCACAGCTATGTGCTTTCCAGACAAATTATTGAATTCAGGCATCAACAAAGCAACGAAACCAATCGCCACAATGAGTCCAAATAATGTAATTAATATCGATTCGCCAAAAAACTGTTCAATAATATTTGCCCGAGCCGCTCCGGTCACTTTTCGCATTCCCACTTCTTTTGCCCTGTTTGCTCCCCTCGCCGTTGTGAGGCTTATGAAATTGATGCAGGCCATAATCAATACCAAAAATGACATAAGGGAAAACAGTTGAACATGTTTTATATTCCCTTGAGCTACGGATTCCCATTGTAGAGAAGAAGAGTGAAGATGGATGGCCTTTAATGGCTGCAGTTCCAGTTCAAATTTCTGGTTATTGCTTTTTTCATTAAGAATTCCGGCAATCTTACCATTGACTTGTTCAATTGAAACACCCTTTTGCACCTGAATATAAGTCTGGTACATAACATCCGTCCAGCGATCCATTTTCCAATCGTATAGGTCTGTTAAGAGTGAAAAAGATACAGCAAAACGGAAAGATATATGAGAATTTTCAGGGATGTCCCGGATGACTCCGGTAATCAAAAAATCCAAATTGTTATTTGCATTGATAGTTTTTCCAATCGGGTCTTCTTTTCCGAAATACTTTTCGGCCAGTGATTGGGTGATTACGAGTGAATTGGGATTTGAAAACGCAGTCTCGGGATCGCCTTGAACAAAAGGGAATGAAAACATTTCAAAGAAAGACGGTTCTAAAAACGCAATGCCGTCCTCCATAAATTTCTTATCTTCAGTTTTCAGCATCCAGTTGTTATGAATCCTCAGCCTCGTTGCCTTGACAATCTCCGGGAATTCGCGCACTAAGTGTTCTGCCAGCGGTGGAGGGGACAATGCCGCCGATTGTATCCCGTCTGCACTGTGTTGATGCGTAATTACTCTTGCTATTTCTCCCCCATGCTCATGAAATTTGTCATAGCTCAATTCATCCTGAACCCACAACAGGATAAGGAGACAGGAAGCCATTCCGACGGACAGACCTATGATGTTAATAAACGAATACACCTTGTGCCTTTTGATATTTCTTAAAGCAATTTTCAAATAGTTTTTAAACATGGCTCCTCCAAATAACAAATAGAGCTTGAGGTGAGAAAAAATCGCACAGAATATTTGTCCCCAAATCCACAGAATCGCTCGTGTTCTTCCTTTCTGCAATGCAACTTCCTTGAATTCTTCACAGCAGTCGCCTACGATTGAAAACTCCATTTCGTAATGATTCAAGAGATTAAGGATCCAGCGGGCCAAGAGTGGGGGAGGGGAGAGTTTCTTGCTCATGGTTTGTAGTGTTCGACGAAGTCCGGAATGCTGTTCCAAATAGTGGCGTGAAGCTCATAGGCCTTCCATAGTGCTTTTTTCCCCTCAGGAGTCAGAGTGTAGAAGATCCTTGGGCGTCCGATTCTTTCCGGAATGGATGTACCCTGGCTTTTAGTTACATAGCCTTTTTTAAGGAGCTGTTCCAATGCATTGTAGAGGGTTCCATAGTTTATGTTCTTTCCCAGTATTTTTTTTACTCGATGCCTTACAGAAACTCCGTATGCGTTATCCTTTAGATTCAATATGGATGTAAGGATGATCTGTTCCAGGACGGTTAGTTCTTTCATGACTCAATTCCTTAATATGTAAATTACATATATTAATAAGACGTAATTTACATAAAATGGTTGCAAAAAATTGTTTAGGTGGTGAATTTATAAAACGATTCTCTTAAACTAGGGGTAGTCTAGAAGGGTATTTTTCGGTTTCAAGCTTCGTCGATCCAAACGCGCGAGACAATCGGGCGTTCTGCACCACGCTTCCTTGGGCTGCCGGGAGACCCGGGAACCGGCTCGGCGCCGCCGGGCTCGCGATTCGTGCGGGCGAAATTGGGGACGGCCAGCATGGAGCTGCCGTCGGCGAATTCGCCTTTGATGACCTTCACCCCGCCCAGCAGGTTGCCCCTCCACTCCGTGCTTAGAGCGGAGTTGGGGCCCAGGGCCTTGCCGATGTCCTGATCGACCTTCTCGATGTTGTAGACCAGCGGGCCGCAGCGCAGTGCAACCTTGTTCCTGCAGTCTTCGACCTTATCGATGGCTTT
>Ga0180437_10001988_pt1 | contig 33919 bp, 37 predicted proteins | sample SS_ome_4_FD_132410 | JGI IMG/M metagenome (GOLD analysis project Ga0180437, IMG submission 132410) | Hypersaline lake sediment archaeal communities from the Salton Sea, California, USA - SS_3_D_1 metaG | ecosystem: Environmental > Aquatic > Non-marine Saline and Alkaline > Hypersaline >... | reverse complement strand
GGATGGTCTGGGAAATCTTCAAGCAACACCAGCTGGCCTGAGACTCACTATTGAGGCCCCAAAAACAATACCTATATACGCCACAAGAAGAAGCCTGTTTGGTAATACCTTAGGGGATAGATTCTATTGAAATGAGGTGGCCCCTTTTTTCATTGAAGGCCATTCTGTTTCAGTATTTCTTCTACTGAGATACCGTTTCTTTTTCCTGAGATAATCTTCTGAATTATAGCTGGAGTTAATTCTTTTTTAGCTTCCATAAGAAAAGCACCCATATCATTATCTAATATTTTTTGTAATTTTTTAGCATTGGTCATTTTCTTTCTCCTAACATGGAATGAATTGATCTATAATTTTTAAATATGGATTTCCTTCAAGTCTTTTATATAGAATTTTAACGGGTTTAAGGTAACCGTATTTATTGATATATTTCAATATGATCATGCTTTTTGACCAGTTAGGGCTTATTTTGAAAGATGGGTACGTTTTTGGAAAATCAGGATCTTTTATTTTTGAATGAAGATCCCAAAAATAATTGTGCATATCATTTAGAATCTTACAGAGTTCTTTAAGTCTATATAATTTTACTATTCTTTTCTCTTTCATTCCCCCATATAGTTTTATAAAATCATCAATGTATTTTAGTTCGTAAACAGTGTTAGTAGTCTCTCTAACTATATCATCTATGTATTCTATTATTCTCTTCGCCTGTTCTATTTGTTCGGAAAATATGACATCGGGATCAAAAGACATGGGTATCTTTATAGGGGGCTTTATCCAACCTCCGTTGAGGATATCATAAAAAGCATCCCCTGATGGGCCCTCTCCGGGTTTCATAAGCATAAATGAATAATGATGCGTAGTACCTGAAATGTTCGATCCATTTCTGCTATAAGCTATTCTCTCAATTTCCTTAAACAGATTAGGGCCCTGTAGCTTGGAATATTCCGGATAAGCCTGTAAGAATTTATGGTAATCAAAAGTAATATCGACATCCACATCTGCTACTTCATCATAATTATACGTACATATAGAACCTGATAAAGTAAGACCATTAATAAATCTCAAGGGTCGTATAATACCTTTTTCCTCAAAACTAGTTAATAGGGTATCTATAATATTTCTTCTGATAAAATGTCTCAGAATAGGCGGATCCTTATCTAAGTCCCAAATTTGAGGGGGAAGAGTAGGTCTTACATAATCTATAGTAGATGCTTTTTTATTTTTATTTGATTTGACCCATAAATAACCATTTTGATATTTAACGAGTGCATAAGTACCGCTTAGTTTACTGCCTTTAAAATCTATAACATGGGTCTTATCACCGTCTGATTCTAGAAGTTCATATGGCCCATGGTCATAAATTTTTACTTTTCCTGCCCCATAACTTCCCTCGGGTATGGTCCCCTCAAATTTACCATATGAAAGGGGGTGGTCTTCTGTCTCGACAAGATAAACCTTATTGTCTTTTGTGGGTATTTCCATTTTCCTGTCTACAAAGGATCTGTATACTTCACCCTTCTTGTCTTTTCCTTTATCCACATCATTTTTATTGTTGTAATCCTTTAAAGCTTTAGAAATTGAATCTACCGGAAATGATATCCTGACATCCCAATGTTTTCCGGCTTTGTCCGCATCATGTTCCTGAATAACAAAAGTTCCTTTGTATCCTTTTTTTAATTTTTCTCTATCATATCCTGATACCTTCAGAAATGCATTTATAACTGATGCGGCTCTTTTTTTATTTTTTTCCTCAACGGGTTCATATTCTTTTCCTGTGATTTTCTTATATATCTTCTCAAATCTCGCTGACTCCCTATTGAATTTATTTAGAGAACCACGATCTACTTCTACGCAACATAGACCAGTTATTCTCATTGAATGCTTAGCAACATGTCCTCCATTTAACTTCATGGGCGCTACACCGAGAGCTCCCTTACCATCTTTTGCTGTTTCAGCTATTATGACATCCTTATGGTCTCCAAATTTTTCTCTCAGCCATTCTTTAAGATTATTACGGGCGATATCAATATTTATGGGCTTTTTTAACCACCCTAAGATATGGAAACCCCTTTTCCCCGTGTATCTTATTTCTACTTTTTTTACATCAGTGTTTTCTTTCATTCTATCAGCGACTTCTCCGGCCACTTTTTTAGTTTTCTCAAACTTGTCTCCAGGTATGCCATCGAAATCAACTATATAATAGGGGCACCTTGAAGGCATAGTAATGTGGTATTCTACGGTTCTTCCAGAATGATATTCATCAAAATCATCTATATTATTTATCCTTATAAACTCAGTTTTCTTATCATAAGGATGTCTAATATAGATGGGTTTTGAATCCGACTTTATTACTATAAAAAGGTTATGGTCTTTTAGTCGTTTTATAATATCCTTTTTAATGCCGTTGTAATAGCTCCATACGTCTATTTCGTTTATATTAGGGCCGCCAGTAAGTCTTTCTTTGGAGCTTATAACAATATCATCTGGGTGATCCGGGTAATCTGATACTCTAATCATTGCTGATTTTTTCCTCTCAGACCAATTTGGTATCTGCGTAAGTCTGAGATCATTCTTATTAACCTCTTTATCATCCCTATACCTAATAAATCTTGGTTTCACTATTGTTCCAACTGGTTTCTTATCTAATTTTTCGTACTTACCCTTTTCATAATTATAGGATGGCATGTCTTTAATATTTGTTCGTTCCCATTGTACTTCTATGATTCTTTCTGGTTTTACCCATATATAATGATCATCTTCGGATATCTCATTTTTTTTAGCCCACTGAAAAAGCTCCCTGCGTTCTTCTTCATTCCATCCGGTACCAACTTCTCCGGCTATCCTGAAAAACCCATCTTTATCCATAAAAGCTGCAAGGACATTACCGATAAGTCCTTTAGGCCAGTTCTTTAATTTTTTGTCACCCACAGCGACAATAACTAAGTCATAGTTATTCACCGGTTTAGCTTTATAAACTTTACCATCAGATGTTCTAACAACTATACCTTCATTACCCTCTTTTTCAACGAGTTCTTTCCAAGACTTGTCTATTTCTTTATATGATTTAACGGGGTGAATCCTGACCGAATCATTAAATAGCTGCTTTAACTGGTTCCAGTATTTCAAATAAGTTTCGAGAGTATTATCATCAACATCTTTTCCATCTATACTGAGTATCTGGTATGGGAACCAGTGTAATTTTCCTTTATCAGAATCTGGGTTTTTTATTATCGACTCAGTTTCATCAAATGGTATAATCTTACCGTCTTCATAACCAGCCAATTCACCGACTGCTTTAAAATCCGATATATCTGACTTCTTAAGAACAGATTCTATCTCTTCCAGAACAGGAATGTCCCAGGTAATTCTTCCACCGAGGCCCGCGAATTTTGCGGATCCGTCACGGTAGTCGAGTAGAGCTGATTCCCCATCAACTTTTTGCTCTGATATAAGGGGCGGTTTTGCTTCTTTTTTGAGCTCATCTATAGTTAGAGCTATAATGCCCTGGTCCTTTTTCCATTTCCTTAATCTAGTTACCAGGGCATTCTCTTTATCCATCTTCTGTTTAGCCTGTACTATTATACTCCTCATAAAATCGCGTCTTAATGGAGAAGACGGAGTACGGACATCTACGGGTATCAAACCCCTATCCGCCTTCCAATACCATACATTGTTTTTTAAGATATAGTTACTCATTACAAAGGCGCGTCGAAATTCTTATAAGGGCTTTTGAAATATTAGACGGGTGTAACTCGAATGCCATCTTATCCAGGAGATTAGCCTGAACCATTCTTGATACTTCTTTCTCTCCCTTTTCGTACAGGTCAGATTCCTCTGGATTCAAATCTTTAAGGACTTTTAGAAATTCTCCAGCATGAACAATTTCTTCCTCTGCTACATCTCTTAGAACCTTCTGCGCTTTAGGGTCAGTGATAGAATCAGCTAACTGTGTGTAGAGCTGTACTGCTTCATATTCAGCAGCAATGGAGAATCTCATTGCTCTAATCAGTTCCTCTTTATTTAGAGGACGGTCACTATTCATTCCAGAAAAAGGATTCCCAAAGTCTGCCATATTTTAACCTTTCTTTTCTACTTTTTTCTTAAGGGATAGAATGGGGCCTTTTGCAGACCATTCAATACCTTTAAAATACTGGTCACTTTTTACCTTATCGAGTTCTTGTTCTTCAAAAGTGACCTCCCTTCTTATAGGGAAGGTATATACCTCTTCATCGTTTTCGAGGTATTTGAGAATGGGCTGGTCTCCTCTGATGGCATTTCTGGTAAGTCTGAGCTTCCTGAATGTAGGGGCAAAAGTGTTCCAATCCGGCGTTTTAAAAAAATCGTTTTTATCGATTTCTTCCTGAGCCGTCTTCATACGATTAGTCTTCTGCTCTCGCTGGATCTGGTCTTCAAGTCTCTGTTTCTGCTTATGTAGACGTTCAAGTTTTGGATTATTCTTGATTATAGGGTCTTTCTTAGCAGGTCCAGGGCGCTTTGTAGTTGGCTGATTGGGGCTCTGAGGACCATTAAAGGTGATAGACCCCAAATAGTTCCTAGCTACTCGTAAGGCTGAAGGCACGATATTCTCCTTCGACGTTTTAAGACCTGAAAAAGCTATATCAAGGCCCTTTTCTACCAATTTTTTTATCGAAGTATTTATGGCTGAGGGAGTTTCTTTTTTAATGTGTTCATCAATCTTTTTAATTTTGTTCTGAAGATTTGTTATTTTTGGGGACTCTTCGGGCATAATAAACCCCTAGGCATAAGTAATACTATGCCTTACCATTAAGAGATTATTATTTATTTAACTTGTTGTTTTTATTTGGGTTATTGTCGCGGTATCGCTTAAATTTATCTCTGCATGAGATGCAATTCATATACTCTGGGGTGCCATTTTTACGGCCGCATGTAATACAGAGGCCTTCTTTTAATCTTCTTTTCTTTAAATTAGCCTTAAAATTAGAGGCTATTTTTCGAGCTCGGTCTTTGTTGTTTCTAGACCATTCTTTAAGGTACTCTCTATTACAGTCTAAACATCTGGCTTTTCTAGTCTTTTCGTATATGGGTTTCTTTAAGAACTGGATACCTAGATAACCTATGGCCCCGCAAGAGCATTTATAAAGATTCAAGGACTGGCAAAGGGGACACAGAAAGTCTTCTTCATGGATAATAGGATCAAGGCGGAGTTGTTTCAAATCTGATACCGGAATCTTTTCTTCAACAAAGCACTCCTCAACCTCACAGACTATACATCGCCTCTTACGGATGACCTCGACCTTAACATCCTTAAGGCTGTAATAACTCCTAAGACGTTGGGATATCGCCTGACGGGATACCCCAACGATGTCGGCTATTTGAGAAGCACTACGACCTGATTCGAAGAGTCGGACGATAAATCTAATATTTCGAACCATTTAGTAGCGCTTCTTACCAACAACAATGAAATGCTTAGCTTGTGGATCCAAGAAGGAATATAGAATAATAAAGCTTTTTCCGATATCTCTTTTGATATCATCAAAAAGCTGCTCTATAGGTTCATCCTTATAGACTATTAAATATCCTCCAGGTCTGACCAGGTTCTTACAATTCTGATAGACGGTTACATTTTTAGGAGAGAAATTATTCATATACAAAACGAATGGAAAACTATCCCTTTTAAATTCTGTACTCAGATCGGTGATATCCGCCCCTACAAACTGATTAGTATCTACTCTGATGATATTGTGATGCTTGAAATATCCGGGGAAGAAACACAGGCCCTTATCGGCGCTGAGCATGTATTTCTGTACCTCCGACAGGTCGGGCTGTCTTATAAATCTGGCCATGTAATTGAAATGCTTATTATCCTTCTTGAATCTGAAAATATTGGAGGCTTGTAATATATCCTCAGATCCTACCAGGGAGAAACATGGGCTTGGATATCCCTTTATACAAGCCCTGAAATCGTGCTTGAAGCAGGGACTACATACCACTTTAGGTTCAAGACCTATGGCATTGGTGAAATATTTCATACGGACCTCGGACGGAAACGGACCGTATAGACCTATAAGGGGCTTATCCAGGGCTCCCGCTGCCTGAATCATGAAAGAATCCGGTGAAATGACAAGGTCATACCTAGTAGCCATAACAATGGATTGTCTTACATTAAGACCGATACTATCGATTACATTGGTTGATGACCCTTTCATGAAATTTGCCAGGGCTCTCTGTTGTTCTGACCCTATCATTACAACCTTGGTGTTGGGTTCACTTGAAAAGACATCTATTATCGTTTTAATCTTTTCTTTAGGATAGTTCCTGATAGGGGAGGATGTCTCAAGTTGTATTCCGATTACAAAATCAGTTTCTGTTATACCCCATGCTTTCAACTGTTTCTCTTTCCAAGACATCTCATCATCTGTGAATACTAGACGGGGTTTTTTTACGTCATTAGGTAGTTGGAAACTATCGATGCTGAAGTAACTGAAGAACATATCGACTGCGTGGGTCTTTTTGGATTTCTCGCTGGAACCTTCAATAATGCCCTGAAACATGAGATGATAATCCACCGTATTAAGCAGTTCCGCATCAAAAGGCATGTCATATAGCTCATCAATCTCGGGAAGATTCATGAGGGGCTCTTTGCATCCACTAGCCATTCGAATGAAGCACCCCTCATAGCGAGACTTTAGATAGCGAAAAACGGGGCTTAAAAAGAACATATCACCGATGCCCCCAGTTCTCCAGCACATCAGTTTCTTACCAGTAAGGTCTTCACCTTTATACTGACGATATGTGCTCTCAATAGGATATGACATCCCTATATGGTTTCCGTATACACTTCTTAGCTGACTCTCAATATCTTCAGCCATTACGTACCGGTGACCGCCAAGGAAGGATTGGGGACCCCTTTTAAATTCTTTAGTGACTTCTACTATTCTCATTTAATTACTCCCGCCATTGTAGAATGTTACCTTCATTGTACCTTCCATGGTCCCCTCAGGTCCCAAAATCCCGACATCGTTCTTTAAATAAAGAGGCCATCTCTTATCAAACTCTTCCCGTGCGAATAGTCCCTTTTCTTCGAGCATTTTAACAAGAAGGGCGTTTCTCAATTCCAGATTAAATATGTTTACCCTATACTGATCTACAATCTGAGTTAGCTGATTAATTTTTAGTGACAGTACTTCCGTTCCATCCATGAATTCTCTCCTTTTCTATCCTTAGCAGTTCAAAATAAAGTTCTTTTTCTCTTTCATTTATACTCTTAGGAATGACAAGGTTCATCTTGGTAGTAAGTTTTCCAGACTTTTCTCCAGAGGCTATTCCCTTTCCCTTATGATGGATCACATCATTATGATTCGTACCTGCAGGTATGTCTATGAGTGTTGATTTTCCGAAGATGTCGAGAGAAAGAGTATCCCCAAGGATGGCTTGTGAAGGGCTCATATCTAGGATGATAGAGACATCTAGACCATTAACCTTAAAAAACGGATCCTCTTTTATTGAGAGACTTACTATAAGGTCTCCGTAGCATCCGCTGATGTCATAGTTACCAAGATTATGATAGACATAAGTGTTGGTGTGCGGGTTGAGTTTGATGATATGTCTAAAAGTCTCTCTACCCAGTCTGGACCCCATACATTTACTGCATAGGGGTTCTATAGGTATCTTTCCTGAACCCCCACAGGCACTACATGCTTTCTGTGGTTTGAAGATGATAGATACGACATCAATACCAGTCCCGGCGCACGTAGGGCACTGCTCATCAACCCTATTTTCCGATCCTGTTCCATTACAGTTTGAACACGGACATCTTCTAGAAAGCTTCATTATTTTTGAAGCCTTCCGAATCATGTCCTGTCTAAATACGTTTATTGTAACCTTTAGGTCAGATTTTACAGACCACCTCATTTTTGAGACTGATTGAGGTGTATGCCTGCCGAGGTCATAAGTATCCCTTGATGCAGGACTTCTTAGAACAGTATATGCTTCAGTGGCCTCTCTAAAAAGTTTCTCGTGATCCGGATTCTTATCTGGGTGTGTGTTTTTAGCTATCCGTCGATAGGCCCTTTTTATATCCTCGTATGAGGCTGTAGGGGGTATGTTGAGGATGGAATAATAATCTTTCAAAGCGGATACACCACTGCTCATATCTTATGTTATATAAATACACACTAAAATTAAAGTTTAAGAGTAATTATATATGACCCTATAGGTAACCTCAGCATTTCCAGTCTGATCCGATGGTATCTCTACATCTAACCAGATGTAGTCGGAATAAGACCCGGTCCAGTCTATAGTTATTCCATTCGGGGACCCCTGAGTGGCGTCTGGGGTTTCTACGAAGTGGTTGGAGAGAGAAGAGCTACCTGCTTGTATACCCGATTCAAAAGAGGGGCTTTTATAATACCCAAACTCAGCAGTGCTCCAACCCCCATCACTCTCAAGATATAATTCCATGTCGGACACACTGGACTCTATGTCTGCATGCGCTCTGAAGAGGATGGGGGTTGAACAGTGTTGCCCTTGAATGACCTGTCCAAAACTGAGGCTACTTACCCCATTTAAATAATCGCCAGAAGAATTGGAATAAAGTTCAAATTTCATATAAAGGAGATAGTCATTAAGAGAATATTAGGGTGGAAAAATAAAAAAGGGAGCTCTTAGAAAGAGCCCCCTTATGCCCTTTTCAGGGCTTTTCCCGGCAGCTACTTGGCGAGGAACATCCTTTTAATCCGGATCTGGTTATCAGAATCGGTAACAGAACCAGACAAAATGTAATATGCTTTTGAAAGTTCGGGAGTTTTGATGCTATAGTAACCCGGTGGCATCATTGATGATACAGACATTACTCTCTTTCCACTTAGGTCATATATCTTAAGCTCAACCTTCGATGATTTAGCAAGGCTGCACTGAATGATTCCGGTCGCTGAGAGACCCGTTAAAGAGACAGAAGCCTTAATGGGTATCCTGATTACGCTCACCACAGGGATGTCTACGGTAAATTTCCTAGTTAGGCTGTAAGGGCCATATCCGTTGATGTTCCTAGCTCGGACTCTCCAGTAGTAGGAGCCGTTACTGAGGTCATGTATGACCTTGAAAGTATCGGTAAGCTGAGAATCGATACTTGCGCCAGCCATGGTTGAGTCCTCGGAGATTTCAAACCAGTACGATTCAACGTTAGGGGTCGATTCCTTCCATATGAAGGTGGCACTGTCGGTCCTGATGGTGCTTTCAAAGGCCCCCAGAATAACCTTAGCGGGGGGTTGTACGATTGTGGTGAAATAGTTCGTGGCAGACCATGGACCGGTCGTATCAGCGGTTACAGCCCTGATTCTCCAGAAGTATTGAGTAAGGTAACTGAGAACGGCGATTGGGAAAGTCGTGTCGGTAACGTTTTTTGATATAACCATGCTGTCGAAATCTGACCCCTTTGAAACATCCACATCATAGGAGAGTGCTATCTTATTCTTTTCCCAGATGAGGGTTAAGGGGAAACGGACGTCCTGCTCTGAGCTGGTTGGGCTTATGAGGTTGATGGCGTTCGGTGTCTCATGGACGGTTGTGAAACTGAAAGGGTTTGAAAACTCACTCGAACCCAGGTCATCATGGAGTCCCTGTATTCTCCAATAATATGTAGTCTTATAGTCTCCGGATGTAATATTGAAAACGGTATCCGGAGTAGACAGCCTATCAATGACATGGTGAAAGTCAGCATCAAGGGCAATTTCTATCGAATACTCCTGAACGTATTTGACACTCCTCCATACTAAATCTATTGAAAGAGGAGCATTTGTGAACTGATCAGGGGGGCTCACAAGGTTCGGAGAGTCAATGCTCTCGGGGACAGTAATAAACTGAGATGTTGCCCATGAGGTATGGCCAGCTGGATTAATGGCCCGGACCCTCCAATAATAGGCAGTCTCGTACTGAAGAATACCCTCCAGAAGCGCAGTTGTGTATCCTGGATAGACCGTAGATTCAGTAAAAATGGGATCTGTGAAATCCTCATTTAGAGATAGCTCAGATTCATAGGTCACATTACTACCAGTACTAACATCCCACATTAATACATTTTTATCAACATATGCAAGATTATCACGAGTCAGGTGTGATATTCGAAGGTTAGTGGGCGTAGTCGGGAGTTCCGGCTTCGTTGTGAAATTCCGAGTCTCTGAATAGGTAGGTCCGCCTTCGTTGCTGGCAGCGACTCTCCAGTAGTATTTAGTCTCATAGGAGAAATCGGACTCGTAGGACGTTGCAGTGAAAGTCTGCTTTATGATATAGCTGGAGAAATCAGAACTGGTTGATACCTCAAGAGTGTAAGATTTAGCCTTAGCAGAGGGTTCCCACGTGAAAGACTGGTGCGTGTCGGCTATCGTAAGGTTATTGTCGGGAGTAAGAAGTGACACCGCATCGGGGGTCGGGATGTGAGGGATGAGGCCATTCTCACTGCCATAGTAGATATTCGGTATATTATCAAAACCACTAAACAAAATATCTTCATACCCATCACCATTGATATCCCCGGCGTTCTCAAGTATCCGGCCAAGATAGTAGAATGATTCTGGTTCAGAATTCGACTCAAGTTTCCAGTCGGGGCTGGAGTTAAAGTTCCCGTTATCAGACGTGAAAGCACAGATGGTTGTCACTGAATCATATGGGAGAAACGGATAACCGTAAATATATCTCCGGAATACAGCTATAATATCTTTAAAACCGTCTCCGTTGATATCGGCAGATATTACTTTGCTGTTGTTGCAGGTGCCCTTCCCATCTGTACCCGTCCATTTCAGAGTTTGGTATACATAACCGTATAGGGTGTCCTTTTTTGATATTATAATACCGTGAAGGTCCCTATCGTAGGATGGTGAGGTTCCCGAAATATTGAGAGGATTAAGGCCGAAGCTTACATCACCAGTAGCAGATTGAGGGGTATCTATTGGGATGGTAAAGGATACGAGGAATTTTCGACAGACATAGACGCCTCTTTTATATCCTACTAGGACTCTACCTGGAATATTATAGTTATATAGATCAACATTCTTTGTCGTCGCTATAAATGATCCTAATCCTGAGTCGTTAGGTACAGATAATTCCCAGCGATTGATGTATAGGTAATCGGGTCCTACATACATGACGGGGGGTACCCTATGAAGGATAATTTCGAGACTCCCATCCTCTTCAAAATCTATTGTTTCGAATTTGAAATAGTAACCATCGAGCATATTCTGAGTTGATGACAGTCCGCTGGATGTTCCATAATAGGTATAGATCCTGTCTTCACCCTCCCTTATGATAAGATCATCGTTGTCTGAATCACCAATATCTGCAAGTCTCATCCAACCTTTTAGTGGTACAGAACTTATAGCTGAAAAGCATATACCAGTATCTGACCCTGGTAAAATATGTGTCATATTGTTGCTACAGATAGCTATATCAGAGTAACCGTCCCCGTTGACGTCTCCATTCCCAGTTATATAGGTGTAACCCACATTCGGGTCAATGGGTAAGACCGTAGAATATGAAGCGAAGATAATAGTCAAAAGAACTAGAATAATTTTTGAGTTCATAAGAGGCACTCCTTTTTGGTGGTGAGTTCTCCTGAATTTTCTTTTACGGTACTAATGGCTTTTTCTTTATTGTTTTTGAAACCTATAGTTCTTGATAATATTGTCAGCTTAGAGCCTATGGATAGGCACCCAGTGTGATAGAAGACCCATTCAAAGTCTGCATCGTTGGTTCTGTTGTATGAGACTTTCTGTATGCCCCTCCAGAAAAGACTGAGAGTGTGAATTTCGCTTTTTTTAATGAGAAACCAGTTTGTGGCATAGGTATTGGGCCCTACAATAATGTTCACTGCCTCTCTAGCTATCTCATTTCCCGCAGAATCGTAGGCCACAAAACCGGTAAAAGCATCCATATATAGATTATACACAAAAAATCAAATAAAGTTAAGAAGATATCAATGACTTGCGCGGTCAGCGGCTCTCTCACTCCGAGTAATATGGATATACATGGCTGACCCGAGGAGGGAGAGAATCACCGAAGAAGAGAGGAGCATGGCATCGCCAAAAGCGAATACGAATCGGCTGACGAACAGAAGAGTGATAACAAAGGTGCAGATGGGAAGGAACTTTTTGAAATAAATCTTGTCCATTCAGGACCTCCTTGGTTTTGTGCTTCTGTAATTATTATACAGGAGAAAAACCAAGAATGTAAGCTACCTCTGTTTGTTCCTTCGTATAAGGCTTGAGAACCATGCGTTTGAGAGAAGCTCTTCGGTCAACTTTTCCTGGCATTCTTTGCAGGAACTCAGATGGTCCGCTATGGCATCCTTCTGACCTTCAGTGAAGATGTCATACCAGTTAGAGCTCGGATTGTTGGGGTCCTCTGAAAAGAAGAGGGGGTTGATATGGCCCTCATCCGTGAAAATAGGATAGTCCATTATGAAGGGCACCCCACAGCTGAGGCACACATAGCCCTCCCGACGCATTGTAGGGCTATTTTTGACCTTCTTACAGAATTTGATATTGCCCAGGGCTCTCAAATCGGCACCGCAATGGCTGCACGAATCGTGCTGAGCAAAAAAATCAACAACCTGAATACCGGAGGATTTTGTCTTATTCATGACTCTGTGCCTTGAGACAGTATGAACACTGAGAGATACTCTTCCTGGCAATGGGCCTTTTCCCGCACGTCCCACATACACCGTTAGCTATTCTACGCCGATATGTGGCCGAAAGACAAGACTTACAGGTCTTGTAGCCGGGGATTACTTTCTTCTTATGACATACGGCGCAGAGGCCCTTTTTAAGGGCATCATTACGAAGCTTCTCCTTATATTCCTTGGTTTTTGATGAACACACGGAGCATAGCTTAGGAACATTCGAATAACTATTAGAAGGGAGGATCCCCCCGCACTTGAAGCAACGATTCTTAGCCGCTTTTTTCATCATGCGGACGATGTTATAGACCTGAGTCTTGCTCACGGTACCGTTGAAGGAAATAATGATGTCAGAGATACCCGAGTTTTTCAAGACCCTCATGGTATAGATCTTTTTCTTCTCCCTTTCGGTCCAGGACCTGTTTTTTCTTGTAGGGGATGTGGTGTACCATTTTGGACGGCCCCTGGTCAGCATCTTTGTGTTCACGCCGACTCCTTTTGGATAAGTTCCTCTTTTGATGAATACCATACATCGCCCTTTATGCTGTAGACGATGCAGGACACTTTTTTACCCTTTTTTGGCATTGGTTTAGAGACCGGGTATAGGACCCTTACCACCGACTCTGTGTTCTCAATTTTACCAACTATTACGTAATTCTCGGCTGAATTATCGGGATCCATTACTTCCTGAATAACTATTCTAATGGTCTTTTCCTGAACGTGTTTAGCTTCTTCATGTACTTTCCGGCAGTCATCTATGAACTTTTGGAGGAGTACCAAAAACCGCTCCTGATAGGTAAAAGGTAGATTGAGAAATTCCCTTACGAGCAGGGTTTTGAACCATTTCCGGTAATTCTCAAATCTTTCCCTTATGCCTTCGGGAGTCATTCTTACCCCTTTAAAGATATTATACAGGGAAAAGGCCTGAAATGTAATTATCCCTCAAGATACTTGGGGACAAAAAAGGCCTAGTCTGATTATTTTTTATATTAAAATCAATTGGTTAGAAAGTACGCCGAGGCTTGATGGCCTTGATTTTAGGCGGTTTAGGAGCGTGATGCTTCGGGGGTTTCTTGACCCAGGTGGGCTTATAGCGCTGGAAAAGCTGTTTTCGGTGTTTTAATAGTGATTTATGTTTCCTTAGATATTTTTTACGCTGAAGCTTAATTTTCGACCTGTTTCTTCTATAGTATAGGCGTGATTTTAATCTATCCAGAGGCGTCCTTCTCTTAGGCGGCTTAATTCTCATTTTTATGCCCACTTTGGGCATTGCCGCTGTAACCTCAACTATTTCAGTGGTATAGGGTATATCAGTTTCGACATAACCGTTCCTAAGTTCAACATTGTCTAACCGGGAACCGTCTTTAAATATGACGGTAACTCTTTCGTTATCTGAGGCATATATTTCTGAGGAAACTTTGAGTTTCATAAAACCGCGCTCTATATCAAAAGATTATTTCAATATATGCAAGCTAAAGGGTTTAGATATTTTAAGTTTTATGGCATTCAAGTCTTTAAGACCGATAAGGGCTATCTTATCATATCCTGGACAAGCTGTTATTATTCTTACTTCATCGTAATGATTGATACTCAATCTTAGAGAAAGGGCTATCCAGTATTTCGTAACCTGTCCTATGATGGCATGATTAGCGGTGTCGGTCTTCACCTCAATTATATATGCCGTTTTATTGCTCAAGACCATTAAATCGATGGGTCCAAACAGTGTTGGATATTCCAGAGTTAGGTAATTTATAGGACCAGTGAATGGTTCTAAAAGGTGGGGATTTTTAGCTAATTCCAAACATATATCCACATGACTCTTATCAGTTTTTTCATTCTTGCAGATATCGACAACCGGGCCGCAATTTAGACCTGATGAAAAGAGACTGTGTTTTCCTTCAAGGATGTCTTCTTGTACTTTCTTTAGTCTTTTGATGTTTCTTGTAGAAAGACTCAGAAGACTCTTTGGAGAAGTCTGATAAAGTTCCTGAATCATCCGATAGTTATCTATAAGATCAGACTTCTGCAAGAGATACGAATTATAAAGTCTGTAAAAGAGGGCCTCTGCTAGACTACTCACTAAATTTTACCACGTTTCTTTTTAAATAGATAAACCCTATATTCCGGTGAGCTCTTCATAGTCTTCTCCAGGGCATCATATTCGTTGAGTAACTCCTCAGCCTTTGCAACATTAAGATAACCGCCTTCCAGCTTTTTTTCTATTTCTTTCATGCGCTTCATAGGCTTAAAGACTTGCTTGTATATCTTACTCTGCCCCATTACCACCGATTGATTTTTTAGTCCATGGCATCTTTTACAGAGATACTTGAATTCAAGGTTACAATCTTTAGGTGGTAGAAAAAGTTTACTGGATCTTTGTAAGCATTTCGGACAAAGAAAAAAGAACCGATATCCACCTAATCTGTTAGGTAGAGCATGGTATTCGAATTTCTGACCATTAACACTGAATTTATTCAGCTCATCAAGAGTGTGATTATAAACTTCTTCGGTGCTGGCTTCGGGATAATCCCTATTTATTATCTTTCTAATAGTACGCTGAAGAGCGGACACGTGGATTGAGGAGCAATTTTCAAGAGTTAGTTTCATTTTATTATCCTTGCTATTCAGGTTCATCTTAAAAAAAATATTAAAAGATCATTAAAAATCAGGTAGTCATATAAATAAAAAAGGCACCCGTTTCTTAAAAACGAGTGCCGAAAAACGATATAAACTAATGTAATTCTATGACTTATGTTCTTCAACCGCGATTTGTTGAGTCCTGTTGGTTATTTTCTTATCAAAAGATTTCTGAGCATCCTTACTGAACTTGAACAGGGGAGCAACATATTCAGGTATAGGTACCTGTTCGCCCGTTCGTGGATTTCTTCCAAGGCGGGGCTGTCTGGTTTTGGTTCTAAAACAACCAAATCCCCTTATTTCTATTCGATGACCCTCAGAAAGGACATCAAGAATTTCATCGAGAAACGACTCAAGAACCGGTTTAAGCTCGACCGATGATTTCCCAGACATCTTTTTTGCCACCCTGTTACACAGGTCCATCTTTGTGATGTTCATCTCACATCTCCTATTTAGGGATTTGGTCTTAGTCAGTACGATTTTCCAAACAGGATGATACTCTTAATCCAGAAATAAAATTTCTGTATCAATGATAATGGAAATATTCCTGCTGCAGACCTCTCAAGGACCCATTCCAAAGCACAAATATCTGCATATTTAACTGATTTGATGCGGATATCTCTGAGCTCATCATCAAACATGCCCTTTAATTCTTCCTTGGAATATCTTGGTACGAACGCGTCACATTTCTTGCAATGAGATTCTTCATAGCAGACATCCAAAAGTTCGCCATTGATACAGCTATCATTTTGATGAAGAAGACATAGACGGACACTATATAGTTTCCTATCTAGACCAGTAAAAGTATGAATACTGTTATACTTGCAGTTATCCGGTATCTTTCTTAGATACTTTCTATAGAGTATAACAAGATGTTTATGTTTAGCTTCTTTAAGCTTCCGGAATATTGCTCCGTGTGTCCTCATTGATGGCACCCCAAGTAAATCCGAAGACGTTAACATCGGGCTTCTTATAGAAGAAGTTATTATCTTCAATAAAATGCATTCTATCAGCATAAGGGCTCAAAGATGAATTATAACACTCCTTAAAGCTCCATATTTCTATCTTTTTTCCCCTTTTCTTTAGATATTCACAGAGGTCTGCAAAGTCACCGTCTCCAGACATCAATATCCATTTATCAAAGGTATCTAACCTATCCAGGCAGTCCACCGTTATTCCAACATCATGATTGGTCTGCTTATAGGTGTGGTGACTCGTTCCGCGAAATATTTTTATTGCTTCTTTTATTCTCAGGGAATAACCAATAGATGCCATTTTAGCTTCAAATTTGCTGCTATCGAAGTCCTGGCTCCGAATCATATAGATAATGGCATCAGTCAGAAATTCAGACTCTCGACTATGGAAATAGTTCCATATCTTCTCGAAGTCTACCCTCTGACCCTTGCTCCTTGCAGCATAGAAAATATTCTGAAGATCTATCTGCATAAAAGTCGGGGTAATCGAATTCATTTAATTTTCTCCATTATTAGACCATCTTTTGACTCTTTCACCTGGTAAACATGATCAGCACATTCCTGGAACTGACTCTGATGCGTAACAAGGAGTATGTCGAGACCCATTTTTTTAGAGAGTTCCTGTATTAGTTTACCGGTTTCCCGTAGATACGACGATCCTACTGAAGCAAAAGTTTCATCGAGTAACATGAATCGGGCCAGCTTCATCTTGAGGACGCATAGTATCCTCAGAAGAAAACTCTCTATTACAGCTACGCTGCCCCCGAATGACTCATAGTTACCTTGAATACCCCGGTCACATGTGTTGAGCTCTATATGAACTTTATCCCCTTTTTTTGTAATAACTGGCAAAAAGCTCAAATCTTGGTCATAAAAAACAGTCTTTAACCCATAGGTAATTAGACTAGCCATTTTAGACATTTCATCTCTGACCATTACATCGAGCATATGTTTAAGGACTGCTCCGGTTTTGGTCAGAAGCTGTATTTCGTTTTGAAGAAGGTCTTTCTCCTTTTCAAGCTCTTTCTTCTTAGCCAGAAGAGCTGAGAAGTAGCCATCCATCTTATTGTAACGAGATTCAAGGATATTTATAGTATCAAGTATAGTGATATCCATCTTAAATAGCCCTTGCGAGTCCAACAACAGATATGGCTGAGAATTCCTTCACCACTGGTTCCGAGCCCTTATCACTTATCTCCAACTTCCCGCTGTCCTTTATTATCATTCTACATTCCTTATGGAAAATGTAGAGGTTGATTTCAGATGAGGGAAAAAGAGAGAAGGCATCTTTAATCATTTTGTAGAGGAAAATGAACTCAAAGTTTTCGGTTCCTTTTACTCTCGTAAGATGCATAACCTCTTTAGACACTCTATCAGTCATTGTGCTCAGTTCAAGATTATCGCCCACAGAAGCTTTTATGCCCATCTCATTATCACCGGCCAGGGCCAGTCTGTTGATGCGTTTCATGAAGACTGATCTGTCGATTCTAATGGCATCCGCTTCGGGCTCTTCAAATGAGAGGGGGAACTTTATCTGCTCGTCTGTAGTCTTCAAAAACCCGAATCCAGACGTGTCATCTTCGGATGTGAATACGATGAACTTATCCGTTGATTTTACTTTGATATTCCCAGGAATTCTATTTGCCACCTGAGATATATAGCTGAGCATTCCCTTTCTGATAATCATATCATTTAAACCGTCGAAATCAGGACTCTTGAAAGCACCAATTTTACTGGACCCGTTGGAACCTAAAAGGGTCCCGTCACTGATATATAGCCGTGAGAACTTCTTGTCTTTTTCATCGTTAGGCAGAAATCCCTGGATAAATTTTATACCAGCAATCAACAATCCGGCATTGATACTCTTGATATCCTCGGCACTTGATAGATCATTATCGAAATCAAGAAAGGATGACGAGTCAAAAGAGGGAAAGGTCAGATGTGACGATGCATCCTCAGAAGCATAAACAATAAGATTCTTCGTATCTAAATCATACTCGAAAGAGATCATATCCAGGTCTGATGAGTTTATGAGAGCTATGAGTTTTTTGGGGTCCGCTGTGAATGAAAAGGATTCATATTCCTCTGTCTTGATGACTGGAATGGACGTATAAGCTATCCTGTCCTTATCAGTGGACTTGAGCTTTAGGTCATCCCCTACAATAAAAAGAGAATGACTATCAATGATGTCGGCGTGGTCCGATGTCCCAAGAATTACAATATTGAGGGCCCTTTTAAAGGCATCAGATTCTACCTGGAAACGTGGCATGGCTATTATCCTATTCCGATAGAAGTTTCAACTTCTTTGACCTTACCATGGAGTTCTTGAACCTGACTCTCCAAGGTCTTCAATGCTGTATCGAGAGCTTGTTGCTTATGAGACCTTATATCATTCATCTTTGTGGGGTCATAACCCTTTTGAGCTATGCGGTTGATGATTTCCTGAAGGCGCTCCTTTTCGGATCGATGCCTTTCTTCAATTCTAATGAGCTTATCGGAAAGGACCTTGATGGATTCTTTAAGACTGTTGAATCGTTCTATCTCTGTCATAGGAGACCTCATAATCCGAAAAGAGTTACAGTTCCTTCTTCTTGTATATTCATTTTGCTTTTTTTTCTACGTTTTGAAGCTCTTTCAAGTCTTTCAATACAAGTGTTTCTGTAATCACAGTATTTGCAAGCCTTCGTGCAGGGCCTGGCTTCCCAGAACGTCTTCGATGCTATATCTTTTATATCTAATGATACCTTGGCCCTAAGCGTATTTATAGTTTCCATATCTATATGAACAGGATAAAACTCGTTGAATCTATAATAAAAAAACCCTACTTCATCCGGAATCCTCTTGAAATGAAAGTAATAAAGAAGGCTGTAGAATAGAATTTGATTTGGATCGATATTCTTGCCGATCTTATCGGTTCCCTTGCCGTCGAAGAGTAAAATCCTCTTATCTAAGGGATTTTCATGAATAAAATCTATACGCCCGGTTAAATCGATGCCTACACTTGTTGAAACTTTTATATCTATCTCCGACTGTGTGTTAAAAAAGAAATTTTGATTATGAGAATCCATTATAGCACATATATCAGTTTGAGCCTGTGCTAGTATATCCTGCCTGCTGAATTTAACGAAGGGGGCATTCCATATTACCGTTGAAGTAGCAAGAAGGTCTTCATACAATCTTGCAGTCTTCTCACGAATAACATTCTCGGGCATATACGGAGAGTTGAATCTCCATATGTTGCTGAACATTGTGAAAAATCTCTCTACAAGACATCCGTATAAAGCAAAGTAATCATTTTGAGGCACCGTTGGGGCCTCTTTTAGACGATATTTGAAATAATACTTTTTAGGGCATTCGCAGAATGTTTTCCACGCATTATAGCTCAGGTTCATCGAACAGATGCCTCCTGGATATAATGCATTACCCTATCTTTTACTTCTTTAACCAATGACATGGAACCCATTACTGTCTCAAAGTCGTTCCCGTCCTGGTCGGCACCGTCACTAGCGCTATAATCCGATACGAGTTTATCTACAAAAATCTCTATCTCCTTCTGCTCCTTCTTCTCTTCCTCCCGCTTTTTAAGGTCAAAGACCTCTTCCGGTGGTTTCACCTTGAGTTTAACAGGAGAAGCATCAACAAAAACATTCCTGGTGCTTTCGTCTACCGATATTTTTATATACCCTATTTGAGGCTGATGATTTATATCCTCTTCTGATAAAGATCCCCTGGAAAGAGACCCTATGTTTATGAATATTTTTCCGTGGTCGTCCACTATGCCCTGGTCTTTATGATAATGCCCTATAACGAACAAGTCCGGGGATAGCTTTGTTAATTCATCGTAACCGTATATTCTTTCCTTGAATAGCATCCCCGACTTAGGTGATGCATAAAGGTGTAAAAGTCCTATTTGGTAGATGCAATCACCTTTCGGTTCGAGTATAATGTCGTTTATACTTTCAATTTCCTTATAAGGTGAACCCACAATGGATATCTTAAATCCATTTTTTTCTATGATTTCATGCCTCAGCTGCTGCAGGGTACCATCAGCAAAGAGCACCCCTAGGGGTTGTTCTAAGATGCTGTTCAGGCTATTAGCTGTTATATCATGATTGCCCTCTATCATGTATATAGGACACCCAAAAGTCTTAAAAACACGTATAAGGTCCTGATTCAATGCATGACTGTTTCTTGCTGGATTCTTAAGGTTATATAAATCACCCGCAATTAACACAGCATCAGCAGACACCTTGTTGCATACAAGGGCTATCTGACGGAGCTTATCAAGTATTGATTCCTTAAAATTATCCGTGCGTGACCGTGGCGGGTTGTCGCTTATATGAATGTCATTAGCTGAAATGAACGTAAAGTCAGTCATAAGGGCCTCTCACAGCTGGGGCACACTTCGAATTTTGAAAACTCCCCCTTATTATCGTTCAGGCCCGCTTGTACAGCTTCCATCTGAGTTTTGGTTTCCTTAGTGATTCTAATAGAATCAGATAGTTCATCAGCAAGTTCCTGAATAACCTTAATCTCATCTATTGACGCTTCTATCCCTTTAATTTGTACACCAATATCCGGGATTGTTATTACGTTATCCCGAAGTTTCTTTACCTTTTCTGCGGACGCCCTTATCTCATTATAGAGATCATTAAAAGATTCAAAATCATCTATGAGCTTACTCACAGTCTCTACTACAGGTACAGTCAACTTATCGTAACCATCGAATTTCCTGATATTCTCTGTTACATCGTTGTATTCTTCGATAAGTTCATCTATTTCTTCTAGGTCTTTAGCGATATTTAAAACATCTTTCTTTAGTTCTTTTACATGATCAATTTTTACTTTTAAGGATATAAATTCATTATAGGGCTTAAGGTTTTCATCATATTTTTTTATATCTTCTTCACGTATTTTTAAAAGGCTCTTATTTGACCTCAAGTCTTTCTGACACGCCTCGTCAGCTCTATTAAGCACATCAAGTTGATACAGAGCCGATAGTACTTCAGTGGGTATAGAAGTGCCAGATTTATCGATCAAAAAGAGGGGGTTGAATTGGTCTGCTATCAGTGGATCCAGAGCAGGAGAGACCGCCTCAATTTTCCTGAAGCCATGATTTAAGATTGGTTCCGGTACTGATCTGTTTAGTTTTGAGAAGGATTCCCCATTGATTTTATAACTGGATGACGACCCCTTTTTCCAAAGAAGGTCTAACCCATCCCTTTTTATGGATACCTCTGTAGACTTTTCTCCCCTTCTAATGAAGTCGGACCCCGTCTGATTAGATAGAGCTGACCCTATGGCTCGAATAATGGCGCTCTTCCCGATATTATTACGGCCTATAATGACCGTAAATCCTTCAATATTGAGGGATGCCTCTTTGATACTTTGAAAGTTTTTTATGGTAATTTCAGTCATCGGACTTCTTCCGCTTTCCCGTTTTTTCTTCAGTCTTCTTTTCCACAAAGCTCTCCGATATATTACCGAGCAAAGCCTCTACATCATCCTCTGTAGATTCTTGCTCTTCCGCATATTCTTCAGCGGCCTTCTGGTCCTCAATCATCGTTTTCTTCAGCTCATCCTGTAACTTTGAGTGTACTTTATCATTCTTTTCAAGGAAGTCTCTGACGGCCTCTTTTCCACTTAGATTGAAGAGCTGCTCCCCATCTTTATCAAATTTATAGTATGGACCTGACGCCTTGATGACACCATTATTAATGCCAAACTCGATAAGAGACATGATATTGTCGAATCCCTTACCGAACCTTATATAAACCGGACCGGTCCTGTAAGGTTTATCGATTTTATTCTTAACGACGGTAATCTTAACGATAACGCTCACGGGCTCTTTTTCTTTTTTACCCGTAATGATGTTTTTAGCAGATACCCTCTCGACCATTCCTTTCTTCATCTTGATTCTAAGAGATGAATAGAAACGGATTGCCCTTCCCCCGCTGGTCTCTTCTTCGGGTCCGGTATCCCATTTACTCTGCTTAATAACGGACCTGAGCTGGTTTGTGAAGAGAAGGCATGTGTTGTAGGGTTGAAGATACTTTGTAATGTGAGCGAGGTAAGCTGACATGAGCTGAGCCTGAAGACCAATTCTCCCAGATTCATCCACCTGACCTTCTAGGAACTGCTTGGGTATCATGGCTGATACCGAATCTACCACGATAATGGGCGGTCTGGTCATCAGAACGTCCTTAATCATCCTGGCACCATGTTCGAAATATCTAGGTTCCATGAGAATGAATTTTTCCGGACTCAAATCAAGACCCATGTTCAAAGCATACTGCTTATGGAAGGTCCTCTCGAAATCTACGAACACGGGTACGCCTCCCATGTCCTGGGCCTGTTTGCAGGCACTCAGGGCCATAGTAGTCTTACCAGATGACTCATCCCCGAAAACCTCTACAACATGGCCCCGAGGGAATCCTCCGGGGCTGTTGGTATTGTTACCATCACCGATAAGAAAATTCATAACCCAGGAACCGGTCGGGACGAAGTCAAAACCTTTTCTATCTCCGAGGTTTATGATAGCGTCCTTGTCTTCCTTAGAAATCTTCTTGTAATACTCGGCCGGGGTCATGATTTTTTCAGCCATCGATAATCTCCTTTATGATTTCCTTTGTTTTCCTGCCATTTTTTGAATAGTCGAAAAACTGATCGTTTTCTTTGTAGATGATACCGGTGTAATCGGTAATACCCTTACGTGGACCTCTTGTAATGGTGTGCTTACCGCAGAAAAGCTGCTTTTCGTCCTCGGTAAGGTTATCGTCAGTAAGGGATTTAAGAATATGCCACTGATAGAAACGATATCCTATTTTTGCAGCAAAATAGGCATCTGCCTCGTGTTCAGAGAATCTTTTTCCGAATTTATCCAGCTCAGATTTAGCTGCGTTGACAACATGGCTCTTAGTCACTTCCTGAGGATTCACATCAGGAACGGCAAATTTCTTAAGACGCATTGGTGGGATATACAGAACAAATACTCCAAGATCCAGAAAAACCTCATGTATGAACTGGTTTAGAGCGAATAGCATTTCTGTGCTGAAATCCATGAAATAAGGAGATTCCATAGATATGAAACGTATTGATCGGCTTTGAATGAAGTGTCGAACTCTCTCTCGTTGCATTATCAGTCTTTGGACCAGAAGACCGTCTTTAGGATTAGTCTTGAACGTACCGGATTCAAGAAGAGCTACTCCCCCTTCACTCTCATCAACAAGGGTCCAGCCAAAATGGGTTATTGAGGGGTCGAGTCCAGCAATAGCCATTGACGGGTCCTTTAGGGGGAGAGATCTCTTGAAAGATTATTAGATAACATCAAACCTGATTGAGAACAGCATCCAGATTCAGGTTCGTTGTCGGGTCTTGGCCGCCACCCGTGGACAGACCGAGAAGCTCCTTAATCTCCTCAACCGACAGGTCAGATGCCAGACCCCTTTTCACATACTCCCAGATGGGCTTGGCCTCTTCAAGGACCTGCTTCTTGAGCGCCTCCTTGTTGGTCCAGATAATCTCATTGCATGGCGTGATATCGAGATGTTGATACTCGTCGTTGGTACAGGATATCTTGATATCATGCGTGGCCAGGGGGAACTCGGCATTCACGTTCTTGAGCTTCATGTAGGTCTGCTCGGAGAACATCCACGGCAGAAGCTCATACGAGAACGGAGTACGCAGGTTCCCACTCCGGTCAGTCGCATACTTGCACAGTACAGCTCCAACGCGCCACTTAGGAGGCCCAAGCTTTTCGCAGCAGATACCCTTCTTGCACAGGAAGAACCTGGTGTTGAAATGGATTTTGGCACCGGCAAACATCGCCTTTGCATCGGTATAAACGATACCTATCCTGTGGACCTCTCCTTTCTTTCCCTTGTACTTGTCGTAAATTCCGCCTTTAATCTCTTCGTTTTCAAATCCAAAGGTTTCGACATTTTCTGACATGAGATGACTCTCCTTTTCAGGTTACCACTGACTGAGAAGCGCGTCGATGTCGATCTTATTTGATCCTTGTGTGCCCTGCTCTTTTGGTGCTTCGGCATCAGCCCTTTGTGGCTCGACTATAGTTTTTGCATTATCAGCATTTGCTGTATCACCCCCTTGTTTTTTAGGTTCTTCTATTATTTGATCCAAGTCAATGAGTGTCGTATCTTCGATGGACTTCTCAGCCTCGGCTAATGTTTCCTCATCAGATACTGTCTCTTCATCTATGGGACAGTCATCCATAGAGGTATCGTCAACCACCTCAGGCATATCCTCTATTCTATCCTCTTTAATAACGATAGGATCCGGATTTATGAGATGATCGAAATCAGAACTTACTCCATCATCCTCTTCTTCTTGGGATTTTATCTGAAGAAGGGCATCAGTATCAATGGGTGATGTTGGATCCAGGACTGTAACATGCTCAGATTCAGTTTCGGAATCCTTGAAGCTGTCCTGATTCATAGTACTCTTCTGGAACTCTTCCATCAGGCTTTTAGCGGCAGCATCGCTCACGGGAGACGACCCAAGTTTAATTTGGGATTCCATAAGCCTTAGCTGAAGTTTTATATCACTATTGGCCCTATTTAGATTCTTGAGCTTGAGATTTATGGCTTTTGAAAGATTATTAAGGTCTGACAGCTCATTTTTGAGACTATTGATCTCGGAGAGCTTGCTCTTCAGAAAGCTGTTAGCCCTGGCTTCCCGGTCTTTTATGTTTGGAAGTGACCTTATTTCGTCGTGCGTAGATATGAGAGCTTCCTTCTCAGACTCATATGCTGCAAGAGCATCATTCAGAGCCCGTTGAAGGATAGAAGTCTCTTTGCTGGCATTGATGGAGAGCTTTTCCACTTCCTCGATAAAGGCGTGGCACTCACCAATCTTCTGATTGATATAAACCGGGTTAGGTATCGGATTAGGATCAATGGCGATGTTAATCTCAAGAAGCCTGTTATATACTTTATTTGCGTCCATTACGACCCCTTTTTGTGTGGTCCTGTTTTATAGATGATAGTCAGTATCCCAGAAATATTAAAGTTCAAGTCTCTAGTTTAATAATCTCTATACTGATGTTGTTATCAGGAAGGGAATTTAAAAGCCTTACTGAATCCGTATCATCAATGTTTCCAAAGAAATAGACTCTGGAAACACCTGCCGCCACAATAAGTTTTAGCTCATCTATTCTTGGGAATCTTGTACAGAAAAGGGTTGTTCCAGATAGGTCGAGGTCTCTGGATCCAAAGAGGACGTCATAAATCGATGAAATTTCCCACGGACCGGTCGTGACAATTCGTTTATTAAATCCGTAAGATAGGATTCGTCTTCCTTGGATGAGGATGGCTCCTTCTTTGGTTTCACATCCGGAGAGCTGTTTGGAGGCAAGGGCGATTGAGATAAAAAATCGTTTTTCTTCTGGAGTGAGCATGATTTTAGGCGCTCCCCGAATTTTGTGTTCCTTTTAGAGACGCTGGCGTTATTTATAGCTTTTTCTATTGCAGAGCCATGTCCGATAATTATTACTTTTTCTTTCGCCCTGGTTATAGCGGTATACAAGAGATTCCTCTGCAGCATCATTTTCCCGAACTGATTTATGAAAGGAAGAATGATGTAAGGGTACTCCTGACCTTGAGACCGATGCACCGTTATGCTGTATGCAAGTCTAATCTTTTCATCCACTTCCTCTAAATTTAACTGTATAGACCTACCATCAATATTTATAGTAACAGTACCATGGGCGATACCTGTGACTTTTCCGATATCCCCATTATATATCTCATTCTCATAATCGTTTTTTCTGACTATAATCCGGTCACCCTCCCTAATTATATGATTGAGGCAGTTTATTTCTTTAAGGACCGGTGACTGAGGATTCAGAGCGGCCTGAAGGGTCTGATTTAGGGGATCCACCCCCAGGGGACCATCGTTTCGAGGTGTTATTATCTGAAAGAGTCTCCGCTCTTCCTTGAATTTCTCTGCAAGTTTTACTACAACCTTCTCAATCTCTTTTGGATCGGTCATCCTGAGAAAGAAGACATCAGCTTTGGGGTCAGGTTTAAAAAGGTCGAGGTTCGTGGAACCATTTTTAATCCCATGGGCAGCCTTAATGATATCAGATGCTTCTGCCTGTCTGAAAATCTTATCAAGCCTGATTACTGGTATTACTTCGGAATTTATGAGCTCCTTTAAGACGTTTCCGGCACCAACAGAAGGTAGCTGGTCCTGATCCCCTACGAATACGAGGTGCGTACGGATGGTTAAGGCGGTAACCATCCGGTAGAAGACCTCCATATCAACCATACTGGTTTCATCAATGATGGCTACATCTGTGTCATATTGGTCGAGCTCATTGAATGTCCACTCATTGCCCCTGAAACCAAGACGGCGATGAATGGTATAGGCATCATACTCTACCGTTTGAGAGAGTTTCTTTGCGGAAATACCCGTAGGGGTCATGCAAGTAAGATTTAAACGTTTTTTGATGGCTAAATCTACGATAGCTCGTAGGGTAGTAGTTTTTCCGCTACCTGGGTTTCCTGTAAGAACAAATACCTTCTTTTCCGAAAAACAATATAGAGCAGTCCTCTGTTGTTCACTCAACTCATATCTATTACGCGCCTCAAACTCCTTTATGAACTCATCAATGGACTCCCTGTTTATGAATAGGAGATCCGATTTCTGGTTCATGATAGCTATAAGTCTAGAAGCGGAATGGCTCTCAAAATTGAAGTTGTTCACGGAATATATCGAACCATTATCGTCTATAAGTCTCTTTTCAGCTACTAAGTGAGTTAAAGGATTATTAAGGTCAGATAATTCTACACTCTCTTTTCCGAGAAAAGTCGTTCCATTCTCCCGGCAGTACTTATTCGAGGATTTTACTATATCCCCTTTATCGAGATAGAGATGTCCTGAGGATGGACATATGATGTTAAGCAGATAGTCTATAAAGGCCGTGAATCTTTCTATAGAGCTCTCCGCTATACCAAGCTGCTTGGCGATGTAATCGACCGTTGTGAATCCAAAACCATCGACCTTAGTAAGTACATAGGGGTTCTCTCGAATGAGCTCCTCCGCAGAAAGCCCCCCTCCAAATGTAGCCAGCACCTTTTTTATCCGCCGCTCTTTGATACCTAGTGATATCAAAAAGGACCTTAAAGAGTAGGTTTCCCGGTCTTTATCCCATAGAGACCTGTTTTCCTGCCACGCCTTAGACAGGGACTCAGCAGACACCTTACCGATGCCCTCAACCTCTGTCAGACGATGAGGTTCATCGTTGAGGATGTGAATGATATCATTACCGAAATGTGCGATTATGGCTGCAGCCCGTTCCGGACCAATATTAGGGGCTATGTTATCCAGGAAGAGCTTGATGCTGGCAAGTTCTTCAGATTTTGTATCGATGGTATAACTCTTGGCTCTGAACTGATGCCCATATTTATCGTGGGTTTTGTAGTCTCCGTGGAAAGTTACTACAGTTTCCGGTACTACTTCCGGACCGAACTCCCCAACAACAATGCAGTGCTTACCGGATGGAGTCAAAACGGAGAGTACCCTATAACCAGTATCCTCTTTTGAAAATATGACCTTTGAAATTGTACCCTTGATACTCTCCACTTAATCCCCAATCATAGCGATAAGCGTATCGGGACTGTTCAAAACTCCGCGATAAATATAGGACAGACGTTCATACTCCCACCGGACCGTTGTCCTATATTCACCAATATCTTTCCGACCCTTATCAAATCCAGGACCCCCTATATAGCGGCGTATTCCGTCTTCAAGCCCCACCTCTTTTATTCCTTCAGACAGATACGTCAGACCGATAACCATGTTCAAAAGATCATTCCAAAGGGTAATGCTCTTGTATTCTATACCCAATTTTTTTGCCACCTCTTTAGCAGTTGGCTCTATGACCTGTGTGATGCCCTTGGCATTTTTAGGGGATTTAATTGTGGGGTCGAAGTTAGACTCTATGCGGATGACTGCCGGATAAATTTGCCACGGGACATCGTATTTCTGGGAAAAGTCATCGAAAATTATTGAGTAGTAATGAGCCTCATACCAGGACAGATTGTAGTGTATGATGAGTGTTTTTTCCATATACGAGATGCGCTTATCTCTCTGAATATAGGTATCCAGTTTATCGGATACGTCACGGAACTGTTGGAGAAGCCCCTCATTTTCCTCGTTTATTCTTTTCTTGGAGGAATAATCGTACCCAGCTCCCATACCACCCAGGAGACATACAGATAAAAGGATATTCTTAAACATGAGATTAGAAAAGATTCGTAACTTCAAGTTTCTTTTTAGGTTCATCTTCTTGAATGCTCTCCCCAATCATATCCATGAATTCCTGCTCAGATATGATTGTAACCCCATATTTTTTGGCTTTCTGTACTTTCGATGAATCCCAGTCAGGGGCACTCACAAGATATTTGAGGTCCTTAGTTACCGATGAACTGTTTGTACCCCCATGTTTCTTCACGAGAGCCTGGAAAAAAGTCCGGGGCTTACTAGCTGGGCCCGTGAAACAAAATGACTTACCTGATAAAGTACCTTCTGTATTCGATTCGAAGCTAATAATTTTGAGCAGGGATTCAACTTCATCCTTGTAATTCTTCAGACCTTGTAATATCTTCGATGCCAGTATGTCCCCAAATCCCTTAAGACTTTCAATGCTCTCAGCAGCGAGTAAGTTCTCAATGGTGTCAAAATGGTCCAGAAGTTTCTGGGCAGTCTTCTCTGCAAGGCCCGGTATTCCCAGCGCCGCCAGGAATTTTTCAGGGGTGGTATGTTGGCTCTTCTTAATCTCCTCTATAATTTTCTCTCCAGAGCTCTTCCCCCAGCCTTCAAGAGAGGCTATGTCCTCTACCCCAAGATTGTACAGGCCCCCTATAGAAGGCAGCTTAGAGACACCTTGAAGCTCATCCACAAGGCTCTCGCCGATACCGTCTATCTTCAGAACCTTGATCCAATTCATTATTCTGAAGAAGTTCCTGCGAGGACACTTTTCATTGATACATTTTAACTGGACGCCGTTATTGGATAGTTCTGAGTTGCAGGAAGGACACTTTAAAGGTATCTCTATGTCTTTATTTTTGTGTTCGAGCACCTCCACGATTTTCGGTATGATATCTCCGGCTTTCACCACCATGACGATATCACCTATACCAATCTGAAGTCTCTGGATCTCGGCGATATTGTGTAAGGTAGCCTTTGAAATGACTGATCCATCAATTTCAACCGGATTTATCCACCCGAGAGGTGTCACCACACCTGTTCTTCCAACGTCGAATGAAACGTACTTGATCTCTGTAATGGCACCGGGAGGGTCAAACTTCCAAGCTATCTGGGCCCTGGGCCTATTATTGACATGACCGGCTTTCTGCTGAACCTCTGAGGAGCTTACTTTTACAACCATGCCGTCTATTCTGAAGGGATACTTGTCCCTGTTTTTCTTCATGTGATTATAGGCTTTAACCATCTCCTCTATATCACCCGTGGTCTGTCCCGGAGACTTGAATCCCAAAGTAGCCAGTAATTCCAGCTTCTTGTCCTCATTGAGGGTTTCTTTTCCGAATTCTATCACATCGTACGGTATGACCCATAGATATTCACAGAATCTGCCATCAAGGGCTCGGCTTATTCCGGCAGCTGCGTTTCTGGAGTTGCTGTACTTATCATCCTCTTCGAGTATATCGTTGATACGGTCAAAATCGTTGTTCGGAAGAAGTATCTCTGCCCGTAATACGGTATCTGTTTCCAGTTTGAGGTCTGTGAGAACACCTCGCATACGGATAACATTAGGGGTAATAACTTCACCCTCTTCATTGTTCCCACGAGTAACGGATCTAGCAAGAGTTACTTTCCCATCCTGTTTCTTATAGACCAGAGAGAGACTCAGACCATCAAGTTTAGGTTGGGCTACAAATGTCTGGCCCTTAAATTTTTCAGACCAGATCCTAAACTCATCCTCTGAATGGACCTTATTGAGACTGCCCATGTTTATTTCATGGGCAGTCTTCTCCCAAGAAGAAGAGGGTGTGTCACCTATTTTACTCAAAATAGGATGATCCGGGTCCTTCTCTCTCACAAAGTCCTTCAGGGCATCATACTCCTGGTCTGACATGATAGGATGCCCACTTGAATAATAGGCCCTATCGGCCTCCAGGATTCTCTCGATGGTCTTCTTAAGATTCATTCGTCCTCTTCCTGTTCATCATCCAGGGACTGCTCTTCTTCATCTTCGGAGTCGGTAAGGAGACTAGCAAGGATCATGTCGTACTGTCTGAATGATTCTGTCGCGACTTCTTTCAGTTCAAGGATGAAGGACCTCATATCCATTTTAAGGTCTGGGTCCTCAATATTCATGAAGTTGCTCAGTGTCGAATCATAAAGACCTGTAAGGGTCCTCATTTTGTCTTTAAGAACGAAAGCCAGTAAGAGAGAAGACTTCGTACTGTTTCCTTCTATCTGACCAAGAAATTCTTCGAACTCTCTGTCGTCCATTTCAGCAGACATTCAAATCTCCTCCGAATAAGGTACTAATACAAAGATGACCCTGACATCTTAATGATAACTAAAAGGGGTCCAATAATAAAGTAAGTATGAGATACTTGGCCTAAGTCACATAAAGATAACTATTTATATATACATATATATTATTTCTTTTTTATTGTTTATGGATGTTCCGAAGGAACAGACAGAAACAGTAGTGATAGTAGATAAGAAAAGGATACAGGTAACTGTGATTCTCCGGAAATTAGAAAAATATAAGTCACTGGAATTAAAGGACTTAAGTATAAGTGATTGGAAACATTGGACTTAGAAAACCCATTTCAGGAACTTTATAAATGACCTCAGAAATGGTATCATCCAGTATGAAGGTTCTATCTATCTGTAGTCCGGATCGTATTTCCCTGAATATGTGTCTGAACTTCCTTAGGGGAAGACTGGGAAGGTCTTTTCCTGTTGGAGAACTCCATATTCTTATGTCCAGGGACTCCATAGATACCTATGTAAGAGACTTCTTGGAGAAACACGATGGCCGGGCCCTCTTCATCTTATATGCTAAACGGAAGGTGAATATAGATCCGGTGAAAGTAATCCCGGAGATACTTATGAATGTATCAGATGCCGTTATCTGGTTCAATCTTTATAGTACCTCCATGAATATACTGAAGGATACCATTGATTTTAAAGGACTTATGCATAGTGAATGGGTTTCTTCTGTGGAGAAACTGGGGAGAATACAGTCATGAAAGGAGGCTTTGTAGCCGCATCATGAAGGATATCGGGGCTAAACCTTACGGGGAGTGCCTTAAGGTAATCCGTAGGGGAATGGATAGTTCTATGACCCCTGGCAGTTATCGGTATCGTAACCGAAAGACCGGCTCCCAAACACGGTCTCTGAAGGGTTCATAGGACAAGCCGCTTCCGAGAGTAGCATGGTGTGATTTTGCAGGGGTTAGGACTCCGCTCCATCCTGCATGGGATGGTCAAAATGCCGCATACATCTTTACCGCGTCGGGGTCCCTTCGCGGACGGTGAAGGCAAAAAGGGGCGCTAATGGGAGATAGGCGTTCAATAAATAATATTGACAGAAACAGTAGTGATAGTAGATAAGAAAAGGATTCAGGTAACTGTGATTCTGATAAAAATCAAATGATTATGCGGTGCTGGCCTATCCAGCGAGATAATATAAGAATACGGTAGGGGGGTGCTATATAGGACGTTATGACTTGGCACTTGGTGCTACCCTTTCTGACGTTGAGTATGAGTTGGTTCCTGGAATTCCTAAGCTTTTTGAAGAGGCAAAACAGCAAAGATTTAGGAGCCATCAATATGTGACTCTTATGAGAGTCCTTCAAAACTATCTCAACAGGTTAGATAAGTCGAAATATCCTCCTGAAGGATTTATCATTTATGAGGATCATTACGGCTTAGGTTTGAAACCTGGAAATCTCTACACTCTTCTCATGCTTAATGGTATAGGCGTATCGTATGAACTCGTGAAAGATCGAAAAAGTATCAAAATAAAAGGCACTGTGTACTCTTACAATGGCTCGGTATAGCAGTATTTATGGTCATAGGGAAGTCCTATCCAGACTAGGTCCCATAAGGGATAGCCATGGTGCGTTTTTATTTACCGGCCCCGTAAACATAGGGAAACGAACAGTAGCTTTTGAAACTTCCAGATACTCATTGTGTATTAAGGATGGTCTGGACGGGTGTACCTGTAACTCATGTTCCGTGAATCTTCTTGATCATCCCGATTTTCTGTGTATTGGAACATCGGGTAAAGTGAAAGTAGCGGACATTGAGACCTTATTGGAGTTCGTTGAGAAGAAACCCTTCCTTTCAAAGAGAAGGATAGCTGTAATAGATAATGCTGATAACAGTACATGGGAAGCATCAAACCGATTACTCAAAATTCTTGAAGAGCCCCCTACTGGTTTCCAGTTCATCCTTATAGCTTCTAATCTTTCGACTATACTTCCCACCATACTATCCAGGTGCATTAAGTACACTTTCGGATCCCTTACTCAGGAAGAGCGCATTAATGTCGTCTGGAAGAAGTTGGGCTTCGATTTACCCGAGGCACGTATCATAGCGTGGATAGCATCCTGCGGGTGTCCTAGCATATATGAGAAAGCCGGGAGTTGTATCAAATGCCGAGAGCAGGCACTTGAGCTCATATCACTTTTTAAAAGAAATGATATAGTAGCCATCCTCGATTATTTGGAGAGGATAGAAAAGGAAGTACTCGATATATTCGTGTACATGCTTCAACTTCTTTTATCCGATATACTTCTCCTAAAAAATCATATAGAATCTATTGTTAATGCTGACCTCCGGTCTCAACTCATAAAACTAAGTGACCAGATGAACAGTAAGGCTCTATTAGCGGCTACGAATATTATAAGTCAGATAAACCGTTATGGTTATCTGAATATTACTCTGATGCTGCCGTTGAAGAGTGCTTTGATAAATACCCACCCTATGTTTCTGGTAGCTCCCGATGAAGTTTCTTGAAGCACTTAGAACATTAAAATATGGCCGAGATACCAGATTTACTCTGGCCGGTGAGGAGCTTTTTATGAAAGAGCTCTTCATAGAGAATGCCACTAGTTATATGCCAAGTATGGAGTTGATGGTATTTTTTCCTGAAAATGAAATAGATGCTCTTGGTTTTTTGAGTTCTGGTGGTCTCTTTGGGAGACGCCTAGCTGTGTTAAAAGATTTCGATAAGATGTCCATAGAAAAGTTTGAGAAGATTCTAGTTCAATCTTCAGATGTCATTCTTCTTTCCTTAACCGATAAACCTAGGAAATCTAGAGCTCTATCGAATATCACGAGTTCGACGACTATCGTCGAATGCAAGAAGTTTAAAGAGTATGGTACTGAGTATCCCTCCTGGATAGCATCACGAGCTTCTGAGCTCGGGTTGGTAATGGAAAAGGGCAGTGAGGACCTTATCTATTCTTTTGTAGGTCCAGATATGTTCTCGCTTTCCCATGAATTGGAAAAGCTGAAGTTATACTCGGAAGGAAAAGCGCTTACGATACAGGATATTAAACAAATAGTTACGAAAGCTTCGAAGGGTACCCTGTTTGACCTTCTGAATCACATAATGAAGAAGAATATAAAGGAAGCTCTCTCAGTCATT